>ERZ761602.5526-NODE-5526-length-14899-cov-6.533077_pt1 | contig 14899 bp, 11 predicted proteins | sample MGYA00512165_ERZ761602 | MGnify/ENA primary metagenome ERZ761602 (study PRJEB28899, sample SAMN02445085) | bioreactor sludge metagenome | biome: EBPR sludge; isolation source: Thorneside wastewater treatment plant | place: Australia: Brisbane, Thorneside...
ATTATATGCTTTGCTCTAACCATTCAAGCGCAACCTCCTGCCGGGTCAGCCGGCGTTGGTGACAGTTATGGCGAAAAGATTTCTGCCGATGGTGCCATTTCGCTAAAAGAATTAAATAATAAACTATCCAATGGCGGAACTTATGCCGGAAAAATTGTAGGTATAGTTAAAGAATCTTGCGTTACCAAAGGATGCTGGCTCACCATGGAACTGCCAGATAAGACCAAAATGCAGGTAAAATTCAAAGACTATGGTTTTTTTGTACCTGAAGCCATTGTTGGGAAGTCTGTCGTTTTGGAAGGAGAAGCAAAGCAAAAAATAGTTACAGTAAACGAGCTGAAGCACTACGCAGAAGATGCTAAAAAGAGCAAAGCCGAAATAGACGCCATTACAAAACCGGAAAAGCAGGTAAAATTTATGGCCAACGGTGTTTTAGTGGTAAAATAATGAAAATATCAGGATAAAATGCTGAAACAGAGCTGCCAACAAAATCGCTGCTCTTTTTTTGTTTTCAACCTCCGATGCCCTACTTTTGCAGCCTGAAATACAGTACAGAACAATCAAAATTCATTTAAATATATAAATAGTCTTGTATGCCAGAGATTAAGCCGGATGAAATAAGCGCCATTCTGCGCCAGCAATTAAGCAACTTTAACGCTCATGCTGATTTGGAAGAAATAGGAACCGTATTACAGGTGGGTGATGGTATTGCCCGCGTATATGGTCTTGGAAATGTAAGGTATGGTGAACTTGTTGAGTTCGAAGACGGTGTTCGCGCTATTGCCCTGAACCTTGAAGAGGATAACGTAGGCGTGGTATTGATGGGAGAGGGAACCGATATTAAAGAAGGAAGTAAAGTGCGCCGCACTAAACAAATTGCCTCAATTAACGTGGGAGAAGGCATGAGTGGTCGTGTGGTAAATACTCTGGGTCAGCCAATTGACGGAAAAGGCCCCATTGAAGGCGAATTATATGAAATGCCTTTAGAGCGCAAAGCTCCCGGCGTTATTTTCAGGGAGCCGGTAAAAGAGCCGCTTCAAACCGGTATCAAAGCCGTTGATGCCATGATTCCCATTGGCCGCGGGCAGCGCGAACTGATTATTGGCGACCGTCAAACCGGTAAAACGGCAATTGCCATAGATACCATTATCAATCAAAAAGAATTTTATAAAGCCGGCAAACCGGTTTACTGTATTTATGTGGCTACAGGCCAAAAAGCATCTACCATTGCCAACGTGATGAAAACTCTGGAAGACAATGATGCCATGGCTTATACAACCATTGTAGCCGCATCTGCATCAGACCCGGCTCCTCTTCAGTTCTACGCTCCTTTTGCCGGAGCCGCAATTGGCGAGTACTTCCGCGATACAGGTCGCCCGGCATTAATTATTTACGATGACCTCTCAAAACAGGCCGTTGCTTACCGCGAGGTTTCCCTGCTCTTACGCCGTCCACCCGGACGTGAGGCTTACCCGGGTGACGTGTTTTACCTTCATAGCCGTTTATTGGAAAGAGCCGCAAAAGTGATTGATGATGATAATGTTGCAAAAAACATGAACGACCTGCCCGAATCAATCAGGCATTTGGTAAAAGGTGGCGGTTCTTTAACAGCCCTGCCGATTATTGAAACGCAAGCGGGTGATGTATCTGCCTATATCCCTACAAATGTAATCTCCATTACCGATGGCCAGATATTTCTCGAGTCGAGTCTATTCCTTTCAGGCATTCGCCCGGCAATTAATGTGGGTATTTCGGTAAGCCGTGTAGGGGGTAATGCTCAGATCAAATCCATGAAAAAAGTAGCCGGTACTTTAAAGCTCGATCAGGCTCTTTACCGTGAGTTAGAGGCCTTCTCTAAATTTGGCGGCGACCTTGATGCTGCAACAAAGAACGTGATTGACAAAGGTGCGCGTAACGTGGAAATACTAAAACAACCCCAATATTCTCCTTACACAGTAGAAAAGCAGGTCGCTATCATCTATCTGGGAACAAATGGTTTAGTCAAGGATGTTCCGGTAAATAGGGTGAATGAGTTTGAAGAACAGTTTCTGCATGAAATGGAAAGCAAACACCCCGAAATTTTGGCTGAGTTCAAGAAAGGGAACTTACCTGAAGAAGGGTTAAAGCAACTGGTGGAGTTAGCAAACGGAATTATCCCTCAGTATAAAAAATAATTATAACCGTTGAATTTTAACTTTTGAAAAGGCTTTTCATCAATTTGGAGAGCCTTTTCTTTTATAGGGTGTTTTTATATTTTCTTATCTTTACGACACGACCCTTTAGTAAATTTTCTAAATTAAACTCTGACGAATGGAATGCCTGATTGTTGACGATAATAAGGTAGCCAGGCTGTTGCTAAGGCAACTTCTTGAAAAAGAAGGCTCTGTTACTGTTATTGGGGAATGTGACGATGGCGTATCCGCTAATCGCTTCCTGCAAAACAAAACTACTGATATTTTATTTCTGGATATTGAGATGCCCGGAATGAGCGGCCTCGAATTATTAAGGATGTTACCGGAGCGGCCGTTAACCATTTTAACAACAGCAAAACAGGGATACGCAGTAGAAGCATTTGAGCTAAACGTTGTGGACTATTTGGTAAAACCCTTTTCTCTGTCACGCGTCATGTTAGCCATTGAAAGGGCGCGGGAATTATTGAATCATAAAAACACACAGCTAAGCAAGGGCGCTTCGAACGAAACGCTTTTTATAAAGGATAATAAATCCATTAAAAAAGTGGCCATTAATGAGATACTCTTCATGGAAGCTAAAGGCGACTATATGCGTATTAATGTGCCAAACAAAAGTTATGTAATTCACAGCAGCCTTAAAACTGTGGAGGATAAATTTCCCCCCGGAAAATTCGCACGTGTACACAGAAGCTTTGTCATAGCGATAGATAAAATTGATTATATTGAAGACAGAGTTGTATACATACATAATCAGGCCATTCCAATTTCAGACACATACAGGGATTCTTTGCTGCAAAATCTGAATTTGCTATAACTATATTCTGTCACTAATTACATGAAAAAGAAAAGCCTGTCATTTTACACCATCGTATTGTTAGCGCTCGCGCTGATGGGCCTGATTATCGTCACACAACTATTCACTAATCAGTCTACAGTCGCTTTAAAAAACGGTAATATTCAGGCGGTTGAAACCTACAAGATCAATAATCGCATGCAATTGATCGTTAACCTGAGTTTTGACCTTCAATCAAAGTTTGGCAACTATTTTTTGCCGATTGATGGTGGAAGGGTAGAAAAACTTTCCGATTCCCTCACCCTTCTTGGCGTTAACACATCAATATTAAACAGCGCTATAAGCAAACTGGGTTACGCTGATGCTGCGGGCAGAATTGATACCCTGGTTCAAAATCAAATTGACCATTCCTATCGGATACTTACTGCTACCCAATTCGGAAATACTTCCGAAAGAAATTCGCTAACCGATTCACTAAGGCGATCGCAAATAGGAGACAAGGTGTATGCAGGATGTCTTGATGTACAAAAACTACTTGAAAAAAATCTTGAGCAAACGCTAATAACCAACACCAAACAAGCCGGCGTACTTTCTACCTACAACCGCATTTTAGCTATTATTGCAATTGTGGCGATATTATTATTGGTAACAGTCATTATTAAACGCCAATCCCGGCAGATACAACTGATTGAAGAATTAAAACTGGCCGAGTCCAACGCATTAAAAAGCAAAAACGCCAAGGATCATTTTGTGGCCAACATGAGCCACGAGCTTCGCACGCCGCTGAACGCACTTATCGGCTTTGGGAACCTTTTAAATAAAACTGATCTCAACAGCAGGCAGCGCGAGTATGCCGATATCATCCGTTCCAGCGGCTACAACCTGCTGAATATTGTAAACGACGTTCTGGACCTTTCAAAGATTGAAGCAGGAAAACTCAGGCTCGTAAACAAGCCCTTTAATATAAACAATGTGCTGGCCGATATTGAAAGAATGTTTTCCGCGAGCCTTGCGGAAAAAGACCTTACCTACGAGTGGCATATAGACAAAAGTATTCCGGCAAATTTAAAGGGCGACTCCGAAAGGCTAAAGCAGATATTGATTAACCTCATTGGAAACGCAATTAAATTCACAACCATTGGTGGAATTCAGTTGAATGCCGGTATCGTATGGGAGGAAGAAGATAGCGGAACTTATAAACTTGGCTTTACAATTAAAGACAGCGGATCAGGAATCCCCAATGAAAAACTTCAATCCATATTTGAAAGATTTGAACAACTGGAGCACGTAACAATCAGGCAACACGGCGGTACCGGCTTGGGGCTGACAATTGTGAGAAACCTTGTAGAAAGAATGGGCGGAGCCATCTCAGTTTATAGCGAAGTTGGCGTAGGGTCGGAGTTTAGTTTTACCTGCGTGTTTGAAAAAGCCGAAAGTGCAACAGTTAACGACCAGGGCAAAAAGTGCTTTGACGCGTATTCTCTATCGAATTTGAAAATACTTGCCGCAGAGGACAACAGGGCAAACCAAACACTTTTAAAGCATATGCTTGGTAAATACAAGGCTGACATCACAATTGTTGAAAACGGACGCGAAGTGATTGACCTGTTAAAGCAAAATAATTATGACCTTGTATTAATGGACATCCAGATGCCCGTTATGGACGGATATACCGCAATAAAACACATCAGGGAAGAACTGCGATCCGACAAAACGATTATCGCAATGACCGCGTATGTTTCGGAAGATGAAATACAAAAATGCCTCACTTCCGGCTTTAACGGCTACATTGCTAAGCCAATTGAGGAGGATATTTTAATCAATTTGATTTCAAAAAATACTAAAGAAAAGGCTTCTACAGCGGTGCATCAGTCTCGTAGTTCCGATCTTGGCTTTCTTAAAGAACTTGTTGGCGACGACCCCGGCACAATCGCAGAAATCATTACCGAGATGAAAAACCAATGGAAAATTGACCGGGTTGAGTTGGATGCGGCGGTGAAGGAATCAAACACCGGGGAGATAAAACGTATCTTGCACCGGATAAAATCCACCTTTTCACCATTAGGCCCCAACCATCCTTTGTTTTTAACAGTATCGGGCAAAGACGGGGAGTTTTCGGGTGATGATAACAATATCCATCATAACGAATTTGACAAATTTTTTGAAAAAATTGATGCATTTACTGATGCTTTTTAATAACCTGGCTTTTAGATTCTTTGAGAAAGAGCAAACAACATACAAACAACCCCGATTGGGTGCCTGATTCAAGAAAAAAAGCAGTTTACAACTCAACCAATACTGCTTTAATTATTCTTTGGCTGGGAACGCTGCTACTGATTTCGTACATGATATATCATTGGCAGGATGGCGCATCAGATGCCGATCGCCCCAAATCCGCCAGGGGAATATTTGTTGACGATATGCTCCTTAACATTAGCGACCTCAAGTTGGATTCTTCATCGCTTGTCAATATTACGTTAAATAAGGGGGGTAACGAACAAAGAACTTCTAATATTGTAACTTTACCTCAAACAAAGGAGTCGAGAAAAATCATTTATAATAAAATTCTGACCCAAAAACTAAACCGGACTAAAAAAAATACTTCTGGTGGCTTTGACATTAAACCTCTTCCTGAATAAATCCTATTATTTATGCAATACCGTTTCTTAATCATTTTACTTGTATTATTCACTTCATGCGGGCTTCAAAAAAGACTTTCTCAAACCGCACAATTGGTTCAAACAACAAAACAACAGGCATCCAAAGAAAAAGACAAATTAGAGGAAACCGGCCAAATAGTGGATGGTAAATTAAGCAACGGAGAGATTGACTCCCTCATTAGCCAGGATTATGATCAAGTACTGACAAAATTAAACGCCCACCTTGACAGTTTGCAGAAAAGAATTGGCGCCTTAGAATCATTTATGTCAGCCAAATCAAATTTCAGAGGTAAACTTTATTTAAAAAATGTAGCCCCGCACCTTTCAGCGTTGGATTCCTTCAACCTGCTAAAAGAAAAAAGGGAGATTGTATATCAATTGGTAAAAGAAGCTATTGGTCTGAAAGCATTTAAATTGTTCAATATGGCGGCTTTTTTTGAACCGGGAGTTTACAACATTCCTCCTTCGGCATTCTCGAAAATCCGGCAAATGTTTACGCCTGCCTTAGATTCGTTAACAAGCTTTTCGAATAAATACAGCGAAATGCCAAAAACGGCGAGGCTGGTATTTGTTGGCTACGCCGATGAATCGCCCATAGCAGAAGGAGGCGCTCTATACAATGATTTAAGCAGGTTAGCCGGGGAGCAGCCCGCCTCGAGGCAGGAGTTAAACCGTGTTTTATCGCAGTTACGGGCAAGCGAAATGATGCAAAATTTGAAAATTCTCGTTCCTGAAAAAATGGCAAATTTTATTTCTCCGCAAAAATTGAAGTTCTCGTATTTTAATTATGGACGCGGGGAAGCACACCCCTCCACTCAAATAACAGACTACAAACCCGACGATGAAAGGAGAAGAATTGTTATGTTTTATTGGGCAGTTTTGCCCGAGCTATCCTACCTGAAATAGCGTTCGCCGAAGAAAACAGGGCATTCATCGAAAAAATCACAGCATTCATCGAGTTTTTTAAAACCCGTTGGATAGCCGCATTATTTTTACAACGGTTTAGAGGGCTTAAGAGTGGGCAGCGGCTTCTTTCCAGATCATACGTATGCCCCTCTTTCTTTTTTTCAACTACAATCCTACAGCTTTTGAAAAGCACCCTAAAAAACACAAAGGATAATGCGGTTAAGAGGGCAAATATTATCTGTTTTAAATAATGATCTGGATTTCTTCTCCTGGTTAGAAATTCAAACGAAAGAACCGCGCAAAAAACTTGAATCTGCAACTAACGAAATAATAAATGTCATTATTCACGGTATCAATATTCAGTGTAAAAATGGACGATCTGAGGAAATGTGTAGAATTGCCAAAGAATGTTCCTCAATCACCTTTAAACCCACCATCAGGATAGAGAACTCCCCCGAGGAAATTAAAAGCACCGGCGCCAACTCAGAACTTTTTAGCAACCGGTTTGGCTACATTGTGGATGTTATTGAGCAACAAACAGGCGTTAAAAGAAACATTGTTAAGGAACTGTTCCTGATAATGACGCCAATTGTTTTATCCGATATATACTTCAATTACAAGGCCAACCAATTTACGTTAGATCAATTGTCCCGGTTTGTGGAAAAACTGACGCGCAGCAGAAAACTAAGCAGGGAATTAAAGTACGAAGTACTCCGATTGACAAAAGACCATTCAATAGAGCCGCCCTTACGGGTAAAAAAGTCGGACATGGCACTACCGTTCTCGGAAAATAAGCAACTACGTCAGTGGTGGCAGAGAATTATGGGTACCAAAATAGCAGAACCCAACTGATCTTATTCTTCTATTTTTTCATCCTCAAGCCTTGCAGTAACTTCAGGAGAAATTTTTCTTATCGGGTTAGACCTGTTCTCTTCATATTCAAGCCTTTTTTCAAATACATCCAGGCAGAAATATAAGGACTGAAGGAATGATCCGTGATCTGCCAGGCCCTTTCCGGCTATATCAAACGCTACACCGTGATCGGGTGAGGTGCGAATCAGTTCCAACCCTGCCGTATAATTTACTCCGTTGCCTAATGCGAGGGACTTAAACGGAATCAATCCCTGATCGTGGTACATTGCAAGTACAGCATCAAATTTATTGTAATGGCCTCGTGCAAAAAAAGCATCGGCGCTGTAAGGGCCAACCGCAAGAATATTATTGTTTTTTGCCTGCTTAATGGCAGGCTTAATAATTGTTTCTTCCTCGTTGCCAACAAGTCCTTCATCGCCGGCGTGTGGGTTAAGACCTAAAACTGCTATGCGCGGTTTACCAATACCAAAATCCTTTTGCAGACTGGCATTGATGATGTTCAACTTACTTAAAATGCTTTCTGTGGTAATATGTTTTGCAACCTCGTTAATCGGTACGTGTTCGGTAACCAGCGCCACCCGCATGTTTGAAGCACACATCATCATCACCACATCTGGCGCGTTAAAAGCATTTTTTAAGTATGGCGTATGACCTGTAAACGAAAAGTTGCTGCTTTGCACATTACTCTTATGAAACGGAGCGGTTACAAGCGCATCAATTTTACCTTTTTTAAAAGCATCAACCGCTGCCTGCAGCGAAAGCACAGCATATCTGCCGCCCACCTCGTTTAAGATACCGGGTGTAATGGTCACCTCTTCGTCCCAGCAGTTAAAAATGTTTACCTGCTTCAAATTTAGCTTTTCAAAATCTTTGGTATGATAAAAACCAAAATTTGATTCTTCAACTGATTTTCTGTAAAAATTGATGACTTTATTGCTGGCGAAAATCACCGGCGTACACAAATCCAAAATTCTTGTATCAGAAAAAGTTTTAATGATCAGCTCAATGCCGATTCCGTTTACGTCTCCGCAACTGATCCCAATTACCGGCTTTCTTTTGTTTGTCATGCTTTCCAAAAATGAATTCCGTAAAAGTAAGGAAAAAAGAAGTTAACATTTTACTACTTTGCTTATATTGCTGCCTTAAAGCTATTTGTTATGTGGAAAAAACATCCTAAAGCATTACCGTTTTTATTTTTTAGCGAAATGTGGGAGAGATTCGGCTTCTACCTTATTCTGGGAATATTTACCTTGTATTTAAAAGATGCAGCTGCCGGGTTCGGGATGGATGAAAAAGAATCTGCAAGCTTATATGGTACATTCATTGCACTAATTTACTTCACCCCGTTTTTAGGGGGGTTGATAGCTGACAGAAAAATCGGCTACAAAACTTCAATCATTACCGGCGGCCTTTTAATGGGTGCGGGTTATTGCCTGATGGCCATCCATAGCATTGCTGCCTTATACGCTGCTATGACGCTGATAATTTTGGGTAACGGTTTCTTTAAGCCCAATATTTCAACCCTGCTGGGTAACGTTTATTCTACGCCACAATACCAGAACAAAAAAGACGAGGGATATAATATTTTTTACATGGGCATCAATATTGGAGCTTTTGTTTGTAACTTTTTTGGTGCCGCTTTGTATATCATGATCGGTTGGGGAGCGGCTTTTATAGCAGCAGGCGTAGGAATGTTTATAGGCGTAATCATTTTCACGATCGGGTTAAGGCACTATAAAGAATTTGATGTGAGAAAGCCTTTAAAGCCGGGCGATATGTCGCTGGGAAAAATTTTTGCGGTTGTTATTTTACCCTGTATTGCTTTTGGCGCAATCGGTTATTTCATTCAGGGGAGCGAAGGATATATTTTTGACAGCAATAGCACCGATGCCTTCATTTTTGCCTGTGTCCCCGTTATTGTGTTTTTTACAACTTTACTATTAAGAAGCCCTAAAGACGAAAAACCACAGATGGCGGCATTGCTTTCCATTTTTGCAGTGGTGATCCTCTTTTGGGCAATTTTTAAACAAAATGGTTCCGCGTTAAACACCTGGGCTGCCCGCTATACCGAAAGACACGTGGAAGGTGTGAGCGGACGGGCGCTTACGGCTTTAAAACAAACCGAAACGATTACTTACACTAAGGATTCAACAACTTTGTTGGATAACCAGTTCAGAAAAATAAAAGAGAACGGCGTTGAAGTCAAAGGCGTTGACTACCCATACTATTTTAAAAACATTAATACGGACGAAGTTCCTTTAAAAGATGGAGACTCTGTGCATGCCTGGATGCCCTCGCTCAGTCAGTCCATCAATCCGTTCTGGGTAATCGCGTTAACCCCGTTAGTCGTTGCGTTTTTCACATGGCTTCGCCGAAAAGGTAAGGAACCCACAACGGCAACCAAAATCACTTTAGGCCTGTTGGTTTCGGCGCTCTCTGTTTTTGTGATGATAGCTGCGGTAAAAGCCGGTGCCAACGGTGCAGAAAAAGTGAGTGTGTGGTGGCTGGTAGCCAGTTATGGCGTTATTACAGTAGGTGAGCTGCTTTTAAGCCCGATGGGTTTATCGCTTGTTTCAAAACTCAGCCCCGAACGTATCACCTCGCTCATGATGGGTGGTTGGTTTTTGTCCACTTCAATCGGAAATAAATTGAGTGGCGTACTCTCAAGCCAGTGGGACAAGTATGATGATAAGGGTAGTTATTTCTGGTTGAATTTCTTCCTGCTCTTTGCCGCGGCTGTATTTCTTTTCCTTATCCTAAAATGGCTAAATCAGGTAATGAAATCCAAGGGAGTGCATTAGCATTTGGCGGCTTCATTTGCATTCAATCAGCTATACGGTTGCAATATCGCTGCAGAGATTTATTATACTTTCCATAATCTTCCGGCGCTGTATGCCTATCTAAACCTAACGAAGTTGCGGCGAAATGTACAGTTTTGTCCCATAAATAGTGGCATAAAATAACGCTTCTTCCTTTACGCATTGCTTATTCATCGAAGGAATGGGCGTCCTCATCGAAAATATACTGCATTTCATCGAAAATTCTGAAAGCAGGCAAAAAGCAAATGTAGCTTTGCTAAAAATTTGAGGCGATGAAACGATTTCTCCTAACCTTCATTATAATCGCTTTTGTTTTGGCAAAAGTTTACCCACAATGCGCAGGCAATAGAGGAACACCTGTCGTAAATATGGATTTTGGCACCGGAACAAGCCGCGTTAGCGTATCCGCATTTCCCGGGTATTCTACTAATATGACGTTTGACTCTGGTTGCCCCGATGACGGGCACTATCACATTTCCAACTTAGTACCTAATTGCTTTGGAACCTGGCTTAGTAACGCCCGCGACCATACGGGCAATACAAACGGAAGAATGTTTATTGCAAATGCTTTTGACAAAACTGCGCAAACAAGTAATACTTTTTTCGAATACGTTGTAACAGGCCTTCCAGCCGGCCAGGCGTATGATTTCAGCGCCTGGATAACTTCTATTGTAAAAAACGATGGCAATCACATACCAAGCAATGTGCGATTTGTCATTCGTGACAATACGCCCGGCAATACCAATACAACGCCACTAATGCAGTTTAACACCGGTGTCATACCTCCTTTAAACAGAAATGCAACGTCACTCTCCTGGAACAAATATGGTTCGGGCATTGTTATCCCAAATGGCGTTACAAGCATTAAATTAGTGATGTACAACGATCTGATAGGCGGCTATGGTAATGACCTGGCGATTGACGATATACAGTTAATACCAATAGGCCCGTGCATTAGTATTACCGGCAGCTGCAACGACAATAAGTTAACCGCCACGAGTGCTTTAACCCCCGTGACTGATTACAATCCCTACCAATCGGGTAACCAGTCCTTCAATTACGCCACTCCTGCCTACCAATGGCAAACGAGTGCAAATGGCACTACATGGACAAATGTATCCGGTGCCACTACTGCAACGTATGCTCCTGCATCAACACCTGCCGATGGCACTTATATCAGGCTGCTGGTGGCTGGTAACAGTACAAATCTTACCAACCCAAACGCACGAATTATCAGTAATTCATATATCGTTGACGGATGTAATTTGATTGCTACGCCAGTACTGTTTGGCAATATCAACGCGAAAATATCCGAGGGCAATCTTATCATTAACTGGGCAACCCTTACAGAAAGCAACAATCATCATTTTAATATTGAAGCATCAAAAAACGGGAAAGAGTTTGTTAAAATAGGTGAAATAAATTCGAAAGCTGTTAACGGGAATTCAAGCAGAGAGTTGAGTTATGAATACACAACCCCATTACAATCTCATGCAGTGCTATGGGGCCTTTCTCTTGTAGTAATTGGACTTTTTGGCTCGTTGTGCCGAAGGAGAAAGACAATAACTTACCTGCTGATTGCTTCTGGTATTTTAATTTTTGGCATCTCGTGCTCAAAAAGCGAAATGCCGGTTGATACGCCTGACGTGGAGAAAGTTTTTGTTAGAATTATACAGGTGGATATTGACGGAAAGAGCGAATCATCCAAAATTATAACAGCATATAAAACTACCCCGTAAAATACCTCCGTTCCTCCTTTGGTTGAATGCCCGACATTTTCCTTTGGGGCGTCCATTGGTTAGGCCTGTGATTTAGGGCAGACGGGGTCTTCTAATGCACACTAAAAGTTTGAAAAATCAAAAAGGCATAGATGAGCCTGGGTTTAATATGGGTGATGCAGCAATCGCAAAGACTCCTTTTCGTGGCCTGCACTTTGGCAATGTTCACCAATCCTTTCCTGCGCTGCCACCGTACTGGCTCTTTTTACTGGTTACTTTTTGTTGCGTGGCTTTTTCTTTTTCTTCAAGCCGGTCAAGTTGTTGCTGTGCCTGGCTTTTGCTAATGTTGGATTTTGACTGCTTTGGCGGTTGATTGTTTTTATCATCACCGCCGCCACCTGATTTCTTTTTCAGTTCTAGTAACGCTTTTTGAAGATTCTCCCGCGCCTTAGCATCTTTCCAGTTCAAGCGAAGCGCGTTTTTATATTCTTCAATACTTTCTTCAATTTGCTTTTGGCTGCTATACACAACGCCCGCATTGTAATAGGCCGCCGAGCGCACCATCAGGTTTTCATTACCATGGGCGGCGGTTTGCCTGTACGCTTTAATCGCCTCTTCAAATTTTTTTTGGCGGTATAGCGCATTACCTTTGTTTATCAAGGCAATGTATTTGTATTGGCTGTTGATGGCTTTATCGTAAGCCTGTTTCGCCTCAGCCATGTTGCCCGCTTTGTACAGCCGGTTCCCATCTTTGATGCCTTGGGCCGCCTCCCTGTCGTTTGAAGGGGTGCTAATCTGTAAAAATACCACCGTTAATACCAGCCATTTCATCGGCTCTCAATTTAAAAATTTTAGTTTCGCGTTATAGCTTGATTTCTTTTTTTCTTCCATCGGGCAAAAGTTGCTCAATTAATAACGCCAATAGCATAAGCCCCGCAAAAAACCAGAAGTAATATTTAAAACTCATCAGGCTCATATCTCCGGTAACTTTTTTTTCAATTTGCGTTAATTGATCCGCCACTTTTTTAATGGCGTCATTTGTATGATCAAGACGCACATAAACGCCGTGCGTGTTGGCCGCAATTTGTTGTAATAATCTTTCATTAAGCCTCGAAACAACCATCTGCCCTGTTTCTATATCAATAATATTTTCACCGGTAGAGTCTGAAATATAAGACCCCTGGGGCGAACCAATTCCGATGGTGTTTACCATCAGGCCGCGTGTTGCAAGATTTTTTGACAAGTCTAACGCCTTTTCGTCGTGGTCTTCCCCATCCGAAATAAGTATCAGGGCTTTAAACCTCGCCTCTCTCTCGCCAAACACTTTCAGGCTCTCCTCCAAAGCATCGCTAATAATAGTGCCTTTCATCGGAATGATATCGGGCGAAGCATCTGCCACAAACATTTGCGCCGCCTCGAGATCGCCGCTGATGGGCATTTGTACATAGGCTTTGCCGGCAAACCAAACCAGGCCAATGCGGTTTTGTGGCATAGAACTGATCATTTTTGAGATGAGTTCTTTTGCCCGTTCCAACCGGCTGGGTGCTACATCCCGGGCGAGCATACTCTTACTCAGGTCAAGCGCAAAAACCACGTCAATGCCGTGGCGCCGGATGCCGTCATCGCCGCCGGGTTTGCGAAGGCTCATTGCCGCTAACACGCCAAAAGCAAATGCCAGCGCCAATAATAAAAATTTGAAATTGAACCTATGAGGAGAATAGCGCAGCAACATTGCCTTAACAACATTGGGTTCTCCAATTTTTCTGGTTGTTTTTCGTCTCCATCGTTTACCTGCCCAAAAGAGCAACAGAAAAATCAGCAGGCCGGAAAACAGCCATACAAAATTGATATGTTCAAATTGAAAGCCCAAGAGAAAATCTTTTTGTTTGATTTTAAATGCAACCTTATAAACGCTATTTGCTGATTGACCATGAGCAAAAGTGATGCCTGTTTGATTTCAATGTGCTGCACCCCCGCCCCAATCTTTTTTCTTTCCCTCTTTTGCCCCACCTAGGCCAATAAATTTAGACCTCAACACATTACATATTGCCCTCAAAAAAGCCCATTTGTTTTAAAATGTCTTTTAAAATTTTGAGTCTTACGGTAGTCATGTTGTAGTTTTTGTCGGACGATTCTACATTTAAAACGAAGAAATAGGGATGTTTATTCTCTTCAACCCAGCCAACAATCCAGCCCAGCGCATACCCCTTTTCGGTGGTTGCCCAACCGGTTTTATACGCCAGCCGGTAATTCGCATTATTTTCAAACAACATCGCATTTTTTACCTTTTCCTGGTAGAGCTTAAAGAAGGGCAGTTCGTTAAAATAGAGGTTTTTAATCAAGCCGAGGTTTTCATCAGGCGTGATTTTAACCGAATTATCAAGCCAAAAAGTATCAATGGCAGAGTGTATTTTAAATAGTGTGTCTTTTTTCCCCGAACCATAGTGCAGGCTGTCGAGCCAATACTGCATTGTATCTTTTCCAATTCTGCGAGCCACCTCCTGGTAGTACGGTACAGCGGATGCCCGAAAAGCCTGGTACATATTTAAATCTTTGTTCCAGTCTGCGATGGGTCTTGTGACACCGTCCCACGGAATGACCATACTGTCGCTGGCAATTTTGCCGGTTTGGAGGCCAATAAGAGAATTGACTATTTTGAAGGTTGACGCCGGTGCATAAGCACTATCGCGATAACGGGGCAAATTGTAAACTGTGAACTGCCCGGTGCCGTTGTTCATAATGGCAAAACAGCCTGTGAGATTGTTATCTGTGAAGTATTTTTTGAAACTATCATCTTGCTTTACATTGTTTTGTGAGCAGGATGCCAGAGATATCGTTATGATTGCGAGTATAAAAAGCCGAACAGAATTACGAGAGTTGAAGCGCTGTCTCTTATACACATCTCCGAGCCCACGAGACTAAGGCGAATCTCGTATGC
>ERZ761602.5532-NODE-5532-length-14885-cov-10.676467_pt1 | contig 14885 bp, 12 predicted proteins | sample MGYA00512165_ERZ761602 | MGnify/ENA primary metagenome ERZ761602 (study PRJEB28899, sample SAMN02445085) | bioreactor sludge metagenome | biome: EBPR sludge; isolation source: Thorneside wastewater treatment plant | place: Australia: Brisbane, Thorneside...
GTGACCTACTTCCGTGTGTTCTTTGCGCGAATAAGCGCACCGACAGGGGCGACCGTGACTCTCCCCGAGCGAGCGACTCGGCGCCGCACCGGGACAGGTTCCGGAACTCGCGTCGAAACCGCGTCGGTCGGTTGCTTCCAGCACTGCCTCTTCACGCAGGATGAATTTGTGCAACACAAGCTGCCCAAAGGTTGCCGTGTGTTAACGTCCAACCGCCCCGCCGGGTAACCAATAGTTACCCGGTACTGTTCGAAAGCGCCGCAGCAATCGCTCCGGGAGGTCATGTGCAGCAGACATCGGACCACAGTGCAGGCGGCTCTGGCGCATCGAGATGGCGACGCATGTCGACGGCAGCATGGCTGCTCGTCGGCCTGCTTGTGGGCGTGCCCGGCATGGCGCAGACCTTCAATGGTACGGGCACCGGGCCGATCCCCGATGCCACCGTGACCGGGACTTTCGGCGCACCGCTGAACGTCAGTTTTGCGGTCAGTGGCATCGGTGGCAGTCTGACCAACATCTCGTTGTCGACCACCCTGACGCATACCTGGATCGGCGATCTGGAAGTGGTTCTGGCGCCGCCCGGCGTGACCCCGGGCAATGTCGGCAGCTTCGTCATCTTCAGCCGCGTGGGTGCCACCGACGCCGGCGCGATCGGCGACAGTTCCAACCTTGGCGGCACCTATGTGTTCGCCAATTCCGCGGTCAACAACATCTGGTCGGTCGCGAACGGGCTTGGCGACAACGACGTGATTCCGGCCGGCTCCTACCGGACGGTGGTGGCCGCACCGTCCGCCATCCCGGCTGCGGTAACCGACTTCACCGCGGCCTTCAGCGGCCTGACGCCGGCGCAGATCAACGGCACCTGGACACTGCGCTTTCGCGACCGCGGGCAAGCGGATGTCGGCACCGTCACTGCCGCCGCCCTGACGTTGACGGCGCCCGCAGCCGGCACCCAGACGCTGACCGTCACGCGCAACGGCACCGGCAGCGGCACTGTCACCAGCAACCCGGCGGGCATCAACTGCGGCGCCACCTGCAGCTTCGCGTTCACCGCCGGGATCGGCGTCGCCCTCTCTGCGGCCGCCGACCCCGGCTCGACCTTTGTCAGTTGGGGCGGCGACTGCAGCGGCAGCGGCGCCTGCAATGTCAGCATGAATCAGGCGCGCAATGTCAGCGCGACCTTCAGCAGCAGTGGCGGTGGCCCTGGCGGCACCTGGATCGATCTCGGACCGGGTCCGGCGCACGACGGGCAGGTCGAGGGCATCACCAACCGCCCGGTGACCGGCGCGGTGAACGCGGTCGCACCGCATCCCACCGATGCCGCGATCCTCTACGCCGGTTCCGTCAACGGCGGCATCTGGCGCACCGCCAACGCGACGGCCGCGACGCCGACGTGGACGCGCCAGACCGATGCACAGACTTCGCAGTCGATCGCCTCGCTGCGCTTCGACCCCACTGATGGAACGCGCCAGACACTGCTGGCCGGCATCGGTCGCGTGTCCAGCCTCGGTCGCGACAGCGGCGCGCTGACCGGGCTGCTGCGCACCACCAACGCTGGCAGCATCTGGACGCCGCTGAGTGGCGGCGGCACGCTGACCGGCCGCGACATCCGCGCCGTCCTGCCACGCGGCGCGGTGCTGCTGGCCGCAGCCACCGATGGTCTGTACCGCTCTGCCAACACCGGCGCCAGCTTCAGCCTGGTCTCCGGCGCGGGCGGCAGCGGCTTGCCCAGCGGCCGTCCCACCGATCTGGTCGGCGACCCCACCAACAACAGCCTGCTGTACACGGTCATGTACGACACGGCCACGGTCGGCGTCTACCGCTCGACCGATACCGGCGCCACCTGGACCAAGGTGTCTGATGCCCCGACCGATGCGCTGCTCGTCGGCGGCGGCCGCGGCATGCTCGCGGTGGGCCAGTCCAGCCAGGTCTTCCTGGCGACGATCGGACTTGACGGCCGTCTGTCCGCAATCGTGCGCTCGGCCAACGGCACCAGCGGCTGGACCAATCTCGGATTTCCGACCACTGTCGAGGAGAACGGCACGTTGTTCGGCGTACATCCCGGTGGTCAGGGATCGATCCATTTGTCGCTGGCCGCCGACCCCACCGACAGCAACATCGTCTACGTCGGCGGCGACCGCCAGCCCTATTTCAGCGAGGCGACCGGGGGTTCCAACTTCTTCCCCAATTCGCTCGGCGCTCTGGACTATTCCGGTCGCTTGTTCCGCGGCAACGCCAGTCAACCGCCGGCAACCCGCTGGGCCCCGCTGACCCACTCCGGCGCCGGCAACAGTTCCTCGCCGCATGCCGATTCGCGCTCGATGGCCTTCGATGCCGCCGGCAACCTGATCGAGGGCGACGACGGCGGCGTCTACAAGCGCAACACGCCGCGCACGACCACCGGCGCCTGGGTCTCGCTGGTCGGCGACCTGCGCGTCAGCGAGTACCACAGCATCGCCTACGACGGCATCGCCGACCGCGTGATCGGCGGTGCGCAGGACACCGGCACCACGCAGCAGCAGAACGCCACGACGACCTTCATCAGCGTGCACACCGGCGATGGCGGCGACACCGCGGTCGACGACATCTCCTCGGCCTCGCTGTCCTCGCGCTACTCCAGCTTCCAGAACTTCGCCGCATTCCGCCGACGCACCTACAACGCGGCCGACGCATTCGTGTCGCAGACTTTTCCCGCGCTGACCCCGCTCGGCGGCAGTCCCCCCATCGACGGCCAGTTCTACACGCCGATCGCGGTCAACCGGGCCAACGGGCTGCGCCTGCTGATTGGTGCGGAAAACGGCGTGTACGAGTCCACCGATCAGGGCGCGACGGTGACCCGGCTGGCGACGACCCGAGTCAACGATACGTCCGGCGATCCCATCGAATACGGCGTTCCCGGCAACAGCGCGTTCATTTACCTGGCGTCCTCCAACAACCTGTTCCTGCGCACTGCCGGCACTGGCGCGCCGACCCTGGTGAACACGCTGGGCGCCTCGACGATTCGCGATGTGGCGGTCGACCCCGCCACGCCGACGCGCCTGTTCGCCCTCAATTCCTCGACCGTGTTCTTCTCGACCACCAGCGGCGGTTCCTACGGCAACGTCACCGGCAACCTAGGCACGTTCTCGCCCGGCGCCCTGCGCAGCATGGTGTACATCCCACGCGCCGCCGGCGACCTGCTGGTGGTCGGCGCCGACCGCGGCACCTACTACGCGCTGTCCAGCAGCGGCTTCAGCACCTGGCAGGCACTCGGTACCGGCCTGCCGAATGTGCCGGTGTACGAGCTCGCCTACCACGCCGGGCGCGATGCGTTGATCGCCGGCACCCTTGGCCGCGGTGCCTGGCGCCTCAACGGCGTCGCCGCCGGCGGCGGCGGCGAGAACATTTTCCGCAACGGCTTCGAGTGATGTCGATGGCCTCCCGCATCCATCCAGCCCGCACCCCATTGCAGGAGCACTGCAGCATGAATCCGCTGGACCATCCGTTGCGCGTTTTCCTGACGGTCCTCGGCCTGTGGTCGCTGACCATTTCCGCGGTCGCTGCGCAGGAACCCGACGCCTTCGTCCCGGTGACACCCGGCGTGCTGGTCGGGACTGCGGATCAGGCGTCGGTCGCGTGGATCGCGGACGACCAGGGACGCGTGGCTGCCATCGATCTCGACGATGGCAGCGTACAGTGGCGGGGGCCAGCCGTGGGCCTGCCGCTGGCCCTGGTCGGCCAGCAACTGGTGGTGCTCGGACGCCCGCCGGGCAGCGGGCGGCTGAGCCTGCTGCTGCTGGATCCGGCCACCGGCGTCAGCCTCGGCGGCATCGTCGGCAATTTGCCGGAAGGCGTGCTCGCCACGCCCGATCCGCAACCGAACCGGCGCTTCTCCGCAAGCGCCGACAGCAGCAGCGGCTCGCTCAGGATTCGCTGGTCCTACGCCGAATGGCCGCTGCGCGGCGCCAAACTCGAACGCGAACCGGGAAGCAGCGACGAGCGCCGTGAATTGGGCGGCGCGGTTCAAGTGGAATTCGCGTCCAACGAGATCGCGGCGATCGACGTTCGCAGCGTTCCAGCCGCGCGGGCGCCAGACCTGAGCGACGACGAGCGCCTCGGCAACCTCGACGGCACGCAGTTTCGTGCCGCCGACGACCTCACGGTGCAGGTGGCGACGCCGGTCGCCGACGAACTGTTCGGTACCCAGTGGCGCTGGTCGCTGCACGAACGTTCATCAGGGCGCGCACTGGGCACGCTGACCCTGCCCTACGCCCACGCGCCGTTCCTGCTGCGCGGCACGCAGTTGCTGTGGCGTTCGGAGCCGTTGACCCGCCTGAAGTCCGCGGACAGCTACGAGACCTTGCCAGCACGGCTGGTCGCCCACGACCTCGGCAGCGGGCGCGAACTGTGGTCGGTGGCGATCATCGATCTCAGCTTCCGTGGCGCGCAGCCGCCCTGATGCGCGTTTCGGCCCATGGCGCTGGCGCCGCGTCAATGTAAGCTAGGGCTTTGCTTGGCGCCACGAGCCGCATGCCCGACAGCAACCCTCAACAACGCCACCTCGCCCAGACCGTAGACAGCCTGCGCGGATTGATAGACGATCCTGCGCTACCGGTCGAGGTCAGGCGCGCGCTCGAGCCCGAATTCGCCGAGATCGAGCGCCTGATCGACAAGCTCGAACAAGGCGAACTGCACGTCGCCGTGTTTGGCCGCGTCAGCGTCGGCAAGTCGGCGCTGCTGAACGCGCTGATCGGCGCGCAGCAGTTCACGGTGGGTGTGCTGCACGGCACGACGTCGACGCGCGAGAGCGCGCGCTGGCAGCGCGTGGGCGATTCCGGCGTACACCTGATCGACACCCCCGGCATCAACGAGATCGACGGCGCCGAGCGCGAGCGACTGGCGCGCCACGTCGCCGGACGCTCGGATCTGGTGATCTTCGTCGTCGACGGCGATCTCACCGCCAGCGAAGCCACCGCACTGCGCGAACTGGTGGCGACCCAGCGGCCACTGCTGCTGGTGCTGAACAAGTCCGATCGCTTCAGCCAGGCCGAGCGCCTGTCGCTGCTGCAGCGACTGCGCGCACATGCGCACGGACTGGTGCGGCCAGAACACGTCATCGCCGCCAGCGCTTTGCCGGCGCAACGTCGCGTGATCCGCATCGCTGCCGATGGCGGCGAGACCGAGTCGATGGAAACGCCGGCACCCGATGTCGGCGAGCTGCGCACCATCATCTACGAGGTACTCGCCAGCGAGGGCAAGACGCTGGCCGCACTGAATGCGGGCCTGTTCGCCGGGCGCTTGAGCGACGAAGTCGGCCGCCGCGTCACCGAGGTGCGCGCCGATGTGGCCGACAAGCTGATCCGCAACTACGCGCTCGGCAAGGGCGTGGCGGTGGGCATGAACCCGGTGCCGCTGGCTGATCTCGCCGCCGCCGCGGGACTCGACATCGCGCTGGTGATGCACCTCGGCCATGTCTACGGCCTGCCGATGACCAAGGTCGAAGCCGGCGAACTGGTGCTCAAGATCGCCGCGCAGATCGCCGTGCTGATGGGCGCAATCTGGGGCGTCAACGTGCTCGCCAGCGCACTCAAGGGCATCAGCATCGGCCTCTCGACCGCGCTCACCGCCGGCGCCCAAGGCGCCCTCGCCTACTTCTCCACCTACCTGACCGGCCGCGCCGCACAGGCCTATCTGGTCAACGGCAAGAGCTGGGGCGAACGCGGCCCGAAAACCGTCGTCGAAGACATCCTCGGCAGCCTCGACCGCGACTCCATCCTGCGCGATGCGCGTGCGGAGATACTGGCGAAGCTGAAGGCATGATTCGGGGAGCCTGGCGGCAGTAGCGGGCTTGCGCGCGATACACGCGGCGTGGTGGACTGCTGGGCGGCGCCGCGCCGACCTTTTCCTCGCTTTCCGCACGCACCATGGTCCATGCCGTCAATCCGTTGAAACTGGCCCACGAGCTGACCGAATTGTGGTCGCCGCGGGTGGTCGCCCAACTCGACGATTCCTTCGTCAAGGTCGCCAAGGTGCACGGCGAATTGCCGTGGCACGCGCACGCCAACGAGGACGAGCTGTTCTACGTGTTGAGTGGTCGCCTGCGGCTGCGCATGCACGCGCAAACGGTGGAGCTCGGCCCCGGCGACGCCTTTGTGGTGCCCAAGGGGGTGATGCACCAGCCGCAGGCGGACGCCGAATGCTGCCTGATGCTGATCGAGCGCAAGAGCACTGCGCACACGGGTGAGGCGACGAGCGCGCTCACTCGCAGTCTCGATGAGCAGTTGCGGCCACTGTGAGCCGTATCCGCCTGCGCGCAGCGCTGCCCGAGGACGCGCCGCTGTTGCGTTCCTGGGACGAGGCCGAACATGTGGTTGCCGCCGATCCGAACGACGACTGGGAATGGGAGTCCGAACTGGCGCGGACGCCCGACTGGCGCGAGCAACTGATGGCGGAGCTGGACGGCCGACCGATCGGATTGGTGCAGATCATCGACCCGGCCCTCGAAGACGGACATTACTGGGGCGATTGCGGGTCGGGCCAACGCGCGATCGACATCTGGATCGGCCCGGCCGACTGCCTGGGACGCGGCTTCGGCACGACCATGATGCAACTGGCGCTGGCGCGCTGCTTCGCCGCACCTGAAGTGCAGGCCGTGCTGATCGATCCGCTTGCCAGCAACATCGCTGCCCAGCGCTTCTATGCGCGACTCGGGTTCCGGTTTGTGGAAGCGCGCCGCTTCGGCGACGACGATTGCCACGTGATGCGCCTTGAACGATGCGATTGGCAGTCCGCGGCCACTCCAGGGACGAATCCGGATGCCCGCCGGGCCGCCGACACCCAACACGACCTCGGAACGTGAGCAATTGATCCGGCAATGGAAGGCGCAGTTCAGGTCGAGCCTGCTGACGCGTCCTGGTCGATTAGGGACCCTCTGAACAAGTCCCGCGACTCGTCATTGCGAGCGCAGCGAAGCAATCCAGGCATTTGATTTTCAGAGCATTTCTGGATTGCCGCGTCGCTTCGCTCCTCGCAATGACGACTTGTTCAGAGGCTCCTCAGGTCACGGTCGAGTAGACAATCGATGAACGCCCGAAGTGCAGGAAGCAGATAGCGCCTGCTGGAGTAGTAGAGAAAAAGCCCGGGCAGCGTCGGTGACCAGTCGGAAAGGACGCGTTTCAATCGCCCGTCCTTCAGAGCGGTTGCGATGCCGTCATCGTCGTAGGCATACAGGATGCCCAGACCCTGGAGCGCAGCGGGCACGACGATGTCCTGGTGGTTGGCGATCACCGGCCCCTCTCCGACGAATTCGGTCTCCCTGCCGCGCTTTTTGAACGCCCATCCAGCGATCTTTCCGCTGCCGGGAAAACGCCAGTTGATGCAATCGTGGTGGTGAAGATCTTCCGGCGTCCTGGGCTCGCCGTGCCTGGCCAGATACTCCGGAGACGCCACTGCCAGAAGTTCGATATCCGGCGTGAGGCGCACGGCGATCATGTCCTTCTGCAGCCGTCCGCCCACCCGGATGCCGGCGTCGAAGCCCTCACCCGCGATATCGGTGAGGCGATCGTCGATGACAATGTCGAGCACCACTTCCGGATGCGCGCGGACGAAGCGACCAAGCCTCGGCGCGATCACCTTCCTGGCGGCCATGCCGAGTGTGTTGATCCGCAGCATTCCGCAGGCGCGGGCACTCGTGCCAACGGCCTGCGCCACGGCATCGTCCATGTCGCGCAGCATCGGGGCGATGCGCGCGTGCAGCCGTTGTCCGGGTTCGGTCGGCGAGACGCTGCGCGTTGTCCGGTTCAGCAGCCGCGCGCCGAGGCGGGACTCGAGCTGGCGAATGATCTGACTGAGGGCGGACCGCGACAGTCCCAGGTGATCGGCTGCCCTGGCGAAGCTGGCGCGCTCGACCACCGCGACGAAAGCCTTGAGTTCGGCAAATTCGGAGCCGCGCATTATGTACTGTTTGCTACATGGACCAGTAAGATCATAAGTGATTTTATTATCTATGCGCTCGGCGCAATCTGGCTCCGTGGACCCAACCGGAGCAACGCCATGAAACAATTGTCCCTCCCCGAGCCGATCTCGGCCTATTTCGCTGCCGACGGCCATGACGGCCACGCTGTCGCCCGCTGCTTCGCCGTGGACGGAATCGTCATCGACGAGGGCAAGACGCACTCGGGGCGTGCCGCGATCGCGGCCTGGAAGGCGGCCACTTCGGCCAGGTACAACCATGCCGCCACGCCCAGATCGCTGGAGAGGCGTGGCGACAAGGTCGTTGTGACGACCGATGTTGCAGGCGACTTCCCGGGCAGCCCGGTGGACCTGCGCTTCCTGTTTACCCTGGAGCGCGGCCTGGTCGCCACGCTGGAGATCACGCCATGAGCTTCGATCTGCGACTTTCCGGCAAGCGAGTCCTGGTCACCGGCGGTGCACGTGGTGTGGGCGCGGCGGTGGTGAAACTGTTGTCGCAGCTCGGCGCACGAATGGTCGCGACCGCGCTCTCGACTCCGGCGCAAACGATCAACGATGTCCATTACGTCGCGGCGGACCTCTCCACAGCCGACGGCGTGCGCACGGCAGCGCAAGCGGCCATCGGCCATCTCGGCGGCGTCGACGTGCTGATCAACGTGGTGGGCGGTTCGTCGGCGCCCGCCGGCGGTTTCGCCGCGCTGGACGATGCGCAATGGGCGCAGGAACTCGACCTCAACCTGATGTCCGCCGTGCGCATGGATCGCGCGCTGCTTCCCGCGATGATCGCGCAAGGATCGGGCGTGATCCTGCACGTCACATCGATCCAGCGCCTGCTGCCGCTACCGGACGCGACGATGGCCTATGCCGCCGCCAAGGCGGCACTGTCGAACTACAGCAAGGCCTTGTCCAGGGAAGTCACGCCGAAGGGTGTCCGCGTGGTCCGCGTCGCGCCGGGCTGGATCGAAACCGAGGCGTCGGTCGCGCTGGTCAAGCGGGTCGCCGCCGAGGCCGGGACGGACTATGCAGGCGGCCAGACGCTGATCATGAATGCGCTGGGCGGGATCCCGTTGGGGCGTCCGGCCAAACCGGATGAAGTGGCCGATCTCATCGCGTTCCTGGTCTCGCCCCGGGCGGCTTCCATCTCGGGCGTCGAGTACACGATCGACGGCGGAACCGTGCCGACCGCGTAGCCACGCCCGGCAGTCTGCGCCGGAAACAGCCCCGCGACCTGGCGTCACGATGTACGAGCCTCGCGGTCTCGCCCTCCAGGATCTCCTGATTCAGCCTTTCACGCGTGCCAGGGATGGCCCGCTTGCCACCCTGATCGCCGGAGCGATGTGCTTTGCCCGCATTTCGCTACCGCGCCTCGGTGGGTCTGGCGCTTTCTTCGGCCAGGCTCGCGGCCGGCCGGGGGCGCGCTTCCGGCGACTCGGTGTCGCCGCCGGCCGCACGCGACGGTGGGCCGGCAATGCCGTATGCGCGAATCTCCCGGGACGCCCTGATGTCGTCGATCTCGACCCGGTTGCGGCCGCCACGCTTGGCCCGATACAGCGCCGCGTCGGCGCGTCCGAGCCAGTGCGACCAGTGCTCTTCCGGACGCAGCAGAGTCGCGCCGATCGACACCGTGACGGCGGCTCCATCGGGCGCCTCGAGCCGCGCCTCGACCGTCGCGCGCAGAGTTTCGGTGAGCGCCCGCAAGCCGGCTGCATCCGTCGCCGGCAGCATCAGCACGAACTCCTCGCCGCCAAAACGGTAGAGCCGGCCCACCCCGCCCAGCAGCTCGCGCAGCAACTCGGCGAAAGCCACCAGCACGCGGTCGCCGGCCTCATGTCCGAAGCGATCGTTGATCCGCTTGAAGTGGTCGAGGTCCATGATCGCCAGCGCCGGCGGCACCGTTGTGCCAGCGCTGGCCAATGTCGCCTGCGACAACTCCAATTCCAGCATGCGACGGTTCCCGGCCCCGGTCAGCGGGTCGATCCAGGCGAGGGTCTCCAGCTTCTGTCGCTGTCGCTCGTAGCGGGTGGCGACGACGTGCGCGAACAGCCCCACCAGGGCCGCCGAGGCGAGGTAGGACACCCGCTCGAAAGTGCCCGCGAGCGCCTCTCCGGCCACCACCATGACCGCCAACAGCGTGCCGGAGCTCAATGCCAGCGCCAGATTTCTCGGCAGCACGAAAAACACGAAGGCGACCGAGGCGTAAGTCCAGAGCAGTCCCACCAGCCCGATCGCCTGCGCCGCCGCCACGCAACCGAGGCAGCAGACGGTGGCCACGATGCGGATGCCCGAATCGCTGCGGCCGCTGAGCAGCGCGTGACTGGCCGGCAGCGCGATACCAAGCACGATCAGCAGATCGAGAAGCCCGATCGCCAGTTCGCCCACCGCGAAGCGGTAGATCGAGAAAGGCAGGATCCAGACGACGGCAAAACAGACGCACAGCGTCGTGATGGTCAGGCGCAGGTCGCCGCGCAGGCGGTCGCGGATGCGTTTGACCCACCGTCCGCCAGGCGCCATCCAGTTCCTGTCCACGCCCTGTTCGGCCCCCCCCCGAGACATCGGCATCTTAAGCCATCGTCGGTGCACGGCGGTAGACGAACGCGACGACGGGAACGGACTGCGCAGGGAGGTCAGTCAACCTCGTCCGAAACGCACCTGCATTGATGCCACGCCGAAGTACGGCGCGTGGTGGAAACCGCCAGGCGGCGCTGAACCCACACCTGCTCCGGGCGAATGCGCCAGCGCTCTGCGACAGCGCGAGTCCTCAGCGCAATTCTTCCCCGTTGTAGACGCAGCGAATCCGGATCTCCGGTTTTGTCTCGACATTCCACTTGCAGTTGTCGATCGCTTGCTGTCGCGTGTAAAACTCGGCATCAGGTCCGGACACGAGGCGGCCATCGAAATACAGCTGATATCCGCGAGGCGTTTCAGCTGGGACGGACGCAGCGCCCGTTTGGGTGGGTTCGCATTGAGCGAGGTCGTGCATCCGGCGCGCATGCTTTTCGTCCGCTTCGGCACGCCGGCCGCCCATGCACCAGCGCAAGTGCGCGTCGTAGTCGCTGTGCCAATCGGGACCACTGTAGCCGCAGCCCCGGGCCAGGTTTTCGCTCTGCTCGCCCACCGCCATGCGCGCATATTGGCTGCACGGCACGATGTCCTGATCGGTGCGCGGCGGTGGCGCGGATTGGAACTCGTAAGCGTAGAAGACATCGCCCATGCCGCTTTCGCCAGCGACGTTCATCCACATTGTCAGTGTCTGGCCATCGCGCCCGTCAGGCACCGCGTCGAGCCGAATTTCGCGTTCATTGGAACGCGCCAGATTCGGATCGGACAGAAAACCCTTCAGTTCGACCCCGCCGACCGCGCTCTGCGAGCCGAAATAGAAGAATGCGGAACCGCCGCCGTAGTAGGGCACGGCATCGGAATCCCGGGTGATCGAGACTTTGGCGATGAGTGGCGTACCCGGCTGCAGGCGCTGCACGGATTGCGAGAACTGCCAGCGGATCGTCGTGTTGGCTCGCTCGCCGCCCTTGACCCTGCCCTCGCCGGAGCAATCGGCATAGCCCTGCGAAAACTGGGCCGAGCCGTCGGCCAGTTCGACCGTTTTCCCCGGGTAACAGGCAGACTCGCTGATCGGCGACTTGTTGATCGTCACCTCGGTCAACACCCAAGCCCCAGAAGCCCAGGACGGCAGCGGCGCCATCGCTAGCAAACCCAAGAGCGCGGCACGAAAGCACATGCTACACCTCCAATTTCGGGCTGCGGCCAGACCGCCTGCGACGCCTCGCACGGGGTCACGGCTTGGCTTGAGGATGGCCCGAGCCTGCGCGGTCCTGTTTGCGTTTGGTCAAGGCCATGAGTTCGCTGCAGGCTCGAGCGAGCGGGCGCTGGTCGTTTCGACGCACCACGCCTGGGTCTTCAGTCCAGTGGCTGGCCGATGCGCAGCAGATTGCCGTCGGCGTCGATCAGCGCGAACTCGCGCAAGCCCCACGGTTTGTCCTCCAGACGCTCGATCCGCGGGATGCCCTGCCTTGCAAGTCCGGCGGCGCTGAAGGCTTGATACCAGTCCGCCACCTCGCTGACGCGCAGATAGCAGCCGGCGCTGGACGTCGCGGGATCGAGAGTGGCGTGGCGGAAGAAGTGCAGCTCGATCGGGCCGCGACGAAAGATGGCGTAGTCGGCGCTGTGCTCATGCGCCTCGCCCTCGAATCCGAGCGCGCGGTAGAAGGCCTCGGTGGCCTGGATCGAGCGGCTGGGCAGGATCGGAATCGCGATGTCGAGGCATTCCATGGCGTCACTCGCAGCCGTGGGAGAGTTCGGGACACGTATACGATGGTGCCGAAGCTGCCCGAGGACCATACCCATTCCGGACATTGCACGAACCCGTCTGGTAAAGAATCCTCAGGTCCACTCCGACCGTACCCATGGCTCGCGTAGTCTCCGACGCAGGATCAAGGAGACCTGCATGCTCCGACTTGGCGTGGTGGCGCTCGTCGCTGCATTGAGTATCTGGCTGTCGCCGACCCTGCAGGCGCAGGAGGACCGGGTTGCCGCCATTCTGCGCGACGCCGTCGCACAGCCTGAGGCAGCGCTCGAAGCGCTGGTCGCGCTGCGCGACGAACCGGCGCCGGAAGGCCATCGGGCGCGCATCGGCATGCAGCGCGTACTCATGCTGCAGAAGCGCTTCGACGAGGCGCTGGCGCTGTCCGACGAGTTGCTCGCCGATGCCACGCTGGCGCCCGCGCAGAAGATCGCCGCGGTGAGCGCGCGGCTGGCGCTGATGCAGGCCACGCGCCAGTGGAACGATGAGGAGCGGATCATCGCGATGGTTGGCGACGATCTGATCGCCGCGGCGGACGCGGAAACGGCGGCGCGCTATTACCAGGAGCTCGGTGCGCTGCGCACCACGCAGATGCGCCTGCCCGAGGCCGAAAGCGCCTTCCTCAGCGGCATCGACATCGTCGGCGAGCCTCTGCGCGAGCGCCATGTGCTGCTGCACCGCACGCTCGGCGTTGTGTACGCCCAGCAGGGGCGATTTGCCGACGCCATCGAACAGATGCGCAAGGCCGAGCAGTACATGGCCGAACTCGGCATGCCGGACGATTTCGCGCTGCTGCGCAATTTCGGCGGCCTGTACCTCTACATGGAGGAGCATGCCAAGGCCATCGAGTATCTCGCCCGCGCCGAGCAGGTGTTCAAGGCAAATCCAACGCCTGATCCGCCGACACTGATCAGTCTGTTTTCGACCCACGCCGGCGCTCTTGCGGCTGCCGGGCGCTACGCCGATGCGCACGCCAAGTTCGATGAGGGCTTGAGCTACGCGCGAGCGAACGGCATCGAAAGCCCCGGGCTACTCAACAATCAGGGGTTTCTGTTCCGCAAGGAAGGACGCCACCGGGAAGCGCTGGCCAACTTCGAACGCGCGCTTGAGGTTTCGAAGGCCAATCCCGACCCGAGCACATCCGGTGTTTTCGAGAAGAACATCGGCGAATCGCTGCTGGCGCTCGGCGAGAAGGCGCGCGCCGCGGAATTCTTGCTGCTCGCCGAACAGTTGCAACGCGAGCACTCGCCGGTCGTCAAGCGACTGGAACTGCTGCCGTTATTGATCCAGGTGCTCGACGAGACAGATCGACCACGCGAGGCACTGGAATTCATGCGCGAGTACAAGCGCTTGAATGACGAGGTCGTCAACAGCGAGTCCAAGGAACGCATCGCCAAGCTCGAATCCGTCGTTGCCCTCGAGCGCCAGGCACGCGAACTGGCCAGCAGCGAACAGCAGCGCGCAGTGCAGACGGCGGAAAACGACGTGTTGCGCGCGCAGCAGCAGCGCCAGAGACTGATCATCGGCGGCATTCTCGTCAGCATGCTCGCCCTCAGCATCATCTTGGGGCTGCTGGTGCGCGACCGGCGCTTCAAGGCGATGGCGCACCGCGAACTGGAGTCGCGCAATGCGCGCATCGAGGCGCAACGGATCGACCTGGAAAAGCTCAATGACGCGCTGCGTCGGCAAAGCCGCGAAGACGCCCTGACCGGCCTCAACAACCGCTATTTCCTCACCGACTTCATGGCCGCCGCGCACACGCTGGGTACCGCGCAAGAGCGACCGGTGCAGTCGATGTTGTTGATCATGGCCGATCTGGATCACTTCAAGCGCATCAACGACGAGCACGGGCATCTGTCCGGCGACAAGGTGCTGGTGGCCTTCGCCAGCGTGCTGCGCAGTGTGCAGAGCGAGCGCGATGTGCTGGTGCGCTGGGGCGGAGAAGAGTTCATCTGGCTTTGCCTCGGTGCAGGTGCGGCCGACGGCCAGGCGCAATGCGAACGCCTGCGCGCAGCGTTGAATGATGTCGACATACGCGGCGACAACGGTCAGCGCATCCGGGTGACCGCTTCGCTGGGTTTCGTGGCCATCCCGATCTGGCCCGGCATCGAATGCCCGTGGGAGGTTGTCCTGCGCCTTGCCGACAACGCCATCTACAAATCCAAGGCCGAAGGTCGCGACCGCTGGACTGGATATCGAGGCCTCAAACCGCCGTTGCGGATTGCCGCCGATACGCAGACCGACGCACTCGAAAACGGCGGCCATGTCGAGTGCGTGCGCATGCCGGATGGCAAAGGTTAGTCAGCATTGCTACACCGGCCGTGGATGATGGCGAAGGGATTTGCGTCGAGGGCAAGACGCGAGGAGGAATGGTGTTCCATTCCGACGACGAGCAACCTTGCCATCGGCGCAGAGACCGAGCCAGCGCCGCGAAGCGAAAAGATGCAAGCGACAGTCTGCGTCGGAAGCCGAAGAGATGACATCGAGTGACGGTCGTTGAAGCGGCCGTCGGTACGCCCTTGCTTCGGCTCCTGGTGTGCAGACTTGTCTCGACGCCCTTGCTTTGGCTCCTGGTGGGTCCAGACTTGTCTGGACGCTTTCTCTTTGAAAGCAAGAGCGT
>ERZ761602.5533-NODE-5533-length-14885-cov-4.191908_pt1 | contig 14885 bp, 8 predicted proteins | sample MGYA00512165_ERZ761602 | MGnify/ENA primary metagenome ERZ761602 (study PRJEB28899, sample SAMN02445085) | bioreactor sludge metagenome | biome: EBPR sludge; isolation source: Thorneside wastewater treatment plant | place: Australia: Brisbane, Thorneside...
AGCGCATTTTGAACACAAGAATCTGAACGGCTTCGCCAGTTGGATGAAGGTACAAGTACAGGAAGAAGTGGCGCACGCCACCAAGTTCTACACCTACATCAACGACATTGGCGGACGCGTGGAACTTGAGGGTATTGCGAAGCCCCCTTCGGAGTACAAATCCACCCTGGCGGTTTTCGAGGATGCCCTCGCCCATGAGCGGACGGTGACCAAGGCAATCTACAAGCTTGTTGATCTCGCGCAGGAAGAATCGCACCACGCGACGAGCACTTTCCTCCAATGGTTCGTTACGGAGCAGGTGGAGGAAGAAAAAGTCGCGGACGATATCTGTAAGCGACTGGAACTCGTCGGCAACTCGCCGGAAGGCTTGTTCATGCTCGACAGCGAATTGGGCCAGCGCAAGCCGGTGGCAATGGCGGGTGCAGGCACCACGGCGTAGATTTTTGAATCGATGACACGCAAAAGAAGCCCCACTTTTCGTTAAGGTGGGGCTTCTTTTTCATTCCCGCCAAATATATCGGCGTCAAACGCGCCCTTCAGCCACAAGACATTTGCGGACTTCATCATGATTCTGCTTCCTTGTGCTTTTGTTTGCCTTCTACGCGAATCGAATCTGACAATAGGGCAATCGAAAAACCCGCATGTGACAGCAGGACAATCGCCATGAATGCCAATGGCGGCAGGCCAAATCGAGAGGGGCGAACGCTTCCGAAGGAACTGTCTTCGAACAACTCTACCCAGTTAATCGCCGGAGAAAGGAGCAACCCAAAAGACGGAAACAATCTTGCCCTGTCGGCATTGGACGTATCATAAGAGTAGGCCTCGAGCATTGCCGTCCAGATAAAAATCGGCACAAGAAAGTATGCGGCGCATAGTGCGTACGAACATACTACGGACGCGGCAGTGCCGACACGAAGCTGAGAAGCCTGTGAGCCAATCGCAATTCCGCATAGGATGCTCACCAAAATCATCGCGGCGCCGCTCGATAGTCGAACAGCGTATTCTTCAGCTTGAACAACCAAGGCGAGTAACGGAGAGGTTGCGAGAAACGCGACCAACACGATGGCAAATGCGACGCAAAATGCGGCGGCAGTCTTACCAAGGACTATATCTCGCGGGCGCATCAAGGTCATTACCAACTGCTCGCGGGTCCCCTGATCTCGCTCCCGCCCCCACAATGGCGTACTAACGCCAGGCGCAACCATGGCCGCGACCGTGAGGAGGCCGAGGATCCACGACTGGAGCACGGCCACCGACATGGTTTCTCGATATAGGCTCTCAGTCTCTTCCAGCAATATCTGAACGGCGAGTCCGGTCGATACAAAAAGTATTCCTATCGCAAGAGTCAGGAATACCGTCCGAAGACTTATGATTCGAAAGTGCGAACGCAGCGCTCGAAGTTCTCGAACAAAAATAGGGCTACTACCATCTGAAATGGGTAGCCATCGACGAGGAGGCTCTCCCGCTGTCCGCCACAGCCGCATTTTGGAAGCCGTTGAACCTGACGCAATGACGCGTTCCTTCTGCCGACGTGCCAGGAGCCACCAACTCGCGCACAGCAACACACTTGCAAAAAACAACTGCTGAATGCATGCCAGCGCAAAGCGAAGGGTTTCCGGAGACCACAACGAGACCGGCCTGGACATGCTGACTTCCTCCCACTTTAAGAGCGCGCCTGGCGGGGTCAGAACGAACAAGGAATCCAACGCCGTGTAAATGTATGTCGAAGGAATACGATCCTGCCGCCGCAGGTGTTCTTGGTATAGCTCCAATCCACCATGTAAAAAGTACATATACCCGCCACCAAGGAGTGCAATGATGGCATAGGTCCCGAGAAGCGCCCTCGGCAACGACCGCGAAGTGATAGAGCAAAACAACCCTGCGGCCACAAACATCGCCCCCGTACAAAGCAAAAGCACCAGCGGGGAAAACAAGACGTATCCTGGCATGTCAATCAGCAAGAAGGCACACGCAGCCAATGGCATGACCGCAAATGTAAACATCAGGAAAATTCCAAAGACGTTTACAAACTTCCCCGCCAATATGCCCGCAGGCGTTAACAACGTCATACACATGAGCTCGAATGTATCGCGATCGCGCTCTGTACGAATGGCCGCGGCCGCATAAACCGGAAGAGTGGTCAATCCTGCAATGAACAATACCGCCAATGTGAGGATCGGCAAAGAGAGCGCAGTTTCTACCACGGTATCCAGCCGCGCGAGTGGCGGTGGCCAGACTTCGAATACCATGACAATACCCAGTGCCACCCCCAATGCGACCATCGCGGCAAACCGCCTCTTTCGCACATGGCGCGTTAATTCGCGCCGCACTAAAGAGCCGAATGGTAGGAGTCTGGTGAAAACCGGCTCTCTTGACGCGAACAACTTCAGTCACCGTTCCTGCATGTGCCAGCGGCTAAAGGCCAGGGTAGCCACGCGAACGAGCGAGTATGCAACTCCAAGGTGAAAAAGCATCGCAAGAAACCATGTGCCATAAGTCCAAATGGGATCTATATTGCTCCACCCAATGCACCTCGCATAAGAAACGATAGGCGACAAGAACCAGTACCGGAGTGGTTCTCCATCGAAGAAATTGAATCCAAGCAGAAAAAACAGAAACCGCTCTATCGTGAAGACAACAAACGGCGCGCCCAATATGGCGGCCATGCCGCCAGAAGCATATACCAAACACGCCGCAGATCGACGGCTAAACATGCTCATCACGGTACCCACCGCCACACATTCGACAGTCACCACAACGAGCGAAATGACCCCGACTACAAACTGTAAAATCGCCGCCGGCGAAAAGAAAATCAACGGGATGATTGGAAGCGAAGCAACCACTGCGATTCCTAACGGCAGCGCCGTCGAAGCGCATGCCGCACGTACCTTGCCTGTCACAAGTTGCGATGGAGTAAGTCTGGAGCTGCGCAGCAGATCGGCGGTATCGCGCTCGAACTCCCGGCTCCATGCCGTTGCACTCGATGAAACGCCTGCCGCGCTGCTAAGCAAGGCAAGCCCGATCATCCATGTCGTCACGATTCCCTTCGCCTCACTCGGCCGGGGATCCATGCCGCTCATCGCCATTGCCATAATGATCATGACGGGTATTACGATTAGCAGTCCGCCTATCATGCGAAGCGGCGTGAGTTGTTGGGTAAGGCGAACATGCAGCCGCTCTCGGGCATAAACAGGATTCACGTTGTCGGGCACGGGCGGCCAGGCCGGTAGCCAGTCTTCGCCGGGAGTTGGAGAGCCGCGCTCACTTTCCGGCAACGGCGGTGGCGCAAGCATCGGCATGGGTATCGGCACGGTCGTAAATGATCGCTCTGCGCTCGCGCGCAGGATCATTCGCCGCGCAAGCAGCAGGGCGAGAACACAGAACACGCCCTGTCCCACGATCATGTTCACAATCGAATATCGCCCGCCGATGCCGATCATGAACGCCCCGCTTAAGTTCACCGGTGACAAAGAGAGCAGGAAGACCAAAACCCCACGTGTGGCGCTTGCGATCCACTGCCACCCTTGAAATTCGACAAATGCAGATAATATTCCGAACGGTATTACGTAACCGATCAACAACATGAATGCGCTGGCGAATCCAAGCGACACCGCCCGTTGCGTACTTCGCGCAAGGGTTGAACTCATCACCCCCGCGCACACGCATGTCAGCGAGACGACAAGCAGATGGACTGCCACCAGCGCTACGGTACGAACGTCAATCCCTACGAGAAAATAGGAGACGCCAAGCAGCGGCAACATCGCGATAATGAGCAAGCCGAAGTAGCCAAGTGAGCTGGTCACTTTGGCGAGCAGAAGCATTGTCGGACGCGTTAGCGTTAATGAAAGCAGGTCAAAGGTGTCCTGTTCTCGCTCCAGCACAATCGTTGTGGACGCAAATGCGGGTAGAATGAGAAGGCAAGCGAGAAAAAGAACTGCACTCATTCCCCCAAACATGATTGAAGAATACTCGGCTATCTGGTTTGGGCTCATCACCGAAGGAGGATAATTCGTCAGAACAACGGTGAACGCGATGCAAAGGATTATCACAAGCACGAGAAACGGCCGGACACGGCGCAAATCGCGGACCAGCTCGCGCTTTACCAATGCGAAGTAAGGAAGCAACGCACTCACGCGCTACATCCACCTGCTAATCGCGCGAGTAAACTTGCGCTGCAAACCCGGGGCAATATAGCAATGCATCCTCTCTTACAAGCCTCCCTTGGTAACTTGCAGAAAGATGTCTTCCAAGGTCCCTTCGTCCTGGGAAAATGACAAAACCTTGACGCCCGCCCCAACGAGACTTGCGTTGAGCGCCGCCAGTGCGATTCGGTCCATTTGTGTGGTGAAGCGAAATTCGCCGCCGGAACATTCGAGGTTGCCAACCCCCGCTGTGCCTTCAAGGATACGCTGCGCCTCCGCCTCCCCGTCTATGACCTCAACACGCACCTCCATTTCCTGTTTCAGGCTGTTCAGAATTGCGCGAAATTCGCCCGCGGCAAGCAGGGTTCCGTGCTCGATGATCCCAATCTTGTTGCACATGTCTCCGAGTTCGGAAAGGATGTGGGAAGAAATCAGGATGGTCTTGCCCATTCCCTGTAGAGTCTTGAGCAGCTCGCGCATCTCGATCCGCGCGCGGGGATCGAGTCCGCTGGCAGGCTCGTCCAATAACAACACTTTGGGATCATGCAGGAGCGTCTTGGCAAGACAGCAGCGTTGTTTCATCCCGCGTGAAAAAGCACTAACGAAGTCATCGGCTTTCGAAGTGAGGTCGGTCAGCGCAAGCACGTCGTCGATAATCGTTTTCCGCTTTTTACTTGGAATTTTGTAGGCGGCCCCGAAAAAATCAAGGTACTCGCGCAGCCGCATGCCGTCATATACACCAAACGAATCCGGCATATACCCGAGAATCTTCTTAATTTCATAGGGATGCTTGGTAACGTCGATTCCGTCGATGAATGCTTCTCCCGCCGTTGGCACAAGCAAGGTCGACAGAATTCGAATGGTGGTCGTCTTGCCGGCGCCGTTGGGGCCGATGAACCCGAATACGTCGCCAATCTCGAGTGAAAGATTGAGATCCTTCAACGCGGTAAAGGTGTTGTATCGTTTGGTCAGTGCGCGCGTCTCTACGATTGCCATAGTTTCCAATCTCCACCGTAAGAATCGGTTTGTGGGTCCAAAATGTGGGCGCGCACCATCGCCTCCCCATATCCGGATCGCGGCGAGTCCGACTGGGGAATTACCATTATCGCGCCTTCGATTAGTCCGGTATCGGCATTCAAGTGCGCATTCCAATCCGGAATCTCGTAAGTGTTTACGTTCGTGGAAGTGCTACCCGGCTGCTGGGCCTCGCTATTCTTCATATTCTCCGCGGGCCACGTCAGTGGTGCGCCTTTAGGCAGGAACACGCATTCTCCGCCGCTGCTCGCATTCCAAAATACTTCTACCATGACCCGCACATCGGATCTGCCAATAAACTGCCTGGGGACGACGACAAAAGCCGGCACTGGTTCATTCGTGGTGATGTAATTCATCTGATTCCAGCCGGAGTAGACGCCTCCGCCGCCCGTGCCGAAAGAGGAAACTTCAAGGTCGAGTCTGCGTGGCCCGGCTGAAGGCAGCCGCGAAATGCCTATGTCCGCCACAAGCAGCGTAGCGTAGATGCGTTCTGTCGCTTCCTCACCAATGTCTACGCTACCAACGGGTTTGCTATCCACCCAACCGCAGATAAAAGGACCCAAGCGAGCATCATAGAAACTCCAGCCGCTACCCTCGGTCAACAGCGAGTTCAAGTAAGCGTCTTGAAGTTCGTTAATTGACATGAGCTCGCCGCTATACATGCTTCCATAGAACGTGTTCTGACCGGCAAAATCGACACTGCGCGCAGTGATACTCGCGGTGGGCACGTCCACGTTCCAAACTCCCTCACTCACTGGCACGGAAAACTTGCGGCCATTCACAATTAGAAACGGCGAATCAATCTTGAGTCCGGTATTGTTCGTCAGCGTGCCATGTATGCCGCGCTCGTCCCACACCAGGCTCCCCTCAACATTTCCCATGAAGGGCATCTCTGACTCGACCTGAATAAGCCGCATGGTGCTCGCCCCGACAGTAAAGTTGTCTACGGTCGAAGTCGGGCCCTGCATAAACTGAAACGCGTTTACCCTGCTGAGCAGTGAGCTTTGCGAAGTCATGCCGCTCAATGGCAATCCCGCGACATCCGACACCAACGGATACGCCCGCGGAAACGTCAGCGCATAGCGAGATGTGCGCGCGGCAACGACGCCGACAGTAGATCGAAGTTTCGCCGTCGCTCCGTCCCTGGGTAGGCGAAGCACTTCCATTTGCGCCACTTCCGTTTGTTTCGCGCGGCCCGCGGTCCCGTAGACAAGCGCGTAGGTGGTGAACCCGAAAGAGATGAAGATGAGGCAGACCCATGCCATTTCACGGCGCTTCAGCAGGCTCCAGAAAATCCAGTTGCCAACGATGCCAACCAGGAAATACAGACCCAGATAAATCAATACGGACGACCTTGGGAAAACGCGTATGCCCGTGGCGCTCGGCAATGTGTATTCGGCTTGCGAAGCAGCATAGTCGTAGTGCAGGTCCAGGGATTCTTCGCGCAACCGAATCATGCTGCGCCAAAGTTCCGAATATCCGATGGAACCATGCAGCGCACGGCCCGAAACATCTACCGCCAGAGACGCAACATTCCCCGCCCCCAGAGGCCGTAGGGTCGAGATGGGTAAAGATTCGGGATTGTCGTTTCCTGCGGTAGATGCCGGAACAAGAATGCCCTTAGTCGGCATTACTTTGGAGAACACAACGGGCTTGTCTTCACGCGCACCACTCGCGCCAGCTTCATTGAACACCCGTCTCGCCAAAGCCAGTTCGTCCGACGACTCGACGTCGCCGTAGGTAACACCGGCCAACTCTTCTACCCAGGTGCCTCGGTAGCGGGGGGAATTTTCTCCAAGGCATACCACGATTATCCCGCCGTACTCGACGTAGCGTCGAAAAAGTTCGCGCTGCCGCGCTGGAACCGCCTCCGGATCGATACGGCCCAGCACAATCATCGTATACGGGTCATAACACTGCGGATACTCGGGAAGTTGGCTGAGTTCTTCGGTTCTCAAACTCTCGCGATGGTACTCGAATGTCTGCGAGAGGTCCTTGACAACATTAAACAGAAAACCGTAATCCTCCGGTTGGTCATCGAGGATTAGTGCGAGCACGTCGTTCTCGGCGATGGTGTTGACGCGCGCCGTCACCCGTGCGGAAAGGGCTGCGCGACGGCCGTTATAGAGCATGACGGAGATTTCGGTGGCATCCTGAAAATTACAGTAGATTCGAAATCGCTTTCGCGATCCTTTGGGGGATTCGACCCGAACGCGATAGTTCGGCCCAATGCGTTCGTCCAATCGCATTAAAACCAATTCAAGTGAACCGGAAATATCCTGTTTATTGTTATTGACGAGGATATCGACCGGCGCCCAACTGTTGGCGCGGACGGTTGACACAAACTGCGGCATCACCTCCACCAATAGTTCGTTCGGCTGCGCAAGCTGAGACTCGTCTTGCGCAACGCAAGCGAACCCAATCGTCAGCGCGAGTATGACCTTTGCGGCAGTGCGCGGTACGTGCACCAGGCTTCTCACATCCAGGCCCTCCGGCTGAAAATCCACCACTCAAGCGCGAGCACACATAGCGCCGCCGCGATCAACAGTCGCCAAACTTCTCTATTCTGGCGCACGCTGCCGCGCTCGGCTTTCAATTCGGCGCCGCCCAGCGCCAATGCTTCCTCCGGCCGAATCGCAGATTCATTCGGGTCCAGCAGATTCACCGCAAACAGTTCGCGCCGCTCCCCCATCTGCGCAGCGTACACGCCCGCGCGCAATGTGTCACCGTAAAATGTGGGGCGCAGGGGATCGAGCTTCACTGTTGCCGTCGCGCCATCAGGGCGCGTTACAACAGCCTCGGCAATCTCGGGCTGCGCCAGCAGCGTTATTGATTTGCCGGCATCAATTGAACTTTCAGAGGCCAGCGCCGAGCGCGGGGTCCACGCAAGTACGTTCTGAAAGAACAGCGGGAAGGACAGATTTAACGGCCAATTGGAGTTTGCCAGGTCAAATGCAACCCATGCGATTTGTTGTCCGCCCCGCGAAAGATCGCCTATAAGCGTGCCCCCCGTTGTCGAGACGACCGCGCGCGCTCCAGCGGGAAGTGACGCTTTCACCGCCGCGCGTATCCCGACGTTCGCAGGGTTGAGATTAAATCGCATAAGTGGATGCTCGGAATCGACCGAAATTACCGGGGGATTCTCAATCACGCCTTCCCCAGTGAGACCATCGATCGGCGGCAATGCATTCAAAAAAAGCAGCGTGCCATCCGGCAACTGCTCTGGCGAGAAGTCATTGAACACTATCAAATCATAGTCATCGGTCGGCGTGTAGCTTTCCGGCGCGATCGTGCTGAGTTCTACTCGCGGATCCGGCGACAGCACGCGTTGCAGGAAGTAGGTGCTTGTCGCGTCTGGCCGCGCCACCAGCAACACGCGAAGTTTTGCCGCCGGCCTTAGCGACAACCACGCCGTGTTGTCCACGGCAAGCGCATCGTCATTGTCCAGGACCGCGCTCAGGATTCCTTCTCCCAGATCGGGAAGCGCGAAGACGACTTCGCGGTCCTCTCCCGCGGCGATCTCGACGCCCTCAACAGCAATCGGCTGATCCGCGAATGACAATGTCACCGTAACCGCCCTCGCCTCCGTTCCGGCGTTCTGAAGCACGACAAGCGCCTGTTGCTCCCCCGCTTCTCCAGGTGCGGGATCGCGCTTGCTAAATGCGGTGATCCCGACATTCTCCGTGGTACCGCCGATTTTAAGGTAGCTGAGAGTGATTCCGCCTGTTTGACCCTCCGCGCTATCGGTTTGTCCCGAACCGCGCGGCGAAAAGTCCGCCAGATCGCTTATGTTTCCATCCCCAATTACGACGGCATGCAGATCCGGAACAGTAAGCCGCAGCGACTCCGCAATGAAATAGGCGTCGCGAAGATGCGTACGGGCATCACTCGCTTCAATGGCGTTGATCGCACTTCGCAATCGGGAACGATCGTCTGAAAGCTCACACAGAACTTCGGAGTTCTCCGCAAACGTTACAACCATCATCCGGTCGCCGCGTTCCATGTCGTTGACCATGGCGATGGCCGCCTGCTTTGCCAAGTCGAGCCGCGATTCTCCGGCCTCCTGCGCCTGCATGCTTGCCGAACGGTCTATCAGTACGCACAAATTCTGGCCAGCAGTACCCTCAGACTTGAAGAACGGGCGCGCAAGCGCAAGCGCTACAGCAAGCGCGATGAGGATCTGCAGCAACAGCAGCAGGTTCTTTCGCAGTCGCTGAAAGGGCGCGTTTGCCGTCAAATCGTCAAGCGCCTTCCGCCACAGGATGGTGCTGGCAATCACCACTTGCGTTCGCCGAAGCTTTAGCAGGTAAAGAATTACGATCACCGGAATAACCGCAAGAAACCAAAGATACACGGGATCAATGAATGCGCCGCGCAGCGCAGTGCCCGTGTTGCGCGCTAGCTGCTCCCACTGGTTCATCGCAGCATGCCTCCCCGCCGCAATACATCAAGCGTGAGTCGTTCAAATGGCTCGTCGCTGGGCGCGAAAATGTAACCAATACCGCGCGCAAGGCACTGCTTGCGCACGCTCTCGCAGAAGCCTTCCAGATTCTGCTTGTATCGCTTCAACAACGCGGGGCTTGCGCTCACTTCAACGTGCATTGCGTATTCGCTGTCCAGCAGCTTCAAATCTCCGGCGATAGGCGGGTCAATCTCGTCGCGCGATAGTATGTGGATTGCATAGCAGTCCGATCCGGACTGCTGCAGCCGCCGCAAGCATCCCTCAAAGCCTTCTGGATCGAGAAAATCGGAGAACAGCACGGCCACGCCTTTTGCGCGATTTCGAAGTACGTAGGACTTGGTTGAGTCCTCCAGCGCTGTACGTCCATTGGCCCGAACTCCGCTGAGAAACGACAACAACTTTGGCGCTTGCGCGCGGCCACGCCCCGGCGCAAGCCTATGCGTAATGCCGTCCGCGAAGGACTCCGCGGACACCCGGTCGTAACCGATCAAACCGATGTATCCGATGGCCGCGGCAAGCTTGGCCGCAAGTTCAATTTTGGCCGGCGTTCCGAACCCCATGGATCGGCTCGCATCGATCAACAGGTGCACGGTTACATCTTCTTGCTCATGGAACAGTTTCAGGTACAGAGATTCCAGACGGCCATAGATGTTCCAATCGACATGGCGCAAATCATCGCCCTGAACGTAGTCACGATAGTCAGCAAACTCCACGCTCGTTCCCTTGCGCTTGCTCTTGCGTTCGCCTTTGGCCGCGCCAATCTGAGACTTTCGCGCCGTGAGCGCGAGCTGTTCGAGACGCTGCAGAAACTGCGCGGAAAGCAACTCGCGGCATGTCGTGGATTCTGAAGTCATTTTTAGCCAGTTATTCTGCGTATTACGCCACTTTCGCGGCAGTGTCCGTGCGCTTGAGTAAATCGTCAATAATGGCATCTGCCGGAATACTGTCGGCCTCTGCCTCAAAGTTGAGAATGATGCGATGTCGCAGTGCCGGCAACGCGCTGGATTTGATGTCGTCAAAACTGACGTTGTACCGGCCTGCGCGAAGTGCGGTTACTTTCGCGCCCAGTAGAAGCGCCTGCGCGCCTCGGGGGCTCGAACCATATCGCACATATTTACTGACCATGTCGGTGGCATGCGCCTTCGCAGGCTGCGTGCCGAGCACAAGTCTTACTGCGTAGTTCACCACTTGCGGCGCCGCGGCGACATCGCGAACAAGCCCTTGCCATCGCGATATCGATGCGGAATCCATCACAGCCGAACCTCGCGCCGTCTCGCGCACGGTTGTACGTTCGAGGATTGTCGTCAGGTCCTGTTCCGTCGGATAGTCAAGCAACAACTTGTAGAAAAACCGATCGAGCTGCGCTTCGGGCAGTGTATACGTGCCTTCCATCTCGATCGGGTTTTGCGTTGCCATCACAAAAAAAGGCTCTTCGAGTTTGTGAATGTGCCTGGCCACGCTTACGGTATGTTCCTGCATGGCTTCCAGCAAAGCCGATTGTGTCTTCGGCGTTGCGCGGTTGATTTCATCTGCCAAGACGATGTTCGCGAAGATGGGCCCGGGCCGAAACCGGAACTCGCGATGCCCCGAATCGTCTTCTGCGATGATGTTTGTGCCAATGATGTCCGCTGGCATCAGATCGGGCGTGAACTGAATGCGCGAGAAGTTCAGGCTGAGCGCTTCGCTAAGGGTCCGCACCAGCAGGGTCTTTCCCAGCCCGGGCACGCCCTCAAGCAGGCAATGCCCTCCCGCAAACAGGCACGTCAACACGCCATCGATAATCGATTCTCCGCCCACGATCACTTTTGAAATCTCGTCGTGAAGCCGTTGAAAATCGTGCCGAAACTCTTCGGCCGCTTTTACCACGTCCATGCTCGTGCTCCTTGTCATCTGCTATCGTTTGCGTTTTCGGTTTTCCAGCGCGCGTTCTTTTGCTTGCAGCAGTTGCCGCGTGTATTCGGTTCGGCCAACAGCCTTCACGTCCTCAACTTGAACAGTCACTTCCCCGCCTTCCGCCACTGCCCCGCCGTTGGAGGCGTGCGCGGAAGCTGCCGCAAGCTGGCCTTCCATCGAAAATGAACCGGAAGCCACATACACAAAACTTTTCGATGGGGCGGTCATCGTGCCGTATGCGCCCGTCAACTGCGTGCGGCGTATCGCCGGAGCGGGCAACACCCTTCCCACAAGGGGCAAGCGCCGCAGCACCGCAAGCAACCACGCGAACAGGGCCGCGAAACTGAACATCACCCGACGCACAAAAATCTCGACGGGAAAAAGGCAAAGACCCAGCGCAGCCAGATAAGGCCATATCGGCGTAATCGCTTCAGAGTAAGGCAAATCATGTTCAAACGGATTGTCTGTAGGCGACACCACTCGCCCGCCGCCTACGGCCGCCATTTGCTGAAGCAGCGGAATGTTCGTCGTGTTGTATTCGAATTCTTTGGAATAGTCCAGTGAGAGCCCGGCAGGCACCATTCCCACAGCACCCTCTTCTGTCGCATACGTCATGTTTATCATGTACACGCCACGCTCGCGCAACGGGAAGGTCCCTTCGTAGATGCCGGGCGCGGTCTGCGTCAACGCAACATCTTCGCGTGTATACGATGGCGGCGGACCAGTCACGGTCCCTTTCGGCTTCAGAAAATTGATAAACTTTCCGGAAGCGTCGACGGCGTCTATCTTCACGTAGCCTTTCGCGTCCTTCACTTGCGTTTCAACGCGAAAATTGGAGGGGGAGATTTCGCGCATCGCCCAGCGAACGGACTGCGACCAAAAACGCCCAAATCCATCCCACGCCAGCCAGTCTGGTGCCCAGCGGCTGGTTGCGTCGGAAGTGAAGGCGACGGACTTGCCAAGTCCATACCGCCACTGCGCAAGCACCGGATCGCCTTCATGCGAAGTCAGGGCGATGGTGGCGTTTTCTTTTGGCGTCGTTGCAACATATCCCAACAGTTGCGGAATGCTCTCTGCGGGAATTCCCTGCAATAGTTCGGAAGAGCTGGAAATGGTCGGAACAAAAGGCTCCTCTATCAGCATGCCCCGCTTTACCACTGCGGCTTCCTTCGTGAAAATCTGCGGTACGTCGCTCGGATTGATCGCGTGATAGAAGCGACCTCCGCCTTTTTGGGCAATCGCGCGCAGCACGTTGATGTCTGCGTCCGTACCGACTGCGACCGTGGAAACGGTAATTGACTCCTCCGCCATTGCGTCGAGTACACCCGCGAAATCTCCGCCGTGCGACTGGCCGTCGGTCAGCACCACAACGTGCTTCAGCGACGCGTTCACTTCCAGTAGTGCTGCGTAACTTTCAACTAAGGAGGGGTACATATCCGTCCCACCGCCTGGCCCCAGTGTTTCTATTGAGTCAATGATGTTGTTGCGGTTGCTCGCCAACTGAAGTTCGGCGACCCAACTTGAAATACTGTCGAAGGCGACAATACCAACGTAGTCGGCATTGCTTAACAGGCGTACGGCCGCCGACGCAGCCACTTTCGCGAGTTGTATTTTCTGTCCAGACATGCTGCCGGACTTGTCGATAATCAGCACAAGCGCACCCTGTGGCATGACCTTGCGCTGCTTGAGGTCCATGCTGACCGGCAACGCGCGCTCGACGGGCGTTTCGAAGTAGCCGCCCGCGCCGTATGCATCCGGTCCACCAACCATCACAAGTCCCACGCCGAAATCCCGCACCATCGCTTCCATCGCCCGCAATTGCTCGCTGGACAAATCAGTAGCGGCGATGTTGTCAAGCAGGACTGCATCAAACGCCTGAAGCTGCGCAAGGTTCGAAGGCATGGTCCCAAGATCCGCTGTCGTAACGTTGATCCCCTCCGCGCGAAGGGTCTCGACAAGCCGCGCGCCATGTTCGGAGTTCGTCGCTAGATACAGCACAGAAGGATCGCCAAGCACAACGGTATGCGATCGACCGATGTTGTTTGCCTGAACGGTGTCCAGTTCCGACTCCACTATCGCTTCATATTCGTAAAACCCGGGCGCGGAAAGCTCCTGCGGAAGTAAAAATGCATTCGCGCCTTTCTGGAGGTTCACTTGCGTCGGTGGCGACATGACTGTGCCCTCGCGCACTTTCTGGTAGAGCCGTAAAGTTGCGGGGCCATCCTGGTCCGCATGTACGTTTACCTGCACGCGAAATGGTTCGCCCGCTTTCGCCCGCGCAGGCGCGGATACATCTGCAATCCGGATTTCATTCTCACCGCCAATGGTGATCGGAACAACGTCCACGGAAGCGCCACTCGCCTGGGCCAGCTTCACTTCTTCGAGCACGGAACCGCGCGTCTCGTTACCGTCAGTGAACACAACGATACGCCGCATGTGACCCGGCGGAAACGCAGCCAGCGCAAGCCGCACCGCCGCCGCCAGGTCCGTCTGTTCTCCCCCAACATAGGAGTGAAGGGCGTCAAAGTCGCTGTTGGACCCGATTGCCCGCTCGATACTCGGCTCTTCGCCGAATGCGATGATGCCCGCTTGATCCCGCGGGGTCATGTAGGCTTCGCAGAGCGTCTTCACGGTCTGCTCCGCCTCGCTTCTGCGCGATTCAGGCACGCTACTGGATCGATCAAGCAGGAAAAACACCGCCAGACGGTCGTCTTTCATGACGAGTTCGGCGCCTGCCAAAGCAGTTATCAAACACAACAGAACGGCACACCGAAGTCCAATCGCAATCCATTTTCGCGACGAAGACAGCGCCCTCACCTGCCTGCCGAGATAGATCGTGTACGGAATAAGAACTAGGAACAACAATGCCCATGGATAGGAGAAGCGGACCGACAAGGCGTCAATCGTCGAAAGCCGCGCAATCAGTTCGCTCACTCGCGCTTCCTCGCGCGGCAGTGTTTCAGAATCGAATGAGGCTCCGCCAAACGAACACAAGAAACGGGGCCGGTCACCCCGAATGCTATGGCACGCAGATTCCGGATTGAATTGTGACGGCGGGAAAGGTGCACCATATTACCTCACGCACTCGACCCTACAAACTAATCCGCCTACAACAAAAGGATGTGTACATTCGCGCGGCAGAACGGAACCAGCCCGGTACTTCTGCCAGCCGCGAAATCAGGGAGCCGGCGCGCCTTCGGGCTCCAGCGATCCAAAGTACTGCCGCACAAACTCCCGCGCGCCGGCGGGAATCTCTTCTTTCGTAAGGGCCTCTTCCCGTTGCTGCGAAATCTGCTCAAGCGCCTGCGCCGAATAGTCGATGGAAGCCTCTTCTCCTTCCGTTGGCGCAGCCC
>ERZ761602.5534-NODE-5534-length-14884-cov-11.305887_pt1 | contig 14884 bp, 12 predicted proteins | sample MGYA00512165_ERZ761602 | MGnify/ENA primary metagenome ERZ761602 (study PRJEB28899, sample SAMN02445085) | bioreactor sludge metagenome | biome: EBPR sludge; isolation source: Thorneside wastewater treatment plant | place: Australia: Brisbane, Thorneside...
GGCCAAGTAGCTCAGTTGGTAGAGCAGCGGATTGAAAATCCGCGTGTCGGTGGTTCGATTCCGCCCTTGGCCACCAATCCACGACGCCCGGATCCTCGATCCGGGCGTCGCCCCATCGGGGCGTCGATTCCGGCGGAGCGGACGGGTGTCATCGGTGCGAGGATGGACCTTGGCAGCTTTGGCTGTCCTGCTGGGGGCGTGTGCGGTCACGGACCCCGGGGTCGGCGAAAGGCCGGCAGCCGACCGTACTTCGCAGGCGGGCGAAATCGAGGACCAGAGCGGTGACGCCGGCTGGCAGCCGTTCGTGCTGCCCGGCAAGCGCGCGACGCAGTACCGCTTCACGACCAAGCAAGGGCGCTGGGCGATCGAGGCGGTGGCCGATACCTCGGCCAGCATGCTTCGGCGTCCGCTGGACGTGCCGCCCGAGTCACTCGCCGACATCCGTTGGGCCTGGTGGGTGGATGAGCCGCTGCCCGACGCGGACCTCGGGCACGTGGAGCGTACCGATTCGCCGGCGCGGGTCGTGCTGGCGTTCGACGGTGACAAGTCGAGGCTGCCGTTGCGCGAGCGGCTGATGTTCGAGCTGGCGCACGCGCTGACCGGCGAGGAGCCGCCGTACGCGACCCTGGTCTATGCCTGGGCCACGCACAGGCCGGTGGAGTCGGTGGTCCACAATCCGCGCTCCGATCGTGTGCGCAAGATCGTCGTCGACTCCGGGACCGAGGCGACGCGCCGCTGGCGCGAGCACCGCCGCGACATCGCGGCCGACTATCACCGCGTCTTCGGAGAGGCGCCCGGACGGCTCATCGGCGTGGCCGTGATGACCGATGCCGACAACACGCGATCGCGGACCCGCGCCTGGTACGGCCGCATCACGTTCGTCCCTCGCACGCGCGACCCGCAGGGCGACGTGGTGCCCGTTTGCCGCCCGGGTCAAGGCAGCAATTGTTCCAGCCCGAACAGCTGAGCGGGATCTTCGCGCCGGCGGATCGGGAACACCTGGCCGTCGTCGACCATGACCTCGGCCGCCCGGCCCCTGCTGTTGTAGTTGCTGGCCATGGCCATCCCGTAGGCACCCGCCGACAGCACGGCCAGCACGTCACCGCGGTTCAGCGAGAGCAGGCGGTCACGGCCGATCCAGTCGCCGGACTCGCACACCGGGCCGACGACGTCCCAGCGCTCGGCGGGCCCGGCGCGCTCGAGGCAAGGCTCGATGCGCATGTAGGCCTGGTACATCGCCGGGCGCAGCAGGTCGTTCATCGCGGCGTCGACGATGCAGAAGTTCTTCGCATCGCCCCGCTTGAGATACAGCACCTCGGCCAGCAGCACGCCGGCGTTGCCCACCAGTGAACGGCCCGGCTCTGCCAGCAGCATCCGCTGCGCGTGACCGCGCTCGGCGAGGCGGCGAAGCACGCGCTGGATCAGTTCGCCGGCGTCAGGCGGCGCCTCGTCGGCGTAGGTGATGCCCAGGCCGCCGCCGATGTCGACATGGTGGATCGGGATGCCCGCGGCTTCGATGGCCTCGACGAGGTCGAGCATGCGATCGAGCGCGTCCAGGTAGGGCTCGACCTGGGTGATCTGAGACCCGATGTGGCAATCGATACCTGACACCTGGAGGCCCGGCAACGCGGCCGCGCGGCGGTAGGCGGCCAGCGCGCGCTCGTGCGCGATGCCGAACTTGTTGTTCCGCAGGCCGGTGGAGATGTACGGATGGGTGCCCGCGTCGACGTCCGGATTGACGCGCAAGCTCACCCGCGCGATCGAGCCGGCCCCTTGCGCGACGCGCGAGAGCACCTCCAGCTCGTCCTCGCTCTCGACGTTGAAGCACAGCACGCCGTGCTTCAGCGCAAGGGCCATCTCGGCGGCCGTCTTGCCGACACCGGAGAAGACCACCTTCGACGGGTCTCCGCCCGCGGCGAGCACGCGCAGGAGTTCGCCGCCGGAGACGATGTCGAATCCGCAGCCGAGCCTCGCGAAAGTCTGCAGAACGGCCAGCGACGAGTTGGCCTTCATCGCGTAGCACAGCAGGTGAGGGTGTCCTTGCAGGGCCTGCTGGTAGCCGCGCGCGGCCGATTCCATCGCCCGCCGGGCGTAGACGTAGAGCGGCGTGCCGTACTCCCGCGCCAGGCGCTGCAACGAACACCCGTCGAGAAGCAGTTCGCCCCCCTGGCGGCGAAGCCACGGTGCGCCGGGCAGTGCCGTCATCGGGCAGCCGCCGACGCGGCGGAGGGAGTCGCCGATGCCGGCGTCCGTGGGGCGTCGACGCGGGTGGTTGCCGGCTGGGCGGGAGCGGCCTGCGGCAGTCGCAGCGGCCCCTTCTGGCCGCACGCCGTCCCGAGCAGTGACAACGCGGCGGCGAGGGTGACTGCGGCCAGCCGTGGCTGAGCTGCGCCCGGCATCGGTACACTCGATTCGCGTCTCGTCCTCATCCGTGGGATTCTAAGCAGCCATGTCCGACGCCCCCGTATCCGGTCTGAGCGATGCCGAGTACCACCGCCTGACCGATGCGGTGCTGGCCGCCATCGAGGCGGACGCTGACCGCTGGTTGCAGGACGACCTCATCGACATCGACACCCAGCGCACGGGCGGCCTGCTGGAACTGGTGTTCCCCGACCGCAGCCGGATCGTCGTCAACGCCCAACCGCCGCTGCACGAACTGTGGCTCGCATCGAAAGCAGGGGGTTACCACTTCCGGCATCGAGCCGGGCTCTGGATCGACACGCGCGACGGCGCGCTCTTCCACGACGTCCTGTCTCGCGAAGCCAGCGCTCAGGCCGGCAAGCCCTTGCGCTTCAGCGGGTCTGCCTGAACAGGTCGAGGATGCTGTTGCGCTCCTCGGAGCTGGGGGAGGCGGGCAGCGGCTTCTCGTCGAGCCCGACATCGTTGACGCCGCGTCCGTCGCTGTACTCGTCGTAGACCCAATCGCCGCCTGCCGACACGAGGCCCTCGGGAACCGGTGGCTCGACGCTCGGCATGCCTTTCAGGGCGTGCTGCATGTAATCCAGCCACACCGGCAATGCCAGGCCGCCGCCGGTCTCGTTGGCGCCGAGCTTGCGGGGCGTGTCGTAGCCGATCCAGACCACCGCGACCAGGTTCGGGTGGTAGCCTGCGAACCAGGCGTCCATCGAGTCGTTGGTCGTCCCGGTCTTGCCGTAGACGTCGCTGCGCCTGAGGGTCGCTTGCGCGCGCGCGGCCGTGCCGCTGCGCGTGACCTCCTGCATCAGCGAGCCCATCACGAACGCATTGCGCGCGTCGATCGTGCGGGTGCTCTCGTCCAGCGGTGCTGGCCGTGCCTGCATGAGGACCTGGCCGCGGTCGTCGCGTACCTGCGCGATGAGCATCGGTGGCAGCAGGTGGCCTCCGTTGGCGAACACCGCATACGCCGTGGCCATCTGCAGCGGCGTTACCGTTCCCGCGCCGAGGGCCATCGTCAGGAACGGTGGGTGGCGCTCGGCGTCGAAGCCGAAGCGGGTGATCCAGCCCTGGGCGAACTCGGGAGACGTCGATTGCAGCACGCGGATCGACACCATGTTCTTCGACCTCGCCAGGGCCTGCCGCAGCGTCATCGGCCCCGCGAACGTACCGTCGTAGTTCTTGGGCTCCCAGGGCTGGCTGCCGGTCTGGGTGGCGTCGAAGAACAGCGGTGCGTCGTTGACGACCGTGCGCCCGCTGAAGCCCCTTTCGAGTGCGGCCGAGTAGATGAAGGGCTTGAAACTCGAACCGGGCTGCCGCCAAGCCTGGGTCACATGGTTGAACTTGCTCTTCGCGAAGTCGAATCCGCCGACCAGCGCCCGGATCTCGCCGCTGCGGGGATCCATCGAGATGAACGCGCCCTCGACCTCCGGCACCTGGGTCAGCAGCCAGCCGCTCTTTCCCCCCTGCATGGCCCGCACGACCGAGCCGCGCCGGATCTGGACCTTCGAGGTCGCCTGCGCCGACAGCCCCGAGGCCACGGGACGCAGACCGTCGCCGCTGACCGTGATCGTCTGGCCGGACTGCAGCATCGCCGTGACCGAGCGCGGCGACGCGTCGAGGACGACGGCCGCCCGCAGTTCGTCGTTGTCAGGGTAGTCGGCCAGCGCCTCGGCCACGCGGGCGTCGATCGCCGCTGGCTGCTCCGGGAGGTTCACGAAGCCCTCGGGCCCGCGGTAGCGCTGCCTGCGCTCGAAATCCATCAGGCCGCGGCGCAGCGCGCGGTGGGCGACGGCCTGGTCGTCGGAGCGGACGGTCAGCTGCACCTGCAAGCCGCGCGAGTAGGCCTCCTCGCCGTACTGCGCGAAGACCAGCTGCCGCGCGAGCTCGGCAACGTACTCGCCGCGCACCGCATGATCGGGCGTCGTGTTGTATTTCAGCTGTTGGGCGCGGGCCTCGTCGTGTTCGGCCTGCGTGATGAAGCCGTTGTCGAGCATGCGCTCGATGATGTAGCGCTGGCGCGACGTTGCGCGCTCGAGGTTGGACAGCGGGTTGTAGGCCGACGGCGCCTTCGGCAGGCCGGCGAGCATCGCGGCCTCCGCGATCGTGATCTGCTGCAGCGGCTTGCCGAAGTAGACCTCGCTGGCCGCGGCGAAGCCGTAGGCACGCCGACCCAGGAAGATCTGGTTCATGTAGACCTCGAGGATCTGGTCCTTCGAGAGCTGGGTCTCGATCTTCAAGGCGAGCAGGATCTCGTAGATCTTGCGCGTGAAGGTCTTTTCGGTCGACAGGTAGAAGTTCCGCGCGAGCTGCATCGTGATGGTCGATGCACCCTGGCTCTTCGCCTCGGCGAACTGCGCGAGTGCCGCGCGCAACACGCCGCGGTAGTCGACGCCGCTGTGTCGGTAGAAGTTCGCGTCCTCGATGGCGAGCACCGCATCCTTCATGACCTTCGGGATCTGGTCGATCGGCGTGAAGGTGCGCTTCTCTTCGCCGAACTCGCCGAGCAGCACGCCGTCGGACGAGAACACGCGCAGAGGCAGTTTCGGGCGGTAGTCGGTCAGGCTCGCGGTGTCGGGCAGGTTGGGGTAGGACACCGCCAGTGCCAGCGCCAATCCGAGCGCAACCGCGACAGCGCCCGCGGCCACCAGGCCCGCGCCGACGGCCAGCAGGCGGACCAGCCATGCAAGGCCTCCGCCGTCCGGGAGGCGCCCCTGGCGCCCCCCGGCAGGGGGGGAGGGTTCTGGGGCTGCAGTCGTGTCGGTCATCGCTGGTAAACGTGCTCCACCCACAGCGGCAGCAGGCACGAATTATAGGAATTAGGGGTGTGGAGGGCCGCAGAGCTCCCTCCAGACGCGGAATCGAACCCCCCTGTTACGAATTGAGGCCATTTTCCGCCCGTCTTTGGGGTGTGGGGCGGCGCGATCGGCGCGAGACTTCCTGTGGGTACGTTGCGACGGCGGGGCCCCGGTGTGATCGCCCTTGCTGCTAGCATTAAAGTAGTTTCTTAACAAACCCGCGGAAGTGCCGATCGCGAGGGGAGCGAAGTCCGTGAGTTTTCTCGACCGGATCCTGGGTCGCCAGCATCCCCCGATCGTCGGGCTCGACATCAGTTCGTCCAGTGTCAAGCTGGTCGAACTGGGTCGGGATGCGGCCGGGACCCTGATCCTGGAGCGCCTGGGTTCCGAGCCCTTCGAGAAGGGCTGGATCACGGACGGCCAGATCGAGAAGTTCGACGAGGTCGCGGAAGCGGTACGGCGCGTGGTCGCGAAGTCGGGCACGAAGACGCGAAGCGTCGCCATGGCGATGCCACAGTCGGCGGTGATCACGAAGAAGATCATGCTGCCCGCCGGCCTGCGCGAGGAGGAACTGGAACTGCAGGTCGAGTCCGAGGCCAATCAGTACATCCCGTTCTCGCTCGACGAGGTGAGCCTGGACTTCTGCGTCGTCGGCCCGGCCCCGAACTCGCCCGGCGATGTCGAGGTGCTGATCGCGGCCTCGCGAAAGGACCGTGTCCAGGACCGGCAGGCCCTCGCCGAGGCCGCGGGGCTCAGGCCGGTCGTGCTGGACATCGAGTCGCACGCCTCGCGGCTGGCGATGACACGCGTGGTCACGGTCCTGCCGAACCAGGGCCGCGACGCGCTGGTCGCGCTCTTCGAGATCGGTGCCGACACGACCAGCCTGAAGGTGCTGCGCAACGAGGAGATGCTCTACGACCGCGACCAGGCCTTCGGTGGTTCGCAGTTGACGCAACTGATCTCGCGGCAGTACGGCTTCTCGTTCGAGGAGGCCGAACAGAAGAAGCTGTCGGCGGACCTGCCCGACGACTACGAGCACTCGATCCTGGCGCCGTTCGTCGACAGCCTGTCCCAGGAGATCGGTCGCGCACTTCAGTACTTCTTCACGAGCACGCCGCATCACAAGGTGCACTACGTGATGCTCGCCGGCGGCACGGCGACCCTGCCCGGTCTCAAGGACCGGGTGACCGAGCTGACGGGCTTCGCGTCGATGATCGTCAACCCCTTCGACAACATGAAGACGGGGCCGGCGATTCGCGAGGCGCGCGTGCGTCGTGAAGCTCCGAGCTACCTGACCGCTTGCGGTCTGGCGATGCGGAGGTTCGTCAAGTGATCCTGATCAACCTGCTGCCGCACCGCGAGGCCAAGCGTCGCCAGCGCAAGCAGGCGTTCTTCATCGGTCTCGGGGTCAGCTTCGCAGTCGGTGCGGCCCTTGTGGGGCTGTGGTACGCGCTGGTGAGCAGCCAGACAGCGGCGCAGCGTGAGCGCAACGATCAGCTGAAGAGCGAGATCCAGCGCCTGGAGGCGCAGATCAAGGACATCGCGACCTTGCGCCAGGAGATCGAGGGTCTCAAGGCGCGCCAGCGGTCGGTGGAGAACCTGCAGGCCGATCGCAACACCCCGGTGTACCTGCTCGACGAACTGGTCCGGCAGACGCCGGAGGGCGTCTACCTGACGGCCATCAAGCAGGCCGGTGCCGTGGTGACGGTGTCCGGTGTCGCGCAGAGCAACGAGCGTGTGTCGGAGCTGCTGCGCAACACCTCCTACAACTCGGCCTGGCTCGAGCGGCCCGAACTCGTCGAGATCAAGGCGGCCAACGTCACGAGCGCCTCGCGCGAGCAACGCCGGCTCTTCGAGTTCCAGATGCGGGTGCAGTTGAAGCGGCCGCAGGCACCGGTGGCGGCGGTGGCGGCTTCCGGCGCAGTGCCGGCGGCCGGGGCTCCCGTGACCGCCAAAGGCCCCTGAAGGTTCCCGATGGCTGCGAAGAACCCCACCGCGACGATGGACGTGCCGAGCCGTTTCGAGACGGCCGTCAGCCAGTTCCGAGGTCTCGCGCGCAACGACCCGGGCCAGTGGCCGCTGCTGCCGAGGGTGGCGGCCTTCGCGGGCGTCGTCGTTGCCGTGCTGGTCATCGGCTGGCTGCTGCTGATGACGGACGCGATGAACACGCTCGAGGAAGAGCGCCAGCGCGAGCCGAGCCTGAAGGCCGAGTACCGCGCGAAGCTGACCCAGGCCGTCAACCTGAGCGAGTTGCGCAAGCAGAAGCTGCAGGTCCAGGAATACGTGACGCAGCTGGAGAAGCAGCTGCCGGGCAAGGCGGAGATGGACGCGCTGCTGTCGGACATCAACCAGGCCGGCATCGGGCGCGGGCTGATGTTCGAGCTGTTCAAGCCCGGCCAGGTCGAGGTCAAGGAGTACTACGCCGAGCTGCCGATCGCGATCAAGGTCGCTGGCCGCTATCACGACATCGGCTCCTTCGCCGCCGACGTCGCGAACTTGTCTCGCATCGTCACGCTGCACAACCTGGCCATCGCCCCTTCGAACGCGAAGGACGCCAACGGACTGCTGGTGATGGAGGCGACGGCGCGCACCTACCGCTACCTCGATGCGGCCGAGATCGCCGAGCAGCGGCGTGCCGCAGCCGAGAAGGACAAGGGGGCACGCAAGTGAGGCTGCCGGCGTCGACGACGATTGCCGCTGGCGCGGGGCTGCTGCTCGCGGCGCTGGTCGTGGCCGGGTGCAGCCCCCAGAACGAGCAGCTGACCGAGTGGTTCGAGCAGCAGAAGCGCGAGGTCAAGCCGAGCGTGCAGCCGCTGACACCGCCGAAGAAGTTCGATCCGCAGCCCTATCGCAACGCACAGAGCGTCGAGCCGTTCAGCCCGCAGAAGCTCAGTGTCGCGCTGAAGCAGGAGGCCCGCCAGCCGAGCTCGATGCTCGCCAGCGAGATGAAGCGCCGGCGCGAACCGCTCGAGGCCTACCCGCTGGACAGCATGACCATGGTCGGCAGCGTGGACCGGCACGGAAGGCGCCACGCTCTGCTGAAGGTCGACAGCCTGCTCTACCAGGTCAAGGTCGGCGACCACATCGGCCAGAACTACGGCCGCATCGTCAGGATCGACGAAACCCAGATAGTTTTGCGCGAGATCGTGCAGGACGCCGCCGGCGAGTGGATCGAACGTCCCGCGAGCCTGCAGCTCCAGGAGCAAGCGCGATGAGGAAACTCGAGGAGTACCGCACCATGCATCACTGGCGTGCCAGATGGGCCACCGTCCTCGCGGCGGCCACGATGGCCGTGGCAGCCAGCGTGTCGGCGTTCGCGCAGCCGGCGATCCAGTCGGTCACGACTTCGCAGCAGGCCGGCAGCGACGTCGTGCGCATCGAGTTCAGCCAGGCCCTGCCGGCAGTGCCGGCCGGCTTCGCGGTGCAGACGCCGCCGCGCGTGGCGATCGACCTGCCGGGCGTCACCAACGCGAGCGGCCGGTCACTCGTCGAGGTCAACCAGGGCAATGTCCGCACCGTGAGCCTGGCGCAGGGCGCCGACCGCACGCGCCTCGTGATGAACCTGAAACAGCCGGCGAAGTACGCGGTGCGGCTGGACGGCAAGGCGCTGGTCGTGACGCTGGACAACGCCAGTCCCGTGCCGGCGGCACAGGTCGCGTCGACGCACTTCGCCGAGCCGGCCAACAGGGAGTCGCTCGCGCTGCGCAACGTCGACTTCCGTCGCGGCGCTGACGGTGCAGGCCGCGTGATCGTCGACCTGGCGAGCACGCAGGTCGGCGTCGACATCCGCCAGCAGGGCCAGAGCCTGGTCGTCGAGTTCCTGCGGTCGACCTTGCCCGACGCGCTGCGTCGCCGGCTCGACGTCACCGATTTCGGCACGCCGGTCCAGAGCATCGCGACCTTCCAGCATGCCGACCGCGTGCGCATGGTCGTCGAGCCGCGCGGCGCCTGGGAGCACAGCGCCTACCAGACGGACAACCAGTTCGTGCTCGAGGTCCGGCCGGTGAAGGTGGACCCGAACAAGCTGACGCAGGGGCCGGGCTACCAGGGCGAGAAGCTCTCGCTGAACTTCCAGAACATCGAGGTGCGCGCGCTGCTGCAGGTCATCGCCGACTTCACCAACTTCAACGTCGTGACCAGCGACACCGTGACGGGCAGCGTCACCTTGCGGCTGAAGGACGTGCCCTGGGACCAGGCGCTGGACATCATCCTGCAGAGCAAGGGACTGGGTGTGCGCAAGACCGGCAACGTGCTGTGGGTCGCGCCGAAGGACGAGCTCAACGCGAAGGAGCAGGTCGAGCTCGAGGCGAAGAAGAAGCTGGCCGAACTCGAGCCGTTGCGCACGCAGTCCTTCCAGCTGAACTACGCGCGGGCCGAGGAGGTTGCCAAGGGCCTCACCGGCCAGGTCCAGGGCAGTGGCGGGGGCGCGGGCGCCCAGGTCACGCGCATCCTGTCTCCGCGCGGCAGCGTCCTCTTCGAGCAGCGCACGAACCAGCTCTTCGTCTCGGACATCCCGGCCAAGCTGGAGGAGGTCACGCAGCTGATCGCGAAGATCGACGTGCCGGTGCGCCAGGTGCTGATCGAGGCCCGCATCGTCGAGGCCGACGACCGCTTCGGGCGGACGCTGGGTGTCAAGCTCGGCGCGTCGGACCTGCGGGGGCTGCAGGGCGGCATCCCGGGGGTCAACCTCGGCGGGAACAACTACGCGGTGATCGGCGGCAACTACAACGCCGTCGGCGGCCAGACACGTCAGCTCCCCGTCGACGACTTCAAGTACAACGACACGCAGTTCGTCAATCTGCCGGCGAACTCCACGTCGCTCGGCGGGGCCGCGGCCGCGACGTTCGCGCTGTCGCTGTTCAGCGCGACGGCGAACCGGTTCCTGAATCTGGAGTTGTCGGCGCTGGAGGCCGAGGGCAAGGGCAAGATCGTGTCCAGCCCGCGCGTCGTGACCGCCGATCAGGTCAAGGCCATCATCGAGCAGGGCGAGGAGCTGCCCTACCAGGCGGCGACGTCCAGCGGCGCGACGAACATCCAGTTCCGCAAGGCCAACCTGAAGCTCGAGGTGACGCCGCAGATCACGCCCGAAGGCAACGTGATCCTCGATGTCGACGTCAACAAGGACAGCGTCGGCCGCTCGACGGTGGCCGGGTTCGCGATCGACACGAAGCACGTGAAGACGCAGGTGGTCGTCGAGAACGGCGGCACCGTCGTGCTCGGCGGGATCTTCACGCAGGTCGACCGCGACGAGGTCAACAAGGTGCCGCTGCTCGGCGACATCCCCTACGTGGGCAACCTGTTCAAGAACAAGCAGCGCATCTCGAACCGGACCGAACTGCTGATCTTCATCACGCCGAAGATCGTGACCGACCGTTCGTCCGCGCGCTGAGCGTCGCCGCTGCCGAGCGCGATGCCGTCAACTGGGGTGGAATGATGTTCAGACTCGTCTCTCGCTGGGTGACGGCACTGGCCGTCTGCGCGCTGGCCGCCTGCGGCGGCGGTGGCGAGAACGCCGGCACGTCGGTCTTCGGTACCGCGGCCAGCGCGCCGAAGGCTGCCGACCTGGTGCTGGTGCTCAGCGCCGGAAGTGTGGCGAACAACGGCACCGAGTCGGTCGTCGCGACCGTGACGGCGATCGACGTGAATCGCAACGCGCTGGCCGGCATTCCGGTGACCGTCGGCGTCGACTCGAACGGGATCGTGACGCCCGGCGGCACGGCCACGAATGCCCAGGGCGTGCTGAGCGCGACGATCGGCATCGGCTCGGACCGCAGCGTTCGCACGATCACGGTCACCGCAAGCAGCGGCGGCATCACGCGCACGGCGGCGCTGCAGGTGCGCGACTCGGGCGGCAGCGGCAGCGTCGCGAGCGACCTGATCCTGACCTTGTCGGCCTCCAGCATCGCGAACAACGGCTCGCAACCGGTCACGGCGACGGCCACGGCACTGGACGCCAAGCGCAACACGCTCGCCGGCGTCGACGTCGCGCTCAGCGTGGACGCGAATGCGACCCTCTCGGCCAGCGGCACCGCGACCGACGGACAGGGCGTGATCACCGGGACGATCGGCATCGGTGCCGATCGCAGCAACCGCACGATCACCGTCACCGCCCGCAGCGGCACCCTGGTACGCACGGTCCAGCTGCCGGTCGTCGATGCCGTCGTCAGCGGCCCGCCTACCGCATCCGACCTGAGCCTGGTCCTCAGTGCGCCGCGGCTGAACAATGGCGGCACGAACACGGTCACCGCGACCGCCACGGCGGTCGATGCCAACCGCAATGCCCTGGCGGGCATTCCGGTCACGATCAAGGTCGATGCGAGCGCGGTCGTCGCGGTCAGTGGCACGACGACCAACACCCAGGGGCAGGTGACCGGGCAGGTCGGTATCGGTGCCGACCGCTCGAACCGCGTGGTCACGGTCACGGCGTCCAGCGGCGCGCTGACGCGCTCGGCGTCCTTCGTCGTCGACGGGGCCGAGTTGCGAGCGGCGCTGGCCCCGCGCGTCAATGCCGGGTCGACGGGCAACGCGATCGAATACACGCTGGTCGACACCAACGGGCTGCCGATGGCCGGGCAGAGCATCTCGGTGACAGCACCTGGCCTGCCCTCCGCCTCGGGCATGACCGACATCAACGGCAAGTACTCGTACAGCTACACCGCGCCGGCGCAGAACGTGAGCTTCACGGCGACAGCGGCGGGCGCGACGCGGGTCTCGACGGTGGAGATCGGCAGCGGGGCGATCGATCCGGCGCCTTCGGTGCCGCAGTCCGCGTCGGTGTCGCCGACACCGAGCGTGGTCTCGGTGAATGCCGCGGGCAGTGCGACGAACCAGGTCGAGCTGCGGGCGTTGTTCTACGGGGCGAACAACCAGCCGATCCCGCGTGTGAGGGTGCGCTTCGATCTCGACGGCAATGCCAACAACACCGACGGCGCGATCGGCTGGCTCGGGGGAACCTACGCCTACTCCGATGCGAACGGCGTGGCGCGCGGCACGTTCACGCCGGGGCAGCGGTCCAGCCCGACCAACGGCGTCACGGTGAGGATCTGCTACGACGTGCAGGACTTCGCGACCACGAGCTGTCCGAACCAGGCGAAGACGACGCTGACCGTGGCCCAGGAGGCTCTCGCGGTGAGCATCCGCACCAACGAGCTGATCAAGGAAGGCGCCGCCAAGCTCACCTACATCAAGGAGTTCGTCGTGATGGTCGTCGACGCCGCCGGGCAGGCCAAGGCGGACGTGCTGATCACCCCGTCGATCGACCTGCCGGCCTACTACAAGGGCTACTTCGCCTGGAACGGGACCCGATGGGCGCAGGTGATGACGCTGGCCGGCAGCGAGAACTACAGCTGGGGCGCCGGGTCCTGGGTCCGCGGCGCGGCGACCACGCAGCCGATGTGCCCGCAAGAGGATGCCAACCGCAACGGCGTGCGCGAGGCCGATCCGTTCCCCGGGGCGAACCCGCCGGCGTCGGATCTGGCGGCACGCAAGGAAGACCTGAACTGGAACGGCTCGCTCGACGCCCGCAAGTCCGATGTCGCGATCAAGATGGTCGGATCGGCGAAGACCGATGCCAACGGGCTGGCGATCGTCCAGATCGAGTACGGCAAGGACCTGGCGACCTGGGTCGACTTCGTGATCACCGTGACGGCTTCCGGGATCTCCGGCACCGAAGCTCGCGCGACCTACAGCGGCCTGTTCTACGGCCTGGGCAACCTGCCGGCGCAGGCCGACGCGCTGACCGACGAGAACAAGCCGCCGGCGTTCGTCGTCAGCCCGTACGGTCGTGGCGTGCTCGAGGGCGGCACGGTCGTGGGACGGTGCACGGACGGCAACTGAGGCCGTGTCGCCGATCGCCCTTGTCGGCATGCCGGGCTGCGGCAAGTCCACGGTCGGGCGTCAGCTGGCGCGGCAGATGCGCATGCGCTTCGTCGACTCCGACCACGAGATCGAGCGCCGCTCCGGCATGACGGTGCGCAGTTACTTCGAGGTCCACGGCGAGCCGGCTTTCCGCGACCTGGAAGAGCAGGTGCTCGACGAGCTGTCCCAGCAGCCTGACACGGTCCTCGCCACCGGGGGCGGTGTGGTGCTGCGTGCCACCAACCGTGAGGCTCTGCACTCGCGTCGGCGCGTCGTGTACCTGCGGGCCACACCCGAGGAGTTGTACCGGCGGCTGAAGCACGACTCGCAGCGCCCACTGCTGCAGGTGGCCGACCCGCTGAGGCGACTGCGTGAGCTCTACCGCGAGCGCGATCCGCTGTACCGGCAGACTGCCCACCATGTCGTCGAGGCTGCCCGACCCTCGGTCGGCACGCTGGTCAACATGGTGCGCATGCAACTCGAGCTCAGCGGCGACTGGCCGGCGGCCGTTCCGTCCGACGGCGCCCCCTGAGGCGCCCGTGGAGGCTTGGCGTGGCGGCGCCGCGTGGGCATGCCGCGGCATACACTGGCGCCCATGGCAGGCTCTGCTGATTCCTGCGTGCGCGTCCCGGTCGACACCGGCACGTCCCGCTACGAGATCCTGATCGGCCGATCGCTGCTGGGCGATCCGGCCAGCTGGGAGGGTTTGCCGCGGGGTCGACACGCGGTGATCGTGAGCAACACGACGGTTGCGCCGCTGTGGGGTGCAGCCTTGCGTGAGGCACTGCAGGCCCACTACACGCGCGTGACCGTCGTCGAGCTGCCCGATGGCGAGGCGCACAAGGACTGGCCGGCGCTGAGCCGCATCTTCGACCACCTGCTGACCGCGGGTTGCGATCGCAAGACCGTGCTGTTCGCGCTGGGGGGTGGTGTCGTCGGCGACATGACCGGCTTTGCCGCGGGCTGCTACATGCGCGGCGTGCCGTTCGTCCAGGTGCCGACGACGCTGCTGGCGCAGGTCGACTCGTCGGTCGGCGGCAAGACGGCGATCAACCACCCGCTGGGCAAGAACATGATCGGCTTGTTCTACCAGCCGCGACGGGTGGTCTGCGACCTGGACACCCTGTCCACCCTGCCTCGGCGCGAGTACGTCGCCGGGTTGGCCGAGGTCATCAAGTACGGCCCGATCGCCGACGCCGGCTTCCTCGCCTGGCTCGAGGACCATCTCGACGAGCTGCTGGCGCGCGACGATGCCGCCCTGACCCACGCGATCCGCCGGTCGTGCGAGATCAAGGCGCAGGTGGTCGGCGAGGACGAGCGCGAGGCCGGACTGCGCGCGATCCTGAACTTCGGCCACACCTTCGGCCACGCGATCGAGACCGGCCTGGGATACGGCGAGTGGCTGCACGGCGAGGCCGTGGGCTGCGGCATGGCCATGGCGGCCGACCTGTCGGTCGAGCTCGGGATGTTGCCGCCCGAGGACGCGCGGCGACTGCATCGGCTGCTGAGCCGGGCCGGCCTGCCGCTGCGCGGGCCCGCCCTCGGCGCGGCACGCTATCTCGAGCTGATGGGACACGACAAGAAGAGCGAAGCAGGGCAGATCCGCTTCGTGCTGCTGCGACGCCTCGGCGATGCCGTCGTCATGCCGGCCGACGACGCGGTCGTCTCGCGGGTCGTCGAGCGGCGCAGCGTCGACGGCTGAGGCAAAGGGCCGCGGCCGGCGCGCACGACCCGACTACCCGTTGTCGCGCGGCAGACACCTTGGCCCGCCAGCCCCGCTTCGTCGTCCCGGGCCAGCTGCATCTGCTGCGCCAGCG
>ERZ761602.5535-NODE-5535-length-14880-cov-5.037437_pt1 | contig 14880 bp, 11 predicted proteins | sample MGYA00512165_ERZ761602 | MGnify/ENA primary metagenome ERZ761602 (study PRJEB28899, sample SAMN02445085) | bioreactor sludge metagenome | biome: EBPR sludge; isolation source: Thorneside wastewater treatment plant | place: Australia: Brisbane, Thorneside...
ATATCGAGATCCCTCAGGTGAGTGCGTATATTAGTTGTCCACGGATTGTAAGCGGCATTGGTGGCTGTCTTGGCCGATTTTGCATCGACAAAGAAGTTCGAAGGATTGGGAGAACCAAGCGGATAGCGGTCGAGGAACGATTCCCTGCTGCATCCGTATAATATGCCTATCAGAAATGTAATGCATAAGGCTGAAAATATATTTTTGATCTTCATAAAATCTTAATTGTAATTTTTAATCAATCAACTCGTCTTAGAAAGATGCCTTTATCCCGAAGGTCCAGGTCCTGGGTTGCGGAAGGCCCGTCAACGCGTCTACCTCTGTGTCCACCTCTGTACCGGGGAATTTGGTAAACGTATACAGGTTCTGGATACTCATATAAACGCTTATGCCGCCAATGCTGTATTTGTTCAATATATTCCTGGGAAGAGCATAATTGATATTGATGTTTTTCACCCGCAGGTAGGAAGCGTCACGCAAACTCCAATCGGTAAGCACCAGCCCGGTATTATAGTTCTTGCCTTTATCGGAATAGCTCAGTATCGGCATTGTACCGTTGGGATTTTTTGTAGGATGATAACGATCCAGGAGCATGGCGTTCTGGTTATGGGGAAGTCCGGAGAAGAAGGTCAGCGAGTTTCCATAGATACTCCTGTCAATGCCCTGTACGCCCTGTAGTTGCAGCTGAAGGGTCCAGTTCTTATAAGATACGGTCCCCATAAATCCATAAATGAAATCGGGGTACTTGCTGCCGATGATCGTGCGATCGTTGCCGTCTACTTTTCCGTCTGGTATGCCCATGTAGTGGCCTTCAGCGTTCGGAGCGCCGTCAATATCGAGTATCCAGATATCGCCGATCCCTTTGCCGATAAAAGTACCCTGTGAATAATCCTGTTTGGCCAGGTCTGCCGCAGAATAGATCAGCCCGTTGGCTTTATAACCAAAGAAGGATGCCACGGGGTAACCTTCCACCAGGCCCGATGTTCTGAGGTTCTGTCCGGCAAGGTCGACCACCCGGTTCTTAACATGCGAGAAGTTTAGGTTGAGATCATAAGACCAGTTACTGACCGGCGCATTCCGGTAGCCTATCATCACTTCTATACCGGTGTTGCGCACCTGGCCGGCATTAATGAAAGGAGAGCCTGCCAGGCCTGTGCTTGAAGGGATTGGTTTCCGGAAGAGCAGGTCGAATGTATTTTCCAGAAAATAATCGACCGATCCGTACAACCTGTCCCTGTAAAACGATGCGTCCAGCCCGATGTTCTTTTTGGTTGTCGTTTCCCATTTCAGATTGCTGTTGACAGCCGAGGCCAGCGTAAATCCCTGCACCGGGGCATTATTGAATGCATAGTTCCTCGTAGAAAGGCTGGGAACGGTAGCGTAGACGCCCAGGCTTTGCACATTACCGACCTTTCCGATACTTGCGCGAATCTTGAGGTCGGAAATAAATTCCGCATTCTGCATGAAGGCCTCCCGGCTGATACGCCAGGCAATTGAACCTGAAGGGAATACGCCATACCGGTTTCCGGCTCCCAGGCGGGAGCTTCCGTCCTGGCGGATAGAAGCGGTGATCAGGTATCTGTCATTAAAAGAATAATTCACGCGTCCAAAAAGGGAGATAAACGCCCAGTCTGTGGCATCGTTGGCGTTCGATAAACTATTCACCGGATCGCCGGCAGACAAAAAGCGGATGCTGTTATTGGGCGTGCCGATCCGCCGGCCGGAGAGGTTTTCGAAGTAGTTTTCCTCCCAGGAATACCCGGCCAGGGCGCTGACATTGTGCTTTCCGAAAGTTTTCTGGTAATTCAGCAGCGCATCTGCTATCCAGTGCAGGTTCTGGCTTTGATATTTCTCTATAGAGTTCACGGTGGCCCCCTCCCATCCGTAAGCCGGGTTCACCGCAGGAATAAAGGTGGTCTGGTAAGCCATGTTAAACTCATAATTCAGCCGGGGATAGAATTCCAACCCGTCCAGGATCTTGATCTTCAGCCCCAGCGTTCCGAAAGCGCCTTTATTCTTAAGATTGGTCTGGGATTCTTTGGCCTGCCATATCGGGCTCTGCGAGATGTGTTCCAGGGAGCTCGCATATATCTTTCCGTAATCCCCGTTGGCCTCATATGCCCGTGTAATAGGCGGTTTGGCCGCAGCCCTGAAAAAGATATCGGTATTGCCAATGGTCAGGCCTGTTGTATTTATCGTGTTCCCTCCTGCATTTCCGTTAGCATCGGTAGATGTCAGCTGAATGGAATTTTCAAAGGTCATCCAGTTGCTGATCTTATAATCGCTGTTGAAGCGGATGGTCATTTTTTGATAATCGCTGCCGATCACCATGCCTTTATGATTAACGTACCCTGCGGAAACATAATAATTGGACCGCTTGGAGCCTCCGCCGACAGAAAGGTTGTAAGATTGGAGCGCTCCTGTTTGCAATACTCTTCCCAACCAGTCTTCATCCACGCCGTTATAATAGGAAAGGTCAACGCCGGCCCAGGGAACGCTTACTCCGTTATTTTCATACGCTTCGGTGTACAGTTCCAGGTATTGCTGCGCATTCAGCACTTCCAATTTCATATTGCTCAACTGCTGTATACCTGTGAAATGATGAAAGGTGATCTCTGGATCTGCATTTCTTTTACTTCCGCGCTTGGTAGTGATCAGCACCACGCCGTTAGATGCCCTGGCCCCGTATATTGCCGTGGCAGAAGCGTCTTTCAGTACGGATACGGACTCGATATCCTGGGGGTTCACGCTATTGATATTGTCCATAATCAGCCCGTCGACCACATATATCGGCGAGGTGCTGCCGTTAATGGTTTGTACCCCCCTGATCAGCACGTTCGACGGCGCTCCCGGCTGACCCGAGGTGGAAGTGATGCTCAGGCCGGCCGCTCTGCCTTGCAGCGCCTGCAAAGGATCGGTAGCCGGAACACGTTCAAAGTCCTTCGCGGAAACCGTGGAGATGGCCCCGGTCAGGTCGCTTTTCTTGACGCTGCCGTAACCGATGACAACCACATCGCTCAGCTCTTTCATATCGATCTCCAGGGTAATGTCAAGAGTTGTCTTATCGCCTAGCCTGATCTCTTTTTCCAGGTAACCGGCATGGGAGATCACGAGCGTCTGGCCGGGCTCGGCGTTGATGGAGAATCTTCCTTCGGCATCGGAATGCACGCCTATATTGCCGCCCCTGATCCTGACGGATGCTCCGGAAAGCGGCTCTCCGTCCGAGTTGGTAATCACCCCGGTAAAAGGCGGAAACGCTGCGGAAGAGAAAAGTCCAGTAATTCCTCTGGCAGGCGGCAGATGCTTGGTACGGATAAAAATAGTTTCTTTCTCCTTCACGAATTCCAGCGCCTGGCCCTCTAACGCTTTTGTCAGGAAATCCTCCAGGGGCATATCCCTTGCCGAGATCGTTACCGGCTTGGCCTGCCTTAGCTTTTTGGCGCTATATACCATCAGGTAGCCGGTCTGTTTTTCGATTGTTGTAAAAATTTTCTCCAGGGACGCTTCCCTTCCTGAAAAAGTAATTGTTTGTGAAAAACCCTTGGCTGTCACCTGCAAACAAAATCCCAGCAATAAAATAACAATCAGATGCATTACCCATAAGGTTTTGGTCAGATCGCCGCCTAAACCATTATGGCGGCGGAAAAAAGCAGTTAATAGCATAATTTTGCATTGCCCGTCTTCACCCTCGGGTTTAGGCGGGACTGTTTTGGGTTAATGAATAAAAAGCCTTTACTCGGTTTTTTTTATGGGGTTAACCTGGAACTTTTGCCGGAAGTGTTGCGATCACTTCCGGTTTTTTGTTACCGGGGCGCCCCGTATATTTTCAGTTTCAGGTAGGGATTTTTATCTTTTTCTAACAGCAACTCGCTATATAACAGCAATCCGTTAGGCAGACGCTACAGGATAACAAAAAGGGTCCGCCCTTCAAGTTTGAAACGCATATCATCGATACCTTCCAGGCCCTTCAATACCTGCTCAAGCGTTAGATTGCGTCCCATCTTCCCCCCAAATTCGATTTCGGCAGCCTTTTCATCATACCGGATGTCCACATCATACCAGCGGGCGATCTGCCGCATGGCCTCCGGCAGCTTCACGTTATGGAAATTGAACACGCCGTTCTTCCAGGCTATATCCTGGTCCGTATCGGTCGCTATCACTTTACCGTTCGTATAAGCCTGGCCCGGCGCCAGCAGTTTGCCCTCGATCTTTATCGCTCCTTCCAAAAGGCTTGTCTTGTCCGACTTCTCGTCCGCATAGGCATTGACGTTAAAATATGTTCCAAGCACTTCAATCACCGTTCCCCTGTCGGTTTTCACCTTAAAAGGTCGTTTCGGATTTTTCATTACCTCGAAATAGACTTCCCCGGCGATCTCAACCACCCTTTCCTTTTCAAGGAACGCGGTGGGATAGGTAACCGATGAGGTCGCATTCAGCCATACCCTTGTGCCGTCTGGCAGAATGATCTGGTATTGACCGCCCTTGGGAGTTTTGAGTGTATTATAGGCGACAGCGGAAGAACTGGACGGAACATCGGGCTTGGCCAGATAAGAGAGCTGGCCATTCGATAACTTTATTATTTTAGCGCTCCCCTCTGTAACCAGTTGACCGTTAGCCAAACTGTCCAAGTCAATGGTAGTTCCGTTGGCAAGGGTCAGCGTCGCCCTGTCGCCTCCCGGAAGAAGCTCGGTTTCGGACGATGTTGTCTTAAGCGCGTCTTTTCCTTTGACCACGGGATTCCAATAAAAATAAACAGCGCATCCCAGGAGGATCGCGATGGCTGCCGCATAACGGATAAGCCTTGAGCCGAAGCGACGGATAGGGGAAGAAGCAGGGGTAACTGTGAGTTCTTCCCGTTTTAAGGATTCGATGGAGCCTTCTATCTTCTGCCAACCGGCCGACTGTTGTATGCTGTTGAATAGGGCCAATCTTTGACGAATATTCTCCTTATCCGAAAAACTATCATAAAACTTTCGGTTTTCTTCCGACCGGCTAAGCCATTCCGCCAATATGCGCTCCTCGGCCTCGCTGGTTTGCCCGTTAAAATGCTTAATAAGCAGTTCGCCTAAATTAAAGTTCACGTACCTAGGTGTTATTTAAGTAATTATTTTTTATTAACTATACGGCCATTTATATAATAATGACAGATTGGGTTGCACTGACGCATTCCGGCTTCATATAATGATTACGGACGAGACGACCCTTTTCCAAAAAGTCTATGAAAAAAAATTTTGACAGATGTGAAAAAGGGTGAGGAATCCCTTTTTAAGCAACTTCGTCCTGATCTGCCTGACCGCGATACCCTTTTGATTCAGCACATTTTTAGTACTTATCCGCATTTCAGCAGCCACCTCCTCGGTACTCATCCCTTCAAAAAAAATATAAGAGAATACTTTACGGCATTGTGAAGGGAGCCCGTCGATCTGAAGAGCGATTTCCCGGATGATCTCCGATTCGGCCATTGCCCGTTCAAAAGAATCTTCGTCCTCTTCCGAAAGATAACGGAGCTCCTTATGGATATCGGAGTGTACCCTGGTCATTTTGTTATAGTCCAGGCATTTATGCCGTACGGAGAGAAACAGGTACCTCTTTATATGCGTATAGCTCTTAAAGGATTCTCTTACTTTCCAAAGATGGAGAAAGGCCTCGGTGGCGCCATCCTCTGCCTGAGGTTTGTTGCCGGTGAGAGCGTACCCAAAATATACCAGTTGCTGGTAGTAAGTGTTGTAAATAGTATTAAACGCTTTTACTTCTCCCCCGGTAAAGCGTTGCAGCAATTCATGCTCGGTATGACAATCAGTATTCGCCAACTATGCAAATCAGTTTTGGAAACGTAAACTTAATTAAAACAGTTCACAGTACCTTAAAACCCCAACCCAGAGATATAAAAGCTCCTGATTATTGCCAGCTAAAAACTTATCACATGAACCTTCTGAAAATATCGGATTATCAGCCGGTATAGATTTCCATGAGCCCTTACTAATTAAATTAAACGTTGATTATAGACAGAGGATGGACCTGTAACATCTCAATGTCCAATTTTTTCAGACCATTAAACTTTCAAAATTTAGCGGCAAATAAAATCTCATCGGCCATTTTGATCTAAACGCTGAGAGACAAAGGATGTAAGAAAATCTGGATAAGGCGAGGCGGCAGTCCAGCCTCCATCTATCACCCATGTTTGACCGGTTATATGACCACATTCGTCGGACAAAAGCATCACTGCAGGTTTAGCGATGTCCGCTGGAAAGGCAATTTTACCAAGGGGTATGAGTTTCTTCCATTTGCTTTCATATTCGGGGTCCTCCAGCATTGTACGCTCTGTAAAAGTGGCTCCTGGCGCTATTGTATTGATCGTGATGCCCCATGGAGACAAATCAAGCACCAAACTCTTGGCCATCATATGCAACGCCGATTTCGTCATGGAATAAATTGTCAGATTGGGATAAGCACGCAAGCCGATCGTAGATGAAACCAAGAGTATTTTTCCTCCTGTACCCTGTTTACGCATCTGGCGGGCAGCTTGCTGTACCAGAAAAAACGTTCCCTGCAAATTGAGATTCACCACTTTCTGAAACTCTTCTATGGTAAATTCAAAAAAATCACCGAATAAGGTATTGCCGGCGTTTGCGACTACCATATCAAGGCGTCCAAATTCATTTACAGAAAAATCCACAAGGTCTTTTATAAAGTTGATATCGCTGGCATCGCCAGGGTATGGGGTGCATCGTCCGGCAGTCTCCAAACCCAGGGCTTTCGCAGCGCTTATTGCTATCTTTTCATCTATGTCATTCAGTACCACTGAAACGCCTTCATTTACCAATTGCCTGGCTATTTCAAAGCCAATACCTTTTCCGGCGCCTGTTATCACCGCAACTTTGTTCGAAAACTTTAACCGCATGTCCACATTTTTTGAAAATTAATCAGGGTATAGCAACACTTTAGCCGACTGCCTGTTTTCACACAAATCAAAGCCCTCCTTCCATTTCGAAAGCGGAAATCGGTGCGTGATCATGTCTCCCATTTCCAGTTTGCCCTGGGCAAGCGTTTTCATTGTCTGGTTCCACGTATCTCTCGTATAACCAACCGATCCAAGCGCCCGGAGCTGCTTGAAAGCGATGTGATCCCAGGGTAGCTTAATATCTCTCCCGAAATGTCCAACCTGTACGAATTGTCCCAGGGGGCGAACAGTTTCCAGGCAACTTCTGACAGAACTTTCTGCGCCTGCACATTCCAATGCAACATCAACTCCCTCGCCCGAGGTTTCTTCATTAACGATGTCTATAACGCTTTCAAGGTCGGCTTCTATCGTTCTTGCAGCCCCAAAACGCTTTGCCAGGGAAAGGCGGAATTTATCTCCCGAAGTTCCCACCGCTATTATTTTCACTCCGCGCAATGCCAGCAATTTCACACATAGTAAACCGATCGGTCCCGGGCCGGAAACCAATACCGTATCGCCAGGTTTAACGTTCGCAATATCTCCCACGGCATGCATCGCCGCCGCAAGCGGTTCAACCAGCGCGGCTATATCCATCGATATCCCTTCCGGAATGCTGAACAACTGATCGGGTCTAACGGAAACATATCTGGCAAAGGCTCCGTTTACGCCGTGGCCCATGCCGCGCCGGTTTTTACAAAACATAAATTCTCCGCGGTAGCAGTATGAACAGCGCCCACAGGTAACGGCCACGGCGCCCAGCGCCGAAAATGTATCTCCCGCCTTAACGTTATTTACATCAGACGCGACTTCAACTACGAGTCCTGAAAACTCATGACCCAGTATAACGGGAGGATAATTCCGGAATGTGTCATGATATACGTGTATGTCCGTACCGCAAATACCGCAACAGTGCACTTCCATAATCACATGTCCGGGCGATAGCTCCGGACTGCTCATATCCATTATTGCAACATTACCTTCTCCTTTCTGATATTTCGTTAATGCTTTCATCTTTCTTACAATATCAAATTGTCATGCTCAATAGCCGCCTTGCCGCGTCCATAATATTTGTTGCACGCAGGCCATATTTGTCCAGAAGTTCATTTGATTCGCCTGATTCGCCAAACACGTCCTTCACTCCAACGCGCAGCACATAGCAGGGGCAAGCCTCCGATGTTACTCCGGCCACAGCTTCGCCAAGGCCGCCGATAATGGAATGCTCCTCTACAGTAATGATCCTCCTTGTTTCAGAAGCGGCAGATATAATTGCTTCGCGATCAATTGGCTTAACGGTCGGCATATGAATCACGCGGGCATCGCAGCCTTCTTTTGCAAGCGCTCCGGCGGCGATAAGGCCTTCGCTCGCCATTATTCCGGTGGTAATGATCGTAAGCTCATTTCCGCTCTTCAAAAACTTTGCCTTACCTATTTCAAATTTGCCATGCAGTTCTTCTACAACAGGATATGCGTCGCGCCCAAAACGAAGGTAAACCGGACCTTTAAATTTCGCGGCCGCTATTGTGCACTGTTTTGCTTCTTCGTAGTCTCCGGGCACCAGTACCGTCATATTGGGAAACGATCTTGCAATAGCAATGTCTTCAATGCTTTGATGAGACGCGCCATCCCCGCCTGTCGAAATGCCGCAGTGGGTTGCGCCGATTTTTACGTTCAGTTTCGGGTAGGCGATAGAATTCCTCATTTGGTCGCCGGCGCGGCAAGTTGCAAAAACGCCGAAAGTTGATGCAAAAGGAAGAAAGCCTTCCAGCGCAAACCCGGCTGCTACTGACAACATATTCTGTTCCTGGACGCCGCAATTGAAAAACCTTTCGGGATATGCAGCTTCAAATTCGGCGGTTCTCGTCGCTTTAGCCACATCGGCATCTAACACAACTAATTCGGGCATTGAATGAGCCAGTTCAAGCAGACCATGCACATAGCCCATTCGTGTTTGTTTATACTCCATCATTCAATTCTTTTATCGCCCTTTCATATTCTTCCTTTTGGGGAGGAGTTCCATGCCACGATGCTTCATTCTCCATGAAAGACACGCCCTTTCCTTTCACGGTCCGGGCAATAATCACCGAAGGCTTTCCTTTTGTCTTTTTGGCTTCGTTGACCGCGCTGATGATCTGCTCAAAATCATTTCCGTCAATTTCCAGCGTCTGCCAGCCGAAACTTTCCCATTTCGGTTTCAGAGGATTCAAAGGCATCACCGCCTCAGAGTTTCCATCTGTTTGCAAATAGTTGCGATCAACGAAAGCAATGACGTTGTCAAGTTTATACTTGTTGGCAAACATAGCGGCCTCCCATACCTGCCCTTCCTGTATCTCGCCGTCGCCGCATAATATGTAGTAAAAATGGTCTTCCTTTCGCAGTTTGGCTGCCAGCGCCATTCCAACGCCAGTTGAAATACCAAGGCCAAGCGTTCCCGTCGAAGCCTCTATTCCCGGCGTTTTAGGCTGAAACGGGTGGCCCTGCAAATGAGAACCGGGCCGCCGGAATGTTTTTAAATCCTCCGTGGGAAAATAATTGCAGTCGGCAAGCACAGCGTAAATAACGGGAGTGCAATGGCCCTTCGACAAAATAAACCGGTCGCGCTGCGCCCAGCGAGGATTGCCTGCGTCATGATTCATTAAATAGTAATAAAGCGCAACCACAATGTCCGTAGCGCCGAGGCTGCCTCCCAAATGGCCTGAATTGGCGCGGTATACCATCGAAACAATCTCCTTCCTGATGTTCCTCGATTTCACTTTAAGCGCGCTCAAATCCAGCTCTTTGTTCATGATTTCACAGTTGCGTTAACGATTGGAGTTTTGTCTGGAACTAATTCATCAGTTACACATCCCTGAGAAGCGGAATTTACCATGACGGCGTATTTATATAACATGCCATTTGACGCTTTGATAGGCGGCATCTTCCATCGCTTTCTCCGCTCGAACAGTATTTCATCTGTCAAGTGTACATATAGTTCGTTCTTTATCGCATCAATAGTGATTGTGTCGCCATTTTCAATTAACGCTATAGCGCCTCCCACTTGCGCCTCCGGAGTAATATGGCCGACTACAAAACCATGAGTCCCGCCAGAGAAGCGACCATCCGTTATCAGCGCTACATCTTTTCTTAATCCAACTCCCATAAGGGACGCTGTTGGCTTAAGCATTTCAGGCATGCCCGGCCCGCCCTTCGGCCCGCAATAGCGTATTACAACCACTTCTCCCGCTCTGATCTCGCGATTCAATATGGCATTATTGGCATCGTCTTCCGATTCGAACACACGAGCCGGACCGGTGAATTTCTCGCCTTCCTTTCCCGTAATTTTGGCGACTGCTCCCTCTGGAGCGAGATTTCCGTAAAGTATGCGAAGATGGCCGGTAGCCTTTAGCGGGCTGCTAAATGGGTAAATGATCTGCTGGTCGGCGACAGGAGATGTTACTTCAGATAAATTTTCTGCAATGGTTTTACCTGTAACGGTCATGCAGTCGCCATGCAACAATCCTTCATCCAGCATCATCTTCATAACGGCAGGCGCTCCGCCAATTTCAAACAGGTCTTCCATTACATATCTTCCGCTTGGCTTTAAATCGGCAAGAACGGGCGTACGGTCTGAAAAGTATTGAAAATCGTCTATGGAAAGCTTCACGTTTACAGCCTTCGCAATCGCAATCAAATGAATAACGGCATTTGTCGACCCGCCTAGAACAATGACAAGGCGAATGGCATTCTCAAAAGCCTCGCGCGTCATGATGTCTTTGGGTTTGATGTCATGTTCGAGCAATGCCCGAAGCGCGCTTCCAACCTTGTTCGCCTCTTCATTCTTGAATTTGTCTGCCGCAGGATAGGAAGAATTTAAAGGCATGCACATGCCCATTGCCTCTACGACAGAAGCCATAGTGTTGGCAGTATACATTCCGCCGCAAGCCCCCGGGCCGGGGCAGGCATGCAGTATAATTTCTCTAAATTCACGATCCGATATTTCGCCCGCCGCCTTCTTTCCAATAGCCTCGAACGAGGAAATGATATCAAGTTTTTTATCGTTCCACTGCCCTGCTTTTATCGTGCCTCCATACATTATGATACCTGGCCTGTTCAGCCTGCACATCGCCATCAAGGCCCCGGGAATATTTTTATCGCATCCTACTACGGCAACGAGCGCATCATACCATTGCGCCCCGGCTACCATTTCAAGCGAATCGGCGATAATATCCCGCGAAGGGAGAGAATAGCGCATGCCGCTGGATCCCATCGATATTGCATCGCTTACTCCGGCCGTATTGAAGATAAGACCGACCATTCCGTTATCGTATACGCTCGACTTTATTTTTCGCGCCAGCTCATTAAGATGCATATTACATGGATTCCCTTCCCACCCGGCGCTGGCAATTCCCACCTGCGGTTTCTTCAGGTCGTCGGGCGTCAGTCCAATTGCATGGAGCATCGATTGGGCGCCGGGCCGCTGATCGTTTTGAGTAACCTCTCTGCTGTATTTGTTAAGTATCTTCATTTTAAAACCGATGTTGAGGTTTGCAGATTAGCCCAGGTATTGCTTGTCGCAGATTCCTGAATCGCGTCAAGTACCTGTTGGCAGACAAGCCCATCATTGAAATCGGGCGCCGGGTTTTTTGCTCCGCCCATGTTCTCAAAAAAGTCTTTAAACTGGTGGACAAATGTGTGTTCCCATCCTATGGTGTGACCCGGCGGCCACCAGTTCGCGATGTATGGATGCGCCTTTTCAGTCACGAGAATATTGCTAAAGCCGCTGTCTTCACCATCGCTGCGCGAATAGAACTCGACTTCGTTTAACCGTTCGAGATTAAAACTCACTGCGCCGGCGCTTCCGAATATCTCTATTCTCAAATAATTCTTCCGGCCCGTTGCAAGCCGCGTAGCAATGAACGAGCCGAGAGCCCCAGTTTTGAATTTAGCCTGAAAGCAGCATGCATCATCGGTAGAAACCATTGCATATTCTTGTTTTCCCGGTTGCGGCCTTTGCGTGATGAATGTCTTTTGCATTCCGCACACAGACTCAAATTCTCCGATAAGAAAGCGCGCAATATCTATCACTTGCGCATTCATATCCCCGTTAGCGCCAGACCCCGACTCTACAATACTGTGCCTCCACACGAACGGCGCATGAGGATTAACGAGCCAATCCTGGTAGTATACCGCATTAAAATGAAAAACGGTTCCAATCTTCCCATCTGAAAGCAGCTTTTTTATAAGTCCAATTGCAGGCACATACCTGTAGTTGAAGATCATCATATTGGCTACGCCGGAAAAAGCAACAGCATCTGCCATCTTTTCTGCTTCCTGCGCGTTCCTCGCAATCGGTTTCTCGCATATAACATGTTTACCCGCCCGTGCAGCCGCAACAGCTATCGGCAGATGCAAATGATTGGGAGCGCAGATATCTATCACATCTATGTCCGATGAATCCACCACGCGCTGCCATGAGTTCTCCGAATGCTTCCATTTAAAACCCTCAGCCGTTTTTTTCAGTTCCTGCGCATCTCGTCCGCAAATAGTATGAAGCACAGGCGTCACCGGAAGATCGAAAAACTCGCTTACTCTCCTGTACGCATTGCTGTGCGCTTTTCCCATAAACCGCGACCCGATGAGACCGATATTTATTTCTCTCTTCATGCTATAGTTGTTTCAATCCAAGTATATGCCGGTTCAAAGCCTTATCTGCAGCGACTGCTGCGAAATCGTCGAATACATGTTCAGTTGCCTCAATAAGGCGCTTCTTGATAAAGGCTGCCCCTTCAATTGCTCCCTGCTGCATACTTTTAATGCAGCATTCCCATTCAAGAATTGCCCATCCCTTGTATCCCAATTCGGCGAGCAGCGAAAAGATTCTGTTGAAATCAATCTGTCCGTCGCCAGGGGAACGAAACCTCCCGGCCCTTTTCGCCCACGGCTGGTAACCGCCAAAGACGCCCATTAAACCGCTTGAATTAAACTCCGCATCTTTTACATGAAAAGCTTTAATGCGATCCGAAAATATTTTAATAAACTCAATATAATCCAGTTGCTGCAGATGCAAATGGCTCGGATCATACGTAAGGCAGGCTGCCGGATGGCCGTTGGTTTTATCAAGGAATTTCGTATAAGTGGCGCCGTCAAAAAGGTCCGATCCTGGATGAAGCTCGAAGCCAAATGTAACGCCATGCTCTGCGGCAAAATTCAGTAGCGGCGTCCATCTTTTTACCAACTCATCAAAAGCCTCCTCTATCAAACCTTCCGGCCGTTGTGGCCAGGGATATAAATATGGCCAGGCGCATCCGCCCGACAATACCGAAATGTTTTTCGTATCAAAATTCACGGAAGCCAAAACCGCTTTTCGTAGCTGATCTGCCGCCCACTCCGAACGCTGACGAGCATTCAGTCCTGCGGGATGAAAAGAACTGAATAATATATCATATGCAGGATGAACGGCTACAAGCTGACCCTGCAGGTAGGCAGCAAGCTCAATGATAGTTAGATTTGTTTCCTCCTTCAGCCTTCCGCTATACTCGTCACAATAGCTTTTTGAAGAAGCCGCTTTCGCCAGATCAAACAATCTTGACTCCCAGGTAGGGATCTGAATACCTGTATAACCCAGAGATGATACCCACCTGGAAATCGCCCTGATATCGTTGAACGGTTCATAGTCCCTGACTATCTGCGCCAGAAAAATCCCGGGTCCTAAAATAGTTTGCATACAGCCAATTCTTTCTCTTGCCTGTTGTAAAGTTATAGGCAATGAAAGCGGTATCCTCCTCCTCAATTATCTGTTTTTTGCACTATTTTGCCGCTGAATAGTTAAATTGCCTGGGAATTCTGTCTATATAATTAAACTGATGGTTATGAACCCTATATTAGAAAAGGTATCTACTTTCCCCAGTAACTCGTTTGCATTAAAAGAAGAGATACTTCCCCACATCAAAATAGGGTGGCATTTTCATCCCGAATACGAACTGACGCTATTTACTGAAAGCAGCGGTAAGCGTTTTATCGGCGACCATACTGATAATTTCGGCCCGGGCGACTTGTTGCTGATCGGTCCCTATTTACCACACTATATGCGGAACCACGAAATCTACTACAAAGGCGACGACAGTTCCAGAATTCGGGCGATTGTAGTTCATTTCTCAAAGGATTTTATCGGCGAGAAATTTTTTGATATTCCCGAAACGTTGACCATAAAAAAATTACTGCAAAACTCCGAAAGAGGAATACATATTTACGGAAAAACCCAGAAAAAAGTAGCGAAGATGATGGAAGCTCTTCTCCATCTGAAAGGCTATTCCAGGCTCATGAGCCTGATTGATATTCTACAAACCATTGCGACTTCTGAAGAAAAAAGACTTTTGTCATCGCTCGGATACCGGAACACATTTGCCCCGCACGATGCAAACCGAATAAATGCCGTTTTTGATTACGTTCTCAGAACTTTCGAAACACAGATCAAACTGGAAGACGTGGCCGCAATTGCACACATGTCGGTTTCTGCATTCTGCAAGTTCTTCAAAAGCCGAACCGGAAAAACATTTTCCCACATATTAAATGAAATAAGAATCGGGCACGCCTGCAAACTGTTTATCGAGCAGGGTAGCTCCGTTTCAAACGTCTGTTATTCTTGCGGATACAACAGCCTGTCTTATTTTAACAGAAAATTTAAAGCCATAACTAAGTTTTCCCCGCTGGAATACCGGAACAGATTCTATAAAGAACCCAAAGTGTAAATCTAAAATTCGAGAATTTTATAGAATTCGATTCTGAAATTCCTGAAAAATGGACGCTGCAATTCGCAAAGCCTTTCGTGTTCATCATCTTCCCGGAAAAACAGCGCTGCCGCATAGGCTTCATCAAGCGAATCGAACTGCTTTTCCCATGTAATGGAATTGCATGGAATCCCCGCAGAAATCGGCTGCATCCTCCTTCCTCCCTTAGGGTAATCC
>ERZ761602.5537-NODE-5537-length-14867-cov-10.270321_pt1 | contig 14867 bp, 15 predicted proteins | sample MGYA00512165_ERZ761602 | MGnify/ENA primary metagenome ERZ761602 (study PRJEB28899, sample SAMN02445085) | bioreactor sludge metagenome | biome: EBPR sludge; isolation source: Thorneside wastewater treatment plant | place: Australia: Brisbane, Thorneside...
TGCATCTCAGTAGCTTAACACCTATCAAAAGATGCTTAACTACTCTAGACCCTTACTAATTGAACGGAGTGCCAATAGGTAGCCTGAAGATACCGACACCGAAGACCCAAGAAAGAAAACCAAACCCCAGTGTCCTTTTTAACCAATTTACGATGGTCCAATTAACAATTGACAATGCGATAGAATGCCAAAGATCCGCACCCCGATTCGGGCCGCGTGTCCCATCTGTCCAATTGGTCCCATCTGTCCCATTCGTCCCAATTGTTCCAGATGTTCGCGGTGTTTCCGGCGTTTCCGATGTTCGCGATGTTCGCGATGTTTCCGCGAACGCGCGATGCCCGAAAAAAAACAGAACGCCAAGAAATGCGAAATTTCGTGTCGGAGGCCCGCGCGTCAGCAAGGGCTTATCAACCAAAGCGGCATTCCCAATCTGGAGTCTGGAATTCAAACAGCCGGCTGAAGCCGGGACTCAAAACGTTCTACCACCCCGTTTGCTGAGGCGGCGTCCACCCCTCCTTATCAAGGTGGGGAGCTTTCGGAATCCGGAATTCGGCCGAGCCGGGACTCAAAACATCAGACCGTTTCACGCGTTTCAAGTGTTTCAGGCGTTTCATTTCTTTCATGCGTTTCAACCGTTTCAGAAACATATGCCCTTCCCAAAAAATGAAACACACCAGCTCGATCAGGAGTTTTTTGGCCCTCTTTCCGCCACCGCATGCGAAAGCGAGGGACGAAAAAAGCCTCGGAGCGAACCGAGGCTTGAGGAGGATGAGCTTATTAAGAAGAGGCTAATCGATCAGTTCGAAGATGCCCGCGGCGCCCATTCCGCCGCCGACGCACATCGTGACCATGCCGTAGCGGGCCGAACGGCGACGCATTTCCTGAAGGATCGTGGCCGTCAGCTTTGCACCGGTGCAGCCCAGCGGGTGGCCGAGAGCGACGGCACCGCCATTGACGTTGACCTTCGCCGGGTCCATTTCGAGCACTTTCATTACCGAAAGCCCCTGTGCGGCAAAGGCTTCGTTAAGCTCGATCAGATCGATCTGGTCGAGAGTCAGGCCCGCGAGCTTGAGGGCCTTTGGAATTGCATAGACCGGGCCGATGCCCATCTCTTCCGGCAGGCAGCCGGCGGTTGCGTAGGAGACAAAACGGGCGATCGGCTTAAGGCCAAGCTCGGCGGCCTTCTCGGCGGACATCACGACAGCAGCGGCCGCTCCATCGGACATCTGCGAAGCGTTACCGGCGGTTACCGTGCCTTTAACGTGGAAAACGGGCCGGAGCTTTGCAAGGCCTTCCAACGAAGTTTCCGGCCGGACGCCCTCATCTTGTTCAAAGACGACCTCTTTGCGGCGGACGCGGCCCTTCTCGTCGAGCTCATCGATGCGGACGGTCATCGGGACGATCTCGTCCTTAAAGTTGCCGGCGGCAATTGCCGCGGCGGCCTTGTGGTGCGACTGCATCGAGAACTCGTCTGCCTGCTCGCGGGTGATCTCGTACTTGCGGGCAAGATTCTCAGCCGTCAGCCCCATGTTGAGGTAATAGTCCGGATAGGTCTCCGCGAGATTCGGGTTCGGCCGGAAGGTGTTGCCGCCCATCGGGATCGCCGTCATCGATTCGAGCCCGCCGGCAACGATCGCCTCGGCCCCGCCTGTCCGAATGCGTTCGGCGGCAAGTGCGATGGTCTGCAGACCGGAAGAGCAATACCGGTTCACAGTCATCGCCGAGGTCTCGACCGGCAAGCCGGCAAGGATCGCCGACGTTCGAGCGACGTTCATTCCCTGGCTCGCTTCGGGAAAAGCGCAGCCCATTATCACGTCCTCGATCAATGCGGGCTCAACGCCCGCCCGGGCGACCGCTTCCTTGATGGCCACGGCGCCCATTTCGTCCGAACGCGTGTTCCGCAACGTGCCCTTCGGCGCCTTTCCCACAGCCGTCCGCACGGCCGAAACGATAACTGCTTCTTTCATATTCGTTACTTCCTACAAAACGAACGGAGTTTGCAAATGGGCCACTCCGTTCTCGATGGACTCCCTAGAAATTATACGCATCTCCTATTTTTCGATCCCTACCTCGACCTCGGCAGCCTCGAGAAGCCGCAAAGCATCGGGATCGATCTCAACCAAAAAGCCTCGCTTCCCGCCGTTGATCCAAATTCGTTCGAGGCCGAAGATCGTTCGATCAGCGTAAACCGGCATCTTGGTTCGTGTGCCGAATGGCGACGTTCCGCCAACCAGATAACCGGTGAGTTTCGAAGCCTTTTCAGGCGGCGCCGGTTCGACGGATTTGACGCCAAGATGCCGAGCAAGCGACTTGGTCGAAACTTCCCTGTCCCCGTGCATCAGCACAACAAGCGGCTTCTTTTCGTTCGTTTCAAGCACCAGGGTCTTTACGACCGCGTGTACGTCAACCCCCAACTGCCGTGCCGATTCCTTCGCTCCGCCTTTCTCGACGTAATCATAGAGGTGCGGAACGAACTCGACCTTTTTCTCCCGAAGGAACCGAACCGCCGGTGTAATTGGGTACTCCATCTCATTTTCCGGCAAATAGGTGCAACACAAGCGCGATCAGGAGCAACACAACCGCACCGATATCAAAGAACGCAACACGCCCAAGCTCGGCATTCACCCCCGACGTCGTGTAAACGAGGAACAGGAACGACAATTTGCCGATCAGTGCCGCGACCACGACCGGCACCAGAACATCCTTCCGAACGGCAGCAAAGATCAGAGCAGCCCCGAGCAATGCCAGCATCACCGCCCGATGTCTCATCGCGACAGCAAGGTCAGGATCGATCAGGTCGATCGAATAAAGCGTTATGCTCCTTTCAGGAGCAAAAAAGACGATTCCCGGTGCTAAATTCAAAACACCTACGAGGACCAGCAATGCTGTTACGATCCATTGCGTCATCCTATCTCCTTGTATCGGAAACACGTAACCAAATGGTCGTTTGCCATTCCGGTCGCCTGCATGAACGCGTACATAATGGTCGAGCCTACAAAGTTGAAGCCTCGCTTTTTCAGATCCTTGGACACAGTGTCCGAGATCTCCGTCTTCGCGGGAACATCTCTGAGGTCCTTACGCTTTCCGTCGATCGGTTTTCCGCCGACGAACGACCATATGTAATTGTCAAAAGTCCCGAATTCCTTTTGCACAGCCAAAAAGGCTCTTGCATTCCGCACCGCAGACGCGATCTTCAATCGGTTGCGGACGATGCCTTCGTTCATGAGCAACTTGTCGCACCTTGCAGGAGTGAATCGGGCGACCCTCGCCGGGTCAAAACCATCGAATGCCTCGCGGTACGATTCGCGCTTGCGAAGGATCGTGTCCCAGCTAAGGCCCGCTTGGGCACCCTCAAGGATCAAGAATTCAAAGAGCCCGCGGTCGTCGTGCAGCGGCACGCCCCACTCCGTATCGTGGTAGTGGATCGCAAGTTCATTCCTTGCCCAGTCGCAACGTTCCTTCATCGTTCGATCTTGTTCACTTGCATAAAGCAAACACCTTGCCCGCCCGGCGCGGCCGGTGCGACCGAGAGCTTTCCGGTCAGCTTTACCATGTCTTTGTCGAGAGCGATCTGGTTCCCGGCGTTATCGCGGATCTTGATATCCTCGGCCTTGTATCCTCGCTCAAGTTTGTCAACCGTGTTCGCTCCACTTCCCTGTTCGATATCGACGCGAAGCTTGTTCGGGCTTCCGGCGGCTTCGAGCAGGTCAAAGCCGCACTCCATCCTGCCTCCGGTATTTGAGCAGAAGACGCTGCCTCGCTGGGCCAGTACGCCGCTGACCTGGAAAAATTTCCCGTCGTTCTCGATCTTGCAGGCATTTGCCATTTCGATCGGCTCGCCGGTCACATCACCGCAACCAGACAATGCCAAAGCCACAACGGCGAACAATAAACAACCAAATGACCTCATACGCTTTTCTCCCTGGAATTTGTTTTCTTGGAAATATACAGCGTTTTTTCTATGTGCGCATGGACTACGCCATCTCTATCTTTCAACTCTACGTTATATACCCGGTCGATCGAAGCTGCTCCATCGGCGAGGTTCTTGATCTCCACGATCTCCTCATCAGACAGATGAAAATCGGCGAAAAGAACGGACTTGCCCGGCCTCCGAAACCTAATATTCGCCGCCTTGTCCCAAACCGTGTAACCCGGGCCGAGGATGTGCATCAACATCAGCATATAGAACGGGTCGATCGCTCCGTAAATGCTTCCGCCGAAGATCGTTCCGACGTAGTTTCGCGTCCGCCAGTTGAGCGGAAGTTTGATCTTGACCTCGCGCCAGTCACTTGCAATGTAGAGCACCCTTCCGCCCGTGCCGCGATATGCCGGAAAAAGGTTAAATCCCCAACGATACATCCTGCTGGTAAGGCTTTCAGGCATTGTGTCAAAGAGCTATTTTGGAAAAGACGGCGAGTCCATAACGCGTTTCGCCTGCCGGAGATGCCGTTTCGAATGTTCGACGACAATGTCGTGCGCGTCGCGGAGCCGATAGGTGATCAGGCCCATGAATGGCGAGGTCACAACCGACTTATCCCAATCGAGCCCGGCCATCTTTTCGATCTCGGCCATTACCCTTTCCTGACTAACAGCAAAACGGTCAACGATCCCCAATGGAATATCACTCGGCGGAACGATCGCCTCGCTCGGAGCCTTGAACTTCTTCCTGTCCGAGCGGAGGCTGTTCTTAAGCATCCCGCCGAAAAAACCGGAGAGCGGCGACCACGACTCCCAAAACGAATTTTTCGCACCGGCAAGCTTAGCTTCAAATACCGGATTCATCTCGTCGTTCGAGCGGATGAGGTGGTCCAGGCATTGCGCAACGCTCCAGCTATCTGCCGCCGGCTTCCAATTGAGCTGCTCGTTCGAAAGCGAACCGAAAGACGCTCTCGCATCCTCGACCGTCTGCCTGAGCTCGTTGGTAAAATAAAAGGTGTCGTTCTTCATCGGCCGTCTTACCTAGTTTCTCAGCGGCTTGCCGGTTTTGAGCATCGCGGCTATGCGTTCTTGCGTTTTTCTCTCGCCGCAAAGCGAGATGAACGCCTCACGTTCGAGGTCCAGGAGATATTGCTCGCTGACCTGAACAGCGTGGTTAATCGCACCACCGCACATGATATTCGCCAGTTTCTTACCGATCAGTTCGTCGTGATTGGAGATAAAGCCGCCCTGTTTCATCATGTGGAGAGCGAGTTTCATAGCGGCGATCCCATCCTCGCCCATTACTGTGATGTCTTCGCGCGGCACGGGCGGCTCAAAGCCGGAAGCATCAAGGTTGAGCACTTCCTGCTTTGCATCCGCAATAAGGCGATCGCCGTTCATCGAAATGGAATCGACATAGCGGAGAAAGCCCCATGCCTTGGCCTCCTGGGCCGAGGTCGCGACCTTGCCCATACCGATCAATTCGAATGTATTTTTGAGAAACACAAGCGGATCCGCATCCGGAGCCTTGGCCGCGGCATCCATTGCACGCATCGTCATTTCCTTGGTTCCGCCGCCCGCAGGGATCAAACCGACGCCGACCTCGACCAAACCGATGTACGTCTCAGCCGCGGCCCGAACCCGATTTCCATGCATCGCGATCTCGCAACCGCCCCCGAGCGTGAGCCCGTAGGGAGCGGTAACGACCGGCTTCGCGGAATATCGCAGCCGCATTACGGCTTGCTGGAGGGCATGAACCATCATGTTGATGTCGTCCCACTCCTCTTCCTGAGCCGCGAGCAGAAGCATCATCAGGTTCGCACCCGCCGAGAAATTCCCGCCCTGGTTGCCGACGACCAGTCCCTTAAAGTTACGTTCGACCTCATCGATGGCAAAGTTCATCATCTGAACCGTGTCGCCACCGATGGAGTTCATCTTCGAATGGAACTCGAGACAAGCGACGCCATCGCCAATGTCAATAAGCGAGGCCCCCGGATTCGACTTGATGACTCCGGTACGTTCCTTTACGGACCTGAGGATCGTTACACCAGGCCGCTCAGGCATCGGTTTGTATTCGCCGGCGACGAGATCAAAATAAGAGACGTTGCCGCCTTCGTTCTTGTAAAAGGCCTCGGCACCGCCCGCCAACATTTTTTCAATGCTCGCCGGGACAGCTTGCCCTTCGGCCTTCATCCGCTCGACGGAACGCTTGAGCCCGATCGCGTCCCAGGTCTCGAAAACACCGATCTCCCAGCCGAAACCCCATTTGATCGCGTTATCGACCTCGACTATGGTGTCGGCGATCTCCGGAATGCGGTTGGCCGCGTAACGAAAGGTCCGCGACATTGTCTTCCAAAGAAAATCGCCGACGCGGTCTTCGCCCCAAACAAGCCTATTGATCCGCTTGTTCATATCCTCGATCCCTTTTGCGGCCTCGATCGAAGCGAACTTCGTCTTCTCCTGCGGTTTAAATTCGAAGGTCGCGAGGTCGAGTTCGTGGATCTCCGTCTTGCCCTCGGCGGTTTTAGATTTCTTGTAAAATCCGCCGCGTGTCTTATCACCGAGAAGGTTCTTTTCGAGCATCTTCTCGATCACATCAGGCAGGAGGAACACATCGCGGTCCTCATCGTCCGGCACAGCAGGATAAAGATTGCGATTGACATGAACAAGCACATCCAGCCCGACAAGGTCCGCCGTACGGAAGGTCGCCGACTTTGCATGGCCGATCGCCTTACCGGTCATCTGATCGACCTCGGTCGGCGTGAATCCCATAGCGACCATTTCGTGAACCGTGGCCATCATCGCGAAGGTGCCAATCCGATTGGCGATGAAGTTTGGTCGGTCCTTTGCGGGAACAACGCCCTTGCCAAGCCGCTGATCGAGAAAGCCCGAAAGCTTACAGGCCATTTCGCCATCGGTCCACTCTGTTGGGATCAACTCGACGAGCTTCATGTACCGCGGCGGGTTGAAGAAATGAACACCGACGAAATGCTTCTTAAAATCCTCCGAGAAAGGCTCGGCAATCGAAGCGATCGGAATACCGCTCGTATTCGTAGCAATGAACGAACCCGGCTTCCGATGCTTTTCGACCTCGCCGAAGACCTGATGCTTGATATCGAGCCGCTCGACCACAGCCTCGATCACAAGGTCGCAATCCTTAAGCTTCGCGATGTCGTCGGTAAAATTACCAAGCGTGATCAGCTTTGCATTGTTGGCGAGCATAAATGGAGCCGGCTTTAGCTTCTTGGCCGCTTCAAACAGCTCCTTCACGATTCGGTTGCGAACCTGGGGCGACTCGAGCGAAAGCCCCTTCGCCTCTTCTTCGGGCTTTAATTCACGCGGTGCAATATCGAGCAGAAGCACCGGAATTCCGGCATTGGCGAGGTGGGCTGCAATTCCCGCTCCCATTGTTCCAGCACCTAAAACAGCAGCTTTTCGGATATTCATAAGTTGATCAAGCTAGGTTTCCATTTACTTTCAAAAGTTCGAAAGATTATAACTGAATGAATGTTCATTCAGCAAGACGGCCCTCTCACGACGAATAGATTTTGACATCGTCCGCGAATCGTTCCATAATTCCGAGCAGTTTTCTGGCACCGGGTTTCTGGAGCCGCGAATAAACAGATCAAACGACCCCAAATAACGGAGTAAAAACATGAAGACTTTCCTGCTTCTCACTATTAGTCTCTTTTTGTTAACAGGTCTTGCATTTAGCCAGGGATCGAGCACGACGAACGGCGGCAACGATTCTGCAAAGACAGAAAAGCCCAAGCGGGTCTCTTTCCGCCCGACCAAGGATCAGATCACCGAGGCCCAGACGAAACTCAAGGCCGCCGGAACGTACGCGGGCGAGGCTGATGGAAAGTACAACAACGACCTTCGGGCGGCGATCCGAAAGTTTCAGGAAACGAATGGCCTGACCAAGACCGGCTCGCTTAATCGCGCGACGCTTGAAAAAATGGAGATCACCCTGACGGAGCAGCAGAGAACGATACCTGCTCCGGAGAGTTCCTACGCTAAGGAAAAGGAAGACAAGCCTGAAAAGGCCAAGTCCGATAAGCCGAAGCGGACCATTTTTCGTGCGACGAAGGACCAGATAAAGGAAGCGCAGCGGATGCTCAAGGCCGGCGGAATGTATAACGGCGAAGAGACCGGCCAACTCAGCAAAGAGACCCGCGACGGGTTGAAAAAATACCAAGAAACGAATGGTCTAAGCGTAACCGGCACTCTTAATCAGGCGACGCTTGAGAAAATGGGGATCGCTTTGACCGATAAACAGAAGGCCGATGCCGCAGCAGCCCAATGATCCGGCAACAAGGACTTTAATATTGAGGCCGGCATCGGACGCTGGCCTTTTTTTCTTGAACGTTTCGAGGTAGACCTCATGAAGAGACAAATGCTCAGCCCTGTCATAACCATAGCGGCCATTCTCCTGATTTCCGCCGTCGTGTCGGCGCAAGAATCAAAGGCCCAAATGGCGATCCGAAAGGTAATGGAAGACCAAACTGCGGCTTGGAACCGCGGGGACATCGAGGGTTTTATGGAAGGCTACTGGAAAAGCGAGAAGCTGACCTTCGTTTCGTCGCGAGTGACTCGCGGGTGGCAGCAAACACTCGATAATTATAAGCGGAGCTATGACACCCGTGAGAAGATGGGTACGCTGACGTTTTCCGACCTTGAGATCAAGGTCCTTTCAAAGGATGCGGCCCTCGTTCTTGGCAGTTGGTCACTAAAGAGGGCAAACGATGCCCCCGGTGGAAAATTCACACTGATTTTTCGCAAGTTCAAGGTCGGCTGGCGGGTCGTTCACGACCATACCTCCTGAGCACAACTTTTTCGGAACAAGGCTGGTGATGAATTCGTTCGGTCTTTTCGATGAGAAGATTCGCACATTTCACCGCTTTTATCTTTATGACGGCTTTTTCGGTTACGGCTCAGGGCCAGCCCGTTTCCCTCGAAGGCGTGAATCGCTTCGATGCCGCTCCCGCCAAGGGATTCAATTATCCATACTACCTATATGTGCCGCCAACGTTCTTTGAAGCGGCGGCAAAGGGGAAGGAACGTACGATCCTCGTGCTCCCGAACAACACCGGTAAGAACGACGACGACCTCGCTGTTCATGAGGCCGACGTAATGCGACGTATCAATCAAAACAGCCGCTTCGTCTCTGAGGTACCGGTAGCTATTTTGACCCCCGTTTTCCCCCGACCGGCGGCAGATTGGAAGACGTATACTCATGCGCTCGACCGCGACACGATGACGACCGCAAAGGTTGAAAAGAAAGACTACGCCCGGCTCGACATGCAGCTCATTGCGATGATAGACGATGCACGTGAGCGGATGGCTAAAGATTCAGGGCTCAAGGTCGACCGCCGAGTTCTGATGCTTGGATTTTCTGCGTCGGGCATGTTCGTGAACCGCTTTACTTTTCTCCATCCCGAACGCGTAAAGGCGGCGGCCATCGGCTCACCGGGTGGATGGCCAATCGTCCCTGCGGCAAGTTACAAAGAGAATACGCTGCGGTACCCGATAGGAGTTGCTGATATGAAATCGGTTACGGGAAGCGATCTTGACCTGAAAACACTCCGCGGCGTTCCGATGTTCATGTTCCTCGGCGACAAGGACGATAACGATTCCGTTGTATTCGATGATTCCTACGACAAAGAAGACCGCGAGCTGATCTTCCCTCTGCTCGGTGAAAAACCGGTCGACCGCTGGGGTGCGGCCCGGGAAATGTACACCGCCGCCGGGCTTAATGCCGAGTTCAAGCTTTATCCGGGCATCGGACATACCATAACGCTCGACGTCCGAAACGACATTCTGGCATTTCTCAAGCTCCACCTGGGAGAATAACGCTGCAGCCAGACTAGAGCAGCGAACGTAACTGCTGTAAACTTGCAGCCGGAATCCCGGTTCCGGTGAAAAGTATGAAAAAGCTCTTCGTTTTCGCGGCGATCTTCTTGTTCGCAGCCGTTTCGTTCGCACAGCCCTACACAATTCAGCAGTACCTGAGCATCAAGTCCGCGGGTTCCCCGGACTTCTCGCCAGACGGAAAACGCATCGTTTACTTAACGAACGCAACCGGCACCTCGCAGGTTTGGGCGGTAGATGCCGCGGGTGGCAAACCCGAACAGCTTACTTACTTTGACGACAACGTCAGCTTTGTGCGGTGGCTGCCGGATAACAGCGGCATCATCTTTGGAATGGCCCGTGGCGGGAACGAGAACACGCAATTCTATTGGATGACGCCGGGTGGCGACGCGATCGAAAAACTCACCGATGAACCGAGCGTTCGGCATAATTTCGCCGGTGTCTCAAAGGACGGAAAGCGGATCTATTACACCTCAAACAAACGCAACCGCAATTTCTTCGACGCCTACTCGATGGACCTCAAGTCGAAAATGGAAACGCTTCTATATAAATTCGACGGCAACATCAGCATAGCGGCTTTCAATGACTCGGGCTCTAAGATCGTCATTTCGCGAAGCGGCATCGAAAAAAGCCTGGACAACGACCTATTCGTTGTTGACGTGAAGACCGGCAAGGAGACTCACCTGACCCCACACGAAGACGCAAGCGAGTTCGGCAATGTGGAATTTCTCGCCGACGGCTTGCTGATGACATCAAATGACAAAAGTGAGTTTGAGGCTCTGGTTCATATGCGGCAGAAGAACGCGGCCGGAAACGATTGGTCGGCAGCGAATCTGGCGACATCTGTCGTTTATGGGCCAAACTGGGATGTCGGCGGCGTCACACTCAGCGATGATTCGCGAAAGCTGGCCTATACAGTGAACAACGACGGCTTTTCCGAACTCTATATCCGCAGCATCGAAACCGGTGGAAAACCATTGACCTCAACCATCGCCAAGGCTCACGATCAAATCAAACTTCCTGCTCAAGGCATTGTAGGCGGCACGACCTTTTCAAAGGACGGTTCAAAACTCGCATTCTCGTTCAGCTCCGCCACCCAGAACGGCGACGTGTGGCTGTTCGACATCAAAACGAAAAAGCTATCGCAGGTGACGCAAAGCGATCGAGCGGGGATCGATGCGAAAACATTCGTAGCGCCGGAACTTATCAAGTTCAGAACCTTTGACGGTCGTGAAATTCCGGCTTGGTATTATAGGCCATCTGACCGGGTCAAAACGTCGGTTGGAAGTTATGAACGAAAAGGAAATCAGGTCGAGGATAAAGAGCTTGAAGTGGACTCCCTAAGCGCTAAAGTCGGAACCGGGGCTGGACCGAGAGATTTCGATGCCAATTATGGTGAACCATATCGCCGTTCGTTGCCCGTCATTGTTTCAATCCATGGGGGCCCGGAGGGCCAGTCACGGCCCGGGTTCAATCCATTATTTCAGTATTATCTATCGCGCGGATATGCGGTTCTTGATCCGAATGTCCGGGGCTCGACCGGATACGGCAAGACCTATACGCATCTTGACGACGTCGAGAAGCGCGAAGATTCGGTGAAAGACATCGCAGCCGCTCACGAATGGCTGACAACCAAAGGTGGTGCCGACGCGAAACGCATTGCCGTTATGGGCGGAAGTTATGGCGGTTACATGACCATGGCTTCGATCACGCTTTATCCCGATCTTTGGGCCGCGGCGGTCAATACGGTCGGGATAGTGAATTGGGAAACATTTCTGCAGAATACTTCCGGCTACCGTCGCCGTCAGCGTGAAGTTGAATATGGGCGACTCGACCGAGACATCGACTTTCTCCGCAGGATCTCACCGATTCGCAAGATCGACCGGATCAAAACCCCGCTATTTGTGATCCATGGCAAGAACGATCCGCGAGTTCCCTACACAGAAGCCGAGCAGGTTGTCGATGCTCTCAAAAAGCGAAACGCCATCGTCGAATACAAACTCTACGATGACGAAGGCCACGGCATTTCAAAATTGAAAAACCGACTCGAACTATATCCGCTCGTTGCCGATTTTCTGGACAAATATATGAAATAACGGCGGGCGGGCACTCGTTTACCTCTTCGTGCTTCGCACTCACGGGGACACGCGTGTCCGCTCTCCGGTCTCGCTTGATCTTCGGGCGGCGTCCAATACTCGCTGTACATTGACGCCATCTTCAAATGTCGCAGCGTTTTCGATCGCATTATCGCCACGGATGATCGTGTCAATGATCTTCGGTGCAAAAGCCATAAAGCCGCTCGGGAAGCCGGATTCGAAAATGCCGTCAATGCTCGGCGGGTATTCGACCTCGATCGCTTTCCATTCGGCCTCGCCTCGCTTCGCGATGTAAGTATCGCCACGATGCCCGACACACATCCAACCCTCGCTGCCGATGAACTCGATGCAATTCACATATTCCGGCCCTTCGATCATCGAGACGGAAACGAGCCCGGTCGCGTCATTTGTTACCTCACCATCACGAAATCTGAGAAGCATATTAACCTGATCGTCCGTCTCGACAACCCGCATGCCGCCTTCGAGCGGCCGTTCTTTGATGTGCGTTTGAAGCTGGGCCTCGACGGACGCTATGCCGGTTTGCAAAAACCAGAGAAACGAATCGATGACATGCGAACCGATCGCCCCGAGTGCTCCGCCGCCTGCCTCTTTGCTTGACCACCAATCCCACTTCTGCGTATTGTCGCCGCGGTGCGGTGCCTTAAAAGTATATTTCGCGTGGCGGATGGTCCCAATCGCTCCGGAATGCAGCATTGCCTTTGCCGTCTGTCGGCCGGGAAGAAAACGAAGTTCGTGGTCGATCAATGCGAGCTTGCCGGAGCGTTTCGCCGCATCTGCCATTGCGTCGGCTTCGGCAACATTCATTGCCATCGGCTTTTCGGCAAGCACATGCTTTCCGGCGGCCAGAGCTGCCTCGGCCATTTCACGATGAAGATTTGGCGGCGTTGTGATGCAGACGAAGTCTACGTCGCTCCGCTCGACGGTCTCCCGCCAATTGTCGGTAAAGTGTTCTGCCCCAGATTCGTCGGCAGCCGCCTTTGCATTCTCAAGCGACCCGCTGGCGATCGAGACGATCCGTGCGTTCTCGCACGCCTGAAAAGCGGGTATCTGAACCCGGCGGGCGAAGCCTGTCCCGACAAATCCGACTCCGATACTTTCTTTCATAAAAAAAGCATCGGCGAAAACCGATGCTTATGCAAATCGCGATTTCAGACCCTTTAATTGCTTTCCATCTCAAGGCTCGGGGCGGTCGTCTTGCGTCGCTTTCCGTACTTGAGGAAGTGCTCGTATGCCTCGCGGTCGTCCTTGGACATCTCAACGATCTCTGCACCGACCAGAAAGCGCTCCGTTGAGAGGTGAACGCCAACCTTTTCATATCTGCGGCCGATCAGCTTCATTCGGACCTTTCCATTCGGCAGGTCGATCTCGGCATTAAGCCGGCGATCCTGCCCGACAAGGTAGTTCTCCCGAACGCGGATCGACTGAACAATGAATCCAACACCTGTACGGCTGATATCGTAGGTCTCGCCGCTGATATGCATATTCTCTTGCTGCCGGCCGAGCCCGCCGGTGGTGAATACCGGTTCAAAAGTGATCTTGATCGGGAGGTTGTGCTTCCGCCTGAGCGAATGCGACGCCTCGGTGAATAGTCCGGTTATTTTTTCGGCAATTGCTCGCAACATTTTTTGTTTTCCTTCGCGTCGTTCGAACGCGATCAATTGGAGCGGTTCAAGAGTTCAGCATCGGTTATGTTCGAGTGGCCGCAAGGACCGCCGAACCGTTCCCGTTACTCGCGGAGCGGCTTTCCGCTGTTGTCTCGGCCGGTAACTTTCGATAACCCGCCCGAAGACGGCTCGAGCAAGTATGAATTGCGCCCGGTCTTTCCGTAGGCAGCCGGCGTCGCGGTAGCGAAATAACTCTTTCCGCTATCGATCAATGCAATGCGATAAACGTATCCGGTCGAGTCCGACGAGAGAATGTCGTCGGGTATGTACCCAAGTTCGATCAGTTTCCCGACCTCGGCGAACGTGCCGTTATTCTGCAGCGAATAGGCGAGCTGGGCCTTCGAAACACGTTCGAGCATCTTCTTCGCCTCGTCCTGCCGGACGTCAATGCGGAGTTCGTAAAAGTAGTTCTTCCCTTCTTTTTTGATGCGGGCCTCGGTCAGTTCGTCGGCAGCGAGGATCTGCCAATATCCGTTGACCTTCCTAAGCCTGATCTCCTGCATCTGAGGTTCAGCACCTGCCTCTTCGGGAAGTGCGGCAGTGACGGTAGCGGACTCGCCCGATATTATCTCGCCGTTGATACGGACATCCCCGGGAACCGCCTTGGCGATATCCTCAAGGTCCACGGCAAAATCGCGAAGCTCATCATCTGTAAGCCCCTCGATCGCGGGTTTGAGGTTCGTCAAGTGGATCGCTTCACGGTACCGCTTTTCCTTGAGCCGCTCGTAAAAGGCCTTTACGGTTTCGGCCGGCGAGCCCGGTTCGATCTCGATCCTCGGCCCTGTCGAAGTCTCAACGTAACTAGGATTACCGTTGGCGGCCGTCGTTGCATGTGGCGTTGCTGCATTCGCGGTTTCTGAAGCCGCCGCGGAACAGCCGGCACCGGCTACCGTGTTAAACAGAAGCAATGCCAAAACAGAGATTTGCGATAGCGCCTTGGTCACGCCTTTTGGTTCGAACATTCGCATCGAAATTGGGGCCGCGGTCTTGCCGCGAAGAAGCCCATGGGTGGGCAACCTTGCCTCGTAAACTGCGTGCCCGAGGCAAGAAAAGGAAAGACACGCTAAACCGTAGTATAGCGTGTCCCTGTGGAAAAAGTAAGTATTTATTTACAGATAAAGGGATTAAACGCCCTTTTTCACTCGTTTTCTGCCGATTTTCGCCCCGCAAACACCTTTTCGCGGCCAACTAGGTAGAGGAAAACGGCAAGCAGGATGAACGGAACCATCGCCAAAAGGTCGGCGTACGAGCCTCCGTAGAACGGATTTGCCGCTTTTGCCCATTCGTTGACGCCCTC
>ERZ761602.5540-NODE-5540-length-14862-cov-45.559060_pt1 | contig 14862 bp, 13 predicted proteins | sample MGYA00512165_ERZ761602 | MGnify/ENA primary metagenome ERZ761602 (study PRJEB28899, sample SAMN02445085) | bioreactor sludge metagenome | biome: EBPR sludge; isolation source: Thorneside wastewater treatment plant | place: Australia: Brisbane, Thorneside...
GCCCGATTTTCCCGGTCACCTGGCCGTCGACCGCAACGGCGGCCTCGCGAACCCGCTGCAACACCACCCGCATCCTTCTCCCCCGACCTTGACCCACGAGGTGGAAACGGGCTCCCGCGGGAGTCCGTCAAAGTCTACCCGAAACGGGCGCACCCGCGACAGTCGCCGTCCGCCGTGACCCGATTCCAGCAGCCTTCCTGTCCCGTGGACGGATGGATACGCGTCGTGTTGCCGAACAGCTTGGGCTTCCACTGGTTGGCGTCGCCGCCAACGAACATCGACCCCGCCGACGCTACACCTGCGACGCCGGATAGCCCTCAGAAAACGAAGTTCACGCCCAGCGCCAAGCCACCCTGGGTCAGACTCTTGATGAGTTCGTCGCCATTCTGGTCAAACGACAGGTAGCGATAGTCGAGTCTCACGTCGCCCCAGGGATAGGCATGGCCGATCCCCGCCGCTGCCTGCCAGGTGGTCACCGAGTCGCCGCCCCCGACATCGAGATGGAAGGGAACGAACCAGTTGGTCTCGCCCAGCCTGACTCGCCCCTTGACGCCGACGATGCCGGTCGTCACGCTCTGCGACTTGCTGACGTTGCCCGACCGCGGGAAGACGATCGTATGGCCGTTCGGCCCGGTCAACGCGGCATCGAGATTCCAGTTGGCGCTGGCCTCTAGCCAGAGATAACGGAAGCCGGCAATCAGATCGACGGTCGCGCCAGGTTCGCGGACGACCGAATAACCGCCGACCATCGACCAGATGACCGTCTTCAGCGCAGTTTCGCCGTCTGCATCGAAGACCTGGGCCGGGCCGCCGCCCGGGGTTTTCACTTTGGTCGTGCTCTTGCCATCGCCCAGGTGCAGGTAGATGAAGTCGGTCCCCACCAACCACTTCGCGTATCGCGCCTCCCCGGCAAGAAGCGCCGCCATTCTCAGATCCCGCAGCCATTCATCGGGGGCCATGGAAATCTCGCTTTCCACATGGGACGCGGCCACCGGCCCGAACTTCAGATTGGTCTTGATGGTCGGTAGCCACAGGTAGGGCATCAGCGAGAACTCCCATCGCTGCGCCGACTCCTCGGCAGTGGCGGCCTGCGGCGCGGTCAGGCTGGCAACCGCCGCCAGAATCGCTGCGGTCTTCCTTGTTGACAGTTTCATCCGATCGATCCTCCGCGCTGAACAACTTCCTCCTGAGTCACCTGCCAAGCCGCACCCCGTCAGGGTGAACCGCGATTTCGCCCATGGTAACCATTTCCCAGGCAAAGCAATGAACACTTTGCGTCGATCCGCGAGTGCTGTCGAAGATGTTGCAAGGGGCTCTGCTCACGCTTGACCTTTGCTGCTATATTTCCCGCTGGCCATTTGAGGACACCTCCATGAAACTGAAGACATCGCTGATGATTGCCACCTTTTCCGGCATCCTCGCCGCCTGCCAGAGTTCCCCGACGTCGCAGGCAGGAAACCTGACGCAGGAACAGATCGCCGAGAAGCGGGACACGATCCTCAACATGGCCGACAAGGCCTTGACCAGACTCTACGCCCACAACCCGGGCGTGCGCAAGGAAATCGAACAGGCCGCGGGCTACGGAGTATTCGACGTGACCGCCATCAATGCCGTGCTGCTGGTCGGCTCGCGCGGGCCCGGCGTGATCTTCGACAACAAGACCAGGAAGCCCACCTTCATGCAGTCGATGCGCGCGGGAACCGGGCCGGGGCTGGGTTATCAGGAGCTCTACCAGATCTTCGTCTTCAAGTCGCGCGAAGCGCTCGATCAGTTCAAGGTCGGCGACAAGATCGGCGGCGACCTCATGGCATCGACGACGGTCGGCACCACCGCCGTACAGATTTCCGCCAATCCGTACATCAACGTCTATCAACTCAGCGAAAAGGGATATGCCCTCCAGGCCAACTATGGCGGAGCGGTCTATATCGTCGACCCCGACCTCAATTGACCCGCTGGCGCTGGCGCCGGCAATCCACACCCCCGCGAAACGGAAAGCCCCATTCCGGGGCGTCTTCCTCGCACGAGCCGTGACCGGTCAGATATCGATGCGCGCGTTCAAGGCATTGGTCTCGATGAAGGCGCGCCGTGGCTCCACCAACTCCCCCATCAGGGTCGTGAAAATCTCGTCGGCTGCGATCGCATCGTCGATCTGCACCCGCAACAGCCGGCGAACCTTGGGATCCATCGTCGTTTCCCACAGCTGTTCCGGATTCATTTCACCCAGCCCCTTGTAGCGCTGCTTGCTGATGCCGCGTTCGACGTCGGCGAGCAGCCAATTCATGGCATCGGCGAAATTGCGGACCGCCTGCTTTCTTTCACCGCGAGCGATGAAGGCGCCCGGGCCGAAAAGGCCGGCGAGCGTCTCGGCCGTTCGCCGCAACTGCAGGTAGTCGCCCGACAATAGCAGATCATCGTCGATGAGACCCACCTTGAGGTTGCCATGGTGCATCTTCTCGACACGCAGCGTCCACCGTTCCTGGATATCGTCAAAGCGTGGCACGACGCTGATCCCGCCCGAGAGGCGCCGGGCAAGCAGTTCCGCGCTGGTCTTCGCGCTTTCGTCGGACTCGAGATCCAGCTTGAGGTTGTACTGGACCAGCGCCTTGAGCACCTCGGGATCGACCAGATGCGAGATACGTTCGATGACCGCTTCGGTCAACAGCCACGAACGCGCCATTTCCTCCAGAGCGGGGCCGGCGATCGGCTCGGCCCCCGCGCTCGCGGTCAGGCTTGCTTCTTCCATCGCCATGCGCAGCAGGAATTGATGGTATTCCTGGTCGTCCTTGAGATAGCGTTCGGTCTTCCCGTGCTTCACCTTGTAGAGCGGCGGCTGTGCGATATACACATAGCCGCGTTCGATCAGCTCCGGCATCTGCCGGTAGAGCAGGGTCAGCAGCAGTGTCCGGATGTGCGCGCCATCGACGTCCGCATCGGTCATGATGATGATGCGGTGGTAACGCAGCTTTTCGATCTTGAACTCGTCCTTGCCGATGCCGGTACCGAGCGCGGTGATCAGCGTAACGATCTGGTCGCTGGAGATCAGCTTGTCGAAACGCGCCTTTTCGACATTCAGCACCTTGCCGCGGAGCGGCAGGATCGCCTGGAACTTGCGGTCGCGACCCTGCTTGGCCGAACCGCCGGCGGAATCGCCCTCGACGATGTACATTTCGCACAGCGCCGGATCCTTCTCCTGACAATCCGCCAGCTTGCCCGGCAGGCCCACTCCATCGAGGACGCCCTTGCGCCGTGTCATCTCGCGGGCGCGACGCGCCGCCTCCCGGGCTCGCGACGCCTCGACGATCTTCCCCGTGATCACCTTGGCGTCCGCCGGACGTTCGAGGAGGAAATCCGCCAACTTCTGGGCGACGACCTCCTCGACCGCCGGCCGTGCTTCCGACGAAACCAGCTTCATCTTCGTCTGTGAAGCGAACTTCGGATCGGGCATCTTCACCGACAGCACGCAGGCCAGGCCCTCGCGCATGTCATCGCCGGCAATCTCGACCTTGGCCTTCTTGGCGATCTCGTTTTCGTCGATGTACTTGTTGATGACGCGCGTCATCGCCATGCGCAAGCCGGTCAGGTGCGTGCCGCCATCGGACTGCGGGATGTTGTTGGTGAAACAGAGAACCTGCTCCTGATACGAGTCGTTCCACTGCATCGCCACTTCGACACCAATGGTCACGCCGGTATCGCCGACTTTCGCTTCGCCCGCCGAGTAGAAGACATTCGGATGGAGAACCGTCTTCGTCCGGTTGATGTACTCGACGAAACTCCTGACCCCGCCGGCGAAGGCAAAATCCTCTTCCTTTCCGGTGCGCTGGTCGATCAGGCGGATACGGACGCCGTTGTTCAGAAACGACAACTCGCGCAGACGTTTGGCAAGGATTTCGTAGTGGAATTCGATGTGTTCGAAAATCTGGTCGTCGGCGAGGAAATGGACTTCGGTTCCGCGCTTTTCGGTATCGCCGATGACCTTGAGCGGCGAGACCGCAACGCCGTCACGAACCTCCATGATGCGGTCGACGGCATGGCCGCGGCAGAATTCCATGAAATTCTTCTTCCCGTCACGGCGGATGGTCAGGCGCAACCACTTCGAGAGCGCGTTGACGCAGGAAACTCCGACGCCGTGCAAGCCGCCGGACACCTTGTAGGAATTCTGGTTGAACTTGCCGCCGGCATGCAGTTCGGTGAGGGCGATCTCGGCGGCCGAGCGTCTCGGCTCGTGCTTGTCGTCCATCTTGATGCCGGTCGGGATGCCGCGGCCGTTGTCGGTCACGCTGATCGAGTTGTCGGTATGAATCGTCACGACGATGTCGTCACAATGTCCCGCCAGCGCTTCATCGATCGAGTTGTCCACGACTTCGAAGACCAGGTGATGCAGACCCGTGCCGTCCGAGGTATCGCCGATGTACATGCCCGGGCGCTTGCGCACGGCCTCCAGCCCTTCGAGGATCTGGATGCTGGATTCGCCGTACGCGGGTGAGTCGCCTTGCGGCCTGTTTTCGTTGCTCATTGCTTGCATTCCCGATGAAACCTCAATTCGCTTCCCTGCTTCAGATACGCATCGGCATGACGACATACTTGAAGCGGTCATTTCCCGGAATGGTGATCAGGGAACTCGAATTGGCATCGTTGAAACTCCATTGAATTTCATCGACATGAACGTTGTTGAGGACGTCGAGCAGATATCCGACGTTGAAACCGACATCGATGGCATCCCCGGAGTACTGCACCTCGAGTTCTTCCTCCGCCTCTTCCTGCTCGGCATTGGCGGCGACCAGTTTCAGGCTGTTGTCGCCAAGCACCACCCGCACGCCGCGGAATTTCTCGTTCGTCAGAATCGCCGCACGGTTCATCGCCTGGACCAGCGGCTGCCGGCCCACCAGGAGATGGTTGCGCAGAGCCGTCGGAACCACCCGTTCGTAATCGGGGAACTTGCCGTCAATGACCTTGGAAACCAGGACGACCGAGCCGAACGAAAAGCGCACCTGATTGGACGCGAGCGTGACGTGAAGAGGCTCGTCGCTATCCACGAGCAGCCGGTTCAACTCGAGGACCGTCTTGCGCGGCAGGATCATTTCCTGGCGCGGCAGATCGGCTTCGATTTCGATGCTGGCAAAGGCCAACCGGTGACCATCGGTCGCCACCGCGCGCAATTCTCCGCCTTCGACCAGCAACAGCAGTCCGTTCAGGTAGTAGCGCACATCCTGCGTCGCCATGCTGTATTGCGTCTTGCCCAGCAACTGCCGGAAGGCCTTCTGCGAAATGTCGAACTGCCTGGTCTCGCCTTCGGCCATCGTCATCCGCGGAAAGTCGTTGGCGGGAAGCGTCTGCAGGCTGAAGCGGCTCCGTCCCGAACGCACCTGCAGCCGTTTTTCTTCAAGAATCAGGCTCACTTCCGCCCCCTCGGGCAATGAGCGAAGGATGTCCTGCAACTTCCGCGCCCCGGCGGTCACCGCCCCATCGCCGTCACCGACACTGCCTTCGGCAGCCGTCGTGATCTGGATCTCGATGTCGGTCGCCAGGAAGGTGAGCCGGTCACCCATCTTTTCCAGCAGGACGTTCGACAGGATCGGCAGCGTGTGGCGACGCTCGACGATTCCCGACACCGACTGCAGTGGAGCCAGAAGCGTGTCTCTTTGGGTTTTGATAAGAACCATAAGTTAAATTCCTATAACGACTATATCGTTGGCAATCCTGTGGACAAAACATGAAAGCGATTTGTTTTCAGACGGTTGCAATCAAGATTCGGGTCTGGACAAGGCCCTGCGCCGCCTGTGGATGGATTCCGGACAATTTTCCCACAAAGTCGAAATTCCCGGACGGTTCACAATCGGCAAACAGGTTGCCAACAGGGTTGTCCGCATGCCTCATCCCTTCAGTACCTGGAGCAGCACATGCAGGTCGTGATTGAGTTCGCTCTCCCTAGAACGCAGCGATTCGATGGTTCTTACCGCATGGATGACCGTCGTGTGGTCGCGCCCGCCGAAGGCATCGCCGATTTCCGGATAACTGTGTGATGTCACCTCGCGGCAAAGCCACATCGCGACCTGTCTTGGGCGCACGATGCCGCGGGTGCGTTTCTTGGAGAAAAGGTCGGCCACCTTGATCTTGTAGTAATCGCCGACGGTCTTCTGGATGTTGTCGATGCCGATATTGCGTACCGCGCCGATCAGATCCTTCAAGGCTTCCTTCGCCAGATCGAGGGCGATGACCCTGCCGTGAAACGACGAATAAGCCATGACCTTCTTCAGGGCGCCCTCGAGTTCGCGGACGTTCGAACGCAGGTGCTTGGCGACAAAGAAGGCGACTTCGTCGTCCAGTTGCAGTTTCTCCGCTTCGGCCTTGCGCTTGAGGATTGCCACCCGCATTTCCAGTTCAGGCGGTTCGATCTGGACGGTCAGCCCCCAGTCAAACCGGGTGACCAGGCGGTCATCGAGACCGTTGATGTCCTTCGGGTAGGTATCGCAGGTGATGATGATCTGCTTGCGGGCTTCGATCAGTGCGTTGAAAAGAAAGAAGAATTCTTCCTGGGAGCGATTCTTGCCATTGAAGAACTGGACGTCGTCGAGGAGCAGGACGTCGAGCGACCGATAGGTCCGCTTGAAGCTGTCGAATGCCTTTTGCTGGTAGGCGCGCACGACGTCCGAGTAGTAGTCCTCGGCGTGAACGTAGCGCACCACCTTTTCCGGAGTCTCGGCGAGGATCTGGTTGCCGATGGCATGAATCAGGTGGGTCTTGCCAAGCCCCGCGCCGCCATAGATGAACAGGGGATTGTAGGCGCCGCCCGGGTTGTTCGCCACCTGGACGGCTGCTGCCCGCGCCAGATCGTTGGCCTTGCCGACCACCAGGCTGTCGAAGGTGAACGATGCGAAAAGGCGCGACTTCTCGTACGAACTATCGCGTTTGCCGTGGCTTTCCGCTGACGGCATCGGATCTCTGGGCGCTCCCGTAGCCGCTTCCGGCAAGTTGGGGCGAATACTGCCTGGGGGCGCACCGTCTATGACCAGGGCGATGCTGACCGGTTGCGCGAAGTAGCTGCGACCGTAGTCCTCGATCCGTGTCAGGTAGCGGTCACGGATCCATTTCATGATGAATCCATTGGGCGCGATCAGGCGCAGCCCTTCCAGCGGACTGTCCTCACCCTCCAGCCGCAGGGGCTTGATCCAGGTGTTGAACTGCTGCACCGGCAATTCCTGCTCGAAATGCTGCAGACACGATTCCCAAAAACTGCCCATTGCCTCCAATATCCCTCCCCGCGGACCTGTCGGCGGCCCTTCGCGGTAGACCCGAGAACCCGATTCATGGAATGACCTGCGCGAACCCCGGGGGGCAAAGCCCGCCGCCCAGGAACGGTGGATTCTACCCGCGCCGCGAGAAGTTATCCACAGCTTTCACAAATAATTGATCTTGACAGAGGGTTGCGAAACGCGGTGTAATTGCATGTTTTTCCTAGCACATCAAGGGATTTTCAAATGAAACGCACGTATCAACCGTCGGTCGTGCGCCGCAAGCGCACCCATGGCTTCCTGGTCCGCATGCGCACCAAGGGTGGCCGTGCAGTCATAGCTGCCCGCCGCGCCAAGGGTCGCAAACGTCTCGGCGTCTAGACCGGACGCTTGGCGGAGTGGCCAGAACCTTCGCCAGATGTCATCGCCTGACAAGAACGGATGAGTTTTCATCCGTTTTTGGTTTCCGGCGGGCGATCCGGGGAAAATTGCTGACCCTCCACTACCAGCCGCGCCCCGCTGACGCGAGTGAAGCAAGACTCGGCGTCGTCGTCGGCAAAAAAGTGCTTGCCAGAGCGGTCGACCGCAACCGCTGCAAGCGCATCCTGCGCGAGCGGTTTCGCTGTCTGCGCGCCGACCTCCCGGCGGTCGACCTGGTCGCCCGCCTGGCGGTGAAGCCGCTGCGCCTTGACCGGAAGATGCTGGCGGACGACTTCGTTTCCCTGCTGGAGAAACTGGCCGCAGGTCAGCCCAAAGTCAACGGCCGATGAAGCGCCTGCTGGTGGCCATGATCCGTGCCTATCAGTACGCGCTCAGCCCGTTTCTGGGACGCAGTTGCCGTTATTATCCGTCCTGTTCGGAATATGCAGTGGAAGCGGTAGAGAAGTACGGTGCCATCAAGGGTGGCTGGCTCGGCGTCAAGCGCATCGGCCGCTGTCATCCCTGGCATCCCGGCGGGTACGATCCGGTACCCTGATTTGCGAATGCTTGATTACGTAGGCTGTTCATGGACACTCGTCGCCTGATCCTGGTTCTGATCTTCACTTTCTCGAGCTTCATGCTCTGGGAAAGCTGGCAGAAGTACAACCAGCCCAAACCCGCCGCCAGTGTCGCCGCGGGAACTCCGGCGGGCGGCGCCGCGCCCCGGCCCAGCGCCCCCTTGCATGCTGGCGCCGCCCCGTCGCCAGCGCCGGGCGCAGCGGGAGCGCCGGCGGCGACGCCCGGTGAAACCTTTACGGTGGCCACCGATCTGGTGAATGCCACGGTTTCGGCGCAGGGCGGCGACATCGTCAAGCTCGAGTTGCTCAAGTACAAGGAGCATCAGGACAAGGACAAGACCTTCGACCTGTTCGATGTCAAGCACAAGTATCAGGCCCAGAGCGGCCTGATCGGCGAGGGTCTCCCGAATCACCGTACGAAGTTTCGCCTGGCTGATGGACCGCTGAAACTGGCCGACGGCGCCGATGAACTCAAGGTGCGCCTTGAAGCGAAAGCCGGGAATGGCGCCGACGTCGCCAAGATACTGACCTTCCGGCGCGGCTCCTACCTGGTCGACGTGGCGTGGGAAATCAGCAACGCCGGCGACAAGCCCCTGACCACGCATGCCTACTACCAGTTGCAGCGCGACAACGTGGCGCCCGAAGGCGAGACCATGATGGTGTCGACCTTCACCGGCCCGGCCGTCTATACCGATGCCGACAAATACCAGAAGATCACCTTCGACGACATCGCGGCCGGCAAGGCGAAGTTTGCCAAGACGGCGGAGAGCGGCTGGCTGGCCATGGTCCAGCACTACTTCGTATCCGCCTTCGTGCCCGCGGACAAGACCCCGCGCGAGTACTACATGCGCAAGGTCGAGGGAGAGAACGCCTATCAGGCCGGGGTTATCGTGCCGGTCCCGGAAATCGCCCCGGGGGCCAAGGGAGGCGCCTCGGTCAGCCTCTACGCCGGCCCCCAGGAGCAGTCGCTGCTCAAGCCGGTTGCGCCCGGTCTCGACCTGGTGGTCGACTATGGCTGGCTGACGGTGGTTGCCGCGCCCATCTTCTGGGCGCTCGAGGCAATCTACGGACTGGTCGGCAACTGGGGCTGGGCGATCGTCGTCCTGACCGTCATCATCAAGGCCATTTTCTACCCGCTGTCCGCGGCCTCCTACAAGTCGATGGCCAAGATGCGCGTGCTGACCCCGCGCCTGATGCAGCTCAAGGAGCGTTACGCCGACGACAAGCAGCGCCTGAATCAGGAAATGATGAAGATGTACCAGACGGAAAAGGTCAATCCGCTCGGCGGCTGCCTGCCCATCCTGGTCCAGATCCCGGTGTTCATCGCGCTCTACTGGGTCCTGCTCGGCGCCGTCGAAATGCGCGGCGCGCCGTGGATCCTGTGGATCCACGATCTCGCCGCGCCCGATCCCTACTACATCCTGCCGGTGATCATGATCGTCTCGATGATCATCCAGACCAAGCTGAACCCGACGCCCCCGGACCCGATCCAGGCCAAGATGATGATGGCCATGCCCTTCATTTTCGGCGTCATGTTCCTGTGGTTCCCGGCGGGTCTGGTGCTTTACTGGGTGGTCAACAACATCCTGTCGATCGCCCAGCAATGGCAGATCACCCGGATGATCGAGGGAGGCGGCAAGGCGGCCAACGACGCCAAGGCCTAGGGTGTGAAATCCGACACCATTGCCGCCATCGCCACGGCCCCCGGCCGTGGCGGCGTCGGCATCATCCGCATCTCGGGCAGCAACTTGCTGCCCTTTGCTTTTGCGCTGAGCCGAACCAACCCGCGGCCCCGGCAGGCGACGATGGCCGATTTCCTGGCGGCCGACGGCGGCGCGATTGATAGCGGCCTGCTGCTCTTCTTTCCCGATCCCCACTCCTTCACCGGCGAGGACGTTCTCGAAGTCCATGGCCACGGCGGCCCGGTGGTGATGCAGATGCTGCTCGCGCGTTGCCTCGACCTCGGCGCGCGTCTTGCCGAGCCCGGCGAGTTCAGTCGCCGGGCCTTCCTGAACGGCAAGCTCGACCTCGCCCAGGCCGAGGCGGTGGCCGACCTGATCGACGCCGCAACCGCCAGCGCCGCCCGCTCGGCGATGCGCTCGCTGCAGGGCGAGTTCTCGAAGGCCGTTCATGGGCTCACCGAGGAATTGATCGACTTGCGCATGCTGGTCGAGGCAACACTGGATTTCCCGGAGGAGGACATCGACTTTCTGAGGAAAGCCGACGCCTTTGGCCGGTTGTCGCGGCTGCAATCCAGGCTCACCGGGGTCTTCGATCGCGCCCACCAGGGCAAGTTGCTGCAATCCGGACTGCATGTCGTGCTCGCCGGCCAGCCCAATGTCGGCAAGTCTTCGCTGCTCAATCAGTTGGCCGGGGACGATCTCGCCATCGTCACGCCGGTTGCCGGGACGACGCGCGATGCGCTGCGGTCGACCATCCAGATCGAGGGAATTCCGTTGCACATCATCGATACCGCCGGGCTGCGCGAGACCGACGACGAGGTCGAGCGTATCGGCATCGAGCGCAGCTGGCAGGAGATTGGCCGCGCCGACGTCGTCCTGCTCCTCGCCGACGCCCGCACCGGCATCGGCGACGCCGACCGCGCCATCCTCGGGCGCCTGCCGGCGAACCTGCCGCGCATCACCGTCTACAACAAGATCGACCTCACCGGCCGTGCTCCCGAGCGCCACGACGAGCACGACGCCCATGGCGATGCGGTCGCCATCTCGCTGTCGGCGAAGGCGGGAAGCGGCATCGACCTGCTGCGCGCCGAACTGCTGCGCATCGCCGGCTGGCATCCGGCCGAGGACGTCTTCATGGCCCGCGAGCGCCACCTGCGCGCCCTGGCCGCTGCCCGCAACCACCTTGCCGACGCGCGCCGCGTCGTGGACGGCCCCTGTCCGGCGCTCGACCTGTTCGCCGAGGAACTGCGCCTGAGCCAACGCTCGCTCGGCGAGATCACCGGCGAATTCACCGCCGACGACCTGCTCGGCGTCATTTTCAGCCGCTTCTGTGTGGGAAAATAGGATCCCTGAAATCCAGCGATCCTTTGGAGTAACGACCATGATCCTGCACACGACGGAAGTAACCCCGTTACCCGGTTATCGGTTGAAGCTGACGTTCAACACGGGCGAATCCGGCGAGGTTGATTTGTCCAATGAGCTTGAAGGCGAAGTATTTGAGTCGTTGCGCGACCCGGCGCTGTTCGCCACGGCGCACCAACATCCGATCATGCGAACCGTGGCATGGGCAAACGGTGCCGACCTTGCGCCTGAATTCCTGCTGGAATTGATGCGCGGCAAGGCTGGACAAGCGGCATAACGAGTCGCCCTGATCGCCTTGCGCTAGTTCCATGGCCGACAACTACGACGACTACAGCCGCGAACAACTGCTGCGCCTGCTGCGCGAGCGCGACCGGCGGCCGCGCTTCGGGCTGGTCTGGGAGCGCGACGAGATCGACCACGATCTCTCGGTCAATGGCGATTTCGTCGCCCTCGACCGGGACGCCGCGCTGTCGTGCGGCGACGGGCCGCAGCAGAACCTGATCGTCGAGGGCGACAATTTCGACGCCTTGCGCTTCCTGCGCATGACGCACGCCGGCCGCGTCAAGTGCATCTACATCGACCCGCCGTACAACACCGGCAACCGCGATTTCATCTACAACGACCGTTTCGTCGACAAGGACGATGCCTGGCGGCACTCCAAGTGGCTGGAGTTCATGTACCGCCGGCTGGAACTGGCCAGGGAACTGTTGCGCGAGGACGGCGTGATTTTCGTTTCCATCGACGACAACGAGGTGTTTCACCTCGGGCTGCTGATGGAGCAGGTGTTCGGGGCGGCGAATTTCGTCGCCAACGTGATCTGGCAAAAGGTCGATTCACCGAAAAATACCGCCCAGCATTTTTCTGACGACCACGAGTACATCATTTGTTGTGCTCTAAATAAGGCAACTTGGCGACCCAACAGGGTGCCTCGTACTGATGCAATGAATGCTCGCTATAAGAACCCAGATGACGATCCGCGTGGTCCTTGGCTGCTGAGCGACTTGGCTGCCCGAAACCCCTATAGCTTGGGCATTTATCCAATCACCACCCCATCTGGGCGAATAATCGATGGGCCACCTGCTGGCAGCTATTGGCGAGTCAGCGAGGAAAAATTGCGTCAGCTTGATGCAGATAATCGTGTGTGGTGGGGAAAAAACGGAAACAACCGGCCAGGAGTCAAACGATTCTTGTCAGAAGTTCGTGATGGCGTCGTACCCCAAACATTGTGGAGTTGGGAGGCCGTCGGGAGCACACGTCACTCGAAGCAGGAACTCAGCGACATTCTTGCCGCCGAAAGTGGCTATGAATTGTTCGTCACCCCCAAGCCGGTGCGCTTGATCGAACGCATCCTCTGCATCGCCACCAACCCCGGCGACATCGTGCTCGATTTTTTCGCCGGCAGCGGCACGACGGCGCAGGCGGTGCTGAACCTGAACAAGGAGGATGGCGGCCAGCGAAGGTTCATCCTCGTTTCCAGCACCGAAACCACCGCCGACGCACCGGACAAGAACCTCTGCCGCGATGTCTGCGCCGAGCGCGTGCGGCGCGTGATCGCCGGCTACACCAACAGGAAGGGGCAGGCCGTCGACGGGCTGGGCGGCGGTTTCGCCTATCTGCGCTGCCGGCGCCTGCCGGCCGCCGCGGTGTTCCGCGGCATCGAACACGCGCAGGTGTGGACGGCGCTGCAACTGATCCATGACGTGGCGCTGACGCCGTATGGCGAAGGGCTGCCGCTGCAGGCGGCCGAAACGCCGCGCGGACGGGTGCTCTACCTGCCCCGGCTCGACGCTGCCGCGGTCGACGCGCTGCAAACCGCCATTTCCGCAACGGCGCAGGCCATCGTCTATTCCTGGCAGCCGGCGCTGGTCGCACAGCGGCTCGACGATCCGCGCATCGCCTGCCTGCCGATCCCGGCCTTTCTCGTGGACCGCTTCGGCGCGCGCGCCTCGGCGGCGACGGGGGGCGGACGGTGAGCGCGCCGGCGCCGAAGGCTTACCAGCGCGAGGCGGTGGCCAACGCGCTCGACATCTTCCGCTACGCCGAGCGCCAGTTGCGCCAGGCCGGCGACGGCGCGGGCCGGGCGGCGGCGACGGCGTTCAACGGCTGCCTGCTGCTGGAGGCGCCGACCGGTTCGGGCAAGACACTGATGGCGGGAATGATCGCCGAGGCCTTCGCGGCGCCGGATCGCGAGGCCAACGCGCGCATCGTCTGGTTCTGGTTCACCCCGTTCGCCGGACTGGTCGAGCAGGCCAGGGGCGCGCTCAAGTCGACTTTCGCCGGCTTGCGGGTGCGCGATCTGCAGGGCGACCGCGTGACGCGCGGCACGCGCAGCGGCGATGTCTTCGTCGCGACCTGGGCGGCGGTGGCGGCGGCCAACAAGGAGACGCGCCGGGTGCGCAGCGGCGGCGAATTCGTGCTGGCGCTCGACGACCTGATCGGCGAACTGCGCGCCGACGGCTTCCGCATCGGCGCCGTGGTCGACGAGGCGCACCACGGCTTCACGCGGGCCGCCGAGGCGGTGCGCTTCTACCGCGAGACGCTGCGCCCCGAGTTCACGCTGATGGTGACGGCGACGCCCGATGACCAGGATGTCGGGAAATTCAAGAAGGCCGCCGGCATCGGCCATCTCCACCGCATCCGGGTGAGCCGCCGGCAGGCGGTGGAGGCAGGGCTGATCAAGGCGGGTATCAAGTCGATCGCCTATCTGGCGGCGGATGACCAGAAATCGCTGGTCGATTTCGCGTCGACCGCGCTCGCCGATGGCTGGAGCATGCATCGGGCGATTCGCGACGGCCTGCAGGCGGCAGGCATCGGCCTGACGCCGCTGATGCTGGTGCAGGTGGCCAACAGCAACGGCGCGGTCGACGAGGCGCGCATGCGGCTGGCGGCGCTCGGTGTGCCCGAGTCGAAGATCGCCTGGTATACGGCCGACGATCCCAACGACGACCTCTTGGCCGTCGCGCTCGACGAGCAGAAGGAGGTATTGATCTTCAAGGTGGCGGTGGCGCTCGGTTTCGACGCGCCGCGTGCCTTCACGCTGGTGTCGATGCGTGGCGCCCGCGATACCGATTTCGGCATCCAGGTGGTCGGACGCATCCTGCGCGTGCATGCGCGCCTGCAGGGACCGGCGCTGGCGGGATCGCTGCCCGAGCTGTTGCGCCACGGCTACGTCTTCCTCGCCGACGCGGCCAATCAGGGCGGGCTGGTGCAGGCCGGCGAGAAGATCAACGCCATCCGCAACGAACTGGCCCAGGTGTGCCCGTTCACGATGGTGGTCAAGGTGGCCGGGCGCAACGAAATCCAGGTGGCGCGCGACGGGCAGGCGCAACTGCTGGCGGCGCCCTGGCCGCCGCCCGCGTGGGCGGAAGCGGAGCTGGCGGCGGCCGGTTCGGACACGATGGCTGCCGAAGGGGCCGCCTGGCGGCCGGGATTGCTCACCGGACTGGTCTTGGCGCCGCCCGAGTCGCCATCGGCCACATTGCCGTCGGCGCCGGAGAGCCCGGTGCTCGCCGGCAACCAACGCCATCCGTTGCGCTCGGGGATCGCGCGCGTTCATCTCGCCGAGCGGATGCCGCTGTCGACCGCCGACCT
>ERZ761602.5541-NODE-5541-length-14857-cov-6.425280_pt1 | contig 14857 bp, 13 predicted proteins | sample MGYA00512165_ERZ761602 | MGnify/ENA primary metagenome ERZ761602 (study PRJEB28899, sample SAMN02445085) | bioreactor sludge metagenome | biome: EBPR sludge; isolation source: Thorneside wastewater treatment plant | place: Australia: Brisbane, Thorneside...
GGTCCTGCACCCAGAGCCGCGAGTTCGCGAACATCATGTGGTGGCTCGTCCAGTAGGCCGACTCGAGCCCGGCGGCGTGCGCGTAGTCGAAGATCGTGGGCGCAGCGTGCAGCGCCTCGCGGCTCTCCGTCGGTTGCAGGCCCGTCCAGAGCACGGCGAGCTGGATCGCCGTCGTCGAGCTGTTGCTGCGCAGCTGGAGCAGCGGATGCCGCGCGCGCATGGCGCGGTTCGACGTCGGCGCCACGGGGCAGTCGAGCGTGGGCTCGGAGCAGTGGCCGTCGAAGCGTACGCTCTCGGTGAGCACGAGCACGACGTTGCGCGGCGTCGTGGGCTTCGCCGCGAGCCTGGGCAGCACGGGCGGCTTGCGCAGACCCGGGCGCGCGTAGTGCTCGGTGCGCTCACCGGAGAGCTCCTTCACGAGGCCGCCGATGGCGTGGAAGTAGATGACGTCGGGCGTGGAGGCCTGCACACGGCGGTAGGAGCACGGCACGAGGAAGACCGCGACGACGAGCGCAGGCGCGACGAGGCGCGCAGCCATCGCCGAGCGCGGCGTGGGCCGCACGAGGCGCCGCGCGAGCAGCGCGACGAGGATCGAGAACACGAACGGCGGCAACATCGCCTGCGCGAAGTGGCCGCCATCGGCGGAGAGCTGACCGAAGATGCTCTCGGTGACGCTGGTGCCGAAGAGCGTCGCGTCGAGGTTGAGGTAGGTGGCGTACTGGTTGTGGAAGTAGAGCTGCACGCCCACGCTCAGCGTGAAGAGCACGACGAAGAGCGCGGTCGCGATCCAGCGGAAGCCGCCTTTGCGGATCGACGCAGCCCAGAGGAGCGAACCCCAGAGCAGCGCGCTCTCGATCACGGCGGCCGCGTAGCTCGCGACGTACCTCGGCGGCAGCTCCACGAGCCTGCCGCCGCGCGTGGCGAAGTCGGCGACGACGACCACGAGCACCGGCGCGAGCAATACGAGCCACGCCAGGCGGCGCCAGCGCGCCTGCGATTCGCCACTCTCGGCGCCGGCCGCGCCTCGGCCGGCCTCACCGACCGGAGCTTCGCTGGGAGCGCCCGACACCGACATGCGACCCCGATCGATAGACCGCCTTTGCGCGCGAGGCCAGCGAGACGCCGAGTCCGAGCCCGCAAGTCTTGCGTCGCGCGCCGCTCCGTGGCTCAGAGAAGGCAGCCCACACGATGATCGACCCCGAAGCCACCTCCCAGCTGGGCGCCGAGCTCGAGCAGGCGCTCCTGCGCGCGCTCGCCTCCGAGTGGAGGCAGCTCAACTACAGCTTCTTCCGCGATCGCCTGCGGCCGCCTGTGCTCCAGCTCTCCGACGCGACGACGCGCCTCGGGCGCTTCGACCCGAGCTCGCGCACGCTCGAGCTCAACCGTCGCCTCGTGCTCGAACGACCCTGGGGCACGGTCGTCGAGGTGCTCAAGCACGAGCTCGCGCACCAGTTCGTCTTCGAGGCGCTCGGGGTGCACGACGAAGCGACCCACGGGCCGCACTTCCAGAAGATCTGCCAGCAGATCGGCGCCGACCCACGCGCCGCCGGCATGCCCTCGTCGGAGTCCGGCTCGAGCGCCCGCGCCACCGGTGAGGGCGCGCGCGTGCTCGAGCGCATCGCGCGCCTCATGGCGCTCGCCGAGAGCGCGAACCTGCACGAGGCCGAGGCCGCGATGCGCGCCGCGCAGCGCCTCATGCTCAAACACAACCTCGCGCAGGCCGAGCTGCCCACCGGGCGCGACTACGGCTACCGCCACCTCGGCCGCCCCACCGGCCGCGTGACCGAAGCCGAGCGCGTCGTCTCGGCGATCCTGTCGAAGCACTTCTTCGTCGAGTCGATCTGGGTCTCCGTCTACAGGCCGCTCGAGGGCAAACGAGGCAGCGTGCTCGAGATCGCCGGCGCCGAGGACAACCTCGACATGGCGAGCTACGTGCACTCCTTCCTCCACCACGCCGCGGAGCGACTCTGGGAGGAGCACCGCCAGGCGCGTGGCATCCGCGGCAACCGCGACAGGCGCACCTACCTCGCCGGCGTGATGACCGGCTTCCTCGCGAAGCTCGACGAGGAGCGCCGCGCCCAGAAGACCGAGGGGCTCGTGTGGGTCGGTGATCCCCAGCTCGCGAGCTACTACCGGAAGCGCCACCCCAGGGTCGTGTCGGTGCGCTACGCGGGCCAGGCACGCAACGAAGCCCACGCCGAGGGCCGTGAGGCCGGGCGCAGGCTCGTGCTCGCGAAGCCGGTCGGCAGCGGGCCCTCGGGCGGAGGGCCGAAGCTGCTCGGCCGCTAGCGCGATGCCTCGCGGTCGCCGCGAGCCCTCGGCGTCTGCGCGCCCTCCCTCAGAACGGGAAGAGGTTGCGCGGCATGTTCTGCCACTCGGTCGGCCTGCGCGGATCGCCCTCGGGCACGACGAGCGAACCCACGAAGTCGGCCTTCTCGTAGACGCTGCCGATGCTGCGCGCGATGTTGTCGAGGTCGGTCTCGCTCACGACGCCGTTCGAGGTCGCCTTGTAGAACTGCACCGTGATGCGGATCGGGAAGCGCGCGTCGCGCACGAGCGAGAGCTTGCGCCCCTCGTTGAACTTGCCCTCGACCTTGCCGTGACCGAGCACGGCCTGCTCCACGTCGCTCTTCTTCGCGGCCCCACCCGAGGCGCTCGGCTTCGTCATGGGCATCGGAGCCGAAGACGGCGGCGCCATGCCGGCCTCGTCGGCGAAGCCCTCCGCCGCCATCGAGCGACGCGGGTTCGGCTTCTGCATGAGCGGCACCTGCACCACGAACAGCACGTCGGCGCCCTTCGCGAGCGCGCTGCGATCGTCTTCGTTCTTCGGCCCACCTTGCGACTCGATGCGCTGCTTCACGTCGCTGCGGCGCTCGGCGGTGAAGGGCGCGCGCTCACCGGCTTTGTTGAAGTAGAGCTCCTGGCCGTGCGCGCCGACGGGCGAGGCCTCGTCGCCCTTGTTCTCGATGACGGTGATGCTCGTGCCCTGGCGCGTGACGAGCATCGTGAGCACCGCCGGTGACTCGGGGAAGGACTGGTAGTTGAAGAGCACCGGCGTGAACTCTGCGCGCCCCTCCTTGGGGATCGGCAAGAACACGGCCTGTGCGCTCACGAGGTAGTGCGTGTCGCGCGCCGCGTGCAGGTTGCCGCTGCCGAGGATGGAGCTCGGATCGCTCACGAAGCCGCGCAGGTTCTTCAGCACGTCGGTGAGCGGCACCGTCTCGATCTTGCCGTTCTTCTTCTGGTTGCCGGTGCGGATGAAGAAGCGGTCGGCGCGCACGTCGCCGGTGCGGTCGGTGAAGTTCGGGAAGCGGATCACCGGCAGGAGCGCGGCCTTCGGCTGGCCTGCTTCGGTGTAGCGGACCTGCAGCGTGAGATCGCTGATGTTGGGCCCGACCGAGGATCCCTGGAAGCGCCCCGTGTCCTCCCACATGACGTTCATCAGGCCGAGCCCGCGCCGCTGCACCTGCTGCTGCGCCTCGCCTTCGTTCACCATGCCGGTCACGCGGCGCACGACCTCGGCGTAGGTCACCTTCTCTTCGGGCGCCTCGCGGATGCCCCAGCCGGGCTCGCTGTCGTCACCGTCGGGTCGAGCCGCGACGGGGTCGTCGCCCGGGTCGACCGCGACGAGGTTCTGCGTATCGCCCTGAGCGATCGGGCTCTCGGCGTTGCTCGCCGGTGGGAGCGGCTCGCCGCCGCAGGCGAAGACGAAGAGCAGAGCGAGCGAAGCCGAGCAGACAGTCCTCATGGGATCCTCCGACGAGATGAACGCCTCTCGGCGTACGAGCCTTACAGGCGCTTGGGCGACAGCGTCGCCGCGAAGGCCTGCGTGCTCAAGTGACGACGAAGCCGTGATTCGTGACCGGCGCGCCCTCAGGCGGAGCCCTGCGAGCGAGCCCGCGCCACCGACAGCTCGTAGGCGTCGTGCGCCGAGTAGACGCGTAGCTGCGCCGCTTCGTCGCGCGCGAGCAGGCGCAGGCGCTCCTGGTTGCGCCTGCGCACGAGGTCGTCGGAGGCGACGAGCCGCTGGAAGAGCCGGAGCGCGGGCGGGCAGCGTGGGCGTTCGGGGTCGAGCTCGTCGTGGTGGAAGTAGGCGTCGCCGGCGTGCAGGATCCAGCCCGCGCCGGTGTCGACGGCGACCGCGACGTGACCTCGGCTGTGGCCCTCGAGCGGCACCGCGAGGATCTCCGGAGGCAGGCCCTCGAGCGCGCGCACCGCGTCGAAGCCGAACCAGCGCTCTCCGCGCGCCTCGTAGCGCAGGATCATCGGGTCGTGCGCGAACTGGATGGGCCGGTAGCGGTTCTTGTCGCCCCAGCCCTTCGGTGAGCGCATCGCGTCGAGCTCGGGGCCGTGCACGTGCACCGTCGCCCTGGGGAAGTCCGACAGCCCACCGACGTGGTCGAGATCGAGGTGCGTCGGCACGATGTGCCGCACGTCGTCGCGCGTATAGCCGAGCGCCTCGATCTGCCGGAGCGCCGTCTCTCGCTCTTCGAGCACGGGCCCCGCGAAGGCCGCGAAGCTGCGCCCCAGCCTGCGCTTCGGCTCGGCGACGTCGGCCGTGCCGAGCCCCGTGTCGACGAGCACGAGCCCGGCTTCGGTCTCGATCAGCAGCACGTGGCAGACCATGCCGCGCGGCTCGAGCCCGGCGTAGCGCGCGTCGCGACCCCAGGTGCGGGACGCGATCGCGGGGCACAGGGAGCCGCAGTTCAGGTGATGGACGCGCATCGGCGCCCGAGGCTAGCAGAGAGCCCGGGGCGCCGAGGTAGATGGTAGACGCGCGCCGAAGGCGTGCCGGCTCAATGTCTGTCCGGAAAAGCCGAACCCAGAGGTTCGGCTTGTCCGACTTGTTGTTCGTCAGAAATCGAGCAGTGCGGAGAATCCGGCGAAGAATTCTCTGTCGTGGGCTGCCGCGCGCCGCGCTCGGGGCCCTGTACCCAACTGGGCGGACACGAGCGATCGTCTCTGCGGCCACGAGCCGACGGTGAGCGCCATGTGGGGCCCGCACGAGACCGCCTGGTTGGGACAAGCGCCTCCGTCGGCGGCTGCTCTCCAAATGCCTGAAGGGAGTAGCGCCGGCACCGCCTGCAGAGTGTTGCCGAGCGCCAGTACAGGGCCAGTATCGGGGAGCAGCGCGGCCGACGGAGGTCGCGATGAACAGTTTCTACGTTGGGCTCGATTGGGGAAATGAAAAACACGCCGTCTGCGTGATGGCGCCAGACGGCACCATCGTTGGGGAGCGCATGCTTCTCAACGATGGTGCCGTCGTTTCGGTGCTCGCCGCCATGGTGGGAGGCCCACTTGCCGGTCTGAAGGTGGCCGTCGAGGCACGAGACCTCCCGGTCGTCGATGCGCTCGTAGCCGCTGGCTGCGAGCTCTTCACGGTGAACCCCAAGCAGGTGGACCGCTTCCGGGACCGGTACACCTCGGGAGGCGCCAAGGACGACCGCCGCGACGCGAGGGTACTGGCGAGCGCGCTCCGCACGGATCCCGATGCGTTCCGTGCCGTGCTCGTCGAGAGTGAGACCGAGATGCTGATCCGTCTGCGTGGACGCGCGCTGCGTGACTGCACCGAAGCCTTCGGCGTCGTCGCCAACCAGCTTCGTGCCCAGCTTGCGCGCTACTTTCCAGCCGTTCTGACCTTGTGCCCTGGGGCGAACGAACGCTGGCTGTGGCGCCTGCTCCGCAAGGCGTCGATGCCAGAGCGCGCAGCGCGGCTCACGGAGCGCACACTCGCGGCGCTGCTCCAGGCCTGCCGCGTGCGCAAGCTCACGGCCGCGGATCTGCACGCAAGCTTGCGGGCGGAGCGCTTGAGCATCGCTCCTGGCGTGGAGCTCGCGTGCGCCGAGCAGGCGTTGCGTCTCGTGGATCAGCTCGAGCTTCTCGCGGCGCAGCTCTCTTGCGCCAAGAAGCTCCGCAACGAGGCGGTCGAGCAGCTCGCCGAGCAGCAACGGCGCGAACGTGGCGTGAGTGACGTCGACCTCGTCGCCTCCATGCCTGGCGCTGGAGAAACCGTCGTCGCCACACTCTTCGGTGAAGCCGCACATCTGCTCCGCGACCGCGACAGCAGGAACCTCCGCGTGCTCGCTGGGGTGGCCCCCATCACCAAGGCCTCAGGCAAGTCCCACCGCGTCGTCATGCGCCGGAGCCGGAGCCAGATGCTCGCCGATGCGCTCTTCCATGCAGCACGCGTCGCCTCCATGAACGCTCCGCGTTTCAAGGAACTCCTCGCGCGACAGCGCGCGCGAGGAAACAACTACGCACGCGCGCTACGCGGCGTCGCCGACCGATACATCGACGTGCTCTGTGCCGTCCTCCGGTCAGGCGTCCCGTATGACTCCAGCCGCTACCCCAAAACCGCTTGACCGGGGGAAGGGAGTCCCGGCCCCAAGCGCTGTTTGGCATTTCTGGTCACGTCTTCAACGCTGCCGGCGGCGACGCCCCGCGGCGAAGGCCAGCGCGACGAAGCCACCGAGCGCGAGCGCGGCGCTGCCGGAGGCGTCGGGGCCGCCGACCGTGGAGCAGTTGCAGGTCGTCACCGTGGTGACCGGCTTGCGCCCGCCGTCGTCGCTCCCGCCGTCGTCCGATGCGCCCGCGCCCGAGCTGGCCGAGCTGGAGTTGGAGCTCGAGCTGGTGCTCGGGTCGGTGCACTCGGCGGCGCACTCGGTCGAACACTCGCTGCAAGCGCAATCGAAGATCGCGTTGTACTTGTCGATGCCGTTCGGGTGCTGGTTGGCGCAGTTGTTGATGCAGGTCGAGCTGTTCGGCGCGCAGTTGTAGAGGCACTCGGCGAGCGCCGCGCAGGCCGCGTCGTTGAAGCAGGCGTCGACCGCGCCCTCGCAGCCGCCGCCGTTCACCGCAGCTCCGAAGCACTGGTCGCAGTTCGGCGGGGGCGTCTCGCCGTTGATGAAGCCGGTGATCCAGTTCGAGACGAGCGAGACGCGCCCGCTGGCGCCAAACTGCGTGCAGTTTTGGTCGCCGAAGGAGGTCACGCCGACGACCGTGTTGTTGAAGAGGGCCGGCCCGCCCGAGTCACCGCTGCAGGCGCCCTTGCCGTTGGTCTGGCTGTACCGGATGAGCGTGGAGCTCAGCTGGCTGATGTTGACGTCGACCGTGCGGCGCTGCGAGTTGTCGCCGTTGTTCGCCGACGTGATGCCGAAGCCCACGAGGCGGATGCTCGCGCCGTTCGAGAGGCCGTCGCTGCCGCTCGGGATCGGGATGACCGGCAGTGTCGTATTGCCCTTCACGACCCGCAACATGCGAAAGTCGTAGCCGGCGCCGACGTTGCCCCCGTTGTAGTTTGGGTGCGCGGCTTGCTGATCGACCGAGTAGAGGTCGCAGCCGCCCGCCGAGAAGCACTCGTTGAGGTCGTCGACCACCGCGACGCGGTTCATGTTCGTACAGTGCGCGGCGGTGAGCACGTAGGCGTAGCTGCCGCTCTGCGCGATCACCGTGCCCGTGCAAGTCGAGGCGATCTGACCGTTGCTGTAGACCTGCAGCACCTGGACCACGGCGTCGGTCGTCGTATCAACCGTGCCGCCGATGATCTGCTCCTCGGCCTCGAGCTCGATGGGCTCGTCGACCTCCGGCGGGTCGGACTCCGCGGTGCAAGCCACGAGGGCCGAGGAGGCGAGCAAGGCGGACGAGAGGAGGCCGAGCGTGATGCGCATGGTGAATCTCCGGTCGGTGTCTAGGCCGGCGCGGGGGGAGCGCGCCGAAGGGGCCAAAGCGAGACGCGATTGTGGGGCGAGCAGCGCGCCTCCGCCAGATGGCCGTGTCGACGCGCGCGACCTTTCTACGCTCGCCGAGACCTCCAAGCCCCTCAAAGTTCGTGCGATCGAAAGTGGTTTGGCAGTCACACTGTGCGCAGACGTGCGATACGCACTGCGTTCGCTTGCGGCACGGGCGACGCTCGACGGACAGAACCCTGACCGATCAGCGAAGCCGGTCTTGCTGGACGGGTCGTCCTGTGGCGGCGCTCACACGGCGTCGAGCGCGTCGCCTGCCGACAGCCTCAGGCTGCGAGCGTGAGCTTGAACGCCGCCTGTGTGATGTCGGCGATGTCGAGTCCGAAGAGCTGAGCCTCCCCCGGTCTCTTGGACAGGGAGGATGAAGCAACATGGCCCGAGTACAGATGTCCTACAGCAGCAAGCGACGGTCGTTCACGCCCGAGTACAAGGCTGAGGTGGTGAGGCTCTGCCAGCAGCTCGGCAAGAGTCTACGCACGGTGGCGGTGGAGCTCGGGCTGACGCCCAGCTCGGTCGCCGCGTGGGTCCGCCAAGCCGAGGTCGATGCGGCCGGAGGGACGGCGTCCGCGTTGGCGACCAGCAAGCGCGAGGGAGCTGGCGCGGGTTCGTGCGGAGAGTCGGTCCGGCCCACGCTCACGGCAGGCGACTCGCCAGCCCGACTGTCGTCCGGCCATCTGGCCCGGGCTCCCGCGACCGACTTCGCCGATCGGCAACAGCGCACTTGACGCCCATCACCGGACTCCGAAAACGCTTGACAACCGCATCAGACACAAGTCTCCTCGCCGCCGGAGGGTGAAATGGACGAACCGTTCAGCTTAGGGTCGATGACCCGTCTCAGCCCAATTGGCGCGAGGCGACGAGACATTGTGGCATTGGGCACGGTCGCAGTGATCACCGCGTGGGCCGGTGATGGTGGAGCGGCGTACTCCGGGACCATCACCCGGGCTGTGTGCGGCGCGGGCACCGATCTGGTGCCCGGTTGGTTCCAGGTGTCTTCGGCGGACGACTTCTGCACGCTCCGCAAGCAGGGGAGCGTCGTCTCTAACGACCCCGATGCTCTCGCGGCCTACTTCATTCCTGTGGACCGGCGCTCATCGTCCACCTCAATCTCCTGCACCGTTCGCGCACAGGGCGACTCTTCACTCGCGGACCAACCTACCTGCGCGACGCTGATTCTCTACAACCGATTCGGCCAGGCTCAGACATCTCAGCCGAGAGTTTGCACGACAGGTTTCGGAGTCGAGAACCTCGTGCTGAGCCCCGCCTCGCTTCTCCCAAGTCAAGGTCACGTCTCAATCCTCGTCGAGATGCCCTCTGTGGACGCGACGGTCAGGTCGGTCCGATGCTCCTACCAAGCGAACGGAACATGAGAATGTACACGGGCACCAATGCGCGGGGTCGTTGGACTGTTCGGTCGGTCGCACTTTGCCTGGCAGGTACCACACTCACTCTGTCGTCCGAGTCGATCGGGGCGTTTTCTGGGACGGTGCTGCGGACCACCTGTCCGTCGCATAATCTGTACACCGATACGTTCGTGAACACCGACGCATCGAACAGCGACGGAGGCTGCTGGATGACGCTACCCGCCGGAAGTTCCGGAGGCAGTCTGGTCTTCACGAATACGCCGGTTGAACGTAGTGGCACGCAGACATCTGCCAACGCAGAAGTGCGGTTTCGCGGGGTCTCGGCCGCGCAGTCGGGGACTGTCTGCGCCACGTTTTCGACGTTCAACGCTTCAGGGATACGAGTCGGTCAGACCACAAGCTGCAACTCTGGGTATGGGGGATTGTTGGCCACCGTGGGGACCGTGTTGACAACCGACGCGGTCACGCTACCGGCATCTGGCACAGTCAACCTGGTCGTTGGTGTTTCGTGCCCAGGCTTCAACTGCACCAGCGGACTGACCGTACGCGGCGTCGGATGGAGGTTCACAAGCAATGGTACGTAACGCTATTTGCGCGGCTTCGGCGATGGCGATCGCGCTCCTCGGATCGACGGCGCTCGCTCAGTACAGTGGTTTGGTGACACGTTCGGTGTGTGGCGGTGCAGGCCAGCCACTTCAGATCGGATTCTACGTTGAGGACTGTCTCGCCCATTGGGACGTCTCCTTGAACCAACCGTGGAACACGAACAGCCCTGTCTTCCACTACGCCCAGGCAGCGGAGCGCGAAGTGGACGAGCCGACAACGATTACGACAACGCTTCATGTCTACGGCGCGTTGGGAGGAGGGGGCACTGGTCGTGCTGGGCTCTGCGCGACATCTCGAACGTTCGACACGCTGGGTAGAGTGAGTGCTACGTCAGCGCAGGTGTGCACGGTCGGCGCAACTCTCGTCAATCAGGACATTATTACTCCCAGTATCCCGCACAAGCGTCGAGGTCAGGCTGCGACCACGGTTGAGATCCTCCAAGATCAGTGGAGCAGCAATTTTCAAGAGATCGATATCCACAGAGTGGGTTGGACCTTCACGATCCGGTCGGAGTGAGTTGTGCGGCTGCGAAGGGTAGCGGCAGCGGTCCTGGCAGGCGGTTGCATCGCGCTGTTCGTTCGCCAACGGGAACAACTCGAAGGGATCCAAGAGTTACGCAAGGAGAGCCGACTGGGCGAGCGAGCTCTCTTAGGCAGCGAGCGGCCGGCATCGGGGATCGCCCGGTCTACCGAACAGCAGGTCTCCCGGCCATCTCAGCGTCGGGTCCGCCCTGAGGCCGGGTCTCGGGAGGTCTTGGGCACGGGTGGCGAAGACGGGGGCTCAGCGGACGACTGGATGCGCCGCGCGGTAGCGGACCTGGACGAGGACGCTCGCGCAGAGTTCCTGGACCGCGAGTTCTATGCGACCCCAGTCGACCCAAGGTGGGTGGCACATGGCGAGCGAGTACTGCGCCCAGCGGCGGTGGCACGCTTGCCCGAAGGAGGCGAGCTCCACTCCTTCGAGTGCAGGTCCGGCGTGTGTCGAGTGGATGTCGAATGCGCTAGAGACCTGGACCTGAACGCGGTCACTGGAGCGTTCGCCCCCCTAGACACTCATGAGATGCTGGAGATAGCCGTACGGCGCATGACCGTGACGAGACTGATTGAGCTGCCCGGCGGGAGGCATCGAGCGACTCTGCTGCTCACCGATGAAGCCCGGGCCAAGGTGTGGCCGTGACCCACCCCAACAACGCGCGCGTGGCGCGCGGCGAGTACTTGCTGACCGGCGCTCTGGCTGTGGCGTTGCTCGCGCTTGCGCTGAGGCAGTGTGCGATCGATGGAGAGCTCGACGCACTGAAGTCGAGCGCGCAAACCCCAGAAGCGCCTGAAGCGCACCTCACGTCGGTCGGTGGAACTGCAAGTGGACCGGACGAACGGGTGCTCGTTCGCGACACTGAGCAGACTCTGCCCGGTCCGGAGCCGGAGGCCGAGCGCAGCCCGGAGGACGACCGAGAGCTTACCGAGGAGGAACGAACAGGCCTGCGCGCGCAGAAGATCCTCGAGCAGCTCGACGAGGACGGGCTCGCCCGGTGGTGGGAGGCTCGCTTCGAGCGGGATGCGATCGACCCGGAGTGGGTTCGCACGGGCGACGAGCTCATCTTGCCGGCTGTGCGCGCGGCGCTACCAGCTGGCTCGACCCTCGAGCGATTCGCCTGTCGCGGTGGCTACTGCCGGGTCGAAACGAGGCATGCCTCGGTCGACTCACAGAACCAGTTCGCGTTCGCCCTCTTCCCTGTGCGGGCTGGTGACGCCGCGCTGGTGAAGCTCGGCTGCGGCTTCACGATGGGCGAGCAGAGCATCGAGCCGGATGGATCCACCCACGCGGTGATGTTCGTCGCCCGCAAAGGCTCACTGCTCGTACCACACTGAGGCGCGTCGTTCCCGAATGCGGCCGGCGCCACTTGGAACAGCGAAACTCAGCTCGGCATCGTGAACAGCGCCGTGAGGCCCGCCATGAGCTGCAGGCGCACCTGCCCTTCGCCCCAGGGCACGAGCTCGAAGGCCGAGTGCATGCCCGCGATCGGGATCGCCGGGTAGCGCTGCTTGAGGATGCGCAGGTCGACGTCGGCTGCGCCGTAGAGGTTGCGCCCTCGGCCGGCGCAGCTGAGGAACAGCGCGAAGCTCGGCGCTGCGCCACTCGCGGCCTGCTCGACACGCCGCACGCTCTCCTCGAGCTGTGCGCGCGCCGCGAGGCCGTCGCGCACCGCGACGCCGATCACGTCGCCCTCGCGGAGGCGCGCAGCGATCGCGAGCCCTCGCCGATCGGTGTCGATGCCGCGCAGCGGTCGCACGAGGTAGCGATCGTCGTGCCCGTTCTCGAAGAGCGCGACGAGCACGAGGCCCCCGCCGTGCTTGCCGCCTCCGGCTTTCTCGCGCAGCACGTCGAGCGCCGGTCGACCGTCGAGGCGCGTGACGAGCTCCCCGCTCATCTCGGTGATCACCATGGGCTCGCTCACGAGCTTGCAGGCCACGGCGTGCTCGACGATCGGCGCTTGCCCGAGGCGCAGCGCGGCCACGCGACCTCGTGCAGCGACCCCGGCGCGCAGCGCGTAGAGCTCGCGCGCGGGCGCGCCTGCCCCGAGGCAGCTGCGTCGACCCGAGGCGAGCGGCGCGAGCGCGGCGCTGTCGAAGCCCTCGGCCGCGGCGAAGACGACCAGCGCGCCCTTCGGCGAGAGCTGCGCTCCCAGCTCGCTCGGATCGTCGCCGACCCCGACCTCGGCGGAGCACCCTCCCCAGACCATGCCACTCAAGGCCGGCGAGGCCTCGAGCTCGCCTCCATCGCTGAGCACGCCGGAGGCCGGCACGACGATCCCAGGCAGCTCCGTCACGGCGGCGATGGCGTCGGCGATCGCGCTGGACCAGGCGGGCGGACCCGAGTGGAAGTAGAGCCCCACGCTGGGTCGATCGACCGAGGCCGCCGTGCGCCCCACGGCGAGCGCGATGCGCTCGAGCTGTGCTTGCCCGAGCGCCGCCGGCGTTCCGGCAGGCTTCGCGGTCGTCGAGGGCCGCTCTCGCTGCTGCGCGGTCGCGAGCTCGAGCGCGAAGCTCGCAGCGCGCGCTCGCTCGGGCCCGGTGCGAGTCGGCTTCACCGGGCCGATTCTAGCCACACCCGAGCCGGCGTGCGCGGCCCGCAGCCCGCGAACGCGGCGCCATGAGAGGCTCGACAAGGGCCGGCGGCACGGGCTACCGTCTCGATACGAGTGTCCACCACTCGGAGCACCACAAGACCATGACACTCTCCGGTTGGCAGCCGACGGTTCACTCGTTCGGCAAGAGCGATATCGGGCGGCATCGTAAGGCCAACGAAGACGCCTACTTCATCGACGACTCGATCCGCCTCTTCGTGGTCGCCGACGGCATGGGCGGCCACGCCGCAGGCGAGATCGCCAGCGGCGAGGCGGTCGACACGGTCTACGGCATGGTCAAACGCGGGCTCGGCTCGATCGGCGATCTGCACGCCTCGCTCGACGAAGACCGCGCGCGCTCGGCATGCCGTCTGCTCGAGAGCGCCATCCAGGCGGCCACGTACATGGTGTTCGGCCTCGCGCAGTTCGAGCGAGACAAGTCGGGCATGGGCACGACGATCAGCTGCGCGATCGTCATCGGCGACGCCTTCGTCACCGGCCAGGTCGGCGACAGCCGCATCTACCGCGTGCGTGGCAACGAGGCCGTGCAGCTCACCGAAGACCACACACTCATCGCGTGGCAGATGAAGCAGGGCCTCATCTCCGAGCAGGAAGCGAAGACGAGCCCGCATCGCAACGTCATCACGCGCGCCGTCGGCAACCGCGAGTACGTCGAGGTCGACACCAACGTCTACCCACTCGAGCCCGGCGATCGTTACATGCTCTGCAGCGACGGCCTGCACGGTTACCTGCAGCTCGACGAAATCCCCGCGATCGCTTCGATCGGCGGCGAGATGGCGGTCGATCAGTTCATCCAGCTCGCGAACAACCGCGGCGGGAAAGACAACATCACCTGCGTGCTCGTCGAGATCGGCTGACGAGCGCGAGGCAGCTCGAAGTCGGCGGCCGCTCGCGAGCGCGCCGCCGTTTTTTTGACCAGATGCGTCAGGCTTGCTAGCGGACGAGCACCATTCGCTCGCGTGGCGCCCAGACTGTGTCGAAGTCGCCACCCGAGCGTGCCCCGTGGGCCACGCCCGTCGCTCGAGCGTCGCACCTGGTGGTCGATCCCCCGCAGCTTCGTGGCGGGAAGAGCGCGCCGCTGCGCGCTCGCGGATCGCGATAGCGCATCTTGCCGGACGTGATGGAGGAGATTCGAGGATGAACCAGTCGAGGTCGGGGCGGGTTGGCGTCGTGATGGGTGGTTCGTCGGGTGAGCGCGAGGTGTCGCTGCGCTCGGGCGCGGCGGTGGCGCGAGCGCTCGAGAGCCTCGGGCACGAGGTCGTGCGCGTCGTGCTGCCGGAGGATCCGCGCGGCGCGGCCGAAGAGCTCGCGCAGTCCGGCATCGACGTGGCCTTCCTCGCGCTGCACGGCCGCCACGGCGAGGACGGCTGTGCCCAGGGCATGCTCGAGCTGCTCGGCATCCCCTACACGGGCTCGAGCGTGCTCTCGAGCGCGCTCGCGATGGACAAGCTCAAGGCGAAGGAGCTCTTCCGCCTGCACAACGTGCCGACGCCGCCGTACTACACGGTGACGGCCGACGACGATCTCGACGACATCGAGACGATGCACGGCTCCTTCGGCTTCCCGGTCGTGGTGAAGCCGCGCGGCGAGGGCTCGAGCCTCGGCGTGAAGAAGGCCGAGTCGATGGCCGAGCTGGTGCGCGCCATCGAGGCCGCGCTCGAGCTCGACGAGGTCGTGCTGGTGGAGCGCTTCGTGGCGGGCATCGAGGTCAACGTCGGCCTGCTCGACGGGCGCGCGCTCGGCGCGATCGAAATCGCACCCAAGTCGGGCATCTACGACTTCGAGGCGAAGTACACGCCGGGCATGACCGAGTACTTCATGCCGGCCAGGCTCTCGCCCACCCGCTACCGCGGCGTGCTGAACCTCGCCGACCGCGCGGTCCGCGCGCTGGGCGTCACCGGCGCTTGCCGCGTCGACCTGCTCGTGACGCGCGGCGAGAACGAGTACGTGCTCGAGGTGAACACGCTGCCCGGCATGACCGAGACGAGCCTGCTCCC
>ERZ761602.5544-NODE-5544-length-14847-cov-9.487966_pt1 | contig 14847 bp, 11 predicted proteins | sample MGYA00512165_ERZ761602 | MGnify/ENA primary metagenome ERZ761602 (study PRJEB28899, sample SAMN02445085) | bioreactor sludge metagenome | biome: EBPR sludge; isolation source: Thorneside wastewater treatment plant | place: Australia: Brisbane, Thorneside...
GAGATTTCTGCCTGTCTCGTGGGCTCGGAGATGTGTATAAGAGACAGGGCCGGCACGATCGCCAGCTGTGTGTTGCTGATGCAGATCGCGTAGGCGCGAATCGTCATTGCGAGCCCTGCTTCGGTTCGAAGCTGCACACGAACCATGAACCACGCCGTTGTTGTAGGAGCGACGTGCACGTCGCGACCGGTGACGCGCCGGAACTGACGGTCGCGGTGTGACGGCCGCGGTGTACACGCCGCTCCTGCAGATGGGTTCGTGGAGAGTCTTCATTTCGCCCAAAACTGCGCGGCGACCTTGAACCTCATCATCGCGAGGAGCGCAGCGACGAAGCAATCCAGTGGTTCTTCGCTTTCCGTGTCTCGCACCTGAAGAAGCCCTGGATTGCTTCGCTGCGCTCGCAATGACGAATCAATTACTTTCGCCCAAAACTGCGCGGCGACCTTGAACCTCGTCATTGCGAGGAGCGCAGCGACGAAGCAATCCAGTGGTTCTTCGCTCTCCGTGTCTCGCACCTGAAGAAGCCCTGGATTGCTTCGCTACGCTCGCAATGACGAATCAATGACTTGCGATTGTGGTTCGTGGAAGGATGTGCGGCGTCGGCGATCACCACCCCGGGAACCTGCAGAAGTTGGTCAGAGGGTCCCCGGCTTGTTCAGCGCGTTCACAATCGCGCACAATGGCAGCATCCGGATTGCGGAGCGCCCAGATGGGACGGCAACTCCTGGCTGCAACCCTGTTTGCCATCTCGGGCAGCGCGCCGGCGCAAGCCGACTTCAACTGCATCCCGCCACCGGCTCCGGTCCTGAACAACCCCGTCGTCCTCGGCAACGGAACAGCCGGCAGCGTCACCGGCGCCCAGTTGCAGGCCGCGCTCAACGTCGGCGGCGATATCCGATTGAATGTAGGCAACAGCGAGATCGTGTTGACGCAACAGCTCAACGTGACGCGCGCCACCACGCTCGATGGCAATGGTGCGTTTCTGGATGGCAACTCTCTGGTCCGCGTGATCGAGTTCAGCAATCCGCAGGGCGTCGAATACACGTTCAATCTGATCAACATCACCTTGATCAACGGCAATTCTCAGACTGCGGCGGGCGATGAGTTCGCCAGAAGTGGCGGTGCCTTGCTCAACAATCATGGCAACGAGCCCTGGCGCGCGGTGCGCCTGCGCCTGTTCAACAGCCGGGTCGCCGCCAGCACAGCCATCCAGAGCGCGCAGGACGGCGGCGGCGGTGGCATCTATGTCGTCGGTCTGAAGGAACTCACACTGGTCGATTCGATCGTCGAGAAGAACTCCGGCAGCAATGGCGGCGGCATCTACTCGCTCGGCAGCGAAACGATCAACCTGTTCGACACCTATGTCGCGGACAATGACGCCAACGGCAGCGGCGGCAATCCGGGTTTGGGCGGCAATGCCGGCGGCATCGGCATCGATGGCGCAACCCGAAACGTCAATCTCTGTCGCGTGCAGCTGTCGGGGAACCGCGCCAACGCCTACGGCGGCGGATTGTTCACCACGGTGTACGATCTGAGCAGCTTCACCCACATCCGCGACTCGACCATCGCCTTCAACAACAGCGCGGGAAGCAGTAATGCGCATACCGGCGGTGTTTACCTGCAGGGCGGGCCTTTCCTGATCCGCGGCAGCACCTTCCGCGAAAACCAGGCATCCGGATTTGGCGGCCTCGCCTTGTTCGATCACCAGACAGGTTCCGGCCTGATCAGCACCCAGGGCACGATCATCAACTCGACGTTCGTCGGCAATCTTGCCCGTACGGGTCTGGGTGGTGCCATGAACATCTCGGCGACCGGCCCGATCCTGCTGCAGAACCTGACCATCGCCAACAACCGCGCCGAGTGTTCGGTGTGTTTCGCCGGCGGCATCCAGAACTCACCCGGCCTCGACATCACGCTGCGCAATTCCATCCTGCACAACAATACCGGCGGCAACGCCTTCAATCCCTGGAACATCCGCAATCCGGTGTCCGGCAGCAAAAATCTGCAGTTTCCGCAGGTGCGCCCCGGCAGCGGCGGCCAGATGGAGTTGCCGGCGACGCCGGACACCGTATTTGCCGACGCCTTGCTCGGCGCCGTCGCCGACAATGGCGGCCGCACCGAAACAATGGCACTGCTGCCCTCATCGCCGGGAATCGACACCGGAACCGGCACTGGCGCGCTCAATCGCGATCAGCGTGCGCGCCAACGCTTCGGTTCGGTCGATATCGGTGCCTTCGAACGCCAGCCGGACGAACCGCTGCTGCGCGACGGCTACGAGTAGGCGCGATCGCAGGTCGCAATGGCAGGCTGAACGGGAACCCGCAGCAAACGCGAATCGCAGCACGTTTCGCGCCAGCACGCGGCCGGACCTTGAGCCGCTCGCATAAAATGGCGCATCGAAGTCTGCGAAGGCCGCTGCATGCACGGAATGGCCCGGATGATCGGTGTGCTGGCGCTCGGCGCCTGTGCGCACCATGCCTCGGCGCAGAACGACGCTGACCGCGAATTGGCGACAAGCATCCGCGCGCTGACCAGTCGATCGGACGCCGGCCTGCAACCGACGGTCGTCGCCGACGGCAGCGTCTCGATCGACCTTCAGGGCCGATTCCGCCACGCCCACATTGCGCGCCTCGGCGACGACGGCAATCTGCATGCACAGTGCGTAGGCAGCCTGGCCGAAGCCAACCGGTTCTTCGGCCGCGATCTTGAAACCGGCGCGACGCTGCCGCAACCTGAGTGGGCTGCCGCGCAACTCGACGCCGCCGCCGACATGCACGGCATGTCCGCCGCAGAGTACGCCTACTACTGGGGCCTCATCGAGCAGGCCAAGGCGCTCAATCCCGACGCGCCGACCAGCAGCACAATCACCATCCAGAATGGCGACGGCGCCGGCGAGGGTTTCAATTCAGCCGCCGCGCCATTCCCCGACGCTGGCAACAATGGCGCTACGCTCGGCGCGCAACGCCTGAATGTGTTCAATTTTGCCGCCGCGATCTGGGCCGCGCAGCTGGACAGCACGCGGACCATCAACGTGCTGTCGAACTTCGATCCACTGACGCCGTGTACTTCGGGCGGCGGCGTGCTGGGCGCCGCCGGACCACAAACCGCGCACCACTCCTTCAGCAACGCTCCGTTTTCGTCGACCTGGTACCCCTCGGCACTGGCGAACAAGATCGCCAACTCCGATTTGAACGCGACCACCGCCGAAATTGGCGCAACGTTCAACAGCAACGTTGACGCCGCCTGTCTTGGCGCCGGGAGCCGATTCTATTACGGCCTCGACAATGCGACGCCGGCCAATCGAATCAACTTGCTGGTCGTGGTGCTGCATGAACTCGGCCATGGTCTTGGTTTTCTCACGCTGACCGACGAGGCCACCGGCGCCTATTTCAATGGCCTTCCCGATGCCTGGACGCGCCTGATGCGCGACCGCACGCAAAACCTTACCTGGTTCCAGATGACCCAGGCGCAGCGGGCAGCGTCGGCAATCAACGTCAACAATCTGCTGTGGGACGGACCGAATGTGCGCATCGCGTCCGGGTTCCTGCTCGCCGGGCGTGAAGCCGCGACCGGTCGTGTCGAACTCTACACGCCGAACCCGGTGCAACCGGGCTCATCGGTTTCGCACTGGAACACGGCGGCCAATCCGAACCTGCTGATGGAACCGCAGATCAACACCGGGTTGCCGTTGACGCTGGATCTGACGCGCCAGTTGCTGCGCGACATCGGCTGGTTCCGCGATGCCAACAACAACGCGGTGGCCGACCTGATCAGCAACGTCTCGCCCAGCGGCGGCAGCCTCACCGCAGGCAGCAACGTCAACATCACCTGGACCAATCCGCCGAGCTTCTCGCGCAACGTCAGCATCGAACTGTCGACCGATGGCGGCACAACCTTTCCCACGACCATCGCCACGGATATCGCCAATACCGGCACACGCGCATGGACGGTGCCGAATACGCCGACCACCCAGGGCCGCATTCGTGTGCGCGAGCACGATTTCGTCGCGCCCGCTGCCATCTCCGCTGCCAACTTCACGATCGGCGGCGCCAACACGGCACCGAGCTTCAATCCGGCACCGGCGATCACGCGCCTGCGCGGCAGCGCGTCGGGACCGGCCGTGGTGGTTGGCACCGTTGCTGATAGCCAGACACCCGCGGGCAGCCTCAGCGTCAGCCAGGTCGCCGGCAGCAGCGCTACCGGCATGACCGTCAGCGGCGTGAGCAACAACAATGGCGCTGTGAGTGCCGCCATCGCCGCCGCCTGCAACGCCAATGCCGGCACCGTGCGCTTTGAAGTCAGTGACGGTTCGCTGACCGGGAGCGGCAACCTGCAGGTCAACGTCACCGCCAACACGCCGCCAACGTTGAGTTACAGCGCCGGCAGTGTCAACGGCGGCGCCAATGGCAGCATCAGCCCGGCGAGCGGCCCCAGCGACAACGGATCGATCGCCAGCATCAGCGTGCAATCGCAAGGCAGCTACAGCGGCGCCATCAGCGTTGCGCCGACTGGTGTGATCAGCCTCGGCAATGCCGCGCCCATCGGCATCCATTCGATCACCATCCGCGCCACCGACAACTGCGGCGCATCGGCCGACGCCAACTTCGCGTTGACCGTGAACAACACCGCCCCGAGCTTTGTGCCGGCCGCGGCGATTTCGCGCCAGCAAGGCAGTCCCGCCGGAGCCGCCGTGACCGTGGGCAGCGTCAGCGACGGCCAAACCGCAGCCGGCAGCCTGACGGTCACCCAGATTGCCGGCGGCAGCAGCACCGGCGTCGCTGCCAACGCCATCAGCAATGCCGCCGGCACCATCTCCAGTGCAGTCGCCGCGGCGTGCACGGCCACCAGCGGCACCTTGCGCTTCCAGGTCTCCGATGGCCAACTGAACAGCAGCGGCAATCTGCAGGTGAATGTGGATGCCAATACGGCGCCCACCTTGACTTACGCGAGCGCCAACGTCAGCAGCGGTGGCAACGCCAGCATCAACCCGACGGCCGGTCCCAGCGACAACGGTTCCATCGCCAGCGTAGTCGTACTGTCACCCGGCAGCTACGCCGGCGGCATCAGCGCGGCTGGCAACGGCGTGGTTTCGCTGAGCAACGCGACGCCGGTTGGCGCCCACAGCGTGACCATTCGTGCTACCGACAACTGCGGCAGCACGCGCGATGCGACATTCACGCTGAATGTGACCACGTCGGCGCTGTTCAGCAACGGTTTTGAGTGATGCGCGCCACCACCTGCTCGATCAGGCCGGGATCGAGCTCGGTGCGAACCTCGAGCACATACCAGCCGTCGAGTTCCGGCAACTTCACCGCATCCTTCTCGGTCGTGATGCACGGCAGGCCATCAGCGAACTTCGGCACGCCGACCGCGGCGTAGTCGACATGGTCCGGCTGCGGATGCTCGATGACATCGATGCCGGCTGCCCGTGCCGTGGCAAACACGCGCGCGGGATTGCCGGTACCGGCCACCACATGCGCACGACGACCACGCCAGCCTTCCAGCGCTTCCAGATGGCCCCCGCGCAAACGCCGCAAGCCGCTCGCGACCATGTGCAGGTAGTGCTCTCCAGGTTGCGCATTGCCGCCATTGCGCACGATCAGATCGGCGCGCGCCAGGCGCGTCAGCGGCGCCCGCAACGGCCCGGCCGGCAACAGCCGACCGTTGCCGAACCCGCGCATGCCATCGACAACGACGATTTCGAGACAGCGCGGCAGGGCCAGATGTTCCAGGCCGTCGTCGGAGATCAACAGGTCGAGCACCACCGCGCCGAGCAACCGGCGCGCTGCGGCGACACGATCCTCGCCGACGGCGACCGGTGCGCCGGTGCTGCGTGCGATCAACAAGGGCTCGTCGCCGACCTCGGCTGCGCTGCTGCTGCCATGAACCAGGCGTACGCCGCGTGTGCTGCGGCCATAACCACGACTGACGACGCCGACCGCAAAACCGCGCGCCCGCAAGGCCTTGACCAGTGCAATCGTCAACGGCGTCTTGCCGGTACCGCCGACCGTCAGATTGCCGACCACCACGACCGGGACGTCAAGGACCTGAGCTCGTCGCAGCCGTGCACGGTACGGCAGTTGCGCCAACGTACGCAGGCCGGCGTAGACCACGCTTCCACAACGCAACCACCAGGGTGCCGACGCACCCTCGTACCAGATCGCCTGCAGGAATTCGGAGCGCATCGAACTAGGGAAAATCCGCATCGGGCGCATCCGTGCGTGTGCGATGCAATTGCGCGTATTCCCCGCCGCGGGCCAGCAATTCCTGGTGCGTGCCCTGCTCGACGATGCGACCCTCGTCCATGACCACGATACGATCGGCCTGCTCGACGGTGGTCAGTCGATGGGCGATGACGATCGTGGTGCGGCCGCGCATCGCCGCCTTCAGCGCCTGCTGCACCGCCCGCTCCGAGGCGTTGTCGAGCGCCGAAGTGGCTTCATCGAGAATCAGGATCGGCGCGTCCTTGAGCAGCGCGCGGGCGATCGCCAGGCGCTGGCGCTGGCCACCCGAGAGCGCCGCACCGCGCTCGCCGATGGTGGTTTGAAGGCCCTGCGGCAGGGATTCGATGAATTCCCAGGCATGCGCGGCGCGTGCCGCAGACTCGATCTGCGCGGGCGAACAGCGGCGCAGATCGCCGTACGCAATATTGCGCGCGACGCTGTCGTTGAACAGCACGATCTGCTGGCTGACCAGCGCCATTTGCCGGCGCAATGCACCGAGCTTGTACTGGTCCAGCGATATGCCGTCGATGCAGACGCGACCCTCGTCTGGCTGCAGGAAACGGGCAAGCAGCGCCACCAGCGAGCTCTTGCCGCTGCCGGAACGGCCGACCAGGGCCACGGTTTCGCCCGCGGCGATGTTGAGGTGAATGCCGCGCAGCGCATGTTCCTCGCGCCCCGGGTAACGCAGGCTGACGCCTTCGAAAGTCACCTCGCCGCGCACTCGATCCGGCGCGTGCGTACCCAGATCGGCCTCCGCCGGCTCGTCGAGAATCTCGAACACCGACTCGGCCGCGGCCAGGCCACGCTGGATCAGGGCCTGTGCCGAGGTAAGTCGTTTCAACGACGGCAGAATGGCCAGCATTGCAGTCATGAACGCGGTGAACGCACCCGGCGTCAGCCGTTCGAGTTCGCCGGGGCGGGTGGCGATGTAAACCACCAGCGCCAGACTGCTCGCCGCCAGGATCTGCACCAGCGCCGAGCTCATCGCGTTGGTCGCCGACACTTTCAGGTGTTGCCGCCGGTTGTGCTCATTGACCTTGCTGAAGCGCTCTGCCTCGTCGACCTGACCGCCGTAGATCTTGATCTCGCGCTCGCCGAGGATCACGTCCTGACCGATCTGGGTAACATCGGCCACCGAGTTCTGGATGCGGCGGCTGATCGCTCGATAGCGCTTGGACACGGTGCGCACCACCAGCGCGATCGCCGGGCCCGCCAGCAGCACGGCAAGCGTCAGTTGCGGGCTGTAGAAGGTCATCACACCGAGCAACCCGACGATCACCAGCGAATCGAGAATCCAGATCTTCAGGCCCTCGGTGCTGGCATGGCCGATCTGTTCGACCTGGAACGACAACCGCGCCAGCGCATCGCCACTGGCGCGCTCGGCGAAATAACGCGACGGCAGCACCAGATAACGATCGAACACCTGCGCGCGCAGGTCGGCGATCATGCGTCGGCTGATCCACGCCATGCCGTAATCGCCAACGAACACACCAAGGCCGCGGGCGACGAACAGCGCGACGATCGCGAACGGCAGCCAGGCAATGACGCGGCTGTCGTGGGCGCCAAGCGCATCGTCCAGCAGCGGTTGCATCAGTGCAGTGAACCCGGCGGCCACGCTTGCCTCCAGGATCATGCCGCCGAGCGCACCGAGTCCCACCAGCCAGTGTGGGCGCGCATATGGCGCCAGTCGTCGAAACAAACGCGACGCGCCAGCGGCTTCGGTCACGGCGTCTCGCTGCCGCGCACCGTTGCAATGGAGAGATTGCGGTAACCGGACTGCGCCAGCGCGTCCATGGCTGTCACCACCGATTGGTGCTGCGCACGCGCGTCGGCGCGCAGCAGCACCGCTTGCGTGGAAGGATCGCCACCGAGCTGTGCCAGCGCCGACTTCAACGTCTCGATACGCGAGTTGATCACTTCGCTGTTGTTGACGAAGTAGCGTCCTTCGGCGTCGATCTGCACGATCAGCGGCTGGTCGGTGTCGGCCTGGGCTTCGTTGCTCGCTTCCGGAAGTTGTACCTTGATCCGCGAATTCTGGTCGAAGGTGGCGGTGGCCATGAAAAAGATCAGCAGCACCAGGATCACGTCGATCAACGGGATCATGGTGATCTCGGGCTCGTCGCCCTCCGGCGCAATGAAGTTCATCGAACCGCCCGCACCGGTTGACTGGCGCCCTCGGGCGCATGTTCCAGGCTGTCGATCAGCAAGGACGCCTCGCGCTCCAGTTCAACGGCCAGGTCGAGCACGCGACCGCGGAAGTAGCGGTGGAACAGATAGGCGATGATGGCGATGCACAGGCCGGCTGCGGTCGCCACCAGCGCTTCGCCGATACCACCGGCCAGTGCGTTGGCGTCGCCGATGCCCGCCGTGGTGATCACCAGGAACATGCGGATCAGGCCGGAAACCGTGCCCAACAGGCCCAGCAGCGGCGAAATCGTCGCAATGGTGCCCAATGCATTCAGATACTTGCCCAGCCGATGCACGATCTGCCGGCCTGCGTCCTGGGCCTTTTCCCGGATCACTTCACGCGAGCGCTGTCGATTGCCGACCACCACGGCAAGAATCGCACCCAACGGCGAATTGCTGCGCAGTTTCTCCAGGTGATCGCGCTCGATCTTCGCCGACCGCGCCCAGGCGCGCACTTCCGCACCCAGTTTGGGCGGAATCACGGCAGCACGCCGCAGCGACCAGAAACGCTCCAGGATGATGCCAATCATCGCTATCGATGCCAGCACGATGGGATACATCACCCAGCCGCCGGCCTTCAGAATTTCGAACACGCAGACCTCTCGTCAACAACCACCCAAGGCGCGCGATCATACAAGGCATGCGCCTGATGCGGGCCGGCCCGAGTTCCCAGGCGTGACTGAGTGCACCATCGGCGCCCGACGAATCATCAATCGCCTGATGCAGGCGCATCCACCTCATGCCACCAGCGTGTTTGAGTTGCACGCGCGAGCTGGGGGATACCAACCGCACCCGCCAGGAATATCTGCCCAACGGCCCCGGACTCCGCAGTGCCGATCTGCCGCGCTCCGAGCTTCGCAACACGCTCGACCACTTCCGGGCGCGGGAAGTTGAAGCGGTTGCGATGGCCCGCGGAGTACCACACCTGAGACGGGCTCACCGCAACCAGAAATGCCGCGCTGGATGACCCCGCGCTGCCGTGATGGCCGGCGATCAGCACGTCGACGTCCAGCCGCTCCGCCTGTTCGCGGATCAAGCGACCTTCGATGACTTCGCCGATGTCTCCAGGAATCAGCACGCTGCCGCCGGGGCCTTCGATGCGCACCACGCAGGAGCTTTCGTTGCCGAGGTAGGGCAACGTTGGCGGCGGATGCAGGATTTCGAATTCGACGCCGTCCCAGACCCAACGTTCTCCCATTTGGCACAGGCGTGCTCCGGGGATACGGTCCGGCAAGGAGGCGTCGATACGATCGACCGGCAGTCGCCGACGCAGGCTGGCGGTGCCGCCGGAGTGGTCGAGGTCATCGTGGCTGACGATCACCCGGTCGAGCCGGCGTACGCCGAGTTGCGCGAGGCTCGGTGCCAGTACGCGATCGCCGAGGTCGCCGCCGTCGGGAAAGCCGGGGCCGGTGTCGACCAGCAGAGCGTGGTTTTGCGTCTGTATCACGGTCGCCTGGCCCTGGCCGACATCCAGCAGCGTCACTGCAAAGGCGCCCGGCGGCAGCGATTCGACACGCGGCCACAGCAGCGGCAACAAGCCAAAAGCGCCGAGCGCCCTGCCCGGCCAGCCGCGCGGCGCCAGTAGCCAGAGCGTGCCGAGCAGCGCCAGGCACCCTGCGAGGAGCGTGGGCGGCGGCAAGGTCCAGCGCGTCAGCGGCCAGTCTGCGGTGGCGACCACCAGCCCGTCGAAGCCAGCCAGCAGCCACGCGGACAGTTGCCACACTGGCGCCGCCGGCGAGGCAATCGGCGACAGCAGTAATGCCAGCAGCAATAGCGGCACGACCACAAACGTGACGTACGGCACCGCCAACAGGTTGACCAGCGGCGCCGCCAGGCTGGCCTGCTGGAAGAACGCGAGGCCCAGCGGCAGCAGCGCGACGGTCAGTCCCAATTGCGGCAGCACCCAAAGCCGCCACCACGGCTCCGGCCGCCAGCGCTGGCCGAAGGCGAGGATCAACCACGCGACCGCGCCGAATGACAGCCAGAAGCCCGGCGTCAATGGGGCCAGCGGATCGAGCAGCAGCACCGCCAGCAACGCCAGGGCGTAGCGCGTCCACCAGCCGAGTTCGCGGCGCGTCAACACCCCGGCGAGCATTGCGGCGATGGTCAGCAGCGTGCGTTGGGTAGGCAGCGAAAAGCCCGCGATCACCGCATAGAGACCCGCCGTCAGCAGCGCTCCAAGCGCCATCGCCTGCGGGCGCGGCCAGCGCAAGCCGAGCCCAGGCCACAACCAGTAGACGATCCAGAACACGCCGGCACCGACTGCGGCGGCAAGACCGACATGCAAGCCACTGATCGCGATCAGATGGGTGGTGCCGGTGGCGCGGAACAGGTCCCAGTCGGCGTCACTGATTTCGCGGGTGTCGCCAATCGCGAGACCCTTCAGCGTCGCGCGCACGCGGCCGGGCGTCACCGCGCCATCAATCTGGCCGGCGAGCGTGGAGCGCACGCGGTCGATGTCGAAGCGCCGCAGGCACCCGGCCTCCGATTCCAGCCTCCGAACCACGTAGCCGGTGGCACCGATGCCCTGCACCAGAGCGTGGCGTTCGAAGTCGAAGCCGGCGGGATTGACCACGCCGCGCGGGCGCTTCAGTCGCACTGTCAGCCTCATGCAGTCGCCCGGCACAGGCAGGGCTTCGCTGTCGTACCAGGACAGGCGAACTCGTTGCGGCAACGGCGTGTCGCCAGGGAGCGGGATGAAGTCGAAGCGTACCGAGCGCGACTCGCGGATCGGCAGGCCGTCGACATGGCCGTCGATCTCCAGCTCCGTGCCCTGCAGCAGCGGGTCGAGCCGGTCGTCGAGCCGACCCTGACCGACGGCGCAGGCGCAAGCGAAGCCGAGCACAGCGAACCCGCCAACGCCGGCGGCGAAACGCAAGCGGCCGGCTGCACCGGACTGGCCGATCACAATCAGCACGGTCGCGGCGAACGCCAGGCCGATGAGAATGGCTGCGGGCGGCAATGCCGCCAGAGGCAACAGCCCACAACACCCGAAGGCGAATCCGAATCCGTGCGCGGGGTGCAGTCGGAAGGCGCGCATCGACAGCTCTCGTCACGGGTCGACGCAGTGTTTATAAATTGGGCGTTGAGATCAACTGGAAGAATCCGCGGTTGGTTCCTTCGCCCCGTGCACCGAGCGAGGGAACGCGCTTAGGCTTCGACCGGCGCCAATACCCCGCCGCGCAGTTCAAGAACACGATCCATGCGCGCGGCGAGTCGACGGTCGTGGGTGACAATGACCAGGCTGGTGCCGATTTCGCGGTTGAGTTCGAGCATCAACTCGTAGACCTGCCCCGCGGTGCGCTCATCGAGGTTGCCGGTCGGTTCGTCGCCGAGTACGCACGCCGGGCGGGTGACCAGCGCACGCGCCACCGCCGCGCGCTGGCGTTCGCCGCCGGAGAGCTCGCCCGGCTTGTGGCGCAGGCGTTCGCCGAGGCCAACGCGGCCGAGCAAGGCCCCGGCGCGATCGCTGGCCTCGCGCACGCTCAAGCCACCGATGAGCAGCGGCATGGCGACGTTCTCCAGCGCGCTGAACTCCGGCAGCAGATGATGGAACTGGTAAACGAATCCGAGCGCCTGGTTGCGCAGGCGTCCGCGCTCGGCGTCGGACAACTTCGACATCTGCCGGCCCTGCACGATGACCTCGCCGCGGCTGGGCAGATCGAGCCCACCGAGGATATGCAACAGCGTGCTCTTGCCGGCGCCCGAGGTGCCGATGATCGCGACGCTCTCGCCGCGCGCCACGCTCAAGCTGGCATCGCTGAGCACTTCGACGCGCAAATCGCCCTCGGCGTAGACCTTGGCGATGCCGCTGGCAGCGATCACGGCGTCATTCATAACGCAGCGCCTGTGCCGGTTGCGTGCGCGCCGCGCGCCACGCCGGGTACAAGGTCGCAATCACCGAGAACAGCACCGACAACACGCCGATGCGACCGACGTCCGGCCAGCGCAACTGCGAGGGTACCGAGCTGATGTAATAGATGTCGCCGGGCATCGCCTCGAAGCCGAAAGTGCGCTCGAGGAACGGCACGATCACATCGATGTTGCTGGCGATGCTGACGCCGAAAACCAGTCCAAGCACACTGCCGATCACGCCGACGGCAAGGCCCTGCACCATGAACACGGTCATCACCAGCTTTGGGCTGGCGCCGAGCGTGCGCAGGATGGCGATGTCGGCCTGCTTGTCGGTCACCACCATCACCAGCGTCGACACCAGATTGAATGCGGCCACCGCAACGATCAGCGACAGGATGATGAACATCACGAGTTTTTCGGTCTTCACAGCGCGGAAGAAGTTGCTGTGCTGCTGGGTCCAGTCGCGCACGCTGTAATTGCCATCCAGGCGATTGGTCAGATCCTGGGCCACGCGCCAGGCCTTGAACAGATCGTCGAGCTTGAGACGCACGCCGGTGACGCCGTCGCCCTCGCGGAACAGCTTGGCGGCATCGCTCATGTGCACGAAGGCGAAACCGCGGTCGTATTCGTACATGCCGACCTCGAACAGACCGACCACCTCGAATCGGCGCATCTGCGGAATCACGCCGACCGGTGTGGCGCGCATCTGCGGCGCCATCAACGTCACCTGATCGCCGAGCGAGACGCCGAGTGTGTGCGCCAGTTCGGTACCCAGCACCACGCGGTACTTGCCGGCTTCGAGCAGGTCGAAACTGCCTTCCCTGGTGCTCTTGCCGACATCGGACACCGTGCTTTCCAGCTCCGGGCGCACGCCGCGGATCATCGCGCCGCTGATGCGCCGCGCCTGCAGCATGCCCTCGCGCTCGATATACGGCGCCGCGCCCACCACATGCGGGTCTTTTTCCGCTTCGGCGAGCACGCTCTCCCAATCGCGCACGTTGTCGCCGAAGGCGGTGATGGTTGCGTGCGAGACCATGCCGAGGATGCGCGCGCGCAATTCCTGCTCGAAGCCATTCATCACCGAGATCACCACGATCAGTGCGGTCACGCCCAACGCGATGCCGAGCATCGATACCAGCGAGATGAACGAGATGAAGTGATTGCGGCGTTTGGCGCCGGTGTAGCGCAGGCCGATCGCGATGGACAACGGATGGAACAGTTTCATGGAGACACGCTCCCGGCCGGGCGTTCGCCCACGGGGTTTTCCGGGCGATGGGTTGCCAGCCAGACACGCAGGCGGTGGCGGGTGTCGATGTCGATGCGGTCAGGAAACAGCAGGCATGCGTGTTGCGCGCTGCTGGCGTCGGCCCAACGCAGCTGGTTCAGGCCGAGGAAGGTCGTGGCTTGCAGCAGTATCGCGGCTTGCAGCGATTCCGCGTCATTCTGCTGCCCCTCGACGCTGCCGGCGGCATACAGGCGCATGCGTTGCGGCCGCCGCAGGGCACGCGATCCATCGCGAACCGCGATCAACACGGCGAGCACAGCGCCGAGCGCCTGCAACAGCAGCGGCAGGTCGGCCAGCGCCAATGCACCGAGCGCCAGCGCCAAGCCGACGACTCGCCCACCCTGCTCCCAGCGTCCCGGGCGCAGGTCGAGATCAATCGGCGCTGCGTACGCGCTGGACGATGGCATCGAGTTCCGGATCCTGAGGATTGCTGCGCCCGAGTACCCAGGCCCAGAGTTGGTCGTCTTCCGACTCCAGCAAGCGCACAAAGTTCTGCTGTTCCTCTGCCGAGGCGCTGGAAAAGTGCGCGTCGAGGTAGCGCACCAGCACCAGGTCGAGTTCCTTCATGCCGCGACGGCATTGCCAGCGCAGCTTGCGCTGCAGGGCGACGAGATCACCGGGTTCGTCAGACATTCGCATTCCGCAGGTCACGTTGGTCGCGTAGTTACGCGACATCGGATACTGTCACGCAGGCCGTGTTGCGACCAACGTGACCTACGTCCGAGGAACTCAGACCGAACGCCGCATCAACATCGCCTTCTTGATCTCGGCGATCGCCTTGGCCGGATTCAGGCCTTTCGGGCAGGTCTTGGTGCAATTCATGATCGTGTGGCAGCGATACAGCCGGAATGGATCTTCCAGATCATCCAGGCGCGTGCCGGTGTCTTCGTCGCGGCTGTCGACGATCCAGCGGTAGGCCTGCAGCAGGATCGCCGGGCCGAGGTAACGGTCGCCGTTCCACCAATAGCTCGGGCACGAGGTGCTGCAGCAGGCGCACAGGATGCACTCGTACAGGCCGTCGAGCAGTTTGCGGTCGGCCGGCGACTGCAGGCGTTCCTTGTCCGGCGGCGGCGAGGACTGGGTGCGGATCCACGGCTTGATCGACGCGTACTGCGCGTAGAAGGTGGTCATGTCCGGCACCAGGTCCTTGACCACCGCCATGTGCGGCAGCGGGTAGATCTTCACCTCACCGGAGACGTCGGCGATCGCCTTGGTGCAGGCCAGCGTGTTGGTGCCATCGATGTTCATCGCGCACGAACCGCAGATGCCCTCGCGGCAGGAGCGGCGGAAGGTCAG
>ERZ761602.5545-NODE-5545-length-14847-cov-7.065644_pt1 | contig 14847 bp, 10 predicted proteins | sample MGYA00512165_ERZ761602 | MGnify/ENA primary metagenome ERZ761602 (study PRJEB28899, sample SAMN02445085) | bioreactor sludge metagenome | biome: EBPR sludge; isolation source: Thorneside wastewater treatment plant | place: Australia: Brisbane, Thorneside...
CGCGACCGCCAAAGGGATTGTTCGGGCCGGCATAGCCCTGCACGACGTTCTTAAGCTTCGGCCCATCCTGCGGGATCGTATTCGAAAGCTTAAGCGGCTTGATGAACAGCCGTTTAGCCTCGCTGTAAAAATCCTTGCCGGTCACCCGTTCAAGGATCATCCCGAGCACGATGTAGTTCGTGTCCGAGTACTCCCAGCCTTGGCCGGCGGCAAAAGGCGGCTTTTCGTCGAAGAGGTAAGCGAGCCGCTCCTCGGGAGTCCAAAACTTGTCCGGGTTGGCGGTAAGAAAGTCGGTGAACTCTTTCTTGAATTCGTAGCGCACGAGCCCGCTCGTGTGGTTAAGGAGCTGCCGGACCGTGATGTCGCGTGCATTGGGGAGACGATCGAACCAGGGCTCTTTGCCAAGATACTTCTCGATCTTGTCATCAAGCCCGAGTTTACCAGCCTTCACAAGCTGCAATGCGAGAGCTGCGGCGAATGTCTTGCCCGTGCTGCCGGCCGGCATCCGGTCATCGGGCCTCATGGCCCGCTTTGTTTCCCGATCGGACACTCCGACGGCAAACCCGAACGAACTGCCGTCGGCAAGAGCAACGCCAACGGTCGCCCCGGGAAATTTGCCCGCCGCGTGCCACTCATCAAGCTTCGCCTGGATCGCCTGCCTTGTCTCGCGTGCGTTCGGTGCCGAATCGGCCTTCTGCCCAATAGCCGGCGTCGTTCCAATGAACACGGCAACAGCCAAAAGGAAATAGGTTATGAAAGTTCTACGCATGCTAATTAGTTCCAAGATTCAGTGCAGGTTTCAGCTGGCCGCGGTGGCATGTAGTGCAATTGATCGTCGGATTCTCGCTGCGGAGGTTCTTGATCGCCTTAAGCTTCTCGTTGTTGATGCTGTTCACCATCGCGGCCATTTCGCGGGCGACCTGTTTCTGAGGCTTCTCGTCCGCTTCCCATTTATCAGGAACGTGGCAATGTGTGCAGTCAAGGCCAAGCGACCGCGAATAGCCCATCTGCATTATCATCGGGATGCGGCCCGCAGGGATGCCTTTGAGGAACTGAATGTTCTTAAAAACGTTTTCGGAGGGTTCTTGCTCACGGCCTTTGACCTGTTCTCGAATACGAGCGATGGCTGCAGCCTGATCGAACGCGGGCGTCGGCGTGGCGACCGCCGTCCCGTTTGTTTGTGCTCTGCTGCCGTTATCGCCAATGAATATGAAACTGAGGGCAGCAAAGAGAGCGAAACCGAACACGCCGAACCTTACAACACGCGACGATCGCATAAATTCCTCCTATTTCTTGCCGGGCTTCCGAACATACGTAAAGTCGTATCGTTGCGTCCAGGTCTTGCCGTCATCCGTCGAGCTTTCGCCCAATTGCCTCACACTGCCATCTGGCAATTTCGAGAATGTCATTCTCAGAAGGGTTCGCGGCGTTACGTTTGGCGATTCTCCCACCATAACCATCTTTCCGTCGATCAATGTGCCGGTGTAATGATTGATGTTGCCTTTATCATCGACCCAGGTTTGGTACCACTTCTTGTCATTGCGGTTGAAGACGTTAAAGCTCTTACCGCTATTCACCGGAGTGTTCCAATTCTCAAAGATCACGCAGTTGGAAAGGATCAATTGAATACTGCTCGAACCAACGGTCAGCCCTTGAGCGTTCTTTGCATCCCACTCGCCGATCCAGAAGTCGAACTGCCGAAATTCGGGCGAGCCGTTACAAGGATTTGCGGCGACATCAAGCCGTTTAGCAAGCTCTCGGAACTTGTTGTCAGAGCGGAAGGCCGCAAACTCAGCGGAGCCATCAAGCGTGGTTGCCGGTATACCTCCAAGCTTAGTCGCCTGTTCGAGTACTTCGAACATCTTTCCACGCTCCTTTGCTCCCGCATAAGCCCGAGCAAGAGCCGTCGCAAATACCACGTTCGGGGAGGCCGTCATCAAACCCTCAAGCGGAGCGATCGCCTCGCGGTGACGGTTCAGCCCGATCAAACACACTCCGAGCCGATACTTTGCCCCGGGGTTGTAGGGTTCAGCGGCCGCGATCTTTTCATAGAACGGAAGAGCAGCTTTCCAATCCTGCTTCTGATACAACGCGTCTGCCTCGGTACGAAACTCGACCGACACCGCCGATTGCCCGGCTGCACATATCGCGGTTCCACAAAAAAGAACCACTGCGAATACATGCCGACACGTTTTCATTTCCGCAACCCCCACTTCTTCGGATCGGGCTTCATCGCCTTCTCCTTATCCGTGCAGGCGCCCGGATCGATGGTAGATGCTCCGTTCGCGATCTTCCATACGCCCTCGACCTTCACAAGATTGAATTGGTTCACGCCGCAATGAGAAAGCCTTTCGCCAACAAAGAACACATAGCGGCCATAGACCATCGCATAGTCGCCCTCGACCTCGACCTGCGGCGCGTACATTTCTTCGCGGAGGTTGGCTTCCTTATTGGTAAACATTTTCGAGAACGCCTCGCCGGTTATCACTTCGACCCGAGAACTTCCATCACGCAGCTTCCGGATAGCGACAAGCTGATTCTCCGGTGTGCCGAGTGCGAGAATGCCAGCCGGGTTTGCCGCAGCCATCTCAGCGAAGAGCTTTTCGACGACTGCAAACGGAGCCGCCTTTTCCGTTGGCATCTGCCCGGATGCCGGCAAGACACAGATCAAGGTTGCAAACAAGAAAAATATGACTGCTTTCATAAAAATCTACCTCGGTTCAAGTTTTTCAGTTCTTTACAAATGTGTCAGATCCCGCGAGCGGGAACGGTGCAGCTATTTACTTTGCCTCCGATCGCGTTAGCTATGGCGCTCGATACCGAGCTGCTTCATCTTTGCGCTCAAGGTGCTATTACGCAGATTGAGCAGCTTCGCGGCTCGATTCTGCCGCCCACCTGTCAATTCAAGTGCGGACCTGATCAACTCTCGCTCGTAATGTGCGACCGTTTCGTAAAAATCGACGCCCTTTTCAGGGTCGATCTGGACGCGGTGATTGCCGCGTGTTTCAGTGAGGAGCGAACGTACAATCGTCTTCAAGCCCCTGAGGTTCGCGGAATTGATGTTTCGGCGCCGTATGCCGGCCACTCGGGTTGCCATATTCAAAACTCCTTCGAGTCAATCCTCGCTCTTGAGCGGAAAAGGCGTTCGCAGGCAAAGATAATTTCAAGATTGCCGAAGAGGTCCTGCCCTCGCCTATATTCCCGTCACGGCAATGCCATCGGGCACTTTGCCCGTCTCGACCCGGCCCGTGACCTCGCCGGTCTCAAGGTTGACCCTCAATACAACATCGGGCTGTACCGCAGTTATAAATGCCGTTTTGCCGTCTTTGGAGAACGCGACTCCGAGCGGCGTGCTTTCGAGCTTGATTCGCCGAACCTCCTTTCGAGAAGTGGCATCGATAAGAACAATTTCCTTGGTCTGCAAAATGGTATTGAGTACGTTTTTGCCATCCGGTGTGAACCGGACTCGGTAGGGGCGGCCGCCGAGCGGGAGCTTTGCGACGGACTTCGCCGACGCGGTATCGATTATCTCGGTCGCATTCTCTGCGTTCAGCCCGATCCAGACCTCTTTACCGTCCGGCGAAAGATCGATCGCCTCGGGCTGTTTTCCGACGGGGATCTGAGTGATGGTCGAGCCCGCGGGCGGGACGTTTTGAAATCGAAACATCGTAACTGTGTCAGACCCGATATTCGCTGTGTAGAAGGCTTTTTGGTCCGAGCTCCCGGCGATCATGTGCGAAGCGTTCTGGCCGGTACCCATGATCCAGTCCACCTTGTACGTAGCCGGATCATAACGCGCGATCGCCCGGTTAACCTCGGCAGTGAAGTACAGCTTCCCGCCGATCATTTGAATGCCGTGCGGCCGAAGCAGCGGGCCGAGGTCGACCCGGCGGAGTTCCTTCGCAGTGGCGATATCGATAATGGAGATGGTGTTTCCCGGCGTTTGGGCGCCGTAGTTCGCGACGAAGGCGGTTTTGCCGTCTTCCGAGATAACGACCTCGTGCGGGCCTTCACCGACCGGAACCCGGCCGATCACCTTCATCGTTGCCGGATCGACGATCGCCATATCATTGTCCGCTTTATTGAGGACGACGATTGCCGGTTTCGCCTGTGCATAAACGCCGCCGAGGCCCAGAACTGCGGCGAAAACGAAGAAAATGGAAAATTTTGTAGTTGTCTTAAGCATAGGTCAAAGCGTGACTGATTTACGCTGCCGGTCAGCAGAAGGTTTCAGCGAACGCTACGGCATGAGAAGAATGAGGGGTCTGAAAAGGACCGTTCGGCTCTTGAGACGCCCTCGTAGATTCACGATCTAAGGCCGTAGTTCGAGGAATTAGGGCTGTAAATCGAGAGTTTAGGGCTGTAAATCGAGAGTTTAGGGCCGTAATTCGAGAGTTTAGGGCCGTAATTCGAGAGTTTAGGGCTGTAAATCGAGAGTTTAGGGCCGTAAATCGAGAGTTTAGGGCCGTAAATCGAGAGTTTACCGTGCAAACTTCAGGGTTTACCGTGTCAAATTCACAATTTACCGAGGTTGTTGGAAGAGCAATTCGAGGAAAACCGTATCGGTTCGGGCATCTTTTGGACACACTCAGGCAGTCAGTTGAATTGTTTTTGAACGGCCTATCCCTGATCGTCGGTAAGCCTTTCCTCAAGCAAACGGGTCGAGACGGTCAGGAAGTCGTGGGCGGTGATCATCCCGACGAGTTTGCCGTTTTTGCATACGGGAAGACACCCGATGCCTCGCTCACGCATAAGATAGAGCGCATCGAGCGTCGGCGTTTCGGGCGAGATGGTCAGAAGGTCACGCTTCATCACGTCCGATACGACCATATCGTCCGCGGCCTTAGCACGGTTCGTCGCCAGCATTGCGATCAGATCGCGGTGCGAGACAATGCCGACAAGGTGACCGTGGTCGTCCTCGACCGGAACGTGGCGGACATGACGCCATTCCATCAGGCTTGCGGCCAGGTCGATGACATCTCCGGGCCTCACGGTAAAGAGGTCGCGGGACATGAACTGTTCGACAGTACGAAAGTTGTCGATCCAGTCGGATTTTCGCTCGATCGACGCCAACGGCCATTCGTGAACCGGAATGTTCGCCTCCTGATTCTTGATCATTGCGGCAACAAGAGTTCGCATCCTGACGTTGGACTTTGCGGCGGGGTCCATTTTCGCAAGCGAGTCGAGCGTCCACCGTGCTCCGTTCGTCTCGTATCGTACACGGTTCTCCAGCGTTCCAAGGTACCGCTCAATGTCTCCCCGCTCGATCTCAGCCGCTTCGAGTCCCTGTCGAGCGAGCGGCAACAGTTCGCCGAGAATAAGCTGCGGAGCCGAATGCGAACGGCCGTCGAGCCAGGTCATTTGCGACCTAAGGCCATAACGCGCAACGGTAAAGAAGTTTGTCTTCGCTTCATCAAACTGCATCCGTTTCCGGACATCACCGTATTCCTTTGGAAGAGCGTTCATCAACCCAAGAAAGAATGCGGCGTTTGCAACCTCATCAAGAACCGTGGGACCCGCAGGGAGATATCTTGCCTCGATCCGCAGGCTGGGGCGACCATCCAGAATGCCGTAACAAGGGCGGTTCCAACGCCAAACGGTACCATTGTGCATCCTCCAGGCCTTAAGCTCCGGTGTCCCGCCGCGGCGATATGTTTCGAGCGAATTCTCCTCGATCTCGCGAGTAAGAATTATTCGAAAACGAGCAACGTCCTCGTGAAATATCTCGACGATCGATCCATCGACCCATCTCCGCCCGAACGTCACCCTCGCCGGACGGCTGCGTCCCTGATGTACCGGCGAGCGCTCATCGACGGCGTGCTGAAAAAGTGCTAGCCGCGTCTCGTGCCAAAGACGGTGCCCGAGGAGGACCGGCGAATTGACCGCCGCCGCGAGGACCGGAGCCGAGACAGCCTGAGCCCAATTGTACGAGTTATCAAATTCTTCGATGTTGGGCTGGAGGTGTATCTGAAAACTTGTGTTGCAGAACTCAAGAAACGTGTCCTGGTGATGAAGCCGTATTTCATCCAGTCCCTTGATGTGAACCAACCGCTCCTCGCCGTGCAGTGCGGTCAATACTTTGTTGAGTTGTGCGTATCGTGGTCCTGGCGTCAGGTTCTTTTCGACCAGATCCGATTCCTGGATGGTTGGCAAGATACCACAAAGAACGACATCACCGCAGCGGCCAGCCATGTGCGACCTGACCTCGCCGATTATCTCATTGATCTCTGTTTCAAGGCGGCGGAGGCAGTCGCCTTTGAACTCAAGCGGCGTCAAATTGGCTTCAAGATTGAACTGACCGATCTCGGTAGTAAGTCTTTCGTCGCCTGCTTCGGCGATGAGTTGGGTCGAATACGCAACGGGATGCATTGCAGAATCGACCAGAAACATCTCCTGTTCGGCCCCGATCCGGCTGATGCCCGTTTCGAATTTGCCCGCAGCGAGCATATCCTCAAGGACATGCAGGTCGCAGAGCACCGCCTTAGTGAATTCGCGGAGGTGGGCCTCGTCTGCATCGGTGTAAACTTTATGTTCTCCCATGATCTAGTTATATGTTTGCCGCAAAGATCAGCCACGATCTTTGAACGGACTTTCAATGTCATGTTTCCGTCTGCTGACGATGAGACTTTCGCCGGCCCATCGAAGCTTCCTGAAACCCAAAAGGTGGAAGACCTGCAACGGAAAGAATCTGGCGACCTTCGTGTCCACCCGAAGTACCTCACGGCCTCGATCGGTCCGGTGCACGCCCGGTAGAAAATGCATCAGGTCGGCTATATGCAGGTTCCGGAGTACGGCAGAGAGCCAAAGCCAAAATGGCCTTATCCGTCGCCCGATGAAAAATCCGTCCTCCCCAAGTTTCTGGTAGAGCGGCATCAAGATGACACCGCTTTCACGTGCACGCACCGCTCCAATTCGGTCATCTGCGAGGTGCTCATCTTTCTCTATCAATTGAAAATTCTCGTATCCGGGGTGCATGGTGAATGCGTCTTCTTCGGCGATCGCATGGCGATAGCGGATCTCAAGTATTTCCGGCTTTCCCGTGGCGTTTTTCACGACCTGCGCGTGATATTCCGCATCGGGAACGTCTCTCCAAGCGATGATGCCGGCACGTTCCATCGCCAGCCAAACCAAAGATTCATGGGTATTTACGGTCGATTCGGCGTAGTGCTGCCCGCCCTCGAATCCCATCGTTACCGCGCCGATGTTGTTGAGATATTCAAGCAGCGTTCCCTCAAGCTGCTCCTCGATCCCGAGCAGTATTGTGACCGGCAACGAGGTTGCGAATCGGCGGTTCCTCATTGTGTCGCCAACCGTCGCGAACGGAACTCCCTCGGCCGAGGTCGAATGCAGATCGAGCGCATAAACCTCGCCCCGGGCCGAGTCGAGGATGGGCAATATCGCTGCCAGCAGTTCCATTTGCTCCCGGTCCTCGGAGAATTGAGGCGGCAGGTGCGAGCCTGGATCGTTCCGGGTGATATTGGCGTCGGTCCAATGGCGGTTAAGATCGGTGTCAATAAAACGCACGCCCTTCTGCAGAGCCCGCGTGTTGCCGGCAAACAGATAAACGCGACCGCTAAGCCTCGGTTCAAGGGCGGAGATCTTTTTGGCGACCCGCCGAACGGCTCGGATGCCAGCGGTCTCATTGCCGTGAATGCCGCCGAAGACAAGGAGTGTGGGGCCGCAAATTTCCGTACCAAAAGAAGCTATAAGGTGCTCGCCTTCGCCAACGATCTCGGCTGTTTTGGTTGTAGAGTCCACCGTTCTGATATACTCCTCTGCAAATATCTGCAAATATCGAACCGCGAGAGTTATGACCGTATCCGACATGCCGACCGGAACTGTAAAAGGCCCCGGCCAATTGCCTCAAGAATACACATTCATCACACGCGACAATAGCCGAGTCAGGATAGGTGAATTCGTTTACTATGAGGCCGAGGCAGAAGCTGAGAAGCGTCGGATAATCGGAACCGTTAAGTCCCGCAAACTTATCCGTGGCCTTCCCGACGATTTTCTGTCGGAACCCGGAATCCCGCCGGCCGAGGTCGCAGAGATCTTAGGAATTGACCCGAACCCGGAGGTCTATGAGATAACGGTTGAAACGATCGGTTACTTCAGCCCAACGCTCGGCGATTTCGTCAATCCACGCATACCGCCGAACCCAGGTGATGCCGTCAGCCTGGCCTCGGCGGAGACGCTTGCTTCCGTTCTTAGCCCTCGCCGAGAGGGAGACGGAGGTTCAGCACATATCGGTTCGCTGTTGACGCGCGACGCTGGCGAAGTGCCGATCGTCCTCTCGGTTAAAGATGTCGTCTCGACCCATCTCGCGATACTCGCATCGACGGGCTCGGGAAAATCCTACACGGCAGGCGTATTGGTCGAGGAGATGCTGCGGCCTTACAACCGGGCGGCGGTCCTGATCGTCGATCCGCACGGCGAGTACCATACAATGGCATCGATCCAGGGTGACCCTCAGTTCACTGGCGAAAATGGCTATCGGCCGGAAGTGAAGATCTTCACGCCGGATCGGATCAAGGTCCGTTTCTCATCGCTTACAGAAGGCGACATCAGGTATCTGCTGCCGGACGGAACCTCCGATAAGATGCTTCACTTTCTCCGGCAGGCGTACCGCTCGCTGCAGGAAAAGCTTCGGGCCGAGGGGCGAAAGGAATATCTTTACAACTACTTCGATCTCCGCGATGAGGTGCAGCGGCAGCAATACGGCAAGGACGAACGAGACGCCGGCGATGGCGGGAACGTCTCATCGATACAGGGGCTTCTTTGGCGGCTCGATTCGCGTTTCGATCAGGCGGACAGCATTTTCCACGCCCACGAACACATTGAACTCGGCGATCTTTATCGGCCCGGCCGCGCTACCATCCTCGACCTTTCGGACATCGAGCAAAGCCTTCAGCAGGTGATCGTCGGGACCCTTCTACGAAGGGTGAACAAGGCCCGCGAACAAACGGTTCGGGGACACGCCACATCGGGTGAGAATTTTCTCGATTATCCGGTCTTTACGTTGCTTGAGGAGGCCCATCGGTTCGCTCCGGCCGGTTCGAGCGTTGTATCAACAAATGTTCTAAAACAGATCTTGAGCGAAGGACGCAAATTCGGCGTCGGCATCGGGCTGATCACCCAACGGCCGGGCAAGCTGGATCAGGACGTTCTCTCGCAGTGCATGACGCAGATCATCATGCGAATCGTCAACCCCATCGACCAGCAGACAATCGCGCAATCGGTAGAAGGAGCAGGCAGGGCAATGCTTGCCGAACTTCCGGCTTTGACGAAAGGCCAGGCGATCATTTCCGGTGTCGGGATCAACACGCCGGTAATGTGCCGGATCCGCCCACGCTTAACGACCCACGGCGGTGAAACCTTTGACGCACCGGCTCAGTGGGTGAAATGGCACAACGAAGGACAGGCCAAACGCGACCAGGACTCGGCACCTTACCTCAAGCCGGATCCCGGCAAAAAGCCGGAAAAGCTGGGCAACATTCGTATATGAACCGGATCATCTTGCGCTGAGGCGATATAGTTCCTGCCCGTTTGTACCTGCGAGATCCTTGCGGACAAGCAGCATCAGTTCGACACCTGGTCTGAGCGGATAGGAAGCATGATATACATAGTTTGCGGAATAGCGGCGAATAGCTTCTGCGTCCTGCTCGCCCTTTTTTGCGATGATCATTTCAGCCGTCTTCGTATCGAAGAACTTGCCGTGGAAGATCGCCTTTGGGTAATCGCGAAGATACCATACCAACGGCCAGTAATCCGGCGAAACGACCTCGACCGCCGTATCTTTCCCCTTGCCGCTTACCTCGGCGAACCGCTCGATGTCGGCGACCATATCCAAAAACTCACGCCTTGTGTGAGCGTAAACGTATGGCATTTTCTCATCGTCGTACCTGACAAAATTCGCGTCGTAGGTCTGATAAGCGAGCAGAGCGAATGAAGCTCCGGCCATGACGACGGCGGCAACTCTCCCAAGCGACCCTAAAGAGCGGGCGAGCTCATTCACCGCGTAACCTGCGGCGATGCACGCGGGCAAAAGAAACGAAAGAGCGAGCCAGGGAGTCTTATAAGGGATGATCGTATATGCTAGAAACATCCCTAGCGTCCAAAGCCCCGCAAACATAGCAAATCTGTGACGCGCTTTAAAGAATGCGATAGCCGTTCCGAGCGCGGAAAGAAGAACGATCGGCGACTCGACCTTCATTGCCCAGTAAAGATAAGCAAACAGGCCGTTATCCGTATGGTCGCGGCTGCCGGTCTTTGTCCAGATGGAATATGCCTCAAAGGCCTTGCTAACACCTTCCGGGTACGTGAAGAATGACGAGAAAAAAAGGACAAAGATGTAAATGAACGCAAGAGCCGATGCGACGATTACAAGCCAAAGGTCGATGCCCGAGCCGAGAGCCTCGCGAAAGTTTGTCCAGTTGAGTTCGAGGTCGTCGAGTTCGTCTTCACCCCCCTTTGCCAGCTTTTCCGCAAGCAATCGACGCCAAATCCACACGAAAAATACCGCGATCAGCATCGTTCCGAGCGTGATGAAAGCCGTCTCTTTGGTCGCGAAGAGGAGCGCAGCGGATGCCGACGCGATGAGAAGGTAGATCGGACGCCCGTCCCGCCAGACCATTAGCATTCTGATCACGAAACCGACCAAAACAACTTCCACCGCAAAGACCGCAACGGCGATGTAGAAGAACCTGTCTGGGTCGCCGGACGAAATCGATGAAGCGATGTTGAGCGTCGTTGGAAAAAACGAGACCAATAAAAGCAGGGCCATCCAACCGATCGCTAATGGCCCGGCCTTGCGACGATCGATGAAATAGGTAATGGAGATAACGATCGCCAGGCTTAAGAAAACAAAAAATATCTCGTGAATGAAGTACCGCGAGATAAAGACCATCCCCGGCGAGAGGGCAAGAAATGCGGCGGCGGCAAGGGCACCAACCCGGCCGATGTATCGCCTAAGGAAGAACGCGAGAACTACAATGAGGACACCCCAAACGGCGACGCTCCAGCGTACCGTTACTGTATCGAGCCCGCCGAAAAGTTTCGTGAACGCGAGAGAAATGTAGTAGAGCGTCGGGCCGTGGTAGTTCTCAGGGTCGTATTTATAGATTCCCTCACGGTAAAGATTGGTCAGGAACCATCCGTTTACGCCCTCATCGTGGTGAAATGGTTTGAGAGCTAACCAATAAAACCGCAGAAAGGCCGCGAGGGCCGTAACCGCTGCACAACCCAGCAGCCATGTGACATCAGCTCCGAAGCCTCCTTTTTCTTCACCTTTCGTTTCTTCGATCGACATTCGTTCAGCTAGTTGATTTCTATTCTGCGACCTTGAACACGCGATACGGCCCGGATTCAGCAATAACCGGGTAGCGGGCAAAGAACTGCTCGTTCGGCGAGAGCGTGTTCCGCTCTTCGGGCGAAATAAGCACGTGTGTGATCCCATGCTTTCTCATCAGTTCTTCGGCCTGCGAACCGCCGCGATAGATCGCTTTGAGATCCTCTTCGCGTGGTTTGTGATCGATCCCGTGTGAGCCAAGATGCCCGGCATAGCGCATGAATGATGACCGGCCGCTCAGAACCACCGCAGAATTATAAGTCGGCGAGTTGAGCAGAACCGCATCCGGCCGCGTCGAAGCCCGGATGCGATTCGCTGCGGTTACGGCATCGGGCTCGAATACCCGATAATTTATCTGCTTCGAGACCGTGCGCCAAACGTCAAGCCCACCGCTCATCGTAAGAACGAGCACCGCCGCAACTGCAACCGCCTTCCAACCGACCGACCGCCTCCAGAACGACGCAATCGCAAGAGCGACGAGCGGGAGCGACATCACGTACCAGTAGATCAAGATCTTAATGTTGTCCCACTCCCACGGTGCGAGCTTAAGCACGTTCGAGACAACAAAAAGCACAGCAAACGGAATGTAGAAAAGCAACAATGTCGGACCAGCCTTGATCGCATTAGTCTCGGCCTCACGTTCGGCCTTGGTCGGTTTTTTCTTCGGCTTGGCATCTTCGGCTAGCGGCCCGACAGAATTCCAGACAAGGTAAATCCCGGCAGCCAAAAGAGGAAAAAGCAGCCCGGTATTCTTCAGCCAGAACCATAGGAAGTTATCGTCCCGCTTGTCCCAGCCAAAATGAAATCCGACGAATTCGCTTGTCCGAGTCGCGCTTCCCGTCATCGACCAAAGAAGAAGCGGTATCGCGACGATCGCCGTCCCAATCGCGAAGGCAAAAAAATCAGGCCATCGCTTCCGCTTCATCCCAAGCACAAACACACCAACGATAAACAATACCGCAAGGCTGTGAACATGGATCAGCGGAAGCATTCCTGCAACGAGGCCGACGATAAAATAGGAGAGAAGAGAGTAATTGGCTATCCTCGAGTCCTTGATCTCCTCCTCGGCCCTCGGTTCGGAGAAGGCTCTCCAAAGTAAGCCTGTCGTGATCAATGCGATCGGCATTCCGAGCAAGAGGCTTCGCTGCGTTAGGAAAAGCGTCGTCAGCGAATTGCCCCAACGGAATTGATCACCGATGGTGTAGTCCTTCGGCAAGTTCCAGATGAGTTCAAAGAAGCTCTTCGTTTGCCCGAGATAGTCGCCGAAGAACACGACGAACCCGAGCCCGCCACTCAGGAAAAGCAGTATCGGAGCGAGTTTTGCGGCAAGCCGATCGTTGACGAGTTTTAGCACCAACCGCTCCAGAATGACGAGCAGCGAGAAGGCCCAGCCGACATTCTGGACCAGCATCGCTTCGCGAACGCCGACACCGAGCTTAATGAACATCGCCGTGATCAGATCAGCAATGAACGGATAGGTGAACTTCACACCGGCAAAGTTCGGATTGTCCGGAGGAAAACTCGCTCCTTCCGTAAAGGCATAGATCGCCCCGAGGTGAAACGGCAGATCGCCAAGATTGTTCGACCCGCCCGTGAAGATACCTTGTTCGTTAATGATGATCGCCCGATCAAAAAAGAGGACCAAAAGAACGAGAATTATGGCGTAGTAAAGGAAGCGTAGAAACTTCGCTCCCGTCGCCCCTTGCAGCTTGCCGCGGGCAAGGATGCGGTCGCGGTCAAAGGCCTTTCGGCGATCTTGATCGAGAAGAAGAAGGAGCGGTAGAAGAGTTATTATAAGTGATACCGCTGCAACTAGCGATGTGATCCCAAAGCCGAACCCGAGAAGAAAACCGGCAAGCCCAAAGATCGCCGAACCAATTACACACCCCGCGGCAAGGCGCCATAGCAGCGGCTCGTCATCCTCGATCAGGTAGGTAAGGGCTGCGCCGCCGATCATTATCGCAAAAAGAATTATCAGGCCAGGGATCATTGCAAATGCTTCCGAAAACTAGAAGTTTAAAGTAACCGATTATCGCTTCCCGGCAAAACATGCCGGAACAAGCCCTATTTGGCTAGAATCTGCCATCGAAATCCACTATAATTCTTTCGCATTTCATAAGTGATCCCAATGGCTCTGCGAGGCTCCAAAAATATGCTGCGTTCAGTACCTGCGACTCTCCTGATCGTTCTTGCGACGGTCGCAACAATCGTTTCGGCACAAGATTCTCCCTTCAAGCGGCTTGAGATAATTTCGACACTTTCCACGCCGTCGGCTACGGCGCCTGCCGCAGAGGGACATCTCATCCGCAGCGTTCGATCTCTCCCCGACCGCTCGGCCATCGTGCACACGGATCAGGCCGTTTACCGCACTGATGACGGCGGGCAAAGTTGGCAGAGACTGCCTCTCGGGATTCCGATCTTGGCAAGGATAGCTTCGATAACGGTCGATTCAAGCCGACTGTTCGTGGTCATCGGGAACGGCCCTTACGTCTCCATCGCAGTCTCATCCGATGGCGGCGTGAGATGGTCCAACCTCCAACTTGATCTTCCTCGTTTTGAGGACCTCGAAGCCGCTCCGGCAACCGGAAAACTCTCGCTTTCGGGCGACACGATGACGCTCAGCTTTCGTTTGCAGACCTCCTCGAACTTTGTCGGTGTCGCGGAGTATCGGTCAATTGATGGAGGCCGCACGTGGGAGTTGCCCCGTCGAGAGATCGATCTCCGTCGTGATGATTCGCCCGAAGGCATTATCAGCGACGGACCTTGGACGCTGGAGAACATCGGCGAATGTCTCGGCTTCAAAGCGGGGTGCTATCAGCGGTCGGTACTAAAATTTGCCGGTTCCGATGCGATGCCGACCGAGCTGAAGGTAAGCACCGATGACGCCCGAGAAAAAGCGCTCGCAGAAGCACGAGAGACACCGAAATTTTCCGCCGTTTCGACCGGACCGAACCGCATCAGTCTCAACCGCGGTTTTGATAAATGCACCGCCGGCACAATTCAGCAGATGCAGACGTGGTGGGACACCTCGTGGTTCCATGATGCCAATATCTATATGAGCGGGCGCAACCGCGGATGCTCTCAGCCGCAGTTGACCGCCCAATGGGTCCAGCAGGTCAAGGCGATGGGCTGGGGACTTATCCCGACCATCGTCGGCTACCAATCGCCCTGCATAGCCAGTACGACGTTTACGCGTCCGCGATTCAGCCTCGACCCCGTGGTCGCCGAAACGCAGGGCCGCGAGGAAGCGGGGATCGCGGTTACGGATGCCGGCAATCTCGGCCTCGGCCCGGGCACGATCCTTTACTACGACATGGAACGCTACGACGAGACGGCGCAGACGCCCGGCTGCCGCATTGCTTCGACAGCATTCCTTAAGGGATGGACCGACCGCGTCCGCGAACTCGGTTACGAATCCGGCACTTACGGCTCGCCAAAAAACGCACAGGAAGACTGGGTAAACCTACCGCCTGCGAGCAAGATGCACGCGATCTGGATGG
>ERZ761602.5546-NODE-5546-length-14843-cov-7.203341_pt1 | contig 14843 bp, 9 predicted proteins | sample MGYA00512165_ERZ761602 | MGnify/ENA primary metagenome ERZ761602 (study PRJEB28899, sample SAMN02445085) | bioreactor sludge metagenome | biome: EBPR sludge; isolation source: Thorneside wastewater treatment plant | place: Australia: Brisbane, Thorneside...
CAGCCCCTTTTAGGGGCTTTCCTCAAGCCACCCGCTATGCGGGTGGCGCGTGACTCAACCTCAGCTCGCCGACCGGCTGGTGTGATCGTTCCTGGGCCTGCGTTGATGGCGTGCAGGCACAATTGGCATAGAGGTTGCCGAAACCTGAAAATCAACTATAACCTTAACTAATCCAGATTTATGGGTGGGCCAGTAACGCTTTCACGCCACCAGTACAGGTCTGAGAATGCTTGCTATCAAGGTCATTTATTTTTTATCGAATAACGCAATAACAGTTCGTGCTGCCCTTCCACAATCAGATTGTCCAGTTGTCCAATTCGAACAAAGCCTTGTGATTGATAAAAACAAAGGGCAGGCTCATTAAACGCGGAAACTAGAGTCCACAGATTACGCTGGTTTTTAGCCTGCGCGTGCGCCGTAAGCCATTGCATCAGCCATGTTCCCAGGCCCTGATGTTGAAATCCGGGTAGCAAGGCAATCAGCTCTAGCAATGTACCTCGCAACCACGGCGAACGTAGTGCGATGACTCCGGCGGGAATTCCGTCCACATGCAGGTATAAGCATTCAAAATCTTGTTGCACGCCAAGCAGATAATTACGCAAGGTGCCAACCTGATAGCCAAGTTGCCGCCAAGGAGTCATACCGACCAGTTCGGCAGTCAGCAAGTCTGCCTCTATAGGTTGTATGGGAGAAAGGTTGCGCTGGATCATTCCGTGCCTTTCCCAACTTTCTTGTCATAAGACTGGTTGTCTCCCACCCGAAGTTCATAGCAGGAATCGGCAGCCTCGACGGCTTTCCCCTCGGCCAGCAGTTGGGTAACCGTAACAAATCGGTAGCCTCTGGCTCGCAGGGCTGGAATCAGCTTCGGTAAAGCTTCGCTGGTTTTCCAGCCACGGCCATTGGCATGGGCGATGATGATGGAACCGGGTTTAATACCTTCAAGAATGATTTTAACAATTCCATCGGATGTCTGCCTGCGCCATGGGTCGGCGGTAACGATATTCCATTGAATAGAAGGTAAACCGTAATCGCCCATGAAATCTAGTGCCTCTCGGCTACACGTTCCATAAGGATAGCGGAAGGTTAACGGGACAGGTGGAATTCTATTGATCTCCTCCGGTGGAATACCACGCTGACGCAAGTCCTCCGCCAAGTTATCCCGTAGCAATTCATATTGAGCTTGCGTCCATAGAATCTGTTCTTTCATTTCCTGGCCAGTCAGCAATCGCATGTTACCATGCGTCCATGCATGGTTTCCAATCTCAAACAGAGGGTCAGCCATCAATTGTTTAGTTTGGTCAGGGTGACTGCGCATCCATTTTCCTCCCGCATAAAAAGTGGCTGGCACTTGCTGGGTACGCAAATAATTGACTAGTTCAGCATCATAACCTGTGATTTCGCTAGCGCGTTCGCACAGATCAAAAGTCAGAGCAACCAGTTTCTTATCAGGGTCAGGTATTTGCACTGCGCGAATGGATCCCCGCAAATGGCTGGGCAAGGGTTTGAGGCTATAGCGAGGATATTGCCTTAGAGGGGGGGAATAGTCCGGATGATCTTTCAGGGATATGATTTTCTTGTCGGCAGGATTACCATGCAATTGTTCCAACGTCCAACAGGCCTCAAGAATTTTCTCCGAGCCGAAAGACCGGAAGGTGGTAACATTAACCGGCTGGCCTGCTCCAGTAAGCGGGATGGTTTCTATTTTAGGGTTCTGACCTAATAGTTTATTCTGCGACACCACCGATCTGCTTTCCAGCTCAGATTTGGAGGATGCTATTACAACTGCATCAATGGGGGTTTCTTCTGGTTTAATCATTTGCTGATCTAGCGGAATATTGATTGGTTCTGAATCTTCTTGAAAATAACTGGTCACTGGATTTAGCTTCATGCCGGCGAAATCAATTATAAATTCATCGGATGACATCTTGTCTGCTGAGGCCAGATTTTTAATCAGCCAGAACCCACTTTCCATCCGTTCCAATGAGATATAACCATTAAATCTTTCTTCAGGTTTATCCTTTTTCTTAAAAAGGACATCTACTTTTACAGCGGCTTTGTCCACATCAATTTGTAGGGGACTGACCTGTACAGAAGACACCTTTTCGATTGTATCACAGCCTTTGTAGCCGGGGCGCATCCTGGCAGCATCCTGGCAGTGCTTTTTTTTCAATAAATCATAAAAATCATATATGGTGTTAACTGGATCAGGAATAAAATGCTTGACGGTCACTCCACCGGTGTGGGTGAGAGAATCCCCGCTATTATCCTGTAACGCTATGATTTTCCAAGCACCAGTTTTATTAACCCCAAGATGAAAGATCGCCTGGTAAGGCTGGCTATCTACCGAATCATGACATTGAAGTACAACAGATAGGGCAGCACCAGATGGATTTGTGGAAGCTGCTAATTCGATTTGACTGGGCTGGCACCGATCGCTCACAGGGGATTCCCGCACGGCTTGCGCCGCATAACGAGCGGGGTGGGAGTTTGGTAATTCCCATGCGGACTGAACCTGACTGGCATGACCATCACGAATAGCTTGGTAATAAGAGGTTATGAAATTAAGCGGTGCGTCGCCCTGCAAATTTGTTTTTTCCGTGGCCAAAACTTTCTGGGTAGGCGCTACTGTTTTGGTCGCCATATCTATTTCTTGCATGAAAATCTTCCAGAATATGGCAACTAAAAGAACCCCAATGATGACTACCAGTCCACCCAGGACGTATATCCAAAATTTACGGGCGGGAGTAGCTACCTTTTCATAAGTGGTCCTCATCATCTGACCCCTTGAAAATCAGTGATGCGCCATGCGCCAGAATCGTTCTTCTCGAACGTAATATCTACAGTGTATTCTTGATAACCCCTATTTTGGCGACGTTCATCACATCCCACAGTCATACGGATACTAGCTTGTGTAAATGAGTTATCGAACTTACAATCGGTAGTATTTTCTTTTTTTGGTTCGCAATCACCGCCGCCACCTTTTTTTACATTCTTATAGGCTTTTTGAGCCTTACCGGACTCTGGATTTTTCCAGAGCATTTGAACTCGATTAGCATCACCAACCGCAATAGCGGCGTAATAATCAGCGATGATCCTGATCAAGTTGTCAAGTTCATTTTTCTTGCGCGCTGCGGCTAAGCTTTCAGCCCTATCAACATCAGCCTCGCGTTTAGCTTTGTCAATCTCTTGTTGGGCTTCATCACGTATACGTTGCGCCTCTTTTTGGGCACTCTGTCTGATTTCCTCAGCCTGACGTTGAGTTTCTTTTAACACATCCTGGTTTTGGATGTCTGGTTTAGGAACATAAGCTCCTGCATCTGATTGGCCTGTATGAGTAGGCATTTTTATCAGGACAACCAGTAATAGCAAGGCGATAACGATACCTACACCGGAAACGATTGGCATCCAATTGACTCCGTTCCGCCGATTATCTGGTGGATCGTCTCTCGAAACGGACTGCCGCAGGTTGTTTTTGGACGGGTCGCTAACGGGTGGTATATCTATGCCAACGGATGGTTTTGAATGTGATGTTGGAGCAAACAGGCGTTGCTGAAGCTCCCTGACGGATTGTGGGCGATTCGCAATGCGCATACTTAGGGCGGAGTCAACCGCTTGTAAAAAAGCAGGGGGGAAATCCTTCCCAGCCAGATGATTGACCGATTTCAATGGGTCATCATGACCTTCAATCATGGCATTGGCCCGGATTGGGGCATCGGCTGGCACTCGAAGCGTAATACTGTAATAAATGGCTGCCCCTATTGCATATATGTCAGTGGATGGCTGTAGCTGGCTGCCACTGTACTGCTCACTCGGCGCATAGCCGTCCGATGCCACCAGAAAACTAACCAAGCGTGATGCTTGTCCCAACTGATGGCGCGCGCCGCCAAAGTCGATGAGTAATGGGGTACTGTCGCTGCGCAAGAAAATATTGGAAGGCTTGATATCCAAATGGAGCAGATTGCGGTCGTGAATAGCGCGCAAGCCATCCAGCAGCGGATTAAAGACGGCCTCGGATTCTTGATAATTTAGGGATCTACCTAACCGATGTAAGTAGGAATCGAGCGTCTCTCCATTTTCGTAATCCATCACCAGATATGCTGTACCATTGGCTGTTAGTAGACGCCGCACCCGAACGATATTGGGATGATTGAATTGAGCAAGTATTTGTCCTTCCTTGTAAAAGCGTTGTAGGCCAAACTGGTAGGTCTGTTCCGCTTCCCCCGCATAACTACAGACCGTGCGGGTATTTTGATCGCGCCATGCGTTACGTGGAAAATATTCCTTTATCGCCACATCAACATTCAGGCTGGTATCAGTCACCAAATAGGTGATGCCAAAACCCCCCGATCCCAACACTCGCTTGATGCGAAATACATCGATCATTTCACCGGCCGCCAAAGGCCGCTGGTAGGTTGCCTCAGTCATTATTCCACCCTATTCATCAAAGCTATTTATCGGTTTTGTTCCATCTCATGCAGGCTCCCTCCCCTCTTATGGGAAGGGTAGGGGTAGGGGGCACGAATCGTCCCCTACCCGCTGATTGCTAGCGGCAGCGCCACGGTCTACAACCCTCAGCAAGTTCGTAATATCATAATACTACTACATGATGCTACGCTAGTTGGATAAGCGAACCAGGATTGCTATGCTTACCCTCAGCAGACGCAGCATCATCGACGCGCCTTCCCTCAGTGGGTCAACTCCCTGCGTAAGGTGTTCCATGGGCGCCCCTGCCTGCCTTCTCTTGGGGTTAAAGCTTAAAAATGGCTAAAATAACGTATTCTCCCTCATCATTTTTCGCTTCCATGATCAGACTTATTCCTTTTAAAACCAAGGGCAAAACCATGTCTTTCTTACCAGGATACGCGCAAGATGTTGGGTCTCGGGATCGCCAGGAGGATTATCTTGCGGAAAAGCAGATTGGCAATATGCATGTTGCCATTCTGGCAGATGGCATGGGTGGCTATGAGGGGGGTGATCAAGCCAGTGATATTGTGACGCAGGGTTTCATCCGCTTTGTGGAACAGCAGACGCAGAGATACCCGCAAATCCCGGATTTATTGGTGGATGCCACCTTCAGTGCCAATGCTCGGTTGGCGCAGATCAAAAAGAATTCCAACTCTAATATGGGGTCTACTCTGGTAGCCTTGCTGGTATGTGGGAACCATGCCTGGTGGGTTAGTGTTGGCGATAGTCTGTTGTATCTGTGGCGTAATGGCCAACTGCAAAAACTGAATGCGAAACACAGCCACTATCAAGATTTGCGCCAAAAAGTGTTTTTAGGGGAGATGTCCAGTGCGCAGGTCGCCAGCGACCCGCAACGGGATGGTCTGACTAGTGCACTGGCTGGACGAGAAATAAAGTATGTGGATATTTCTCGGTTCGGCATAGACCTACAGCAAGGGGATATTTTCATCCTGGCCAGTGACGGATTGGAGACTCTCTCGACCGAACAGATCATAGCCATCCTGCAAAAAAGCTCTGCTCCACAACAAATTGCCGATGTATTGGTGCGGCATGTCAAACTTGTCGGAAATCCCCACCAGGACAACGTGTCCGTGTTGGTTGTTGGAGCGAATATTCAGCAAGGTGCAGACCTAAAAAATGGAATGGCAGCCCGTGCTAAAAAGAGCTGGTTTACTTCTCCATCTATATTAGCAATAAGTGGTCTACTGGTTGGAGGAATGCTCGGCTTTGTTGCAACTAGAATTCCATCCAAGCTAAAAGAACAACAAAATATTCCGAGCATTACGAAAAATCCTCTCGTATCTCTTGATCTTTCTAAGCGGTGTATTGATGAAGTAAAAAGGGCAGGAGAAGTATGTCGACAGGTATTTGCTGAAAAAACGAAGAGTTTAGTGTTCTGCCCAAAAATCGAAGAAGAAACCAAAAAACGCTGCGAAAGCTCCCAAGTACAGCCACACCCAGGCCAAAAGAACCCCGATTCCGCAGCCCACGACTCCGCAACCCCGGTTCCACAGCCCACGGCTCCGCAGCCTCAAACCCAACAGGTTCCAAATACAGAACCTTCCCATCCAATCCAGCAGACGACAACTCAGCAGCCTTTTGGTCCAACAACTCTCCAACCCAGTAATCGAATCGGGAACCATCAAGGGCAAAGGCTTGAGCAGTAAAGTGGAAAAGTAATTATGAAGCGATATAACAGAATGACTGTAATTGGGCGGCGAATACAGGCTATGGCGTTGCTATTGGCGCTTTGGGTTCTGACGGTGGACGTCGCAGCGGACGAGCGAGTGGCATTGGTGATCGGCAATGACGATTATCAATCTTCCTGGAAGTTGACAAATGCTGTCAGCGACGCGAAACGAGTAGGTGATGTCTTGGAAAAGGAATTGGGCCTCCGTGTAATCCGTAGAAATAATTTAAAGCATAGCGAATGGTTAGATACTCTGGATGAATTAGGCAAGGCGGTGGTCAGAGCAGACTGGGTAGTGGTGTACTATGCAGGCCACGGTATCCAAATGGGGGGTAAAAATTATCTGGTTCCTGTAGATGTTGATCTTAAGGGGGAGGGCGATCTGCGGCGTACCGTGTCGCTCGATGCATTGCTGGTCGAAGTCAATCGAGCCCAGAAACTGGGGTTGGTTATTTTGGATGCTTGCCGAAACAACCCATTCACGGTACAACTAAATCAAAGCGCTGGACGCTCGGTAGCGGGGCGAGGCCTAGCACGGGTTGAAAACACTGGTAATAACAATACATTGGTCGCATTTGCTACACAGGAGGGTACTATCGCGGCGGACAGCGGTGTCTATGCGGACGCCTTGGTCAAATACTTAGCGACGCCAGGCTTGGAAGTCGAGCGGTTATTTGGCAAGGTGCGTGACGAAGTAATGGCACGCACCGGAAACACCCAAAAGCCGTTTACCTACGGCTCGCTAGGTGGTGGCTCTTATGTCTTCAAACCAGTATCTGATGGCAATGGAAATCAACATTTTGATTCTTCGAATAATCTTCAGAATGATATCCTCAATATTATTGAAACTATAATAACCTCTTTCTACAACCGGATATTCACCATTGCTGGACTGATCGCCCTGTTGGTCATGATGGGCTTTGCCCTAATGTACCGCTATTTCCGAGTCACCAACCAGGCTCCATTCAATTCTCGCATACTGAGCCGCATGATCCGAGAACGAATGTCGCGATCCTGTTATAAATTATCGCACGTACTTACCTTTCGGCGGAAGGAGCAAGCCCCGCAATCAACCATTGATGTTCCGCCACCAATACCTAAAGTATTTTACCGTCTAGTACCTCAGCGGAATGACTGTGGTTTGCCCACTTTGATATTGTCCAAGCCCGGGAATTATCGGCTAGGTCGGATGCAAACCGATAATATCCAACTGGTCGTTCCCAGTCAATATGTATCCAGTGAACACCTGGTTATTACAGTGAACCCTGATTACAGTGTCGCTGTGGAGAATTTAAAGCCCACCAATAAAACTCATATTTCTGGCGTAGAAATTCCATCTGGGAAAATATGCCCGATCCAGCCGGGTCAAACCCTACGTCTTGGGCATGACGAAGTTATCTACAGTTTGAAAAAAGGATAATAGCGAAAGCCCATGGAATATAGCATTCAGGAAAAATAACTTTTTTTTGTAGAGTTAGGTTTTTCACGCGGCATGCTCTAAATTAAAGCGTTACCCAACAAAACTACGATGGATTCTGATCTACCTCCACATGCAAAATGTCTAAAGTTGAGAAATATATGATATTTAATATGTTACCCTTTTACCTGCGCGCCGCGCGCATTTTTCTGCGCGATTTTTTGGGGAGTGATCTACCGTGAATCACCTTGCACTAGCGCCTTATTGCACAAACATGGGAGACTGAACGTATGGCTTTTCGACGTTGTGATGCTGGAGAACATACCTACGATGATTCCCAGCACAGTAGTTGCCCGTTTTGCCGTAAAACCCGGTTGACCTCTCCACCCCGTGGGCCAGCGGGAATTCCCGTTGACATCCCTCCCCCCCAATCCCCGCCACCCATGCCGGGAAAAACAACCCCGGCGAATGGCTCCATTGGCTCTATCGATGAGCCAAGCAGTAGTGACGCTAAAAAAACCCGTATCATTCTCGACGGTAGCGACGGCAAAGCCTTTAGCGATGCCATGCCGGTGGTGGGCTGGCTGGTTGTCGTTAATGGTAAAGGTTGTGGACGCGATCTGCGTATTTTGCCCGGCATGAATCATATCGGGCGCGAGAAAGGCGAGATTCTGCTGAATTTTGGCGATGCCTCGATTTCCCGCGAAAGACATGCCCGACTAGCCTATGACCCTGACGAAAACACGTTCTCGCTGGCACATTTGGAGGGTCGCAATCTGACCAAGGTCAATGGCAAAACTGTGATGACCACCTATGAACTCACGGCTTATGACCACATCCGCATGGGTGAAACCGAAATGATTTTTGTACCTCTGTGCGGGCCACAGTTTTCGTGGAGGACATCGGGAGACTGATTTCGGAGGCCATTGCATCAACCATGACATTGGTTCTCGTTCCCACGCTCCAACGTCACTGCCATTAGCTTAATCAGTACGCCTGCGTGCCCCACGGTCGGATAATCTTTGCGGGGTGCGTGCGTACCTTTCGTAGCGCTGAATGATTACAAGAGAAATAGGCATGAACTACACACTACAACCTGGTAACCGTATTAACGATTATGAAATTCAGGATATCCTTGGAGCCGGTGGTTTCGGCGTGACTTACCAAGCGATGGATTTAAATCTTAGACATGAAGTGGCCATCAAGGAATATTTCCCTACTATTGCAATCAGGTCGAAAGGAAGCCGTACAGTCCGTACCACCGAAATTAACCAACAGGAATATGCCATTGGCTTGGATCGCTTCTACAAGGAAGCGCAACTGCTCGCGCAGTTCAGCCATATCAATATTGTGCGGATATTGAATGCTTTTGAAGGCAATGGTACTGCCTACATGGTCATGGAATATGAGCACGGACAAGACTTAAGCAAGTTTATCGAAAAAATTGGCCGCCCTCTCTGCTATGGTGAAATTATCGGCTTTTTCGTACCCATCCTGGATGGCTTGCGCGCCATGCACAAAAAAAACGTGCTGCATCTCGACCTGAAGCCGAACAATATCTTGATCCGCACCAATTCGACGCCCTGTTTGATTGATTTTGGCGGCGCTCGCTACCAGGCCGCGCAGGCAAGCCGACTGGTGACGGCCAAGGTCAGTTTCATGGTGGCGACCGACGGTTACTCCCCGCCGGAACAGTATTCCAACGACAAGGAATCCAAGGGGGCCTGGTCAGATATTTACGCCTTGGGAGCAACGCTCTATGCCTGCATGGACAGTGGGAAAATCCCGCCCAGCAGCACGATGCGTTCTGGCAAAATCATGAATACTGATCGCGACCCGCTACAGCCCGCGACAGAGCGTTTCAAAGGCAAATACCCCCAAGCTCTGCTGGAACTGGTCGATCGTTGCCTTTCCCTCCAACGTTCCCGTCGTCCGCAAAATGCCCAAGACATGCAGGATATTTTGATTCAGATTGCCAACCAGGAAACGATCCAGTCGAAGGGACATGAAGAGCAATCGGTTGACTCTGGCTCACGATCCACTGGTTCAACATCGAAACCTCAAAATCCCCGTTCGGGGTTCTGGCTACGCGCGGCGGCGTTTTTGCTGCTGTTGCTCGCCCTGGTCGCCTTGCTGGTTGTGGCAAGGGCGGCGCACGCCGTGGAGAAACCAGCGATTTTCCTGCAACCTGCTGGACTGGAAGGCAATAGCCTGACCCTGCAATGGTGGGTGGAAGGGCTGCGCGGGCAAACCGTTACCCGTGCCGAACTACTGGTGGATGGGGCAACAGTCAACGCCCGGTCGCAACTTGAACCCGCGCGTGGCCAGGCAGTCTGTTACCTGCTGATGGTGGACACCAGCAAATCCATGGTGACCAAAAGCGCGAAAGGTCTTACGAGTACGAATAGTGAAATCATCGGCCTGTTGAAAGCGATTGTGGAAGGCAAACCTGCCCATCATGCGCTCGGCTTGATGAGCTTCTCCAAACAGGCCACCATTCTGGTGGAACCGACCCAGGATAAGACGGCGCTGTTGCAGGCACTGACGGACATTAAGTTCGATCAGTCGCGCACCGAACTGTTCCGTTTTGTCGAGAATGGAGTCCGTTCACTGGAACAATGTCCACCCGCCTACCGAAAAGTTGTTTTGCTAGTTTCCGATGGTCTGGCGGAAGACCAGTCCTTCAATAAGGAAGAAGCGTCTCAGTTTGCCCGGCAACGACAAGTCAGCCTCTACAGTTTCTTGGTCAAGGATACCGACTCCCTGCAAAACCTGGTCTATCTGGCGGAAAAAACCGGGGGGTGGGGTTCTGAACCTGCCGATCATGGTCCGTCAAACCGAGCTAAAACAATTGCCAGTTTGTACCAGGACAGCAACAGCGGTGGAAATTTACAAGCGGTATTGCCGCAAGGGCGGCCCATTCAAGGCGTGCAACTACGGATCACGTTATCGAATGGCGAGCGCCTGGCGGCGGACGTACCGTTGAGGTTTGCCTCTCTCAATCCGGCGCCGTCGAATTCCGTACCCTCACCTGTCCTGCCGGAGTGGAAAAAGAAACTGTTGGCATGGGTCCCTGGACTGACCCCCAACCAGCTTGACTATATCTCGTGGGGACTGGGGGGGTTGCTGCTGCTGTTGCTGGGCGGGCTGGCTTATCGCGTTTTACGCCCACGCCTGGCCCCGCCGAAAAAATCCCGTGACCCCATTGGTTTTCTGGTCGGTCACGAGCAGTCTTACCCGATTTTCGCCGGAGTGAACAGCATCGGCTTTTTACCCACCAACGACATCGTCATCGATGACGATACCGTAGGCCGAACTCACGCGACGCTGCACTACCAGGGGGATGGGGATGTAGTGCTGACCGACCTGAACTCCCTGAACGGCTGCTGGGTAAATGGCAACCGTATTCAGCGCCCGACCTGTATTCAGGATGGGGATCTCATTGCCTTGGGCGAGTGGCGGGCGTCGTTTCAAAGGGTGCGATGAATGCATTTTCATATCGGGTCGATCCCGATGAGCGCGCATGACGGCGAATCAAGTGAGTGAGTGATCAACCTCACTCGTCGGTAATCCATCGAGGCTCGGACCAGCGCGGGCATTCTACTTCGCCTCGAATTCTACCCGACGGTTGGCCGCGTGCTGGGTTTCATCGGCGGCGTTGGGGATGCGTGGTTCCCTTTTTCCACGACCTTCCGGGTGCAGGCGCTGCCCCAGTCCCGGTTGCAACCGGTTCAATTCCGCCACGGCAGCCTGGGCTCGACGCTTCGACAGATCTTGATTGTATTCAGGCGTCCCACGCTCGTCGGTATGGCCGATCACCTGAAATGAAAACGTTCGAGCGGCTTCATCGTTCATGGCCTGGGCGACTTCCCGCAACTGCGCTTGACCCTGCGGGGTCAGGGTGGCTTTGTCGTAGTCGAACTCCACTCGCAGGGCAATGCGCGGCACGGCGCCCGTCGACCGCATGGAACGGAAAACGCCGGCGATCTCGCCCGCCTTGAGTCCGCCCCGGTCCGCCAGCGCGGTTTCAAAGGCGGCGTAGGCCTGATTGAACCAGGGCGGCGCGATTGGTGCTGGCCCCTTGGGCGGTCGCAACAGAGCCCGCGCGTTTACATCGTAAGTGGTCTTGGCCTCCGCCCAGCGCCCCTGGCCGCGCTGGGCTTCGGCAACCAGCACCCAGCTTGCCAGCCGCTTCTCCCAGTCGTTGGGATCGGCGGTGGCGATAGCCTCTCCCGCAGCCGATTCGGCATCGGCGTAACGCTTCAGTTGGAGCAAGGTATCGGCCAGAGTGTAGCGGCTTTGAAAGACGCCCGGACACAGCGCAATGGATTCCTGCAACCGCTGTGCCGCCTCGGCGGTTCCCGGTTGTTGTTGCGCCTGCTGGTAGAGTTGTTCGGCGCGTGGCTGATCGCCGGGGTTTCCGCACAGCGTCCGCGCGTGGGCGGCGGCGCTGCCCAGCAGGCCGACCAGCAGCAGCGCGCCGATCCGCGCCCATCGTCCGACGGTGGATGAACGGCGTTTCGGTGTCATTTACAGGTCTCCCGTGGCCAACTTTGCAGTTCGCCGGGTTGGGGTTGGTAAATCTCCAGCGTCAGCCGATGCGCGCCCAGCACCCGAACCTTGGCCAGCGCGTCCAGCAGCAGATCGAAACGGGCACCATCGGTCGGTTTGATTTCGTAGGTGCTGGCGATGACCTCTGGTGGCAGTGGTTGATCGAGCAGCAAGGTGTAGACGGTGTCCACGCCCGCCGGCGGCACGGTCCGGGTGGCCCACAGCGTTTGCGCCTGTCCGGCCGGCGCGGGTTGTTGCCATTGTCCCTCCCGCCGACGGGCGTCCGCGTCGGCCAGCGGATACAACCATTGGACGGCGCCATCGCTGAAGCGGTCGATGACCAGCGGATAGCCTTTCTGATCGGCCTTATAGGCTAGAACGACCTTGATGCAGTGTTCCGAATCGCCGATGGGTAGCCGGCTAGTCGCGTAGGGGTGGTTGAGTTCCAACCCGACCGTGGCCCGGCCGGCCTGCTGGGCGGTGCTGGCGATCCGGTCCAATAACTGCTGGCGGCGTTGGGGTTCCGGGAGGGTGGGCGATACCGGCGGCGGCGCGGGAGGATCGGGCTTCACCGCCAGGGCTGGGGCCGGCGCGGGGGTTTGAAGCCGTTGGTCGACCACGAACAGCGGCTGGCTACGCGCCCGTTTGCGATCCTCCGCGCTCAGCGGTTGCAGCTTGGGCTGATGGCCATACGCACGGCTGCTCATGAAACTGGTGACGCCGGTGGTGAATTCCTCAACCGACACGGTGCTATCGCCGTTTTTATCGAGTGGTCCATAACCCGGCAGGCGGCGGTCGTTCAACGCCCGCAACAGGGCGTCGGTGAAGGCGCCGTGATGGCGGCCATCCCGAGTGGGGAATTGCTGGATACTACCTTGGTCGATGTCCACCGCGGTCTGATTGGCGGCGCTGGCGGCGAACGTCACGGCATTCTGATAGGGATAGGGTTGATATCCCACCGAGCTGGAACCGAAGCTGCCGGGATCGAAGCCGGGCACGGCGCGGGGAGTGAATCCGTTTAGAGAGCGGGTGCTGTTTTCCGAAAAACAGGCATCGATCCAGGCGGTCAGGTGGACGCCCTTGTCGTCGAGTTGCTTGAACCGGGGGCGCAAGTCCTCGCGGCCAATGAGGAGCGATTTGCGCTTCGCCGCCGCATCGCCATCTCGCTTGGCGTCATAGGGGACCAGCGCGCCCGTGGTGTGCGGTAGCGCCAGGTTCGCGCCAAATTTGGGATCGACCGGACTGGTGCCGTGGCCGCTGAAATAGAACAACACATGGCTACCCGGTTCGGCATTCTTGACCAGGGTGTCCAACGCCTTGAGGATCGCGGCGCGGGTGGCCTGGGCGTCCTGGAGCACGGTGATTTGGTCGAACCCCCATGGTTTCAGCGCCTGCTGCATGGCTTGCATATCGTTGGGCGGTCCCTTCAATTCCAGCTTGGGGGTCTGCGTATCGGCATACGCGCCAATCCCGACCAACAGGGCGTAACGTTGACTGGCCGCATCCGCCGTCGCTGTCAAGCCGTTGGCGGCCAGCGCCAGCGCAATGGCTCGATACCAGGTTTTGGGGTTGATCGGCTTCAAGGGCGTGGCCATGGGGAATTTTCCTTATTTTGCTGGGATGCGGGACACTGTCTTCATGAAGGGTTGACGGACACAAGGGGCTTTTCTGACAAGCAGGCGGTGCTTGATGGAGAGCCAGACCATCACCTATCGACGTCGCTACTCAATCCCCCCTTTGAAAAAGGGGGGTAAGGGGGGATTTCGCAGGGGCGGCAGGGCTAAATCCCCCCCGGCCCCCCTTTTCCAAAGGGGGGAGGTGCAAAAAAATCGCCCGCGCTGCGCGCGGGGATAAAGGGTAAAAGATTAAAGATCAAATAGTTATAATGATCTGGCAAGACGAAACCCCAGATCGAAGAACAGGGACGCGGCCATGAACATGTGGCGGTCAGCGGAACGCACCCACGCGGGTTGGGTGAACCAAGCGCCGCCCCGCAACAGGGATGTGGTTGTATCTTTTTTAGCACATCTCTGCTCCGCGCCGCCGTAGTCCTGGTCATAGGCCAACACGTGCCCCATCGTGTCGTACAGCCCCCACGGATTGGGCTGGAAGGAACCCACCGGCTGGGTCTTTTGGCGGTAGACGCCGGTCTTCGCCCCACAATCCGGCGAGCTGTAACCGTCATTTCCATTGTAATTCGCTTGATCGGTGGTCACGCAGCGGCCCGTCCAAAACGGTGTCGTCGTCCCCGCTCGCGCCGCATATTCCCATTCCGCTTCCGTCGGCAGCCGGTAGTGTTTTCCCGTCTGCTTCGAAAGCCAGTCGGCGTAGGCCATGGCGTCGTTCCGATCCACATTGATGACCGGCCGCTGGCCCCGGCCCCAACCGTTGTCATCGGGTTTCTCCCGCCCCGTCGCCGCGCAGAATCGGTCATACTCCTCGAACGTCACTTCGTATTGGCCCATGGCAAAACTGGCGACCCGCACGCCGTGCTGGCGCTCGTCGGAGCGACGCCCTGGCTCGTTCGCGGGCGAGCCCATCTGAAACTCCCCCGCTGGAATCATCACCAGCGCCGGGCCTCGCGTCCCATCGCTCAAGGTGTCCCGGAACACCTGGCCCGGTTGCGGGCGACTGCCTTCCGGCGGCGCTTCCTGCGGCACCGCTGGACGGAACGGAGACGGCACGCTGGCGGCGGCCACCGGCGGTGGGGTCGGTTGAGAG
>ERZ761602.5548-NODE-5548-length-14838-cov-9.322939_pt1 | contig 14838 bp, 13 predicted proteins | sample MGYA00512165_ERZ761602 | MGnify/ENA primary metagenome ERZ761602 (study PRJEB28899, sample SAMN02445085) | bioreactor sludge metagenome | biome: EBPR sludge; isolation source: Thorneside wastewater treatment plant | place: Australia: Brisbane, Thorneside...
TGGTTCAAAACGTCGGAAGCCAGATTGACTAAAGCGTCAATCTCGATCTTACGAGAGGCCATCTCCTTGGGGCCTTTGCTCGGGAAAAACTCGAGGGCACCCATACCACGTGAGCCCGTGTAGCAGAGCCTTTCCACCGCATTAAAACTATCAGCGGAACGGCCTTGCGTTGCGAGCCATGCATCAATGAGTGCGTTGCCAAACTTATCCGGTAGTGAATCCGCTAGCAAACCCGGCAAGCCGTGAAAGGTCACTCGTGGCAGTTCAGGGAACACGTATATTGATCCAGTGAGCGGCATCACGATGGGTGAGACCTCGATGCCGCTTTTCATAAATTCCGGTGCGTACTCAAAGGCAGCCACATCGCTGCGATCCTCAAGCGAAACAGCCCCAATGGTGCTTCCCCACAGTTTGACCTCAGCCAGCGTTATCATGACTCATTCCCCCAACTCCAACCCGTCCCTTTCGAACTTCGTGACTCTTTAGAGGAGGCTCGTCGTCGTTTCTTTCCTTGAAGTTTTAGTTGAGCCATAGGGCTTGCAACAGGTTCGGGAAAGAGAACTTCTAGGCGTTGCTGTAGTCCTAAAGAGCGCAGGAGCCTAATTAGGCTTGTAATTTGAACCGATTCGCCGGCCTCTAGGCGTTCAACTGTTCGCTTTGAGACCCCGGATTGCTCCGCAAGGTTGGCCTGGGTGAGATTTTGATTCAATCGAACCATTGCGACACGTTCTCCGATTTCTTTAAGTATCGCTTGATCGGTCGTGTTTGTGTCGAATCTCATAATACGTTAATTATGGCGAGTAACTATGGTAATGTCAATATATATCGGCAAATATGGCGAGTAAAGTGCATCGCATCTTCAGGAGTATAATATCGTCATTAATAACGAGTTAGGACCGATTTTAAACGCACCTCGCCAATTTCGGCGAAGTGTAGCAAATATTCGACTATCTGGTTTCTGACTGAGATTATGTGGAAACCGGATCGCCAACTGGAAGTGCCTTTTCTATGGTGGTCATGGCACGATGGCCTCCAGATGTTTGGCCAGTACAGATTCTAGCTCAAGTTCTTTTGCTGCTTTTACGAGCTTTGCTTCGGTAGTTTTTCTTGTTGCAAGGGCTTCGCGGGCGGCCTTTATTGCTGTTCGTTCACCTATTTTTGTGATGAATTTCAGAGCTTCCAGCACCGCCCGTTCGATCGTGACGATTCGATAGCCCTTTTCATCTATGATCTGTTTGTCGAGCCTCGTTTTTGTTCGGATCAGTTTATAACCGGTTACTCGGGTTCTTTTCTCCGGAGGAACCATTACCCATATTTCTCCCGGCACCTGTTCGGCAAGATTGTAATGATATAGAGCTGAAAGGCCCCCAATTGTCGAATCCGGCCCGAGCTTTGAATACGCGATTTGGAATCCGACATCTTTATCCAGCGACGCCTTCGGATGTAGGTAGATTCCCCGACCGAGACGAACGAGGTCCTTTGTCGCGACAAGCCGGGATATGTCTTGCTGACTAATTCCTACGGACTTACCCTGTGCGAGTGTAAAGATCCCAAGTTTTCTTAATTTTGGTCCGTGATGCTTAGCCATCAGTTAAAGAGTGTGGTGCAAAGTGACATTTGTCAATGAACAATGTCGCGATGCACCCACCTGAAGAAGGGTCAGCATTTCAGACAACATCGCTCAAATATATAAAAGAGCGGTAGGCGAGAAGGGGGAAAAGTAATGAAAACCGGATACCAACTTCTTGGTGTATTAATAAGCCAGAATGACCTAGGAGATGGGGTTTCGTCACATCGTTTCTCGAAAATGTCGCAAAATACTAAACAGCGAAATTAGTGTTTATTTTCGACCAGAATGTGTTATTTTGTTGTTCTCGCCAGTGTTATTAATCGCGTTCTAATTGGGAATAATCTTTCGGTAAGTTGGTTGCAAGATGGTTGCACTTTTGCCGACGCATATCTACTTATACATTGTGAGTGAGACGCAAATACCTGATTTTGATTGGGTTTGAGCGTTTTTGAGAACCTACGATGATCCCCCAGGTTGGTTGGGGTGCGAGAGGTCGTGAGTTCAAATCTCGCCGTCCCGACCAACAAAAATTAAGCCGGCGAGTCGTTTGACCTGCCGGCTTTATCTGTTTGCTTCTAAGTTCAAAGGAAGATCCTAATTCAATCGAACTGTGAGATATGTAACGGTCCCGCGGCGGGAAATAAGCAGTAAAACCGGACGGTCGCCGGACTGCTGAAGTGCCGCCTCGACCTCTTCGGCCGACTTTACGCTTCGACGGTTAACTTCAAGAATCATATCACCCTTTGCGATGCCCGCCTCCGCGGCTGCTCCGGCCGGATCGATCTCGATGATGACAAGGCCCTCGGTTTCCGAGCCCGTGCCGTACTGGCGAGCAAGGGCCGGTGTGACCGGCTGAAGAGTTACTCCGAGTTTGCCGCTTCCGCGTTCCGGCTGGGCTTCGCCGCTCGGCTGAGCAGGCTGGTTGGCCGATGCTGTCTCCGGATCGAACTCATCGAGAACGACCGTAAGTTCGACCGTATTGCCATTGCGGAGAACGCTCAATTTGACCTCCGTTCCCGGAAGCGTGCCGGCGATCTTATTGCGGAGAACGTTCCCGTCGTCGATCTTCTCACCATTTACGGCCGTGATGATATCGCCGCGTTGAACGCCTGCCTTCTCGGCCGCGCTGCCCGGCCGAACGTTGCTTACCAGAACGCCTGCCGCATCGGGCAGTTCAAGCGCCCGAGCCGTGTCGCCAGTAACCGCCTGAATATTCACGCCCAAAAGACCGCGCCGAACCCTTCCATTGGCGATGAGCTGGTCCATTATGTTTTTTGCCATATTGGACGGAATGGAAAAGGCGATCCCGATATTGCCGCCACCGCTTCCTGGCGATGAAAGTATCTGCGAATTGATGCCGATCAACTGGCCTTCAAGGTTAACCAAAGCGCCGCCGGAATTGCCGCGGTTGATCGGTGCATCGGTCTGAAGAAAGTCTTCAAATGAATCGGCCCCGCCGTATGCGAGCCCCGTTCGGCGGCCCTTGGCCGAGATTATGCCGGCCGTAACGGATTGGCCGATCCCGAGCGGGTTGCCGATCGCGAGAACGATGTCGCCGACCCGGACCGCGTCCGAATTTCCGAGCGAGAGAAAGGGAAGGTTCTGTGCTTCGATCTTAAGCACCGCAAGGTCACTCGGCTTGTCGATCCCGACGAGCTTTGCTTCGAAGCGTTGATTATCCGCAGTGATCGCTGTTATCCGGGTTGCTTCGTCAACGACGTGGGCGTTAGTTAGCACGGTCCCGTCCGCCGAAACGATCACACCCGAGCCGACGCCGCGTTCGACACGCGGGCCTTGATTGCCACGCGGGCCGGGAAACTGACGGAAGAACTCATCGAAGGGCGAGCCCTGCTCTGTCCGGCGGGTTTGAGGCTGCGACCGTACTTCCGATTCGATCCTTAGAACCGCGGGCGATGTCTTCTCAACGATATCGGCATATGATGTCCGAATACCGTCAACAACGACCGGGGCAGGCGGGGCTGCGGGCGCCGCAGGGGCCGGGTTCTCGGCGGGCGAAAGCAGGCCGGTATTGCAGCTCGCTGCAAAAATAGATACACCGGCCGCGAGGGCAAGAATTGCGTATGACCTTTTCATATAAAGAACTCCGAAAACTGCGAATTCAACTGTCTATTTGAACGATCGATCAACTAAATCTTCAACGTAGTCATAGTTACGACAGCACGGCCTATTCGGTTCGACAATTTCCGCGGGCCGCAGCTCTCTTAGATGCCGGCGACCCGTTCGAGCGAATCACGGAAAACATATGCAAGCGACTTGTAGATCAGCTTCGAACACAAGAAGGCCGGGGCGTCAAAGAGATCGTTAAATGAATATTCGACAAGATCCATCCCGACGATGTTCTTTTTCTCCGCTGTTCGCCGGATCAATTCGAGTGTTTCGTACCAACCGAGCCCACCCGGTTCCGGCGTGCCGGTCGTCGGCATTATTGCCGGGTCAAGGCCGTCGATGTCGATGGTCAAATAAACGTTGTCGGTCAGACCGGCAATGGCGTCGTCTATCCAATCCGTCTTGCCGGCGACATCGCGAGCCCAAAGGATCTTGGTCGGGAGTCCATCAGCGATCGAGCGGGCCTCATCGGCCGAGAGCGACCGGATGCCAACCTGAACCGAAGGGATCCGCATATCCTTGACCACCCGCGCCATGATCGAGGCGTGCGAGTGCGGCGTTCCGTCGTAGGTATCGCGGAGATCGGCATGCGCGTCGATCTGCAGAACGCTGATGTCGTGATATTTCTCAGCATGGGCCTTGATCACCGGGGCTGAAACTGAGTGCTCACCGCCGATCATACAAACGAACTTGTTCGAATCGACGAGCCGTTTTGCCTCGGAATAGAGGGCGTCCATCATTTCAGCCGGCGTCTCACGCGGAGTGAACTCCGGCAAAGTATGAATGCCGACCTGGTAGGGCTCGGTATCGGTCTCTTCCTCGTAAAGCTCCATATTCCGCGAGGCGTCAACGATCGACATTGCCCCGCGGCCGGTTCCGGTGCCGTACGAGACGGTGCCTTCATACGAAACAGGCCAGATGAGTATCTTGGACCGGTCAAATGAAGATAAGCCCTCGTCGTCAATCCCGCCAAAATTCATCGGCAACTCAGCAGATTCGCTCATAGGCTTTATTTTAGACGGTGGCGGGCAGTTTTCAAATTTTCACAGGCCGCTGGGCACGGACACTTTGACTTGTGCCAGTCGTCGCAGGGCATGATCGCGGGCGCTAAGTCGTGCCGTTCTTGTCCGATCTCGAGAGTTTCTGGACACAAATAGCCAAATCATGCTATGTTTAAACGTGTTATGCAGGCATCTGCAATTGGCAGTGCCGCCCACAAAGCAGACCTCAAACGGCTCTCGCCGATAATTCGTTCAATTTTCGAAGCAAAGAATAGCTGTTCCAGTGATGGAACATATCCGCTTGTCAGCAGGCGGTTCAACCGTTCCGGCCATTTCCCCCGGATAACCCATCTCTTCAACATCAAAGGAGGAAATCAATGAAAAGAACCACGTTTGTCGCTCTCTTCGTATTTGCATTCACAATGTTCTCAGCCGATGCATTCGGTCAGCAGAAGTTCTCAAAGTTTGTAACGGACCCGACCCGCTGGGACATCATCGATCATTCAGCACCGGCGGAATGTACAGGCACTCCGGAGGAGTGCGCAGTAAAAATGCTCGCCGAACTCAATATCGAGGTCGGTGCGGCCCCTGATTTTAGCGTCTATCAACTCGGCGAGGTCAACGAAAAGAGCGTAACGGTGGTTTTTGTTTCCCGCCTCGTCGAGGACGATGAATCGGTGCTCGGAAAGCTTTACCGGCTTGAGCTCAGCAAGAGCGATGTTGAGGACACGTCGTTCGCACTAGAAGGCGTTGGCCAGTTATTCCAATGTATGGAAGGGCCAATCGGCTGGCGCAAAACGGCTTGTCAATAGTACGATTCTTCTCAAAATGAAAATGCCCGGTCGCAAATTGCCGGGCGTTTTTCATTTTCGGTCGTCGCACGAGCTTATCGGCGATTCAGTTTTTCGTCGTAAAGTTCGCGATAGACCCGATAGTTGTTCATCACCTTGAAGACGTAATTCTTGGTCTCCGCAAACCCGACCTCGGCGGCAAATAGTCCCGGATCTTTGGGCTTCGTGCGGTTGAGCCAACGTGCAGCGTTGTCCTCACCCGCATTATAGCTTGCTGCAACGGCTTCATAGAGCCCGCCAAATTCGTCCTTGATCTTCCGAATATAGATCGAACCGATGGCGATGTTCGTTTCGGGGTCGTAAAGGTCATCGGGCTGTAGCCGGGGATACCCTGCCTCATCCTTGTATTTGATCGCCGTATCGAAAACGAGCTGAATAAGCCCGCGAGCTCCGGCAGGCGACTTTGCGGTCGGTCGGAACGAGCTTTCCTGCTTCATTATAGCCAGAATGAATCGCGGGTCTATCCGTTGCTTCGCGGCGTGCCGCATAACCTGAAGCTTGAACGGAGTCGGGTATTGAGAATACATTCCCGAAGAGACCGCAGCGGTCTTTTTGACCGGCGACCCGGCGCTTCGCTCGTCGGCGAGGCCGCCGAAGTAAGAGGTCGGAGACTGAGTGATCGACGTAAAAACGCTGTTCGCTTCCGACTTTTTTCCGGCTTTATCTAGGGCAAAGCCCTTTAGAAATCTCGCTTCGTCCGCGGAGGTCATCGAACCCGCAAAGCTGCGAACGGCTAGCATTCGGTCGGCCGCCGCAGCAGCCTCAATCCAACGGCCGCGATAGAGTTCCATCCGAACCAGAGCCTGTAACGCATTGACCTCGGTCGTCTTGCCCGGAAATTCACGGACAGCCTTCTCAACCCATTCCGCCGCCTTTGCGTATTCGGCAGCTTCGCGATAGGCGTCGATGATGTTTAGATATGCCGATTCGATCCGCTCGCCGGTCGGGAACATCACCGTGTATTGCTCGTAGGTTCGGGCAGCTTCAAGGTTCTTCCCGGCACGAACGTAGCTTGCCCCTTTGAAGGCGAGGCCGTCGCGGCCTTCTTTGGTCATCGGGTGGTCCTTCAGCAGACGATCGAACCAGTCGACCGCCTTCAGGTACTCGCGTTCCCACATATACGAGCGCGCGGTGCCGAAAAGAGCCTTCGGCGTTCCGGCTGCCTCAGGGAATTTCTCGAGGACGATCGCCCAATGTTCACGGGCCTGCGGAAAAAGCCGATTTGCCATGTAGGTTTCCGCCCGCAAGAGATGTTCTTCAACAGCCATGACCGGCAGTTTTCCGCCGGCTTCAAGCTTTGCCGCATTATCGGCGTCGATCGCCCGCCTCAGAGCGGCATCGGACGACTGGCCGAGCGAAGAGACCGAGAGCAATAAAGTGAAGATAAGCGAAGATAGTGGAAACCTCATAATTTTCTGGCGGAATTTACAGCGGGCAGGGGCCGAAGCCCTAGGTTAACCGATGTTTGGACGTAATGGCAATGTTTAGGGTTGCCGGGCATGGCTGCCGTTTATGTTTTGCGGCGTTCGGCGTGCTAGAATCTGGCTTTGCTTTTTCCGGCAAAAGGAGACGATATGAGACTGGCGATCAATGGCGCAACAACGATGACCGCGGACCTCGAGACGGACATCCGTTCGGCCGCGGCGGCTGGATTTGAACTGGTGGAACTCCGTTCGAATAAGCTTTACGACTACCTTGAAAAGCACACGGTCGAGGACCTGAAGCAGCTTTTGGCAGAAACCGGCGTCGGAGTGCTCTCGATAAACACGCTCGAGCACATTACGTGGCGGTCGGACGAAGACTACGCCGCGATCAAGGAAGAGTGCGAAAAGCTTTCTGCCATTTCGGCGGCGATCGGTTGCCCGTACGTGCTTTCTGTTCCGGGAGCGCTTCGGCAAGGGCCGAGGACCGATGAGGAAACCATCGAGGAATCCGTCCGCGTGCTTAATGAACTTGCCGACATTGCCGAACCGCACGGCATCAAGCTCGGTTTCGAATTTCTCGGCGAGGCAGGGAATTCGGTGACGACGCTCGACCTCGGCAGCAAGATCGTTAACCTCGTCGGCCGCGAAAGCGTTGGGAATGTGATCGACACATATCATTTTTATGCGGGAAGCTCGTCGTGGGAAGCTCTCGAAAACCTCGACCCGCAGAAGCTTTTCATCTTTCACATCAACGGAGCCGAAGATTTGCCAAAAGATCAGCTCAACGACTCAAAGCGGCTCTATCCAGGCGAGGGCGTTCTGCCGATCGCAAAGATGAAAGAGACGCTCGACAAGATCGGCTACGAAGGCCCGGCAAGCGTCGAGATCTTTCGGCCGGAATATTGGGAGCGTGACCCGTTCGTCGTCACAAAAGAAGCGAAAGAAGCGGCCGAAAAGGCTCTCGGACTCGGGAAGTACACCGCCGGCGGAAGCTGGTAGGGGAATGAACAACAGATTCGCGTGGATCTTCATGGATTGTCCCTTTGACGGACCGTCCACAATCGGTGCGAATCAGTGTTGATCCGTTGTTAAAAATGCAATGAGTAAAGTTCGTATTGGCATAGTTGGAACCGGTTATATTGGTAATGTTCACGGGCGTATTTATACCCGTGATGAGCGTGCCGAGGTTTCGGCGTTGTTCGATATCGTCCCGGAGCGGGCGGAGCGTACCGCTAAGAGTATCGGCGGCAAGGTTTGTTCATCGCGTGACGAATTGATGGAAAACTGCGATGCCGTTCTCGTTTGCTCGCCAAACAAGACGCACAAAGAGATCGCCTTACACGCCATTGCCGAAGGGAAGCATGTCTTTTGCGAAAAGCCGTTTGCGATCGGCATTGAAGACGCGGCGGAATTACGCGATGCAGCCAACGGCGGCAATGGTGTGTTCCAAGTCGGGCACAATCGGCGTTTTGCTCCGGTCTATGCGACCCTGAAGGAGCTGCTCGGTGAGGACAAGGCTCATTCGGCGCACATCAAAATGAACCGCGGTGAGCTGAAAAACCCGGTATGGACCGGAGATGTGAATGTTACCGGCGGCTTTCTTTATGAGACGACCATCCACCTGTTCGATATGATGCGGTTCCAGTTCGGCGAGATTGAAGAACTGCTCGCCTACGGGTCGCAGCACGAATATCCCGAACTCGATGAATTTTCGATCATCTTCAAGTTCAAGAGCGGCTTTCACTGCACCTTCGCATCTTCCTCGGACGCGAGCTGGCATTTTCCCTTTGAGAGGATCGAGGTCTTTTGTCATCACCGAACGATCATGACGGAAGAAATGGAACGCTTGCTCGATTCCCGCGGAATGGACGCAAACTTTGAAACGCTCTCATTTCATATGACGGAAAAAGAGGAACGTTGGGGCTACGTTCAGGAGGACCGTGCGTTCATCGATTCGATCCTCGCGGGTAGCGAACCGCTGGTCACCGCCGAAGATGGTTTCCGGTCGGTCGAATTGGTCGAATCGGTGTATACTGCCATCCGAAGCGGAGAACGCATCCGCTTCTAGTTTTGTCGGTAAAGGATGTAATGGAACCTCCGCCGGCGGTTCCGCGTAGCTAAAGGTTGTGATCCAGTGTCAAAATTGCGGCAAAACAAATGCCGATGAAAGCCAGTTCTGCCGGTTTTGCGGAGCGAGGATGGCCGTTCGGCAGCAGGTCGATTACGACCAAGCTCCGCCGCGGCCCTATGCATGGAAGACCGACGAGTTTCAAACGCAGGCCGAAGGCCGGACGATCAATCTAGGTGCCCGGCCGCGGACAACCCCACTTCTCGAAGCTCCCCTGGCCTCGCAGGCAGGAGCCCTTGCCTACACCGGCCCCAAAGACCTTTCCGGCAACTATCGCTGCCCATTTTGCGGGACGCATTTCCTTCCGGTCATCGAGCGGCGCATCTCGACCGCAGGCTGGATCGTCTTCGGCACCCTTCTCATCTTCACGCTTTTCTTTTTCTGGATCGGATTGTTGTTGAAAGAGGACGTACCCGTCTGCCCAATTTGCAAGCGGGCGGTCAAATAGTTCAGCGGTAAACGTAACCTTTCGGGTGGACAATTCGCACGTCCGGATTTGTGCTCAGGACGTCCAGGCGATAGAAACCCTTTTTCGTACTCGTCGAAAGATAGGTCAACAGAAACTGACGGTCAAGCAGCAGCTTTAGCTCGCGAAAGAACGGGTCGTAGCTGATCGGAGCGATCTGGCCCTGAAAGAACGCCCTGCCGCCCGTTTCCTTTGCAAGCCTCTCAAGTGAACCCTGCCCAAACAATGCCAAAGCCGAATTCCGGTTGTCAGTCAGAACCGTCGGCGAATAGATCGAAAACACCGAAACGCTTTTGCGTTGGGCATTAAAGATCGCCCGGTCCAGATCGACGCTCTGGCTCGGAGTTGCGCCGAAGAAGCCCTGCGACGCATCGACCCCGTCCGAGACCATAAAGATCGCCCGGCGTCCTGCCGGCAGCGAATCGAAACGATTCAAGGCATCGAGCACACCGTCATAAGGATTCCGCGGCGAAACGGTTGAGCTTGAGGCGACTATCCGAAGCGAACGTGCCGCTTTTTCAAGGTCGGTCGTGAAACGCTGCCGAACCTGAAGGACGCCCGCCCGAAGATATCCGACCATCACCCGCGAGCCCTTTGGCAATCCGCGAATGAAGTTCGCGATGTCTTTCAATTGCAGATTGAACTCGGTCGTCAGGTCGTCCTGGATAAGAACTGCGAGAGCGAGCGGGGCATCGTCGATGCTCCGGATAGAGAGGATCGTCTGCTCGATGCCATTTTCGCGGACGAGAAGCTGATCGACCTCGACCAGTTCCTGTTGCTGCCCGGTCTTTAATTCTTGTTGTGTGTAGATCGAGATCGGGATCGAAACCGTTCGGGCCTGGCTGTTCGGCTGATCCTGTCCCCATGCCGCCGGAGCGACGAGCAAGGTGAACAGCACGCAAACAAGCAATTTTGCCGCCGCTTGAGCCAGTGCCAACCTACTCGATCTGAAAGGTTTTCGTTCGTTGCTCATCGTTTCAGGCCCTAGTTTGAATTAGAATGGTAGTGTTTGTAAAGTAAATTCGAGATGAGCGACCTGCCGGTAAAATACGATATTGATGCCCGCGAACTTGCCCGCGGCCGGAATCTGCGCCTCGCTGCCATTGCGTCGCCGGTGGTTCTGACGCTATTGCCGATCATCGTTTCGGCGATCTTGTTCGTGCTTTTCGCCTCGTCTCCTCCGGTCGCGGCTACGATACTTTTCTTTGGATTCCTCATCACGGCGATCGGTTTCCTAAAAGGGGCAATACTTTCTGCCATCTTCGCATACAAGTATTCACGCTGGCGAAATGAAGTGAGGGAACTGATGGCCGTTGACGGCATTAAGGCCGGCGAGGTGGATTGGTTTCGGCATGAACTGAAGCCGCAAGAGAAGCGTGCCCTCAAGGAAATGGAGCGCAACGACCCACTGCTTGCCGATGCCTACCGAGAAACGCTCGCCTCGCGGCTGACGGCAACCCGCGTCATTCGGGCGACACGTAAAAAGCTCAACGAAACCAAGCGGCGAGAGAACAAACTGCGTCAATTGAAGACCGAGCGAAAAGCCGAGTTTCTTGATTCGATAAAGAAGGACGCGGAAAAGATCGAGAAGATAAATGCCGACGCTCAAGGTATGCTTGGCGAGGCCGAGGCCCGGCTGCAAATGATCGAGGCCGCTGCACTACGCGGCGGCAGCCTTGCCGGAACTGAGCTGGCGATGAAACGGCTCTCGGCACGATCATCCGAACTCCCGCTGGCACTTCAGGAAGCGCAGGCCGCGGAAGAGATCCGATCGGAACTTGAACGCGAGACCGAGGCCGAAATGATTCCCGTAGAAAAGTAAAAGCAGCGAGCGACCGCCTGAGCCGTTCCAAACGCGTGAATTGAACCTGTTTCAAACAGGTGGGTGGCCTTCTACATCTTTCGATGCATCTAAGCCTCATCCTCCGGCGGCTTCCCGCGTAGGGAGCCGCACTGAAATCGGCATCAGCCTCCCTCAATTCAAGTGTTGGCTCAATTATAAATGCGTTCAGTCACGCACCCGGCAGTCGTTGCTCGCCGCCTATGAAAACTATAGCACTCGGGGAACTGAAAGGAAAGAAATCTCAGGGCTCTGCCCTGGTAAAAAATTACATCGAACGGTCGGACTCGAGTTCCTGCGGAACAACGTCCTTGTGCTTGAGGATACGGTCGAGCATCTCGGTGCATTCGGCACTTCGCGACGCAAGCTGGGCATCCGATTGCTGATGCTGATGCTGCTGTTGATGGAGCTCGTCGGCGATGTGAAGTGCGGCAAGGATCGCGACCTTGAGCGAATCGACCGTGAGGGTTCCGGAAGAGATATCGCGCATCTTCGAATCGACGTAATCAGCGAGCTTTTGGATATACTCGTTGTCGCCGTCCGAGCGGATGCTGTACGTCTGGTTATAGATCTCGACGCGGATCGCCTGTTCGGCCGAGCCGCCGTCCTCGCGTCCGACCGCCATCACTGAACCCTCCCAACCGCGGCGGCGACCTCGGTATCGAGGATCGTCATCGCCTCGAGCATTGCCTCGACCTTGAGCTGTATCGCGTCGCGCTCGGTAAGCAGCGATTCGATCTTCTCCTCAAGCCGCATTCGCTCGGCATCAAACCCGAGCTTTTCCCGGCGAAGATCGACAAGCTCTTTCTCGAGCTTTTCATTTTCCTCGCGAAGCTTCTTTGCAAACTCGATGGTGAGGTAAATCTTATCCTCGAGATGCGAGAACTTCTCCATTCCCGTTAGACCATTCATCCGATTGACTCCAGGTGAGAGGTGTTGGCTGATCGCGTGACGACGATTATCCAAATTTTCTCACGAAACTGCAAGTTCGATCCTTTGTTGCCGTTAGGATCGCGGCTCAAGCCCGTGCTCATCCTTGAGCCGGGAGAGGATCGAGCCGTATTCCGCCTCGACCTCGGCCTCCGTAAGAGTTCGCTCATCGCTGCGGAACTCGAGCCGTATGGTCAGCGACCGGACGTCATCCGCAAGGCCTTTGCCTTCAAAGATATCGACGAACGAAACCGCCCGGAGGTTTGCGGAACCCGCAGCAAGGGCGGTCCGCCGAACCTCGGCAAAGGTCAGCGAACGCGGGACCAAAAACGAAATGTCGCGTATGACCGAAGGAAACCGCGATAGAGGCGTGTAAACAGCCGGCTCGCTCGGTTCCGCGAGTATCGTTTGTAGATCGAGCTCCGCAACATATACAGGCTGCTTAAACTTGTAATTGGCTGCGATTTCCTCATTCAGCCGGCCGAAAGTTCCGACCACGCGGCCGTCCTTTACGACCTCGCCGGCCTGGCCGGCCCGCAAATGCGCGACCTCCGCCGGGCGATATTCGTATCCTGCTGTTCCCGCCGCCTCAAGAGCGGCCTCGACCGCTCCTTTTGCATCGTAAAGATCAAGCGGACGCGCGGGCATCGCACGGTCCTCATGGACTTCGCCACCGGTCACGGCGATCGTGAAAAGCTCGCGTTCTGTCGGGAGTTCGCCGATCCCGGCCGCAGCGAACGACTTGCCGATCTCGAAGAGCTTTACGTCCCGCCGCTGATGGTTGAGGTTGAGCCTCAACGCTCCGAGCAGGCCGGGAATCAGCGTTGGCCGCATCCGAACGGCGCCTTCGATGACCGAGTCCTTAAGCGTGACGAACTTTTCCTCGCCGCCCTCGCGAAGGAACTCGGGAACGGCCGCAAAGGTGTCATCGTGGCGGACGTCGATGAAGCTATAGGCGATCGCCTCATCAAAGCCCTGTTCGACAAGCGCTCCGCGGAGGCGGCGTTTCCGAACCTCGGTCGCCTGATATTCACCCGCACCAAAGGCCGGCGGCAGTTCATCCTTGATGTTCTCGTAACCGGCGTGGCGGGCGACCTCTTCTACCAGGTCTTCCTCGATGGCGATGTCGTGCCGCCAGGTCGGCGATTTATACTCGCCCTCGCCGGTCCGCTCAATGCCGAGCGAAGAAAGGACCCGCTCGCATTCGTCCGCCGCGACTTCTAGCCCAGTGAGCCGCTTAACAGCCGATGAGATGTCGGCCGATTGAACCGTCCGCTCGGGTTGGCGTTCGGGATAAACGTCGACGATGTCCGCGGCCTCGCCGCCCGCGAGTTCGAGGATCAGCTCGGTCGCACGGTCCGAGGCTCGGATCAGGTTTTCGATATCGACGCCGCGTTCAAAGCGGTAGCTCGCCTCGGTCGCGAGGCCAAGTTTACGCGAGGTTTGGCGGATGATCTCGCGTTTGAAATAGGCGACCTCAAGCAGGACGTTCGTCGTCGTTTCCGTGATGCCGCTCTCAAAGCCGCCCATAACGCCGGCGACCGCGACGGGCTTCTCGGCGTCGCAGATGGCGAGCATCGTTTCGTCAAGTTCTCGTTCGACCTCATCGAGAGTTGTGATCGTTTCGCCGGCCCGAGCGGTGCGGACGACGATCCGCTTTTCGGCGAGCTTATCGAGGTCAAAGGCGTGCATCGGCTGGCCGAGCTCGAGCATTACGTAGTTCGTGATGTCGGCGACGTTGTTGATCGAACGCTCGCCGAGAGCGTCAAGCCGGTCGACCAGCCATTGCGGCGAAGGGCCGATCTTCACGCCGCGTATCACGCGTGCGGTGAAGCGGGGGCAAAGCTCCGGAGCATCGACCCGCACGACCTCAGGAGCAAGCACCGAAGGGAAGGGAACCGCGTCAAGCTCATCGCCCGCCGCCGCCGACCCGCTCGTGGCCTTTAACGGCCGCCCCGTTATCACCCCGAGTTCGCGGGCGATGCCGAGATGCGAAAGGCAGTCCGGTCGGTTCGACGTAAGATCGATGTCGAGCACAAGGTCGCCCTTGTGCGGATGGATCCCCTCGACCGCCAACCCAACACGCGTCAGAGCCGCCGCCGTCTCCTCCGGCGAAAGCTCGATATCAATAAGCTCTTTGAGCCAGTTGTAGCTAATATTCATCCGAGATCTTTACTTAAACGTTAACTTTGATCAAACACACGCTCGACCGGACTTCTACCGTCGTTATTGTTCTCAAAATGAGCTTGCGGGCTAGTCAATTCGCTTGATGGCTTCACCGTGCTCGTAATGTCCACTCCATGACGGTCCAATTCTCGATCGCATGACGAACAGGTCCAGCCACCCAAAGTTGCTTGCCGAAACGATTCCGGTTCGCGATAGAGAGGCATGGATGTTCGACAATTTGGACACGTTATCCTTTGGAGATTTATCGCCCAATAAAAGCTAACCCGTTTCCAATACCCCCACAACATCCTTCCGCCCAGAATTGGCCCGGCAAC
>ERZ761602.5549-NODE-5549-length-14838-cov-9.070419_pt1 | contig 14838 bp, 14 predicted proteins | sample MGYA00512165_ERZ761602 | MGnify/ENA primary metagenome ERZ761602 (study PRJEB28899, sample SAMN02445085) | bioreactor sludge metagenome | biome: EBPR sludge; isolation source: Thorneside wastewater treatment plant | place: Australia: Brisbane, Thorneside...
GCCCCAGCCCCATCCGCTGTTTCTAGATAGGCCATAGACCTCCCGGAGCACGCCCATGGCTAACCAAAGCGGCAAGATCGTCGCCGGCTTCCTCGCCCCGCACCCCCCGCACCTCGTCTACGCCGAGAACCCTCCGCAGAACGAGCCGCGCTCGGAGGGCGGCTGGGAGGTCCTGCGCTGGGGCTACCAGCGGGTGCGCGACAGCCTCGCCGCGCTGGACTTCGACACGATCATCGTGCACTCCCCGCACTGGAAGACGACCACCGGCACCCACGTCCTGGCCCTGCCGCGCTTCGCCTCGCTCTCGGTCGACCCGATCTTCCCCAACCTCTTCCGCTACCGCTACGACCTGCAGGTCGACGTCGAGCTGGCCCGGGCGATCATCGAGGAGGGCCGCCGCGACGGCCTCGTGGTGCAGCCGATGGAGAACCCCGACTTCCGGGTCGACTACGGCACCATCACCAGCTGCCACCTCGCCCGGCCGCAGTGGGACAAGCCGATCGTCGGCCTCTCCAGCAGCCGCTCGGCCTTCTACTTCTCCAACGAGGTCGGGCAGGAGGAGATGCTGGCCCTGGGCCGTGCCACCCGGCGCGCCGTCGAACAGAGCGGCCGGCGGGTGGTGCTGCTGGCCAGCAACTCGCTCTCGCATCGGCACTTCACGGCCGAGCCCGCCGTGCCCGAGGACATGTCTGCCGAGCGACCGTACTCCTTCAACCAGTACCAGTGGGATATGCACGTGATCGAGCTGATGCGACAGGGGCGCTGCGCGCAGCTGCTCGACGAGATGCCGGACTTCATCGAGCAGGCCACCAGCGAGTGCAAGGACGGCAGCCTGACCTGGATGCTGGGCGCGCTGGAGGTGCCGGACTGGCCGGCGACCGTTCACGCATACGGGACCGTCATCGGGACCGGCAACGCCGTAGTCGAGTGGAGGGCTCCATGAGCGTCGTCCTCGGCCTGGTCGTCCCCGGCCTGCCCCACCCCTTGCTGGCCCCCCAGGCATCCTCCCACTGGGCGGCGATCCGCGCCGCCTACGATCGGGCCGCCCGGCTCGTCCAGGCCGCCATCGAGCAGCAGGGCGCCGATCTGCTGGTCCTCTACAGCACCCAGTGGGTCAGCGTCATCGGCCACCAGGTGCAGGCCGATCCCGAGCCGGTCTGGACCCACGTCGACCCCGAGTTCCACGCCCTGGGCTCGATGCCCTACCGGCTGCGCATGGACGCGCCCTACGCCCACGCCTACGCCGCCGCCGCCCGCGAGCGAGGCCTCTCCTGCCGGACCGTGGCCTACCCGGGCTTCCCGATCGACACCGGCACCGTCGTCGCCCTCTCCCTGCTCGACCCGCAGCGCCGACTGGCCGCGACCACCACCAGCTGCAATATGTACGCCGACCGCGGCGAGACCGTCGTCCTGGGCAAGGCCGCCCGCGACGCCATCGAGGCCGGCGGTCGGCGGGCCATCGTAGTGGCCGTGACCTCGCTCTCGGCGCGCCAGCATGTGCGGCCGGTGGAGCCTGAAGACGACCACATCGCCTCGCCCAAGGACGAGGAGTGGAACCGCAAGCTGCTGGAGATCCTGGGCGAGGGCCGGCTCGAAGACGTCAGCCAGCTGGCGCGGACCGTGGCCCACCAGGCTCACGCCGACAGCAAGATGAAGGCCTTCTGGTGGCTGTCGGCGGTGATGGACCAGGGCAACCGCCTGCGGGGCGAGGTGCTCGGCTACGGGCCGGTCTGGGGCACCGGAGCGGCGGTGGTGGCGCTCACCCCGGCGCAGACCGCCCAGGGCCAGCACGAGTTCGACGAGGACAGCGTCGAGCGCTACCGCGGCGACCACGAGGTGCTCGACTCCAGCCCCGAGACCCCTCCGGGGCCCCCTGCTTCGGCCCCTCCGGTGCCCCCTGCTCCTGCCCCGGCGCCGCGCCCGGCTGCGCCGGCCAAGGGGCCAGCCAAGGGCATCGACGTCGCCGCTGCCCCCCGCCCGGTGGGCGCCTACCCCCACGCCCGGCGGGTCGGCGAGCTGCTGTACCTCTCGGGCATCGGCCCGCGGGACCCCAAGGACGACAGCATCCCCGGTGGCCCCATCCGCGACGCCGAGGGCAAGCCCCTGGCCTACGACATCAAGGCCCAGACCCGCGCCTGCATCGAGAACGTCCGCCGGGTGCTGGAGGGCTCGGGCAGCAGCCTGGACCGGGTGCTCGACGTGACGGCCTTCCTGGTGGACATGGACCGCGACTTCGCCGGCTACAACGAGGTCTACGCCGAGTTCTTCGCCTCCGTCGGCGCCACCCGGACCACCCTGGCGGTGCGGGCCCTGCCGACCCCGATCGCGGTCGAGCTGAAGATCATCGCCTCCGCGGGCCCGGTGTGAGCCGCATCATCGACATCAGCCCGCCGATCCGGCCCTCGCTGGCCGTCTGGCCAGGGGACACCCCCTTCCGTCAGGACTTCCTCGCGCGGATGGACCAGGGGGCCAACCTCGATCTGTCCAGAATCACCAGCACCCTGCACCTGGGCGCGCACGCCGACGGGCCCCGTCACTACGGCCTGGGGGCGGCGGGCATCGGCGAGCGGCCGCTGGAGCCCTACCTGGGGCCCTGCCAGGTGATCGTCGTCCGCGTCTCGCCGGGCGCTCGGATCCTGCCCTCCGATCTGTCCGAGCCGATCTCCGCCCCTCGGGTGCTGCTCTGCACCCGCAGCTTCCCGGATCCAGACCGCTTCAACGAGGACTTCGCCGCCCTCTCTCCCGCGCTGGTCGATCACCTCGCCGCCGCGGGCGTGCTGCTGGTCGGCATCGACACCCCCAGCATCGACCCCTTCGCCAGCAAGGCGCTGGAGAGCCACCAGGCCGTGCTGCGCCACGATCTCAGCGTGCTGGAGGGACTCGTCCTCGACCATGTGCAGCCGGGTCTGTACACCCTGGTCGCCTTGCCGCTGCGCATCCTGGACGGAGACGCCAGCCCGGTGCGAGCGGTCCTGCTCGCCGACTAATCTCCGCGCTCCCACTCGTTCAGCCCCTGCCGGATCGCCTGCCGGGTCTGCTCCATGACCTGCCGCAGGCCCTCCTCGCCCGGTGCCGGGGGAGGGATGGGGGGGTGGACGGTGAGCAGGATCCGCCCCGGGAGCAGCCGCAGCCGCCGGGCGGGCTGGACCATGGCGCTGCCGGAGACGCTGACCGGGAGGATCGGCAGGCCGAGCTGCTGGGCCATCACGAAGCCGCCCTTCTTGAACGGTTGAAGCCTCCCGTCCAGGCTGCGGGTGCCTTCGGCGAAGATCGCCACGCTCATCTGCTCCTTCTGCAGTCGCTCGCGGGCCGCGTTGAGGCTGGCGATGGCTCGGGCCGGGTTCTTGCGATCGACGAAGATGTGGCCGCCCGCCTGGCAGTACCAGCCCAGCCCCGGGACCCGGCGGAGCTCCTCCTTCAGGACCCAGCGGAACTGGAGCGGGGCCCAGCCGTAGAAGGCCCCCACGTCGGCGTGGCTGAGGTGGTTGAGCACGATGACGTAGCCCTGGTCGGACCGGGCATGCTCGACCCCGCGCAGCTCGACCCGGGTGAGGTTCACCAGGAGGGCGAGGCGGCACCAGGCGACCCCCACCCAGAAGGCCGTCCGCGCGGAGAACCACGCCACGACCACCGCCAGGCTGCCCAGCGTGATCATGGACAGCACCACCACCGGCGCCACCACCAGCAGGGCCCATGGCAGGTAGAGCAGCGAGAGCAGGTCTCGTCGCCGCTCCTGCTCAGCGCGCGTCAACGCCGCCCCAGGCCGAGAGATCGGGGTCCATCGCCAGGGCGCGCACCAGGAAGGCGTAGCGGTCGGCGAGCTCCTCGATGACCATCGTCGTCGGCTTGCCGGCGCCGTGGCCCCCGCGGGTCTCGATGCGGGCCAGGATCGGCGCGCTGCCGCCCTGGGCGTGCTGCAGGGCCGCCGTGAACTTGAAGGAGTGGGCCGGCACGACCCGGTCGTCGTGATCTCCGGTCGTCACCATGGTGGCCGGGTAGGCGGTGCCCGGCCGGGTGTTGTGGACCGGGCTGTAGGCCAGCAGGGTCTTGAACTGTTCGGGGTCCTCGCTGCTGCCGTAGTCGCTCTTCCAGGCCCAGCCGATCGTCCAGGTGTGGTAGCGCAGCATGTCCAGCACGCCGACCGCCGGCAGGGCGGCCCCGAAGAGCTCGGGCCGCTGGGTCAGCACGGCCCCCACCAGCAGCCCGCCGTTGCTGCCCCCTTGGATCGCCAGCCGCTCGGGCCGGGTGTAGCCCTGCCCCTGCAGGTACTCGGCCGCGGCGATGAAGTCGTCGAAGACGTTCTGCTTGTCGTGGACGGTCCCGGCCTTGTGCCAGGTCTCTCCGTACTCGCCGCCGCCTCGCAGGTTGGCGACCGCGTAGACCCCGCCCATCTCCATCCAGACCTGGTTGCTGACGCTGAACCAGGGGGTCTGGGACACGTTGAAGCCGCCGTAGCCGTACAGGATGGTCGGGTTGTTGCCGTCCAGCTCCAGGCCCTTCTTGTGGGTGATGAACATCGGGACCCGCGTCCCGTCCTTGCTGGTGTAGAAGATCTGCTTCGTCTCGAAGCCCGCCGGGTCGAAGTCCACCGCCGGGCGCATGAACAGGCTGGACTCGCCGGTGCCCACGTCGTAGCGGTAGATCGTGGCCGGATCGGTGAAGCCGGTGAAGGAGTAGAAGGTCTCGTCACGATCCGGGTCGCCGGCGAAGCCGGAGATCGAGCCAACCCCGGGCAGCTCCACCGTGCGGATGGGCGTGCCTTGAAGATCACGCACCTCGACCTCGCTCCGGGCGTCCTTCATCCAGCCCAGGACCAGGGTGTCCCCGACGCGGTTGCAGCTCTGTAGCACATGCTCGCCCTGGGGCACGACCTCGGTCCAGTCCGCGGGCGAGGGCTTCTGCAGATCGACCGCGATCACCCGGCCCTTCGGCGCGTCCTTGTTCGTCCAGAACCAGAAGCGGTCGCCTTGGGAGCTTACCCGGTAGTAGCCGGCGTCGAAGCTGTCCATCAGCTTCACCACACCCTGTCCGGGCGGGCGGTCTTGCCAGCCGCGGCTCAGCGGCAGGATGTGCACCCGGGAGCGGGGCTCGGTGCCCTCGTAGCCCGTCATCACCAGGTAGCGGCCGTCGTCGGTGACGCTGCCGCTCCAGGAGCGTCGGGGGTGCTCCGGATCGTGGTAGACCAGCAGATCCTGGGACTGCTGCGTGCCCAGCTTGTGGAAATACAGCGCGCTGTTCTCGTTGAGGTCCTCCAGCGCCTCGGTCGGCTCGGGGAAACGACTGTAAAAGAAGCCCGAGCCGTCCTTGAGCCAGGACACCCCCGAGAACTTCGACCAGCGCAGCTCGTCCGGCAGATCCTGCCCGCTCTGGATGTCCCGCACCTTCCAGGTGGTCCAGTCCGAGCCCCCGTCGCTGACCCCGTAGGCGATGTGCCGGGCCTGCTCGTCGATGGCATAGGTGCGCAGCGAGACCGTGCCGTCCGCGCTCCAGGTGTTCGGGTCCAGCAACACGGTCGGCTGGGCCTGCAGACCCGTCGCCGTCAGCAGCACGGGCTGGTTCTGCAAGCCGTCGTTGCGCGTCCAGAAGTAACGCCCGCCCTGGTGGAAGGGCACGCCGATGCGCTCGTAGTTCCACAGGGCGTGCAGGCGGTCCTGGATGGCCTGGCGCTGCGGGACCGCGTCCAGGTAGGAGCGGGTCAGCGCGTTCTGGGCCTCGATCCAGGTCCGGCTCTCGGGGGCGTCGGGGTCCTCCAGCCAGCGGTAGGGATCGGCGACCGGCGTGCCGTGGTAGTCGTCGACGGTGTCTCCGCGGGCGGCGGCCGGGTAGGCGAAGGCCGGCCCGGGGGCGGGCCCGGGGGAGGTCGCCGGGGGGGCCTTGGTGCCGCAGGCGGAGAGGAGGAGCAGGGCGAGGGGCATGCGGGAGGCTCCGGTCGAGGCGGAGTTCTACAGCGCTTTGGGAGCGGTGGCCAGCGGCGGGCGAGGGCGCGCTCAGTCGTCGACGGCCTCGAAGGCCGCCGGCTCGGGGCTCTCCGCCCGCAGGCGGAGCTGTCCCTCCACCGCCTTCAACACCCGGGGCTCGACGGGCTGCTCGCGCAGGCGCTGCACCGTTCGCGCCGTGATCCCCAGCGCGGCGGCCAGAGCGGCGGTGCCGAGCTTGCCTTCGGCGAGGCGCACCGCCGCCGCGCCAGCCTGGACCTGGAGGGGGTCTCGGCTCCGCAGATCGGCGCCCGCCGTCGCCGCGAGGGTGGCCTGTGCCAACGAAGCCTCGGCAAGCGCCGCGAAGTCCAGCTCGCGCTCGTCGAGATCGGGCGCGCCGATCAGCGGCAGCAGATCCGGCCGCCCCACCCGGGGCAGGCGGCGCCGGACCAGGGCCGCGGTCCAGATGCCCGGCACCCGCAGGCCCAGCAGGTCGGGCAGGTTGCTGGCCTCGGCGAAGGGATCGTGTGCGAAGCCGTGCCTCTGGTCCTGGCGGAGCACGTAGAGGAAGGCTCGGCGCAGGTGGCGCCCGTCGACCACTGGCTCGAGCCAGGCCGGCTGGAAGCCCGAGGGCGGCCGTAGCGTGTTCACCAGGGCGATCTGTACACGGCGCGCCAGCTCGCCGGCGTCCTCGCGGGAGGCAGAGGTCAGCAGGTGCAGGTGATCGTCCGCCGCCCGAAAGGCCAGCAGCTCGAAGGGCCGGGCCGCCTTCAGCAGGGCCAGGGCGAGGCGCCGCTGTGCTGTGGCCTCGGCCGCGAGCACCGCGCTGCATCGAAGGCGCATCGTGATGTGGAAGCCGAGGGGCTGCATCGGGCGGCGGGGGGAGGAGTTGCGGGCGACGTAAGGGGGGAGGGATGGAATGTCCAGGCCTGGTTTTGTCGCGTTGGTGGGCTTGGGATGCGACGAAGGTTGTGGTGGATGGAGTGTCCGGTTGGGGTTGTGTCCGGATCGTGGGCCGCGGGTGCGATGTAGGTGTGGGGAGATGAGATATCCACCTGGGGTTATGTCGCTTCCGCCGCAGGTCGGCCCTGCCGGGCAACGACACACTCCCGAAGAACGACTGTCTAGGACCCGGGATCACTAGGTGGACGCGCTGGAACAGCCAGCGAACGGCGGCTGTCCTCCAGCCCCCTCTCCTCCACCCCCGTCACCTCCACATCGTCTCCAGGTCGGCGATCTCGTCGGCCCGGGCGGGGCGCTTCTCACGAAGCGTCGACCAGAGCTCCCCCTTCGTCGGCAGAGCCCGCTGCATCATCGCCCCGACCAGCTCTCGGGCGAAGCGCGCCCTGGGCACCTCCTCGCCCGGCAACGCGTGGCTCAGGCTCTTGTCCGGCAGGCGCTCGGCGAGCTGGCCCAGCTCCCAGGTCGGGAAGGCGTCCACCAGGAAGCCCTCCAGCCGCACCCTGCGATCCCAGGCCTTCTCTTGGGGCCGATCCCACTTCGCCGGCAGTGGCTCCAGCGCCCCCAACGGCGGCGCCTCGGCGGTCACCGGCAGGCCCCGAAGGTACCGGTCCAGCCGCGGGCAGCCCTCGGGCGGCTGGTAGTAGCTGTGTCCGCTCAACTCCTCGGGGATGTGCTCGGTGCGCGCCTCGCCCACCAAAACGCAGCGCAGACCGCGGGCCACGCCCCCCTCCTGGTACAGCCGGTTCGTCAGGATCAAGCCCTCCCAGGTCGCGCCCATGCCCTTGCCGGGCTCTTCCACTCCGTCCCAGCGACGGCGGTAGGCAGCGGTCGGTACCACCAGCACGAAGTCGGCCTTCGCGAGCTCCCGCTTCATCCAGCGGGGCCAGCCCTCGTCAGGATCCACCGCGAACTGGTCGATCCAGGCGTCAAAGCCGTTGGCCCGCAGGCAGTCGGCGAACTCGCGCACGGCGCGCGAGTGATCGAGGGAGTCATGGCTGTACGAGATGAAGACCCGGGGCAAGGCAACCTCCAACGGCGGCCCAGCCTACACCATCACGCACAGTCGATGCACAGCGTCGCGGTCGGCATCGCCGCCAGTCGCCCGGGGCGGATCTCGCCCTCGCATGCAGAACACACGGCGTAGCTGCCCTGCTCGACGCGCTGAAGGGCCATGCGCAGGGCGCCCACCCGCTCGCGGCCGGACTCCTCCAAGGCCTCCAGCACCTCGTCGTTCTCGACGAGCTGCGCCATCTCGCTCCAGTCCGAGGGCATCTCGCGATCCTCGTTCTGGAGGTGGGCGTCGATCTTGTCCTGGCGGCGGAGGACGGAGCGGAGCTCGGTCATCAGGTGGGAGCGGACGGCGTCCAGGTTCAGCGTTCCGTCGGCGTGCAGCAGCGGGGTCATGATTCCTCCTGCCTCCTCCTTATGCACCTGGGCCCTCCAGGGATAGCCTCAATCGGTCACGAAAGCGGGGAGCTCGTCCAGGGCGAGCAGCACGCGGCCGCCCTCGGAGGCGTTCAGCCAGGCTCGCTCGTAGGCCGGCGTATGGGCGTTGGCGACGAGGCCGACCCGGGCGCCCATGGCCTGCGGCAGGCAGAGGTCCAGCTCGAAGATGTCGCCGACGACGGTCAGGGCGCTCCAGGACAGGCTGAAGCCGGCCAGCAGGGACTCCAGCACGTCGTGGTAGTTGCGGCGGCGAAGCAGGACCGGGCGGGAGAGGCCTGGCAGCTGCAGCTCGGCCTCGACCCCGGTCCAGGCCTCGTCGAGGACGTACTTGGAGGCGCGGCCGTGGACCCGGGCGACCAGCCAGTCCAGCGCGCCGTCCGGGCCGCCCAGCACGCGCAGCTTGTCCTGGACCGCCTCGGTGTGGCTGTTGGTGACCACGCAGGTGTAGAGGTCGGGGATGTCGCCCAGCGCCAGCAGGCACTCCAGCGCCCCCTGCCGGAAGGCGATGCGGGTCTTCTTGTAGTTGTACTTGTAGAGGATGCCGTCCAGCAGCCGGGTCCGGTCCTGCTCGGAGGTGAAGGTCCCGGTGTGCTCGAAGATGCGGCGCGCCACGGGCATGATGCGCAGGTAGGGGTCGACCGTGGCGGGGGCGACGATGCGGCCGTTGAAGACCCAGCCGAAGTCCTGGGGGTTGGCGGCGACCTCGGCCTCGAAGCGCTCGGCCAGGCGGAGCGTCTCGGGCAGGCCCAGCCCGGTCAGGACGGCGATGTCTTCGAGGTAGCCCTGGCGAAAGGGCGCGCCCTCTGCCTCCGCGTCCGTCATCGTCCCGTCGAAGTCGAGCACCAGGACCTTCTTCATCGCTGCCTCCGCTGTGGTGCCGGTTCTACCCTGCTGGTAGGCTGTCCGCGTGGACAGCCCGCGCTCGCCGTCGATGATCCGCAGCCTCGTGCTCGCCGACTTCATCACCCTGATCAACGCCGCCTGCGGGACGCTGGCGGTCTTCGCCTGCCTGAACCATATGGACGTGGCCGGGCGCGCCTGCGCCGACGCCGGCAAGGTGCACCTCGCCGCCTGCGTGGACAGCCCCTGGCTGTGGCTCGCCTTCGCCCTCCTGCCGATCGCCTTCCTGGCGGACGCCGCCGACGGCTGGGTGGCCCGGCGGACGCATCGGCAGAGCAAGTACGGCGGCGACCTGGACAGCCTGGCCGACATCGTCTCCTTCGGGCTGGCGCCCGCCGTGCTGGGCTTCACGCTGGGCCTGCGCGGCGGCCTCGACATGCTCGTCCTGGTCTACTTCGTCGCCTGCGGCATGGCCCGGCTGGCCCGCTTCAACGTCACCTCGGCCGACCTGACGACCGCCGCCGGCAAGGTCAGCCACTTCGAGGGCACCCCCATCCCCACCAGCCTGGGTATCGCCCTCCTGCTCTTCGTCGCCTGGCGGCTGGGGGCGGTCGGCGACGCCATCTGGCTCGGCGAGCTGCAGCTGGGCCCGACCACCTTCCACCCGCTGGTGCTGCTCTACGGCATCAGCGGCACCCTGATGATCAGCCGCGTCCGCATCCCCAAACCCTGAGGTCCCCCTTGTCCCATCTCCGTGCGTCTCCGCTTCGCGCCTCGCTGGCCCTCCTGGCGGGCCTCTCCCTCGCCTGCGGCGACAGCGACGCCCCCTCGGCCTCCTCCTCCCCGGCCCCCGCGCCCGCTCCTGCGACGACCCCCGCACCGACGGCGCCGCAGCCCGGGGTCGATCCGCTGGCCGGCAAGACGACCCGCCAGATCTGCGAGGACAACGGCCTCGCCATGATCAAGTGGTCCTACGAGCAGCTCAACACGGACTTCCGCAGCCTGTGCTGCGGGGCCGACGGCATCCAGGACGACCCGGTCTGCGAGCTGGACTGGCCCTTCTCCGATGTGCCCCCCTGCGACGCCTACGACTTCATGCGCAACCACATCTACGCCCGCTACGGCTACCCCTTCAAGGACCCGCGCTTCGTGCAGGAGTTCGGCACCAAGGACTGGTACCAGAAGCGCGACGACTTCAACGCCGCCTGGCTCAGCCCGGTCGCCAGCAAGAACGTCGAGACGCTCAAGAAGCTCAAGGCCGACAAGGTCGCCTGCATGGACTGAGCGGCCCGCTCAGGTCGGCAGGACGCGCACCAGGATGGTCACCTCGTCGACGTAGACCAGGCCATCGCCCAGGGCGTCGATGCGGATCAGGTAGTACTGGTCGGCCTCGGAGCGGGCCTCGATGCCCAGCATCTCCAGGGTGAAGCTGACGTGGGTGGTGCCCTCGTCCAGGCCTGTCAGGTCGAAGACGGTCGGGTCGACAGAGACGACGTAGCCGAGGGGATCGTCCAGCTCCAGGGTCAGCTCCTGGAACTGGATGCCCTCGACCAGGGTCTCGATCGAGCCGGCGATCAGGTCGGTCGTGACGTCGCTGCTGGTGTTCCACTCGAAGACCATCGGGTCGTCGAAGCGCCCGTCGTCGTCCAGATCCCCCAGCGAGTTGGTCACGCGGCCCAGCTCCTCCATGGCCGGCTTGCAGTCGTTCAGGCCGGGGCTGCAGATGCCGATCACATAGCCGCCCAGGGCGGCGACGGCGGCGGCGACGTTGCTCATGCCGGCCTCGCCGGGGCAGCCGTTGGGGAACTCGTAGAGCTCGCGGTAGTCGGCGTCCTTGATGGCGTCGTCGGTGGCGTAGATGACGATCGGGATGGCCTTGTCGCGGAAGCCGATGCCGCCGAGCTGGCCGGTCCCGGGGACCGAGGCGACGTAGTGCTGCCCGCCCAGCGCGCCGAATGGATCGGTGACCGTGGCGTGGAAGGGCCGCACATCCTTCTCGGCGTCGTAGACGCTGTCGCAGTCGGTGTCGTAGCCGATGCCCGTCAGCAGCTGGTAGAGGCCCTCGAAGCCGGACTCGGGGTAGTCGCGGCCGATGCCACCGGCGTGGTGCTCGACCGAGCCCAGCGCCGTGGTCATCAGGCCGGTCGAGGTCGTGATCTGCTGCTGCATCCGGTAGGGCAGGGCGCCCGTGGTCGAGGTGCCGGTCGAGGTCAGCCAGTAGTCTTCGTACTGGGCGAAGCCGAAGGCCATGTCGGGGATGCTCAGCGCCAGCCGGGTGGTGATCTCGTTGAAGCTGCCGGCGAGGGCGGCGGCCTCGTCCATCATGGTGGCGGTCGTGTCCAGCAGGAAGGCCACGTCGGCCTTCTGGATGGTCAGCGCGACCTCGTACTCCAGCTCTTGCGCTGTGCGCGGCGTGGTCTCGATGTAGAGCCCCCGCGGCATCGACTCGGGGTCCAGGGGGTCGGTGCCGACGTAGACCTCGCCGCCGTCGGGGATGCCGTCGCCGTCGCTGTCGGGGTCGTGCGGATCGGTCAGGTAGACGAAGACCTCCCAGCCGTCCTCGATCCCGTCGCCGTCGCTGTCCTTGTCCTCGTGGTCGTAGAGGCCGTCGCCGTCGGTGTCGACGGCCTCGCCCCCGGCGGCCCCCTCTTCGGCGTCGGGGAGGCCGTCGGCGTCGCTGTCCAGGTCCCGGCTGTCGGGCGTCCCGTCCCCGTCGGTGTCGGTCGGCTCGCCGTGCTGGCCGCCCTCGTACCGATCGTCGATGCCGTCGCCGTCGCTGTCGCTGTCCAGGCGGTCGGGGAGGCCGTCGCTGTCGTAGTCGTAGTCCCCGCAGGGGTCCAGCGGCGCCCCCTCGTCCACGTCCAGCAGGCCGTCCCCGTCGTCGTCCTCGTCCCGCAGATCGGGGACCCCGTCGCCATCGGTGTCCAGCAGGACCTCGCCCGCGGGGCCCTCCACCTGGTCGGGCACGCAGTTGTCGTCGCTGTCCAGGTCCAGGAAGTCGGGCTTGCCGTCGTTGTCGCTGTCGAAGGGCAGCGTCTCCAGGTCCTCGTCCCCGGCCTCGAGCCGGTCGGGCACGCCGTCTCCGTCGCTGTCCAGGTCCAGGTGGTTGGGCTGGCCGTCCCCGTCGGCGTCCTCCTGGCCCTCGTGGATGTCCAGGATGCCGTCCCCGTCGGTGTCGACCCAGGCCTCTGCCGCGCTGGTGCCGCCGTCCTCGTCGCCGGGGAGGGGCTCGCCGCCCTTCTCCGTGCAGCCCGCCAGGACGAGGAGCAGGGAGCTCAGGAGAGGGTGGGACGAGCGCATGGAACCTCCGTCGGTGAGGGTAGCCTGAAACGGCCCCTGTGCTCAGGCTTTCTCGGGCCCATAGCGGACCGCGAGGACCTCCAGCTCGACCGTGCCCTTGGGCAGGACGACCGTCAGGGTGTCGCCGGCCTTGCGGCCCAGCAGCGCCCGCCCGATCGGGCTCTGCACGCTGATGCGCCCCAGGTTCGGGTCGCTCTCGTCCTGGTCGACCAGCCGCATGGTGCGCTCGATCGGCTCGGACTCACCGGGCTCGTAGACCTCGACCGTGACCAGGGCGCCGAAGACGATCTCCGCCCGCGGAGGCAGCTCGCCCAGGTCGACCACCGTGACCCCCTCGATCTTCTTGCGCAGGTAGCGGACCCGGCTGTCGATCTCGCGCAGGCGCTTCTTGCCGTATATGTACTCGGCGTTCTCGCTGCGATCGCCCATCTCGGCGGCGGCGGTGACCTGCGCGCAGACGTCGGGCCGCTCGATCCGCCAGAGGCGATCGAGCTCTGTGGCGATGCGGTCGTAGCCCTGCCGGGTCAGGTAGCGGCTCATGGCGCGCGCTCGGCGAGGTCCTGAACGGACTGGAAGCCGTAGAATGCTTCCTGGTCCAGCGGCGGCAGCTCGCTCTTGGGCAGCAGCAGGGTGCGCACGGTCCACAGGTCGCTGAAGACCCGCATGGCCGTGGTGCGGTCCAGGTACTCGACGCCGCTGGACCCGCCGGTGCCGATGCGCCGGCCGATGACGCGCTCGACCATCCGGGCGTGGCGGTGGCGCCACAGCACCAGCTGCTCCTCGGTCTCGACGATGGTGTCGATCAACAGGCGGGGCCAGGCCAGCAGGGGCAGCTCCCGGTAGCTCTCGACGAAGACCAGGGCGGCGCGGGTCCGACGGATGAAGGGGCGCCTAGCCTCGTCGACGTCGTCGCCGCGCAGGAAGGCGGCGGCCTGCTCGGTGGCCTGGGCGAAGCGCTCGACCATCTTGGAGGGCTCGACCCCCAGCCCGCTGGGCAGCGCCCGGGCCTGCCGGCCGTGCAGATCGGCGATCCGGTCGAGGTAGTCGTCCACGAAGCCGTCGACCACGCGGTCGTCGTCGGGGTCCTGGGGGCTGCTTCCGCGGATGGGCGTGCGGTACAGCCAGGCCTGCAAGGCCGTCAGCACGCTGTCCTCGCTCATGGCCTGCTCGAGGTGGCCGAGCGCCACAGCGCTGGCCGGACTGCTCTCGGCCAGCTTGCGGATGTGGGCGATCGGGTCGACGTCGCCGTAGCGGACCCGGGTCTGCATGTCGACGCCCAGCAGCACCTCCAGCACCCGCATCTGGAAGCTCTGGAAGCCGCTGGCGGGGACCAGCTTGTCGCGGAAGGCCAGGAAGTCCTGGGGGGTGAGGGTCTCCATCACCTCGAACTGATCGACGGCCAGCCGCAGGATGGTCCCGACGCGGCGGAGGTGGTGGACGACGTGCGGGATCGTCTCTTCGGGCACCAGCGGCGCGGCGAGGTGATCGCGGGCGAGGCGCAGCTCGCGGATGGCCAGCTTGAACCAGAGCTCGAAGGCCTGGTGCACGATGATGAAGTGCAGCTCGTCGGGCATCAGGGCGCTCTCGTCGCCCTCCAGCCCGCCCTGGATCGACAGGAGCTGCTCCAGGCGCAGGTAGTCCCAGTAGTTCGGCGCGCTCGGCGTGGTCATGGGCCGGTCCTCGAAGGGGGGCCGGCATCGTAGCCTACGGCGCGTGCTACGGTGCCCGCGCTCTTCGACTGCCACGCTCCCCGGCGACCCGGGGAGAGGAGGATCCGGTGCCTGCCTGCCCATCCCTGAAGCTCCCTGCCTTGATGCTGCTGAGCCTCTCTTGCGGACCCGCCGTCACCATCTCCGAGGAAGAGGCCCGCGCCGTGCTCGAGCCGGCCCTGGCCGCCGGCACCCCCGCCGGCCGCACCGGCTTGCTGCTCAAGGGCAAGGCGGTCTGGCTGCAGGCCCCCTGGTTCGACAAGGCCTGCCTGGAGCAGAACGATCTCGCCTTCAACGACGACCCCGGCTCGCGCCCCGCCACGGGCGGCGGGGTGCCGCGCATCTCGCCCACTTTCAAGAACCAGCGCTTCCTGACCGCCAGCACCCCCACCGGCTACTGCGTGGCCCTGGGCGAGGGCCTCAAGGCCGAGATCAAGGCCGCCGAGTTCGACTGGGGGACCCAGGACCGCTGGCGCTTCACCGTGGCCTGGACGATGGCTCAGCCCAGCCCCTGGTTCTCCTGCCTGGACCCCAGCGTGCGCGAGCGCGTCATCGTCGTGCGCCAGGGTGAGGACGGCAGCGCGGTGCTGGAGGGCGACGCCCTGCTGGCCACGGGGGACTGTCCCCATCCGCTGCCCGAGGGTGAGGATCGCACCGCCGGGACC
>ERZ761602.5550-NODE-5550-length-14838-cov-6.342623_pt1 | contig 14838 bp, 14 predicted proteins | sample MGYA00512165_ERZ761602 | MGnify/ENA primary metagenome ERZ761602 (study PRJEB28899, sample SAMN02445085) | bioreactor sludge metagenome | biome: EBPR sludge; isolation source: Thorneside wastewater treatment plant | place: Australia: Brisbane, Thorneside...
GCTGGGGGCGATCCGCCTTGAACCGCCCGCTGCCCGTCAGGAAACGCCATGTCCCGCTCAGCCCGCCGACTCGCGCTCGCCCCTCGCCTCTCCGCGGCGCGCCCGCGCCTACAACCGGGGAGCCCGGCCCGCTGGGAATCCGCGTTCCGAAATCATTCTAGGAGCTAAGGATGGAACAGACCACCAACCTGCCCGCCGGGCTGGTCGACCAGCAAGCCGACGCCTTCTCGGCCGCTGACTTGCGGCGCCGGCCGCGCATCGCCGAGACCTTGATCCAGAGCGCCCTGTTCCTTTCCGGGGTGCTGTCGATCGCCATCACGGTCAGCATTGTGATCGTGCTCGGCCAGGAAGCGCTGCTCTTCTTCACCAATCCGGAAGTCAGCGTCACCGAGTTCTTCACCACCCTCGTCTGGCAGCCCGCCATCCTGGAGTTCGGCGTCTGGCCCCTGGTCAGCGCCACGCTGATGACCAGCCTCATCGCCATCGGGGTGGCCATGCCGCTCGGGCTGATGGCCGCCGTTTACCTGAGCGAGTACGCGTCCCCGCGCGTGCGCGGCATCCTCAAGCCGACGCTGGAAGTGCTGGCCGGCATCCCGACCGTGGTCTACGGCTATTTCGCGCTGACCTTCATGACGCCGCTGCTGCGTTCGGTCTTTGGCGAGAGCGTGGTCCAGATTTACAACAACGCCTCGGCCGGCATCGTCATCGGCATCATGATCATGCCGCTGGTGACGTCGATGAGCGAGGACGCGCTCAGCGCCGTGCCGCGCGCGCTGCGCGAAGGCGCCTACGGCCTGGGGGCCACCAAACTGGAGACGGCCATCCAGGTGGTGGTGCCGGCCGCCTTCTCCGGCGTCGTGGCCGCCTTCATCATCGGCGTCTCGCGCGCCTTCGGCGAGACCATGATCGTGGCCATCGCCGCCGGCGCCGGCCCCAAACTGACGCTCAACCCCTTCGACTCGGCCGAGACGATCGCCGGCCACATTGTCCGCATCAGCGGCGGCGACCTGAGCTACGCCTCGCTCGACTATGAGAGCCTGTTCGCGCTGGCGCTGGTCCTGTTCGTCATCACGCTGGTCCTCAACCTGATCAGCCGCCGGGTCGTGGAGAAATTCCGGGAGGCCTACGAATGAGCGCCCCGACTGCCCCCAACCCGCCGCGGACGCTCCTGCCCGAAGGCGCGCAGCTTTCGGCCTACATGGCTGGCCGCCACCGCGCCGGCTGGCTCTGGCAGACCCTGTTCCTGTTGGCCACCTGCGTCGGCATCCTGGCGCTGTCGGCCCTGCTCTACAACGTGATCGACAGCGCCTTCGGCTTCGTGGCCGTGGTCGAAAAAGTGGACGCGGCGACGCTGGCCGAGCGCCCGCTGAGCGAGCTCACCAAGGACGAACTGGTCGCCATTCTGCAGGCCAACCTGTCCCGCGGCGCCTTCAACAAGCTCGAGAAAGACCAGCCGTTCGCCGACCGCTCACGCGAGAACGTCCTGGACGTGGTCTATGAGCGTGTCGTCCAGCTCAAGGTGGAGGCCAGCTACACGCTGACCGCGTCGCTGTTCAACCGCGCCGCCATCGCGCAGGAAGTGGCGGCCGACTTCCCGGACGCCCAGTTGGAATGGCGCTCCTGGCTCACCCCGCAATTCCTGACCACGCCGATGTCCAGCAAACCCGAATACGCGGGTGTGCGCACGGCCCTGCTGGGTTCCCTGTCGTTGGTGGGCCTGACGCTGGCCTTCGCGCTGCCGATCGGCGTGATGGCGGCCATCTACCTCCAGGAGTACGCCACCAAGAACTGGATCAACAACCTGATCCAGACCAACATCTACAACCTGTCGGGCGTGCCCTCCATCGTGTACGGCATGCTCGGCCTGGCCGTGTTCGTGCGCACGCTGGAGGCCCTCACCAGCGGCGCGCTCTTCGGCGTGACCGACTCCAACGGGCGCACCATCCTGTCGGCCGCCCTGACCATGGCCCTGCTGATCCTGCCGATCATCATCGTCAACGCCCAGGAGGCCATCAAGGCCGTGCCGGACTCGTTCCGCCAGGCGGCCTACGGCCTGGGCGCCACCAAGTGGCAGACCATCTGGCACCACGTCCTGCCCAACGCCCTGCCCGGCATCCTGACCGGCAGCATCCTGGCCGTCTCGCGCGCCATCGGCGAGACCGCGCCGCTGGTGGTGGTGGGCGCGTCCACGTTCATCACCGCCGACCCGGATGGGCCGTTCTCCAAGTTCACGGCGCTGCCCATCCAGATCTACAACTGGACGGCCCGGCCCCAGGCGGAGTTCCGCAATATCGCCGCCGCCGCCATCCTGGTGCTGCTGGCGATGCTCCTGACGCTGAACGCCGCCGCCATCCTGTTGCGCAACCGTTTCAGCCGCCGCCTGTACTGAGCCTTTTCGAGGTCGTCACTTCTATGTCCATGATCAACGTAGCAACCTCAGTGGCCGCCCGCGCCGCCGACGGCGAGGCCGGCGACCACTCGCTGGCGATCGAGACCCGCAACTTCTACTTCTACTACGGCAGCTTCAAGGCCATCCACGACGTCAACGTGCAGGTGCAGACGCGCAAGATCACGGCCATCATCGGGCCGTCCGGCTGCGGCAAGAGCACGATGCTGCGCGCCTTCAACCGCATGAACGACTTCGTCTACGGCGCTCGCGTCGAAGGCGAGGTGCTCATGCACGGCCGCAACCTGTACGCGTCGGAGGTCGACCCGGTGGAGGTGCGCCGGCGCATCGGCATGGTCTTCCAGAAGCCCAACCCGTTCCCCAAGAGCATTTTTGAGAACATCGCCTGGGGCGCGCGCATCAACGGTTTCCGCGGCGGCAAGGCCGACCTGGACGAACTGGTGGAGCGCTCGCTGCGCGGCGCCGCGCTGTGGGACGAGGTCAAAGACAAGCTCAAAGAGAGCGGCTACAGCCTGTCCGGCGGCCAGCAGCAGCGCCTGTGCATCGCGCGCGCCATCGCCGTCAAACCCGAGATTATTCTGATGGACGAGCCGTGCTCGGCCCTCGACCCGATCGCGACGCTGAAGATCGAGGAGCTGATGCAGGAACTCAAGAAAGAGTACACGATCATCATCGTCACCCACAACATGCAGCAGGCCGCGCGCGTCTCGGACTTCACGGCCATGATGATGCTCACCGACGACGGCAAGCGCTCCGGCACCGTCATCGAGTTCGACGATACCCAGCGCATCTTCACCCGGCCCAAGGACAAGCGCACCGAAGACTACGTCTCCGGGCGGTTCGGCTAAACGCCGGGCCGAGAGGCGCGGGCAGAGCAGGGATCATCCCGAACAAGTGCGGCCGGCAAGCCCATCAACCTTGCCAGGTGGGCGGGGCATTGGAGTGCGCTCCCGGCGCGCCAGCGGGACGCCTGCCGCGCGGCGCCGCCTCCCCAAGTGAAGCTGGGCGCCACGTGAGCGCGGCGTCCGCAATCTTACGCCACACGATACGGAGACTCTATGTCCGGCAAAGCCAAAGTTCTCTTCCTGTGCACCGGCAACTCGGCCCGCAGCCAGATGGCCGAGGCCCTGTTGCGCCACTATGCCGGCGACTCGTTCGAGGCCTACAGCGCCGGTCTGGATCCCAAAGGCCTGAACCCGTTTACGATTCGGGTCATGGAAGAACTGGGGCTGGACCTGAGCGGCCACCGTTCGAAGGGCGTGCGCGAGTATCTGGGCCACATCAACTTCGGCTACCTGATCATCGTCTGCGCCGACGCCGAGGAGAAATGCCCGGTGGTATTCGTCGGGGTCAGCCAGCGGCTGTTCTGGCCGTTCGAGGATCCGGCTGCGTTCGACGGGCCGGATGAGGCCAAGCTGGCTAAGTTCCGCGCCGTGCGCGACCAGATCGACGCCCGGGTCCGCGCCTGGCTGGCCTCCCTGAACATCCACAGCACCGACGCGCTGACCGCCTAATCTCAAGGAGGCCTCGGATGCGCCTAGCCGTCCTGTCCGACATTCACGCCAACCGGCACGCGCTCGAGTCCGTCTGGGCCGACCTGGAAACCCAGGAGCCGGACGCCGTCGTCTGTCTGGGCGACCTGGTGGGCTATGGCGCCCACCCCAACGAAGTCGTCGCGTTCATCCGCGAGCGCGAGGTCCCGACCGTGATCGGCAATTACGACGACGGGGTCGGCTTCGACCGCGACGACTGCGGCTGCGTCTACAAGGACCCGGCCGACGACGCGCGCGGGAAAGAATCGCTTCAATGGACGCGCGCCCATGTGACAGCCGGCCACAAGGCCTACCTGCGCGAACTGCCCTTCCAGATCCGCCGCGAGATGGCCGGCCTGCGCGTCCTCTTCGTGCACGGCAGCCCGCGCAAGATCAACGAGTATCTGTACGAAGACCGGCCGGCCTCGGTCTTCGAGAACGTCGCCCGGGCCGCCGCCGGCGACGTGCTGTTCTTTGGCCACACCCACCTGCCCTACCAGAAACAGGTCGGCGCGACGCTGTTCGTCAACACTGGCTCGGTGGGCAAACCCAAGGACGGCGACCCGCGCGCCGGCTACGTGCTGGTGGAGTTTCGCGGCCGGCCGCGGGTGGAGTTCCGGCGTGTGCCCTACGATGTGGCCGCGGCCGCTCAGGCTGTGCGCGCCGCCGGCCTGCCGCCCCATTTCGCCGACCTGCTGGAGACGGGCGGGCGCCCGCCGCAGCCGGCGGTAGAAAACCCCGTCCCATAATCTGGTAGAGGTGCTGCATGTCCACGTACACCGCACCGCCGACGTACACGTTCGGCACCGCCCCGAGCCCGGCGGCGCAATCCAGCGTGTTCTCCGTTCCGGCGCGCCACAACCCGCGCCTGCAGACCCTGGTCGAGCGCATCAACGCCGACGACGAGCTGCGCCAACTGTGGCGCTGCGCCAACGTCAACGCCGTGGAGCGCCTCGGCCTCAGCGATCACGGCGAGACCCACATCCGCATTGTGGCCAACGCCGGGCTGCGCCTGCTGCGGCTGCTGATGGAGAGCGGCCACCCGGCCAGCCTGGTCAGCGACCACGGCTTGAGCCGCGAGGACGCCGAAGTCGTGGTGGTGCTGGCCGCGGCCCTGCACGACGTCGGGCTGGTGGTACACTACGAACGCCACCACGAGTTTGGGCTTGCCCTGGCCCAGGAGAAGGCGCGCAGCCTGCTGACCGGCCTGTACCCGGTCCGCGAGCGCACCATCCTGCTGGCCGAGGTCCTGCACGCCATCGCCGTCCACCTGAACGGCCTGCCCTGCCTGACGCTGGAGGCCGGCGTGCTGCGCGTGGCGGATGCCCTGGACATGACCAAAGGCCGCTCACGCGCGCCCGAGTCGGGCGACGCCTCCGGCGCCATTGAGGAAGTGGCCCTGCTGCGCGGCGAGCACCGGCCGGTCCGCGTCGAGGTGCGGCTGCGCCAGGCGGCCGGCGCCACCCACGCCGCCGAGGTTTTGCGCCGCCGGCTGGAAGCCTCGACGCTGGCCGGGCTGGTGGAAGTGTATGCGCGTCTGGACGACCAGAACGGGCGTCAATTGCTGGCGATCCCCGTTGACTAGTTTTTCGCAGGAGAGTACCGCGTGACCACCTCAATCCGTTCTCAATTCGATCGCGAATTGCGCGCCGTCCAGGACAACCTTCTGCGCATGGCCGGCCTCTTGGATGAGGCCATCGAGCGGTCTATCCAGGCGTTGGCCGAGCGCGATATGGAACTGGCGCGCCGGGTCGTGGTCGACGACTTCAAGGTCAACGACCTGCGCTTCAAGGTCGAGAACCAGTGCCTGACGCTGATTGCCACCCAGCAGCCGGCCGCCACCGATCTGCGCATCATCATCGCGGCCATGAACATCATCCTGGACCTGGAGCGCATGGCCGACCATGCTGCCGGCATCGCCAAGATCGTGCTCAAGATGGGCGACCTGCCGCTGATCAAGCCGCTGGTGGACATCCCGCGCATGGCTGACGAGGTCCGCGGCATGACCCGCACCGCGCTGGACGCCTACATCGCCCGCGACGTCGACACGGCCAAGAGCATCGCCAAGCGCGACGACGTGGTGGATGAGCTCTATCATCAGGTTTTCCGCGATCTGGTGAACTTCCTGGCCAGTGACCCCAGCGCGACCAATCGCGCCCTGCACTTGCTCTTCGCCGCCCACAACCTGGAGCGCATCGGCGACCGGGCCGTGAACATCGCCGAGCGCGCCATCTACATCGCCAGCGGCGAGATGCGCGAGCTGGACGGCAAGGCCACCGAACCCGGCCCGGGCGGCCTCAATTGACGGAATTGCAGCGCCCTTAATAGGCGCTTGACCGCCGCTTGATGCGGGGCGTGTAGGCTGTAGGCTGTCCCCATTCCTGAGGGAGGCCGCATGTCCCCGATCGAAGTTGACGGCAGCGAAGAGCTCTGGGGTCAGTTGCAGCAGCCGGCCCGCTTGGCGGGCAGTGAGCCGCGTCTGCGGCTCTTGCTGTCTGCGCTGGACCTGAACTGGCGGATCGAAGAGCCCGTTTACTTGCGCCCGCGCTGGGGCGAAGTCGGCGGGCGCGTCTACCACTTCATCCTGCACCGCCCGTGCGAAGCGCCGCGTCTGATCACGGTGCCGGACAGCCCAGCCGTGGAGCACTTCATCCGCGCCCAGGGCCTGCGCGTCACGGCCTGACCGCCGCCCGGGCCTAGGCGGCGTCCGGCGCGTCGAGCAACTCGCGCAGCCGGGGGTGGTCGGCGTAGACGCCGCGGTACTCGGGCGGCAGCAGCGCCGCCAGGCGGCACATGATCTCGTCGGTGTAGCGGTCCAGTTGCTCGCCGTGGGCGCGGGCCAGAGCCGGCAACCGGAACGGCCGGCCGATCACCATGCGCACCGGCGTCCGGCGCAGCCGCCGCAGGTTGGTGCTTAGGCGCTCCGTGCCGGCCAGCGCGACAGGCACGATCGGTACACCGGTGCGGCTGGCCAGGTAGGCGGCGCCGGACTTGCCCGCCTGCAGCGCCTGCGTCTTGCTGCGCGTCCCCTCCGGCGCCATCCCCAAAGCCCAGCCCGCCCGCAGCATCGCCACGGCCTGCTTGATGGCGCTCAGGTCGGCCTCGCCGCGCGCCACCCAGATCCCGCCGACGGCGTCCACCAGGTGCCGGATGCCGGGCACCCGCCGCCACTTGTCCGCCGCGAAGACCACGAACTGGCGCGGGCAGTAGACCATGATCAGGGCCGGATCGGTGAGGCTGAGGTGGTTGACCACGACCAGAAACGCCCCTTGCCGAGGCACATGCTCCACGCCTTGCACCTGCGCCTGAAACAGCAGATTGGTGAAGAAGCGGAAGACCGCACGCACGGCCGCGTAGACTGAGCGCGAGGCGGTGGCGACCACGGCGCTCATGGCCGGCCCTCCGCCAGGGCGACGAAGCGCGTCGGCGTGCCGCTCAGCGCCGCCGCCGTGAGCGTGAACGGCCGCGCCTCGCCGGCCGGCAGGCCGCCGTCCAGGAGCGCCAGCCGATAGCCGACCAGGCGCTCGTCGGCGTCATACAGCACCACGGCCACCCGCACCTCGGCGGCGGCCAGGCCGCCCGGGTTGCGCACTTGACCCGCGATCGTCCAGGCAGCGCCGTCCGGCTGGCTGGCGTCAACAGTCACCGCCAATGGAAGGTAGCGGCTGTCCGGGTCGGCCAGCGGCAGCGCCGACAAGGCCGTCACCCCGATCGCGGCCGCCGACGCCGGCGCCGTCGGGAACAGGGCCGCCAGGGGCACCGTGCCGCCCGGCCGCACCACGCCCAGAGCCGGGTAGGCCACGGCCTCGGCCAGCGGCAGCCCGTCCGCGCCAGCCAGCGTGACGCGCGCCGTCACGGCCTCCAGCGCCACCAGACCCGGGTTGGTGGCGTTCAGGAAACAAGCCCAGGCGCCATTGGCCAGCGGGTGACAGTCCGGGAGCGAGAGGCTGACCGGTTCGGGACTTGGCACCGCGCCGGGCGGCGGCCCGCTTCCGCCTGCTTCGCCGGCGCCGGCCGGGATGACGAGCACGGCGCCGACGCTCAGGAATTCGGCCTGGACGCCGGGATTGGCCTCCAGGAGGGCGTCCAGCGAGAGGCCATAGTTGACGGCGATGGCGATCAGCGTCTCCCCGGATTGCACGACGTGCGTCACCGGAGTCGGCGCCGGCGTAGGCGAGGCGATGATGATGGGCGTGGCCGCCGCGCTCGGCGTCGCGCCTGGCCCAGCGGAGGGCACCGTCGCGGCCGGCACGGGGCGCAGCGTCACCGTCGGCGGAGCCGGCACGGGCGCGGCTGTGCAGGCCGCCAGGCACAGGGCAATTCCGATCAACCAGGGCTTCATTGCGTCCGATTATAACGCCCGCGCCGCGCCCGCCGCGACTTGATTTGCCCTGTCAATAAGCTGTGATACACTCCCGTTGCCATGTCCGAAGAGATGTTCGGCGAAGCGATTCGGGCACTAAAAAGCGGCCAGCGCCGCCGCGCCCGCGATCTATTGACGCGCCTGCTCAAAACCGAGCCGAACAACGCGGACTACTGGCTGTGGATGAGCGCCACCGTCGACACGGAAAAAGAGCAGGTCTTCTGTCTGCAAAAAGCGCTCAAGATCGACCCCAACTCCATCCCCGCCCGCCGCGGCCTGGTGCTCATGGGCGCCCTGACACCCGAAGCCGCGGCCCTGCCGCCGGCGCCCAGCCTGGACGAGTTCACGCCTACCTTGCCGGCCATGAAAGCCGCCGGCCGCGTGGGCGATTTTTTCGCCCGGCCTCGCAACCGTGAAATCCTGCTAATCACCCTCGCCAGCCTGGTGGCTGTGGTTGCCATCGGCGCCCTGCTCATCGCCATCTTCGCGCCGCAGGTCTTCCGCCCGCCGCGCGTGGTCGTGGTCACGTCCACGGTCCCGCCCACCTTGTCGCCCACGGCCACGGCCACGGCCACCGCCACGGCCACCGTGGAACCGTGCCGCCCCCCGGATGATCCCAATCCGGCGACGCCTCTGGCGGCCTACTGGTGCCTGACCCAGACACCGGCGCCGCCGCCGGTGCCCACGGCCGACACGCCCGCCGAAGATTACGCCAGCCTGGTGCGCTTGTACACGGCCGGCCTGAGCGGCGATACCGGCGCGTGGAGCCAGGTGCTGGCCAAGACCGCGCTCCTGCGGCGCGACCAGGTCCTGTCCAATGACCCGACGGTCTATTTCTTCGAGGCCGAAGCCCTCCGCTCCACGGGCCAATATCAGGCCGCGATCGCCAGCTACCGTGAGGCTCTAGACCGCAACAACGCCCTGGCGCCCGCGCACCTCGGCAAGGCGCTGGCTGAGTTGGCGGCCGAAAACACCAACGCCGCCGGGCGCAGCCTGGACGCTGCGGTGGCCGCCGACCCGGCCAGCGTGGCCGCCCACCTGGCGCGCGCCGAGTTCCTCGAGGCCCGCGGCGACGTGGCCGGGGCCCTGACGGAGTTGGAGGCCGCGCAGGCGTTGGCGCCGGACTCGCCGGCCACGCTCAGCCGGCTGGCCCTGGCCTACAGCACGGCCGGACGCGCCGTCGAGGCGCAGGCTTTGGCCGAGCAGGCGCTGGCCCAGGATCCGGGCCAGGTCATCGCCTGGTACGCGCAGGGCCGGGCCGCTTACACGCTGAGCGATTACGGCGCGGCCCAGCGCGCCTTCAGCCTGTCCATTCCTTATCTGGTCGATGCCGCCGCCTTCGCGCAGTGGTTCCCGATCACGGCGGCGCTGGGAGCCGGCGACCTCGCTGCCGGCGAAGCTCTGTATTTCGCGGGCGTGACCCAGGCCGCGCTGGCTGACCCGGAGGCCGCCCTCGCGACGCTGGACGCCGCCCTGGCGCGGCGGCCCACCGGCCTGCCGCGCGCCCTGCTCGCGCGCGGGCAGCTGCACCTGGCCGCCGCGCGCTACGCCGAGGCTCAGGCCGATTTCGGGGCCGCCATCCCGCAGTTCCAGCGCGCCGGCGCGGACACGGCTGGGCTGGTGGACGCGCTCGTCGGCCGCGGCCAAGCGCGCCTGGCGTTGACGCCGCCTCGGCCAGACCAGGCCCTGACTGATTTCCGCCAGGCCGCCGAACTGGCCCCGGACCGCTTCGACGCCGCGCTGGGGCTTGGCCAGGCGCAGGTGCTCAGCGGGCGCGCCACCGATGCGGTCACGTCCCTGACTGTGGCGCTGGGCCTGGCGCCGGCCGACCCGCAGCGGGCCCAGGTTTTCTGGTGGCGCTCTCAGGCCTTCCTGGCCCTCGAGCAGCGCGCCGATCTCATCGCGGACCTGGAGAGCCTGGCCGCGCTGACGGCTTCAGACGGGCTGGCGCCAACCGCCGTGGCGCGCCTCACCGAGGTCGGGCCGCTGGTCTCGCCGACCAGCCCGGCCACCGGCACGCCCACGGCCACCCGCGCGGCCGCCGGCTCGGCCACACCCACGCGCACTCGTACGCCGACCCCGCCGGCGACGCCTGGTGCCGCGGCGCAGGGGACGGGTTACCCCGCCGGTACGCCGGCCGGCGGTTACCCGGCGCCCGCCGGCACCGCTTCACCCACCCGCAGCCGCACACCCTGATATGAGCCGCTGGACGCTCACCCGCTCTCGCATCCAAACCGTGCTCGGCCTGGTCGCCCTGGCCGGCATGATCGGCGCCACCTTTATCGCGGACCTCCCGTCGCCGTCCGAGTACGTGGCCCTGCTGGTCTCGGCCGGGCTGATCGCGGTCTGCGTGCGTTTCCCGATCGTGCTGCGCCAGACCGAATTGATCCTGGCGCACGCCATCGGCATCAGCATCCTGGTGACCTTCGGCGTCGCCCCGGCCGCCTGGATGATGCTGACCGGTCTGCTGCTGGGCGAGCTGTGGTGGTTCTTCGCGCCGGGCCAGCCGCCGACGCCGGAGCGCCCGGCCCGCCTGGGCACCTTCCGGGCGCGCTTCGTCCAGCAGATGGTTCCGCTGGTCCTGGCCGGCAGCGCCGATGCCTGGCTGACGCAGCAGCTCGGCGTCGCCCGCGAGGCCAGCGACATCATCCAGGTGACGCTCTTCGCGCTGTTGTTCCTGGTGATCTACAACGGGCTGCTGGGCATGGAGGTGGAGGCTGGGCCAGGGACGGCCGCGCAGTTCTTCCGCGAGAACATCGGCGCCGTCATGGTGGTGGAACTCCTGCCGCTGCCGCTGGTCGTCTTCGCCGCCCTGCAGTCGTCGGTCTTCGGGTCCAACCTGCTGCTCATCATCGGCGGCGTGCTGGCCGTCCTGGCGCTGCGGCTCTACTCGACCTCCTGGATGCTGCTCCACCAGACGTACGCCCTGGACGAGAGCCGGCGTTCCACCGACCAGGCCCGGCAGCGCGCCGACAATCTCAACCGCCAGCTGACCGTGGCTTCCGCCAAGCTGGAGCTCACGCAGCATGAGCTGGCGGCGCTGGCCCAGCGCGCGCGCCACTCGGCGGCGCTGGCCCAGGTGTCCACGCTCCTGCAGACCGCGCCAGCCGGCCGGCCGCCTTACGAGGCCATCCTCCGCCAGCTGGCGGAGGCTGTCGGGGCCACGCTCGCGCAATTCGGCCTGGCCATCGCCGGCAGTCAGAACTTCAGCTTCGTCGCCGGGTTCGGCCTCTCCCCCGAGCGGGCGGCCCAGGAGCGCAGCACCGTCTGGCTGCGCGACCACGGCCTGCCCGGCCGGGCCTTGAGCTCGGGCCAGCCCATCCGCAGCGGCAATGTCGCCGCCGAGCCGGCCTACGTCGAGTCATTCCCGGGCGTGCGCTCCGAGCTGTGCGTGCCGATGGTGAGCGGCGGCCGGCGCATGGGCCTGATCCGGCTGCTCAGCCGCCAGCCCGACGCCTTCAGTTCCGGGGATGAAGCCTTCGTGGTGCAGGCCGCCAACCTGATCGCGCTGGCGCTGGACAACAGCCAGCTGCAAGAGGAAGCCCGCGTCCGCCAGAAAGAGAACGCCATTCTGATCGACACCGGCGTCAAGCTGGCGGCCACGCTCGACATCCGCGCCGTCTACCGGGCCATCGTCCAGAAGCTGGTGGAGGCCGTCGTCGCCGACAGCTGCACGCTGGCCGAGATCGATCCGGTCGGCAGCGTCATGCGGCTGACCGAGCCGCGCTCGCCCAAGACTTTCCCGCCCGACGAGTACCCGGCCATCGCGCGCGCCGTCGCCGAGCGCAAGCCCGTGCTGCAGGCCAGCCTGGACACCAGCCTCACACCGCAGGAGCGCGAGACGCTTCAGGCCGAGGCGGCCGAGGTCGTGGCGATTGTGCCGATGATGAACGGCCCGCACGTCGTCGGCGTGACGCAGTTGTACTCGCAGACGGCGCGCGAATTCTCGCCGTCCGATCTGTACATCGCCCAGATGTTGGCCAACCAGGCCGCGGTGGCGCTGCAGAACGCGCGCCTGTTCCACACCGTCACCGAGGGCCGCGACCGGCTGGCCGCCATCCTGGATTCCACCCGCGAAGGCGTGCTGGTCATCGACGCCAGCGGCCTGATCTCGCTGGTCAACCCGCCGCTGGTGGAGTTCTGGGGCATCCCCAGCCACCGCCTGCTGGGCCAGCACCTGCTCGCGCTGGCTGACGACGCCGAGCTCAACCTCGGCGAGAAGCTCGGCCTGCCGCGCGACGAGATCGAAGAGCTGCTGCTGACGCTGCGGGCCGGCCTGGCGCTGTCGATCCCGAAGGTGCAGTACGCGCTGTACACGCCGCGCCCGCGCTTCCTGGAGCGCACCGGCGCGCCCGTGCTGGACCAGTTCGCCAAGGCCATCGGCTGGGTCGTCATCCTGCGCGACATCACCGAAGAGCGCGAACTGCAGCAGGTGCGCGACACGCTCGCCAACATGATCGTGCATGACCTGCGCAGCCCGTTGACGTCGATGCTGGCCGGGGTCAGCCTGATCCGTGACCGGCTGCCCAAGGAGCAGCAGACGCCGCTCATCAAACAGTCCATCGACGTGGCCATCCGCTCCGGCAACAAGATGCTGGACCTGGTGAACACGCTGCTCGACCTCTCGCGCATGGAGGCCGGCGAACTCGTGCTCAAGCGCGCGCCGCTGCAGCTGGACCTGGTGGTGGACGAAGTCCTCAGCGATCTGACCCCGTTAGCCAACGACCAGGGCCTGGTCCTGATCAACGACGTGCCGCCCGGGCTGCCGCTGGTGCCCGCCGACCGGGAGAAGCTCAGCCGTGTCTTCACCAACCTGCTCGACAACGCCCTGAAGTTCTCGCCGCCGGGCGGCCAGGTGACCGTGCGCGCCCAGGCGCAGCCCAACGGCGACAGCCAGGCGGCCGTGACCTGCGCCGTGATCGACACCGGCCCCGGCATCCCCGACGAATACCTGGCGCGCGTCTTCGACCGCTTCGTGCAGGTGGAGGGCCGCAAGGGGCGCCGCCAGGGCACCGGCCTGGGCCTGGCCTTCTGCAAGATGGCCGTGGAAGCTCATGGCGGCCGCATCTGGGTCGAAAACCGCTCCGAAGGCGGCAGCGCCTTCTTTTTCACGCTGCCGGTTGAGGGCTGAGCATGGAACCGCACCACCCGCAGAAGGGCCCGTTCGTCAACGACCTGCGCGCCGGCGAACGCGTGGTCGGCTTCTATCAGGCGCGCCACAAACAGCTCGAGCCGTTCCGCGACCGCAGCAAGGGCAACTTCCTGACCGTGATCCTGAGTGACCGGACCGGCCAGATCCTGGCGCGGGTGTGGGAGGAGGCCGCCGACCTGGCCGCCGCCTTCGAGGTCGGCGACGTGATCAAGGTGGCCGGCGACGTCGAGGAGTACCTCGGCCGCGCGCAGCTCATCGTGCAGAAGCTCCGGCCGGCCCAGGCCGGCGAGTACCACCTGGCCGACTTTCTGCCCGCCACCACCCGTGACGTCGCGGCGCTGTGGGCCCAGGTGCGCGCGGCCATCGACCAGATCGAGAACCCGCACCTGGCCAGCCTGGTCCGCCACTTCTACGACGCTCCCGGTTCTCAGGAGAGCTTCGCCCAGGCGCCCGCCAGCCGGCGTCTGCATCACGCCTACCTGGGCGGCCTGCTCGAACACCTGACCGACGTCCTGGCCCTGGGCGACGCTGTCTTGGCCCTGTACCCGGATCTGAGCCGGGACTTGCTGGTGTCCGGGGCCTTGCTCAGCGCCCTGGGAGTGCTGCGCGCCTACGCCTGGGAGACGGAAATCACGATCACCGACGAGGGCCGTCTGGTGGGACCCACCGTGCTGGCCGCCCAACAAGTGAGCGCCGCCATCGAGGGGCTGCCGGGCTTCCCGCCGGCCCTGCGGCTGCGCGTAGAACACATGCTGGTGAGCCATCGCGGCCGGCCGGAATGGGGCGCGCCGCGCCGGCCGCAGACCCTGGAAGCCATCGCCCTGCACCATGTGCAGGAACTCAGCGCACAGTTGAACCGGTTCCGGGAAGTGCTCGGCGCGCGCCGTGACCCCGCCCAGCCATGGACCGACTACGACCGGCTGCTGGGGCGCCAACTGTACGCCGGCACGGCCGACGACCTCGGCCAGGATGGGCCGGAAGTCCTGGAATAGCGGCTGTTAATCCTTTTCTGATATACTTGGCGTATTGTGTTGAAGGCCAACCTGGCCTGAGTGGAGTAAGGGCAATGCCAACGTACGCCTATCGGTGTGAGAGTTGCGGGGTCGAATTCGAGCGTTATCAAAAGTTCACGGACAAGCCGCTCAACCGCTGCCCGGAGTGCAAGGGCAAGGTGCGCCGGGTGCCGCAGGCCTCCGGCATCGTCTTCAAGGGGTCCGGCTGGTACGTGACCGACAGCAAATCGTCATCCAGCACGCTCAGCAAGACCAGCAAGACGTCTGAGACGTCCACCGAGACAAAACCGGCCGAGACCAAGACGGCCGACACCGCCGCCAAACCCGCCAGCAGCGACTGACCCGCCCAACCCCGGACCTGAAAATAGAAC
>ERZ761602.5551-NODE-5551-length-14838-cov-4.558412_pt1 | contig 14838 bp, 17 predicted proteins | sample MGYA00512165_ERZ761602 | MGnify/ENA primary metagenome ERZ761602 (study PRJEB28899, sample SAMN02445085) | bioreactor sludge metagenome | biome: EBPR sludge; isolation source: Thorneside wastewater treatment plant | place: Australia: Brisbane, Thorneside...
GTGAAATACGGTGTCACGTCGAAAAGGTCCATTTGGTCGGAGTCCAACGCCTGCTCCGGGGTATCGACGGGCGACACTTTCAGTTTCTCGGGATAGAGCGCGAGATTGGCTTCGAAAATCCGGTCGATAAACCGGCCACCATCGCCTCCTTTGCGCCAGCCGAAAGCGCCACCGGGATCGCGGACCAGTGAGTTGCGGGCTTGGGCTTCCATGAAGGGCCGCGAATCGGCCACCGAGAATCGCGAGAATAGCTTCTCTGCATCGAGGTAATGCTTCGCACCGCCAACCAAGATGGGATGGAGCAAGCGGCCGAGTTTCTGTTGGAGATCGGCAACCTGAAACAGCGCTTTTCGGCCTTCCTCCAAGGTCGCAAGCCCAGTCTGAAACTCCAGCGTGACGACGTTTGAGTTGGGATGTAGAGAGAGCAACTCGCACCAGAAATCCCAGTTCTGTGGGGTGATCGCATTGAGGTGCAACGACACCTTGATTCCCGCCGCAGACAGGCGCTCCGCCGTCAACAGAATGCGTTTGAGGTTACGCAGAATCTGAAACCCAGTGACGTCGGTGAAAAACGAGAAGTTCGGCGTGGTAATCCCGCAGACGCCGAGACGAGCGAGCCGCGCTGCAAGGTCAGCTTTGCGGTGCTGCGCCCAGAAAATTTCCAAGTGCCGAACAATCGCGACACCCGACAGCAGTATCTTGGTATCGGGGTGGAGGCGATACTTAGCGCGTAGTTCTGCCCCGTCTCGAAAGCGGCAAACGTAATGCCCTTTGGCATCCCGCCTGAAGATCTTCCACAGATGCAGGGCGACGATCTCGGTCTTGAGCAGGACGCGACGCGAATATGGATGCTGCAAAATGGGGATGTAGCGCGGGAGGTCTGCAGAATTCACCGGGTTCAGGCCGGCGATAGTGAAGTCCAGCAATCCGCCAACGTCCTCCCATTTCGCCCAGAAGGCGTCCGCATCGACAGGGTTCATGCTGTTCGGATTAACCGGGTGCTCGCCGTTCGCGAAGTTGGCGCATCCGATTTCCCTGATGATCTCCAGCGAATGCCCACCGCACCGGGGAAACACAAAGCACGACGCACAGCTGGTCGGTGCGAGGCCGGGGACCGGTGGGGGAAGCAGCGGAACTGGAGACGGTGATTTCACTACATCAATTCCACCATGAACGTGCCCATGAAGGAGGCGTCATCGATGACACGGGCCTTCAGTGCGCGCCCCTCACTCTTGGTAATATGGGTCTTCTCGCGGAGGACCGCGCTGCCGGCCGCCACGACGATGCCGATGGATCGGGCGCCAAGGAAGACCTCGATGCATTCGCGTTTCATATCGATGAGCCGCACCTTGGTGCCGGCCCGCAACTCCACGTCCTTGGCCGTGAGTTCGCATTCGAAGGCTTGGCCTCCTTCGATCTCCTTGGTGCCAAGCACCGACTCGGCTTCGAGTTCCTCGGTCCTGGCTTGGTCCATCTGTTCAGAATATCCTTTTGCGCGGCGGCTTTTTTCTCCGACTCCCATGGTGATAGTTAGTTTAGGTTGTAAGCGGGACGGTAAATCCACTGACGCCCGGCGCGTTGGCGGTGCGCGAGACGAAGTTCAAAAAGTCGCACGAGGCGATTGTTCCAGGTCGACTGGCCCGAGGCCATAGAGGCGTGGCGTTCATGCAGCTCAGCAGCGGTCGCCGGGCCGCGCTCGGTGAGCTCGCGGTAGGTGTCAGCAGCCGACGATTCGAGTCTCCCAAGAAGCGAGGCGGGCTCAAAGCGGCAATCGCGCAAAGCGACCTCCTGAATAGCGCGATCGACCCCGGAAAGGAAGGACTCGAGTTCAAAGCGCAGGTCCGGAGACCCGATGTTGGTGATGAAGGGGTAGACCTCAGGCTGCCCGAGGGCAGCCGGCTCGAAAACGGCAATAACCTGCTTCAGGTAGCTCGCGGTGATTGACTCTACACCCTCAACGTCGAGGACCAGCTGAATGGTCGATTGACCCGCCTCCATCGCCCGCTGACGGAGCTTGGTTGCGTGACTGGCGCCGATTTCAGCACCGGCGAGAATAGAACTCGCGGGAGGGAGCTGGGCTAAGGGAATCAGGATCACGGCTCACTTTTATTTTCATTTATGAGAATGAAGCAAGCTATTTTGGCTGATCTCTTCTTCTACCGGGTCGCCTGCCCTTCGAAAGAGGTAGGTCACCTGTGCCCCTGGCACGGGATGCGATTCAACCTCTCGCCGCTTCCAGTGAGTATGCTCGTTCTTCAGAATAAATGCGGATGGCCCTGAGCGAAGAACCAGTAATCCGTTCAAATCTAAAAGGCTATTGAACAGCTGCTTAAATCCTCCTCCTGATGACTGGTCAGCTCGTGAGGTAGCTTGTTTCGATACGACGGCATCGAGTGCCGCATTCTCGCTGGAAAGGTGCTTCCAAATGTCCCGTTGCTGAAGACTCGCTCGAAACCCGCGCCCGTTATCCACAACCGAAAATGTCAGTCCAGACGGCGTGACGTGGTAGCCAACCAGAGCAGCGCAAGGCACCACCCCACCTACATAACCATGGACTACATTGTCAGCCATCTCCCGCATGACGCTCGCCAAGGCAAGGATCGCGCGGCTCTGCTTCCCACCGGACGCGGTGCGGCGAAAGCGGTCACAGAAGAAAATCCACTGGTTGGATTTCAGATCATCCCGTGAGCGCACGTTAAACACATCCAGCGGGGTCGTCTTAAAGTCGTCCGTTGCGAGTGTCCTATGCTCATTCCCCATCAGATTGCCGATGGCCGTGACAATTGGGTGCCCCACTGATTCAACGACAGCGGTGACCTCAGTGTCTTGGCGACTCATCGCGAGATGAAGGTTCATCCCAAGATAAAGAAGCGATCCCAATGAAACCGCGTGTCCTCCGGCACCGTTTGAAGGAAGTCGCCGGCGGCGGCCAATCGCGCGCTCCAAATCGGGGATGGTTGCTGTGGTAATAAACATCGGGCTCGTCCACGCAGGAATCTACCTATCGCCGCGAACTCCTTGGAAGCACAATTAAGCGAGTTACTCCGGAACCGAATCCAAGCATGAAACCAAATCCTGTGGCATTTCGAGCTCACACCATATTGTCAGGGATCGAGTTCTTCGCTTACTCAAAAAATCGCTGCACACGCACTGAGAGCAGCAAGAAGTCGCAGGAATTCGCCGACTTACGATGATCGAAATCCTCCCGAATCTACCCCGCCTGCTTCGGGGCAAGTCATCCGTATCGAAGGCAAGCGATGAAAACGCCTATCCTTCCTCCCACGGTAAATCTCCACAATCTAACGCCGTGCAACTATCGCTGCGGCTTCTGTTACGCCGGCTTCGCTTCCGCGCAGCGATCCCACGTTCCACAGGCCGAACTCCACGAAATTATCCGCCAAATTGCTGCTGCTCCGCTTCCGCCTGGAACCCCCGCCAGAAAAGTAACCTTCGCCGGCGGTGAGCCTCTGATCTCCTCCACTGTGCTCGAAGACGTCGCCCGCGCGCGGTCGGCGGGACTCGTCACTTCGCTGGTGACCAACGGCTCCCTGCTCACCGAAAGCCATCTTCACGAGTTCTCAACGTCGCTCGATTGGTTGACGATCAGCATTGATTCTTTGGACGCAGAAACCAACCGCCGGATCGGCCGCACCTCACGGGGCAAAGCTTTGAGCGCGGAGGACTATCTGGGAAAAATTCGTGCGGCCCAAGCACTCGGGATTCGGGTGAAGCTCAACACGGTGGTGAACAAAGCCAACGTGAACGAGGACTTTACATCCTTCTTGCGCGCAGCTCGGCCGCTGCGATGGAAACTTTTCCAGGCGACGCGCATCGACGAGGAGAACGGCGGAGATTTCGCCCGCTGGGATATTTCGAACTCTGAATTTTGGGCCTTTGTGGAGCGTCACTCCGGTCTCCAAAGGGACGGAATCATTGTGGTCCCGGAAACCCAGGCTGACATTTACGGCACCTATGCGATGATCGGACCGAACGGCTGCTTTTTCGACAACTCGCGAGGCACCTATCGCTACAGCCGTCCCATCATCACGGTCGGAGTAGAGGCGGCTTTCGCCGAGATTGAGTTTTCGTCAGCGCGCTTTCGCGCACGCCAGGGCGACTACGACTTCGCGACCGGCCTCAACCGCAGCGACCTCGCGCAATGAAATCCATCCCGCTTCCGCCCGCACAAGCGGCGCGCCTTGCGCGAGTGCGCCGAGGCTTGGAGATCGGGAATGCGCTACCGGGTGCATTCCACGGCAAGCGTCTCCGAAGCGCGCGTCACCTCATTTCGATTCCGCTCGGACGCCGTTGGCGCGCCATTTTTGAAAAGTTGCCCACCGGATATCAATTTCGTGACTGCCTGAGTCACGAACGATACAACAAGATCAACCCCGGGGCCTACTGACATGGACACCAAATCCGCTGCTCCCATCTCGACTCCCTTTCCCACCTGCGGCGAGGTCTTCTACATTCTGGTTACCGGCCTGGACCTACCAGCTTGGTCCGATGGCTCTGGCGTTCGTGATTCTCAACGTGACAAAGAGCGGGCCAAAAAAGTAAGCGACCAGCTGCGTGATTGGGCAACGGAGGCCAGTGGTCGCTGCCCTAGCCGGTCCGAGTTTGACCAGTTCATCCGCGACCACCTTTCGCCGTTGCCCGACACCGTCGCTTACGCACTGACCGCAACATGGACCAGAGTTTTGGATGAACACTCACGAATCGTGCGGGAAAACACGACTATGCTGGGACGGGACGAAACCCGGGGCTGGCACGCGCGACAAATGGCCCCAAGGGGACTCTATTTCCTCTTCGTGCTGCAAAAGCTCCTGCAGCGCTCGATCCGCTGTGGTGGTCCGTGTCTGACAACACCTATCGATGAACAACTCAGTCGGATTTGGTGCGACGGGTCGCAACCTCATGTGGTCCTTGCAGACTGCTACGCCCACTACGTCAACCAAGTCGCAACCGATGAATTTGCGATCGACGCGAAGACGAAGGCCGCTTGGGCGGCCGGCGAAGAACGCCCATCGTTCGAGTCACTCGGACGCGCATTTCGAACGAGCCCGCATCGCAACGAGATCGTGTTGAACTTTGGGTTCGCTGGATTGCTCGAAAAACTGGCGAAAACATTTCGGAGCAATGTATCGGAAGTTGCCTGGCCGGAATGCCGTGATCTGCTCTTGCGTCAGGCGAAATGCCTGCGACGGATCGATAAGATGTTGGCAGAGGAATCCCTCCGCACCGCGGACTTCGGCGTAGCGGACTTCGAGCGCTATCTCTCCCAACGTGTCGCAGAATATCAGGTATTCGTCGCCACAACCTTGTCGCAGAGCGCAGCGGTGACACTCGACCTCGAAGTTGCCGACCTTCTGGTGTATCGGGACTACGTCGAGCGTTTCGCTCGCGCAGAGATTCCCGCCGGCTTTCACGCGTTCATGCCGCAATTTGATGCCCTCTGGAAGAGCACTAAACTGTCGGTGCCATCAAGCGCGATGGCAGGGGCGCGAACCCGCTTGCACGAACTGCGTCGTGATCATGGCACGTGGTGTGATCTCTTGAGTGGCCCGATGCTCGCCATCGAAGCACGGGTGACGCTGGCGGAGAATAGCAATGCCCCGTCCGAAGGCGTGCGTAAGGCATGGGAACTCTACCACGATGCAGTCGATCACTCACGTTACCGGACAGGTGTTTATTGTCAGCAGACGATCCGCGAAAGTCTCGGCCTGGCGGCCATGTTACACCGTCGCAATTTGGGTGAAGGTTCCATCAAGCCGTGGATCAAGCAGGTTCTCGGCTTTTGGGATTTGCTCGGGATGGGGAGCGATTTCGATCACGAGCAGGAGTCGCAGCGCATCGAGCGGGCCGAGTCACAGTTTACCGATGAGCTGCATGGCGAACTACGCACGCGGCTCCGCGAGACATTGCCAGCACTCGGGTTGCTCCATTGGAATATCAACGGGCTGATTGGCTTCGCCGAGGGGGACCTGCTTAAAGAGCGGCAAGCGACGCCGGTAGACAAGCGTCAGAAGAAGCCGATGCTCGATACTTGCGTGGGCCGCGAGCAGACGCCTCTCATGGAGGCGATTGACCGCGGGCAGCTTGATCTTGCCCGTGAATTGGTGGGAAAAGGTGCAAACTTGAATTTCATCAATTCCACGGGCGACACCTGCATCACCAAGGCATTTGCCCGCCGGGATTATGATTTGGTGCTGGAGATTCTTCGCCGTGGCGAAGACCCGATCAGGCGGGCGACGCTATTGCGGGTAACTGAGAAAGCACGCCTGAGTGGATTGGAGCAGAGCATTTCGCACGGACGACTGGACATCCTGCGCGAACTCGTGCGCTGGAAGCCGGGTCGCGGCGATACCATCGATCTGAATGTGGAGAGAATCAACGGAGTCACTCCACTCTACTACGCGGTGGCCTGCCTCTCCTGGCTTCGCATGACCACCGAGGAATTTCTGCGCGCCGCACCCCATCTGGTTGCAGACACCAAGGCCCTGGCGCCTTTTGCCGCGTGGCTGGTTCAGGGCACCGACAAAGCCGCGATTGTGGATGCCGTCCGAAAGCACACCGCAAAGGAACAGAATCCCCAGGGTATCCGGGACTGCATTGACTACATGATTGACGGTTTGGACGTGAATCTCGACACGCCAAACACCAATGATCACAGCGCACTTACCTTCGCCGTCGAGCGGTGTATGCATGACATTGCCGGCAAGCTGCTCGCGTCCGGTGCGTCTCCTAACCATCGATGCCAAGGGGGCTGCACGGCGCTGTGTTTCGCCATTAGGAATGATGACATAGACATGGTGAAACTGCTGCTCGAGTTCGGCGGCGACCGGCGGCTGTTCGTCGATGTAGCCGGCCGACCGATCTGGGCGCTCGAAATGTCAGCGAGACTGCGCGATCTGATCCCTTGTCACGCCTAGGTCACTACGGATTCGTCCGGCAGGCAAATCGAGCACACCGACATTCGCCCCGTCGGACGTCTTCGGCCAAGCCTTTAGCTACCGCGCCTTCCGCTCAATCATCAACCGTGTCTTTTCGAGTTCCTCGGCCAAAGCCTTCTCATCCGGCAACGCGAGCTTGTATTCCCGGGCCAGCACTTTGTTCGGCAATCCCTCCAACGCATACTTGGCCAGCGCATCGTCTGGCTTGGAGCAGAGGATCAAGCCCACCGGGGGATTTTCTCCCTCCTGCATCCAATGCTCACGCGCATAGTTCAGATACATGTGCATCTGCCCGGCGTCGGCATGGGTCAGCTTGCCAATCTTCAAGTCGATCACGACCAGGGCGCGGAGCTTCCGATGGAAAAACAAGAGGTCGACGCGATACCACTCCTCCCCGATGCGCAGCCGCCGTTGCCGGCCGACGAACGCAAAGTCCCCACCCAGTTCGAGCAGGAATTTTTCCAGATGCCGGAGCAGCGCCTCCTCCAAGTCCGACTCGGAGTATTCGTCCTTGAGGTTGAGGAATTCGAGGACGAGAGGATCTTTGACCTCCTCCTCGGCACTGACCTGGTCCTCGGGCCGCGGCTTCGCGCCCTTGGTGAGCATGGCCGATTTATCGCGCGACAACGCGGTGCGCTCATAAAACACGGTGGCGATCTGGCGATCGAGCTGCCGCACGGACCAGCCGCCGCGCAGGGCCTCCGTTTCGTAGAAGCGACGGGCGGTCTCCTCCTTAACTCCCATCAGGCGGACATAGTGCGACCACGGCAGCCGAAATTCAGGCCGACCGACCGTGGCCAATTGGCCAGACACTGTCTGGCCAATTTCGGGGACTTTAGCCGAGGGGGAAAAGCCAGACGGTGTCTGGCCTATCGGCCACAGCAGATAAAATGTCCGAGCGCTCTTCAGATTGCTCAGAGAGAAACCGCGGCCAAACCGGGTCGTTAGGTCACTCGCCAAGCGCGCGAGCAGTTCGTCACCGTAGCCCGCACGTTTCCTTCCGCCCTGGTCATGCTCGAAAATCCGCCGCCCCACTTCCCAATAGGTCGCGGTCATCACGGTGTTCACCGCACGCGCTGAAACGCGCCGCGCGTCCTCCAGCAGGCGGCTCAATTCCGCGACCAAGGCCTCGTAGTTGGAGGCGGATGTAGGTTTTTCAGGCGGCATCGGAGTGAGGTCCAGAGTCGAGCTTTTCGGAGCGGGATCAACGCCGTTCTGGCTGTCGCTGGGAGCAGCCACATAATCCAGCGGATTGTCGGGTTCTGCCATACGTCTACGCCCTCAGTTCAATTCACTCAGGCCGGTCCCGCCGGTCGTGAGATCCAGCAGCAACTGCACGACCGCCCGTTTCCCGCAGCTGTCCAGCCGCACGAAATTCCCCGCGAAGTCCACCGCGGCGCCATCGCGGAGATTGGCGAGGATTTCCCAGGCAGCCGATTCGCCCGACGACGCGCCCGGGTGCCCACGGGCGATGCGCCGGAGCGTGACCAACGCCTCTTGGCTGGTCGCTGTCATGCCGCCATCCCCGTCCGTGGCGCCTGACTCGCCGCAGCACTGTTCCCCGTCGCGGCACTCGGCCCGCTCGCGGCAACCGCCGGCACAGGCGGCCACGTCACCCCGGTAATCTGCGTCGCCGCATACCGCGCCGAGTCGTTCCGCAGCCGCTGCCAGCAGCCCAAGGATGGCGTCCAGTGGAACCCATACATCCGCAGTTTGGCGATGGTCCCTTCCGGCGGCTTCACGTCGTGGTAAATCCGCACGCGGCATTCCTCGGCGTTGTCCTCCACCCGCCCGCCGGCGAACTCGACCGTGGCCGAAGGACGCCCACTCTCGTTCGCGAGTCCCTTCAACCGCGCCTGCATCCGCCGGATGTTCGCGCCGTTGTTAGTCAGCGCGTAATCCGGGAAACCCACCCGCCCGGCAAAGTCGGGCTTGAGCAGTTCCCGCGCGCTGTGCTCTCGCTGGCCGCACTCCGCGACCAATCGCGCGACCTTCTCGTCGTCGGTCAGCTGCCGGTTGCGAACGATGACATTCGCGGCCTTCATTGTGGCCTGCAGCTCCTCGGCCGCCGCGATCTTGGTTTGCAGGTGTTGCACGGCGTCCGGGTCTTCCGACCGGATAACGGAGGGTGTCTTTGAATTCATACTCTGGGTGATGGTCCGCTCCGCTGGCGCGGCCCCGGTGTCAGGTTGAGAATCGGCCGCTCCAGCGCCGGCCGCAGGGCCGCGAGCCGGCCCGGACTTTCCACAATCCGCAGGCGTCGCCGCCGCGCCTTACTCAGCAAATCATCGGTCGGACCTTCCCCGGGAAACGCGATGACCGTCCGGGCAAGCTCGACCAGCGAGGTATTGCGCTCCTCCGGCGTCGCCGGGCCTTCGCGCATCCAGTTCGCCGTCACCTTCAAGACCGGAACGCCCCGTCGCTCGGCCCACGCTCCGACCTGATCGGCCACGCCGGCACTGCCGTCGGTGCAAATCGTCTTCGCGCCCACCGCGCGCATCGTTCCCTCGATCAATAAGAAGTCGTCCACACTCAGGACGTAGTGCCGCCCACCGGTGACGATCACGCCTAAGGCCCGCGCACTCATGGCCAGCGATACCCGAGCCGTTCCTTCCGGGTCAGCGGCAGACCCTGCCCCAGCGGCGCCAGCTCAGGCCGCACGACTGGTCGTTCCACCGCGAGCCCTTCGCGCACCCAGCGCCGCGCCTCCGCCACCCGGGCCAGCGCCGCGCGCACAGCGTCGTGCGCGGGCGTGTCTTTGAGACAATCGAAGTTCGACGCCACTTTGAGCGAGAACTCCGCCTGACCAAGGTGGTCGTCGAGATGCGACCGGATGGACGGATCGACGGGCATCGGACTAAGCCGCGATCTTCGCGCCCGCCGCCGGGGGCGGCGTCGCCGGGGCCTGGCTCGGGTTGGCGAATTCCCTTCTCGTCTGCCGGTCCTTTTCCCGCAGCGCCGCGTTCACGAAAGCCTTGTCCTTGAAGTAAGGATTCACGCCTTCCAAATCGCGGTCGATGCGCGCCTTCGCCTCCGCGGTCTGCGCGTTGTAGAACGCCTGCGCCTGCGGGAGCTGCTTCTGGATGAGCCGCATCTCGTTCTCGTGCTTCTGCTGGTCGCGATAGAGGAAGGTCTCGATCGCGCGCTCGGGGTTTTCCTTCACGAGCCGCGTGTAATACACGACGTCGTCGGGGTTCGCCTTCTTGTGCGCCTCGATCTTCTTCTTCACCTCGGGATTGTCCCGGAAGACGAGCGGCTTCAGTTTGGTTTCGGTTTTTTCTTTTTGGTCGATGGCCATATGCGTCTGGGTTTAGGCCGCCTCTTGATGTGCGGGCGGTGTCGGCACCGGGCGGGATTCCCGCCCGAAGGGTTCGGAAAGCACGGGGTTGAACGGCGGCTCGGCCGGCCCCTGCACGAGGCGCAGCGCGAGATCGAACTGGCCGCAGATGTCGGCGGACTCGTGCCGCGCGAGGGCGAACGCCATAAGGCTCTTTGCCTCGATCTTCGGATTCGCGCCGGTGAAGCGGCTGTTCAGTTGGTCGGCCGCCGAGGCGAATTCGGCATAGACGGTTTCGGGCACTTGGAGGGTAAGCGTGATCATAGGATGTCGGTTTGGATTTTGGTTGGATGACTTGACCGGCCCTGAACTCCGGAGGGTCGGGACCGGAACGGAGCGCCGCTCGTCCCGGGAGCCGGAGGCTCGGCGAAGGCGGACGGGCGGCGGTGCGAAGTGAAGGCCCCGACCTTCCGGGGCGTGGCCGGACCTGCCGCCGGGGCGACGGTCGGCGGGCCGTGGCTTGGGACGGCCCGCTGTCCGTCGCGGGCCGGTGCGACGACAAAGCGGAGTCCAATCGCGACCCGCGTCAGCCGCCGGTCGCGGGCGTGACCGTCCGCGAGAATCTCGACGGACTCGACGATTACGCCCGGCTGCTCGGTCAAGTCCGCCACCAGAGCGCGATAGACGGACCATTCCTCGATGCGCGGAGCGACCCGCAGCAACGTGACCCGCGTGCGCGGTTCACCCGGCTCCCAGGTCCACCGCCACCGCGAGCCATGCTGGCGCTCCAGGGTCGCCAGCTTCTCCGGCGTCCACGCGATACGGGTAAGCCCCCGTTGTTGTTCGCGGAGCCGGTCCCGTAGGCCGTCATCATTGCCGCGGAGGCGCTCCTGCTCGCCGACGAGCGCCGTGAACTCCGCCACGAGCGCAGACGCTGCCGGACGCGGGTGGAGCGCGAACCACCCCACGGCCGCGCATACGACGAAGCTGCTCGCGAAGGCGCACCAGACTCGCCGGGAAATGATCCTCGTCCGGTTCACAACCGAAATCCTCCGTTCAGGGTGAAGGCGCCGGCCGCGCCAGCTTTCGCCGCTACAGTCCAAGGTGCGTTGGCGGGCGCGAGACGCGAACGCCAGTCCTCGACCGCAGTCGGTGCCGTGCCCGGAGCAACCCAACCTTCAATCGCCACCGTCCGTCCGGTGATCCGTAGCGACGTGAGTGTGATCGAGGCCGGGACCGTCGTGGCGACCGCTTCCAGCAAGCCGCCGCAGGGCGGACCCGCCGCGCCGCCTTCCAGCGAGCGACGCAGCGCGGAGATTTCGGCCGCGTTCTCCCGGAGCTGCGCTACCTCCGTTCGCAACGCAGTCAGCCTGGCCTGATGATCCCGCGTCGCCGCGCGCTCCGCCAGCGAAGTGCGAACGATGCCCGTGCCCATCCACACCCCTGCGAGCAGGAATGCAATGCTCGCCGCGATCAGAAGGCGCTGGGCGGTGAAGAGCGGCGTCCGCGGCAGCAACTGCGCGGGATGATAGCGGGGAAACGGCCCGGGCCGGGCCAAGGCCTCGTTGAGGGTGATCTGTTCGACGCCGGGATAGCCCTCCGCACTCACGAATGAGCCCAGTGCGGTGGCCGTCTCGGCATCCGCAAAGACGAGCAGCACCGGTTCTTCCGGGCTCTGTGCGAGCAGTTCACCCAACCATTCGCCGACCTCGGCGACGGCGGACTCGCCGAGCCACACCGGCACGGAACGAACGCCATCCGCCGGGTGCCGATAAGCCACGGCGCGCTGGGCCTGGACCGCGACGACGGTGACCGCACCCGAATCGCTCCATTCCTTGGGGAGGGCGTGGAGGAAAGTGGCCATCGGCCACGCGGATTCGACCGCGAGTCCTCGCCGCGAAAGTTCGGTGGCGAGCGTAATGAGACCCGGAGTGGTTTCGAAATGGAGCAGCGTCGCGAAGTCGCCACCCATCGGGAGCACGTGTTCATGGCTCCACGCACACTGTGGATTGCACAGGGATGGAAACTCTCCGGCCAGCGCCGCCGCCAGCGTCGCCCGGTCGCCCTGCGGACACGCCACGGGCTCGGTCTCGAGCGCATCCGGCTGAAAGATCAGCCGGATGCGGACGGGCTTCGGCTCGTTCGCATAGTGGGCCACCAGGACCTCGACGGCTCCGCCGAGATCGGCGAACTCCGCCGAAACCCCGGTGCCGGCGAACCACCAGCGGTCGCCCCATAGCAGAACCGTGCGCGGCTCAGATGGACGTGAGATAAACATAGACGTCCGTGATACCGTTGGCGGGAGCGGCATAAGCGACGACGCCACTGTCGGAAGCAGCGCCTTCGACGGGCGCGAGCTGCGCCCCGTTCATCGCGACGGCCAGTTCGTAGGCGTCCTTCGCGGGACACGCCGGGATGACGAGATAGGCGACGACGTAGTTCGCGCTGAGGTTCGTGGTCCCATCCAGTCGGAAGTTGGCGCCGAGCGCCGCGGAGGGTGCGAGGGCCGGATTGGCGGTGCGGGCCTCCACCCGGGTGACAGTGGACCAGTTTCGTTGCGGTGCCGCGTCCGGCGTCATCACGAAGCCGAGCGCCGCCTGACTCCAAGACACTTCGTTGCCCGTGCCCGTGGAAGCGAAGGCCTGCGTGCCCATCCGCAGGGCCAGCGGCTTTTCAATCTTTCCCGTCGCGAGCAAAACCGTGTCGAGCCGCGCGGCGTTGCCTTTCGCGACATCGGTGGCGCCGGTGAGCGCGGCGCCCGAGGTCGGGATGCCGGTGCCTTCGGTGCGGGGCAGACTGCCGTTGCCACCGGCCATCGCGAGATAGTCGGTCAGCGCCGTCTTGAGGGTGTCGACGGTCTTCTCGACCTGCTGAATCCGCGCGTTGCGCAGGGCGTCGAAGCCCTTCGGCAACAGCAGCCCGACGAGGACGCTGACCACGGCGAGGACGAGGACGAGTTCGAGCAGGGAGTAACCCTGCGTGTGCAGACGTTTGTTCTTGGTGTTCTTCATGTGTGCTTGGGTTATGGGCCGGGTGGCCCGGTTAAAATTCAGAGGACGCGGGCGACCTGCTCGATGGTGGTGAGCCCCTGCGCCGCCGCGCTCAGGCCGTGCTGCCAGAGCGTGGCGATGCCTTCGCGATCCCGCACCGCGGCCAGATCGCCGAGGGGCGCGTTGGCCGCGATCAGCGGCAGATACTTTTCGGCTGAGATGACTTCGTGAATCGCCAGCCGCCCTTGGAAACCGCGCCCGCGACACGCGGGACACCCCACCGCCCGGTAAAATTCCGCGTCGGGCATCCGGTGCTCCTCCCGCAGGCGTGCGTTCTCGGGGTGCGGTTCCTTGCACTCGGCGCAAAGCCGTCGAACCAACCGTTGCGCCGCGACCAGCCGTAGCGACGCGGCCAACAAAAAGCTCTCCACGCCGAGATCCCGCAGACGCGGAATGGCCGCGAGCGCATCGTTCGTGTGCAACGTCGAGAGGACGAGATGACCGGTGAGCGCCGCACGAATCGCGAGTTGGGCCGTCTCCGCATCCCGCGTTTCCCCGACCAGCAGAATGTCGGGATTCTGCCGCAGGAGTGCCCGCAGCGAGGCTGCAAACGTGAGGCCGATCTTTTCCCGAATCTCCGTCTGACGGATGCCGGGGAACTCATACTCCACGGGGTCCTCCAGTGTGTGGATAACGCGCCCCTCGTGATCGAGTGCATGGAGCGCGGCGTGCAGCGTCGTGGTCTTCCCCGAACCCGTCGGGCCGGTGAGATAAATCAAGCCCGCCGGACCTGCCAGCGCCGCGCGCAGCGCGTCCGCCTGGGGCGCCGCGAGGCCCAACTGCGCGAAGTCCTGTCCCGGCATCGTCTGATCCAACAGCCGGATGACGAGGCTCTCGCCATGCACGGTCGGCAGCGTGCTCAGCCGGAGGTGGAAACGCCGTCCGCGTTCCTTGAGCACGGCCCGGCCATCCTGCGGGAGGCGTTTTTCGGTGATGTCCATCCCGCCGAAAATCTTGCCCCGCGCGAGCAGCGCTTCGCGCTGCGCCACCGGCAATCGCGCATGGCTGTGCATTTCCCCGTCGAGCCGGAAGCGGACGAAGAGACCGTCCTCCTTGGGCTCGAAGTGAATGTCGCTCGCCCCTTCACTCGCCGCCGCGCGCAGGATCGCGTCAAAGGTGCGTGTCGGGTCGCCGCTGGATTCGGCCACGACAGTTGCCGAAGAATTTCGGCCACGCAGATTCTGGAGAAAATCGAGCATGGTCAGCGGACGAGTCGGGGCGTGAGGAAGATCACGAGTTCGGTCCGGGCGCGGAGGTTGGCGCGGCTGCGGAAGGCTGCGCCGACGACCGGAATTTTCCCGAGCACCGGAACCCGGCGCTCGGTTTCGCCCGTTTCCTCAGAAATGAGTCCGCCGATGATCGCGGTTTCACCGTCACGCAGGCGCACGATGGTCGAAGCCTGCTTCACTTCCGTGACCGGCGCAGTCTGCCGGCCGTCGGGGCTCGTGACGATGGCCTGCAACCGCGTGATGGCCGGCAGCACGTCGAGCGTGATCGTCTTGTCGCCGTCGATCTGCGGGGTGACGGCGAGGATCGTCCCGATGGTGATGGTCGAGAC
>ERZ761602.5555-NODE-5555-length-14833-cov-6.437881_pt1 | contig 14833 bp, 14 predicted proteins | sample MGYA00512165_ERZ761602 | MGnify/ENA primary metagenome ERZ761602 (study PRJEB28899, sample SAMN02445085) | bioreactor sludge metagenome | biome: EBPR sludge; isolation source: Thorneside wastewater treatment plant | place: Australia: Brisbane, Thorneside...
ACAAGCACGAAGTGAAGCTGCCGGCCGGCCCGATTCGCCAGATCGGCGAGTACGACGTGGGCATTCACCTCCACAACGAGGTCAAAACCCAAATCCGGGTCAACATCATCGCCGAAGCCTAGTGCGGCCCTTTCGCCGCCATTCCAGCCAAGCGCTTGACCATCAACCTCTTTTGATCTCCGCGCCTCTCAAACAGAGGCGCTTTCGCCCGAAGCCGGCAAATTCGGGGAACACCCCCGGCCGGTTTGGGCTAGACTTAACTTGCCCCCTCGCGAACCCGGCCCGACGGTTTGCCGCCTCGGCCTTCCACGCCGTCCTCGCCGGGGAGTTTCGTGGCCGTACCGCCCGCGCGGCGGACGGCGGATCGCCGGTATCGTCCCGAGAGTTCCGTCATGCAGCCCGTCACCCCGTTTCCTCATCGAAAGGATACCGCCACGGAAGCGTTGCGGGTGCCGCCGCACTCGCTCGAAGCGGAGCAGGCGGTGCTGGGCGGCCTGATGCTGGACAACTCGACCTGGGATCAGATCGCCGACCGCCTGGATGAAAGCGATTTTTATCGCGGCGATCACCGCCTGATCTTCCGCGCCATCCGTCACCTGTCGGAAAACGGTCAGCCCTTCGACCTGCTGACCTTGGCCGAGTGGCTCGAGGACAACAACCAGTTGGACAACGCGGGCGGCTTCGCGTACCTCGGCGTGCTGGCGCGCGACACCCCGAGCGCCGCCAACGTTCGCGCCTACGGCGACATCGTGCGCGAGCGGTCGATCCGCCGCAACCTGATCCGGACCGCCACCGAAATCGCCGACAGCGCCTACGATCCCAGGGGGCGCGACACCCGGCAACTGCTGGACGACGCCGAGAAGCGAGTGTTCGCCATCGCCGAACACGGCCTGCGGATCCAGCAAGGATTCGGCAGCATCAAGGACTTGCTGACCCGAACCGTGGAACGGATCGACCTCCTGTTCCAGCACAACAACCCCATCACCGGCATCGCCACCGGCTGGACCGACTTCGACGAAAAAACCGCCGGCCTGCAACGCGGCGACCTGGTCGTGGTCGCCGGCCGACCGTCGATGGGCAAAACCGCCTTCGCCATGAACATCGCCGAGTACGCGGCCATCCAGATGAAATGCCCGGTGGCGGTGTTCAGCATGGAAATGCCGGGCGAGAGCCTGATCATGCGCCTGATCTCCTCGCTCGGGCGGATCGACCAGCACAAGGTGCGCACCGGCCGGCTGGAGGAGGAGGATTGGCACCGCGTCACCTCGGCGGTCACCATGCTGTCGGACGCGCGGCTGTTCATCGACGACAGCTCCAACCTCAGCCCGACCGAGCTGCGGGCGCGGGCCCGCCGCCTGCACCGGCAGGAGGGGCAACTGGGGCTGATCGTGGTGGACTATCTCCAGTTGATGCAGGTGCCCGGAACCAACGAAAACCGCGCGACCGAGGTCTCCGAGATTTCCCGCTCGCTCAAGGCCCTGGCCAAGGAGCTGTCGGTGCCGATCCTGGCGCTGTCCCAGCTCAACCGCACTCTGGAGCAGCGCGGCGACAAGCGGCCGATCATGTCGGATCTGCGCGAGTCGGGCGCCATCGAACAGGACGCGGACCTGATTTGCTTCATCTACCGCGACGAAGTCTACAACCCCGACAGCCCCGACAAGGGCGTCGCCGAAATCATCATCGGCAAGCAGCGCAACGGCCCGATCGGGACCACCCGCCTCACGTTTCTGGGGCAATACACCCGTTTCGAGAGCTACGCCTCCGAATCCTACTCCTCGGGTTCCAGTCATGAGTCGAGCAGCCAAGGTACGCCTCGATCTGGGGGCGCTGGCCCACAATCTCAGGCGGGTAAGGGAAGCCGCCCCGCGCCGGCGGGTGGCGGCCGCCGTTAAGGCCGACGGTTACGGCCACGGGCTGGTCCGGGTGGCGCAAACCCTGGACGCGGACGCTTTCGCGGTCGCCTGCATCGAGGAAGCCCTGATTTTGCGCGAGGCGGGCATCTCCCGACCGATCCTGCTGCTGGAGGGGGTGTTCGAGGCGACCGAACTGCCGTGGTGCGCTCGCCACGAGCTGGAAATCGCCGTCCACCATCCCGAGCAGGTCTCGATGCTGGAGCACGCCCGCCTGGAGCGACCGCTCCGGGTCTGGCTGAAAATCGATAGCGGGATGCACCGGCTCGGCCTGGAGCCGGAGACGGTGCCCTCGATGTGGCGACGCCTGCGCGACTGCCCGGCGGTTCGCCCCGACCTCGGTCTGATGAGCCATCTGGCCCGCGCCGACGAGCGGGATTGTCCCTACACCCCCCGTCAGTTGCAGCGCTTCGAGTCCGCGACCGCCGGGCTGTCGGGCGAACGGTCGCTGGCCAATTCCGCCGGCATCCTGGGTTGGCCGCAAACCCATTTCGACTGGGTGCGGCCCGGCATCATGCTGTACGGCGCGTCACCTTTTGCGGACAGTCTCGCCCCCGACGAGGGCTTGCGGCCGGTGATGACCATGAGCACCCGGCTGATCGCCATCAAGCGCCTGTCGGCCGGCGAGCCGGTCGGTTACGGCGGAACGTGGACCTGCCCCGAAGACATGGATGTCGGCGTGGCGGCCATCGGTTACGGCGACGGCTATCCGCGTCATGCCCCGTCCGGGACACCGGTCTTGCTCAACGGGCGCGAGGCCGCGCTGATCGGACGGGTCTCGATGGATATGATCACCGTCGATTTGCGCCGCCACCCCGAAGCGCGCGTCGGCGATCCGGTGGTGCTGTGGGGCGAAGGTTTGCCGGTCGAGCGCATCGCGCAGCTCGCCGGCACCATTTCCTACACCCTGACCTGCGGCGTGAAAGCCCGGGCCATGCGCGAGGTGGTTCTCGCCGATGGTGGCTAAGGGCCGCACGATCTACGTTTGCGGCGAATGCGGCGCGCAAGCCAGCAAATGGTCGGGCCAGTGCGGCGACTGCGGCGCCTGGAACACCCTCCTGGAATCACTCGCGATTCCGCCGACCGCGAAGAGCGGGCTCAAGCCGGCCGGCTATGCCGGTTCGACGGCCGGCGCGGACGTGCGGGCTCTGGACCAGGTGGACGCGACGGCGGAACTCCGCCAGTCCTGCGGCAACGGCGAGCTGGATCGGGTGCTGGGCGGCGGGCTGGTCAACGGGTCGGTGACGCTGATCGGCGGCGATCCCGGCATCGGCAAATCCACCCTGCTCCTGCAAGTCCTGGCGGAGCTGGCGGCGCGCAACCGGACCCTGTACGTCAGCGGCGAGGAATCGCCGCAGCAAATCAGCCTGCGCGCCCAGCGCCTGCAACTGTCCCGCGACCGCTTGCGGCTCCTGCCCGAGATTTGCGTCGAACGGATCCTGGCCACCGTCGAGGCCGAGCAACCGCAAGCGATGGTGATCGACTCGATCCAGACCGTGTTCACCGAGCGGCTGCAGTCGGCGCCCGGATCGGTGGCGCAGGTGCGCGAGAGCGCGGCGCAACTGGTGCGTTTCGCCAAGGCCAGCGGCACGGCGCTGTTCCTGGTCGGGCACGTCACCAAGGAAGGCGCCATCGCGGGACCGCGGGTGCTGGAGCACATGGTCGATACCGTGCTGTATTTCGAGGGCGATCCCGGTGGCCGGCTGCGGGTGCTGCGGGCGGTCAAAAACCGCTACGGGCCGGTCAACGAGCTGGGCGTGTTCGCCATGACCGAACGCGGGCTGAAGGAAGTCAGCAACCCGTCGGCGATTTTCCTGTCGCGCCACGAGACGCCGGTGGCCGGCAGCGTGATCATGGTGACCCGCGAAGGCACTCGACCCCTGCTGGTGGAAATTCAGGCGCTGGTGGACGAATGCCACGGCGGCAACCCGCGCCGGGTGACGCTGGGGCTGGAGCAAAACCGGCTGGCGATGCTGTTGGCGGTGCTGCACCGGCACGGCGGCGTGGCGATGTACGATCAGGACGTGTACGTCAACGCGGTGGGCGGGGTGCGGATCAACGAGACGGCGGCGGATTTGGCGGTGCTGCTCGCCTCGCTGTCGAGCTTTCGCGACCGGCCGCTGCCGAACGATCTGGTGGTGTTCGGCGAAGTCGGGCTGGCGGGCGAAATCCGGCCGGTGCCCAACGGCGAGGAGCGGTTGCGGGAAGCGGCCAAGCACGGCTTCAAGCAGGCCATCGTGCCCCGCGCCAATCTGCCCCGGCGCGGAGGTCGGGCAGAGGGGCTGGAAGTGCGCGGTGTCAGCCGGCTGGGGGAGGTGATGGGAAACCTGTAGCGAGGGTGACAATCGAATAGGCCGGTTATTTTTTTGAATTTACTGCTTATTCAATCGCCATCGTTCGCCGGTGACCCCCGATTGTTACCCCTGCTTGCGTCGCCATTGAAGAATCCGCGCGATCAGTGCCAGCGCAGCGGGATTGTTGCGGGCGGCTGGTGGCGTTTTCGGTGCCAGCACCGGCAGGGCAAGGGAGGTTAGGCGTGGTTCGGTTAGTACGCGCTTGCCTTCTCTCGCAATCGTGGCCGGACTCACCTTGTCTACGGCGGCGGCGTATTGGCCGTCTCTCGCAATCGTCCTCGGACTCACCTTGTATTCTTCGGCAAGGCGTTCGTGGGTTTGCTTCTTGTCATTTTGACAAGAACCAGAATCGGTATGCTGATTCCCCTTGAACCCTTCCTGCTTCTCCCCGTTATACCGCTTGCCGCGCAAATAGCTGGCCTGATCGGGGTGAAGGTTTCTGCGCCCCAACTGGTTTTCGATGATCCAGTTGATCGCCCAGCGCCGATCCTTCAAATCGAGTCGGACGGTCGAAAACGGGATATTGAGCCGCTGGCAAATCTCGTAGCGGTTGTGCCCGTCCAACAGCAGCCCATTCCAAATCACGAGCGGATCGCGGCGGTCATCTTCGGCCATGTCGAACAGCAGTTTGACTTGCCAGGATTCCAGGGCCGGGAACAGGGCGCGCTCGGTGCCATCGGGCCGGGTGTGCCACTTCAGCCGCAAGGGCGCGGTCACATTGGAGCGAGCGTTCATCGGATCTTGCGGTGAGGGCGGGAGGTGCCCTATCACTCCGGATTGCCGGTCCGGGCCGTTCGGGCGAGTCCACCAAACGCCAGGAGTCCGGCGGGGCGCATCAGGTGGGGCGGTGCGCTGGGCCATGTTTGTATGTCCGGGCGGGAGCGGCGCTATGGCCTTGCGCAAGTCTTGCTGCCGCTCCCGATACGCTCCCGAAAATCATCAATGCTGCGTTGCGGTGCCGCTCGCTCCCGAAATCCAGGCGGTGGCCATCAGCAGCGCACCGCGCACCTCGTCACGGTCGGCTTCTCCGACTTCGAACCGCCCGATGCACCGGAACAGCAGCGCAATCAGCTTGTCCGGTTCCATGTGCGCGGTGGTCCAAACCAGATCGCGGTGGTCCGGGCTTTGCAGCGCGTCAAGAGCGCGCAAGGCGGCAACCTTGGCGGCGTGGCTAAAATCGTCGGAGGGCTGTTTGATCGTCTGGAGAGTCATGGGGCACCTCACGCCATCTTGACCGCGCCGGCATATCCAACGGCCGCGCACGCCACGTCAAACCGGACTTTGAACTTCAAAACGTCCCGATCAAAATCGACATCCTGTTCCACGGTCGGCGTCATCACATTGTTCAGATAGCCCAACCGGATGGCGGGCGCGGTTCGCGGATCGCTCAGCAGATACCAGTTCCCCGCGTCGTCCGCGTCAAGTCTCGGGTCGGAAATCAGGACCAGACCACGAACCCATTTCGGTACCTCGATCTCGCTGCCGGCGTCCGGGGAGTAAGTGAGGGCGGAAATCAGGGCTTCCGCCGCGCTTTCCAGCGCCACGGGACAGACCACGAACCGGGGGGCGGTCAAGACGAAACCGCCGCTGCTGTCCTGCTGTTTCCGCATGAGGACGCGCGCGGCGCTCAAGCCGGCAACGTCGATTGACTTGGAGCCGGTATCCAGATTCGCGTGTGTGGCGTGGAACAGGGGCGCGGTGTCACTCATGGCGGCGTTGGCCGTCAGCACGCCGAAAACGAGGTCTCGTTCCAGCCGGGCGGTGCTGTTCGCGGCGGCGCGAACCAGCCCGTCGAACGCGCCCAGATCGTCGTTCACCATCGCCTCGCGCGTCAGCATCAGGCCGCGCGCGTAGGTGGCGAGCTGGTAGGTCTCGGCGCCTTCCGTGATCGCCCCATAGGTGATTTCTCCACCCTCGTGTTTCCGCGCCAAGCCGGGCAGGAAGGAGGTGTTGATAACCTTGGCGGGCTTAAAGTCCACGAGGTCGCCGCTGTCGCAAATCTGACGATGCTCCATCGTCAGATTCTCGAATCGGTTGACCAGGGCCTTGTTGCCGGCCGCGCTCAGCAGTTCCGGAAAGTCGCTGGTGGTCATCGCCATTTTCACGAGGGCGGACCGGCTCATGCCCACGGTGTTGTGGCCTTCGGCACCGAGGCAAATCGCGGCCATGCCGGTCAGGCTCGAATCCCGGAAATCCCGCGCGGCCGGGTGAATGTCCGCCGGGCGGGCGCCCATGCGAACGGCCAGGGCATCGCTCGCGGCGGCCATGAACTGGCGGCTTCCGAATCCGCCGTAGGGGCGCGGCGTGGCATCGATACGGATCGCCCGGTCACGCTCGGCCATGAGGCGAGACATTTGCTTGCCCGCAATCTCCGGGGGTAGGGCGCGGTCGACCATGGCGTCGATTTCGGCCTCGCCCGAGAGGTGGGCGATGACGGCCATTTGGCGGATCTGGCGGGCGTCTTCCAGCCGGGCGCGCACGTCGGCTTCCGGCTTGCCAAGAAGCTGGACGGTCAAGCCGGGTTCACCTGCAGCGGCGCATTCCCGCGCGATGGCTTCGGCGCCCATCCGGGCGGGCGTGGTGGAGGCGGCGGGCGTGGTGGAGGCGGGCGTGGTGGGGTGCATTGCAAATCTCGCGGGTAAGGTTAGGGGGCCGAGGCGCAGCGTGGTTTTACCGCTGATAACTTCCTGAACAAAGCCGAGGGCGCGCGCCTCTTCGGCCGATAGCCACGTCTCGCCTTGCGCCAAGAACCGCAGCATTTCCTCGGCCGTTTTTCCGGTTTTGGCGGCGTAGATCGTCGCGGCGGATTCCGCGAATTTGTCGAGCGATGCGGCGGCGTCTCGCAGTTTGTCGGCGGGGCCGCTGACCTCGCTCCATGGATTGTGAAACCCGAACAGCGCGCTTTCGAAAGCGACGCAGCGGGCGGCGCACACGATCAGGGTAGCGGCCGAAAATGCGACGCCTTCGACCGTCACGGTCACGGGTCCGCCGTGACTTTTCAGGGCGCTGTGGATCGCGAACGCTTCGGCCGCCGAACCGCCGTAGCTGTTGACGCGCACCTCGCAAGCCTCTCGCGGCTTGGCGCGCAGGGCTTCCGCTATCTGGCGGGCTAGCGGGGCGGCGATTTCGTCATACACGAATAAAGTGATCATGCCGATCATGTTGCGCGAGTCCGCCTGACAAAATAATACCTTGTATGTCAGTCGGTTCCGATAATTCGAAACACTTGGCGCGCGGATGTGGGCAGCTTTGCGCCGGTGCGGTCGGCTTGCCATAGCAGGCGGCGCACGGCGTCGGTGGGGCGGTGAAACCGCCGAATCAGGTCGGCCAAGGTTTCGGCGCGTTGCCAGGTTGACCCGGTTAGAAGGCTGGCGGCTTCGCGCAGAAGCGCATCGCGCATGGCCCGGCAATCGGCGGCGGGTTTGCCGGCCGGGAGCAGTTCCAGCACCGCGTCGATGAGGTCGCGGGGCGCGTGGCCTGTCGTTCGGGCCACGAGCAGACGCGAAACCAAGCTGTCGAGTGGGCGGGCGCGTTCATCAATCGGTTCAACGATCATAGTCAGAAGCTATCGATAATGGAAAATCAATAAGTAAACCATTATAGGGCCCTGATATCTGGAGAAAAACCGGGGTGCGAACTACTCGCATGTTGGGATTTCTCCAGGGTCCCCGACGCCGTGCGGCGGTCGCTGCCAGTCTGGCAAGACCTCGCTGCGGGCGCGGGCCTTGGCGTTCCACGGCGACCAACCAGCGTCGATCAGTTCGGCGACGCGAGCGGCGTGCGGGTTGTCGGCGTCTTCGCGGTGAAGAGGGTCCATGCGGTCGTCGGCCGCTGGCGCGGGTGACGGGTCGATGGCAATGCCGCTCCTGGGCGCACTGGGCGCGTTCTGTGGCGTCGTTTGGGGCGAGGTGGTATCCGACCATTGATCGGGTAGCCTGGGCGCTTGTGCGGCCAGATAGCGCCTACCAAGCACGTTGACCATGCGGCCATCTCGGTAGAGCGCCTCGCCCGCGTCAAGAAGCCGATCATCCGGCCAATCGGCAGGCGTACCCTCGCGCCAATTCAGTCCGACCGGTCCGGCTTCCACCAGGGCGCGGTAGACGGTTTCCGCGTCCCGCAAGCGTGCGAGTCTCATCAACTCCGGTTTGTGTTCGCGAATCAGCGTTTCATCGTTCGCGGTGAGCAGATTTCCCGGCTTAACGATCAGTTGCGCGCCACGGGCAATCAGGGTAAGCCCTTGATGATTCAGCGTTTCCAGAAACCGGGCGGCGTCCATCAAAACACCTTGCTATCGTCTATTTCGCTAGAACCGATTGATTTATCTGCTAAATCATCGAAAACACCCCCTTTTTTATTTTTGCTGGGGGTGGAAAACTCTCCAAACTCCTCTAACTCACCGATGGCGGGTGAAGGTCCGGTAAATTCTGGTGAGTTTGGCGAGTTTGGTGAGTTATAAAAGGATGAGTCTGAAAAATGTTGTTGCTGACTGTCCTTGGCGTTCGGTGAGTTTGGCGAGTTTGGTGAGTTATTTTCATGTTGCGATTTGATTACAACACGATATAAACGAGCGCCTTGGCGAGTATCGCCAACCAAAAGCTTGTAGCCGCTTTCGATTCGATCTTGATGCGCCATGAGGTAGTTGCCCAACACGCGCGTGTTGACCCGTTCGCCGTCCCGGCTGGCTACCTCACGCAACGCAACATCCAACGGCGGATAGTTCGCCGCGCTTTGCGCTAGGCCAGCGGCGGTGAGTTCCATATTGCGGTGCGCGGCGTACCAGGCCGACAGCAGTTGAGCCAGTCGCGACGCCACCGGGTCATTCTGGCGGAGTCGGTTTTGCGTCTCGACCGGGTCGGCGCGGCCAAGCCACACCAGGGCGGATCGGACCAGCGCCGACCAGTCGGGGGCACTGCCGAAACCCTTGATGTTTTGCGCGGGTGAGCCGGCCGCGATGTAGCCTCGCAGCACCGTGATAGCGGCCGGGGCCAGCCGGTGACGCTGCTCTCGCGTCCACCGCTTCAAGTCGCGGTCAAACTGGCGCTCCTCGGGCCGGTCGGTGTCCGGCAGTAGGTAGCAAAGCAGGGCGCGCGGGTTCAGGTCGTCGTGGAGCCGGAGGTTGTTACCGCTGGCGAACCAGACCAGCCGGGTCGAAAGGTCGGCCAATCGATTGCCGCCCAACAGCCGACCTCTGAACACCTCTTGGGTGATCGCGGAACACAGGCGGGGCGACTTGAGCGGTTCATCGATGTTGTCGATCAGCGCCAATGGTGTACCGGCAACCAGAATCGACACTATTCGCTTTTCTTCCTCGTCCGGCGAATCGGCGGCGCTCATTGCCGGGGCCGTGCGGCCGGTGGCGATCAGGGCCGCAATATCGGACTGGTACGACTTGCCGGAACGGGGCCGGGGCGATGACGCGCAATGCAAAGGTGAATCGCGCAACATGTGACGAACGGGCACCGTCAAGACGCCGGACAAGAAAACGGATCGATCCGCATCGCTGGCGTAGGGGAAATCCTTGGCCACGTCGATCAGCGCGGCCAGGGCGTCGCCCGCTTGCGCCTTGGTCGGGTTTTTCGGGATCGGGTCGAAAGCCGTTCCGGCCGCGTCGAAAAACAGGCCGGTCTCTTTGTCGTAGCCTTCGCGCTCCACGATGGAACCGTCCGCGCGCAAGGTGGGGCATTCCACGATGCCGGCCAGATAAGGCAACCGCCAAGCGCCGACCTGTTCGACGAGAAAGCGCGCGATGCTGGCGGGCGCGTCGGTCCTGCATTCGATCATCGCGCCGTCAACCATGCGCTGTTTTTTCCAGTGCGCGGCGCGGTCCATTTCGGTGGTGATCCAGCCCGACGATGCCGGAATGATGGTCAAGGCGTTGTCGGCGTATTTGACGCCGTGATCTTCGCGTGGTCCGGTTCGAGTGACGCGAACCAGGACACCCGCTTTGTTGTGATAAAGCGTGCCGGTGGCGATCAAGGCGTCCTCGGTTTCCCGGAGAACCCTGAGCCGCTCGCCCGGTGCGACCACGATGAGCGGGCGTTTATCGGCCGGGCGATCATCGCCCGGGTCTTCGGTCTTGGATTTGCCTTTGGCGCGGCGCTTTTTCTGTTTCGCGTCGAGGATGTTGACCACTTTCTCCAGGTCGCTTTCACCGTCCATAGCCGACTCCCGACAACGATACGGCTTGCTGGATGCGTTCAACGGCCAATTCCAGCCGGCCGCGATCCGCTTCGGAAAGGGCGCGGCCGGCCAGGATGAAGCCGGCTGCGGCGGACACGATCAAAACTTCGCGGTACAGCGCCCGCAAAATGTCGGCGGCCGGGAAGGGGCGGCGCTCGGGGTTGGCGCGATCCGTGGGGCGCTCGGGGTAGAGGTCGGCGAATTCCAGCCCCACGGCGGCCAAAACATCGTTAACCGGGCAACCCGTGAAGCAGTGGACGAGGATTCGTCCATCGTCCAGTTCGCGAACGGACAGGGAGGGCGACTTGTCGGCGTGGGCCGGACAGCGGGCAATCCAGCGACCGGGGCCAATCTGGCGCGGCTTGTCCAGGCGGGAAAGAAGGGTTTCGATAGGCATGTTGGCCTCGCTGTTTTTTGGTGACAGCGGGGCGGAACTCGCGTAGAATCCTAAACGTGTCAAGGGTGTAGGATTTTTTGTGCGAGGCCGCTCCCGCCGTGAGGTGGGGCGGCTTTACTGTTTCCGGGGTTCGGCGGCGTCCGGGCGAGCGGGCGAATCGGATAACAGCCTGTTGAAGACATCGACGACCGCGCCGGCCAGGATCGCCCGCTTTTCGAGAACTTCGGGGTCTACCGCGATTCGATCTTCTTCCGCGCGGCGGGCGTCGGTCCGGGCCTGCCGTTCGGCTTCTCGCTTCTCGCTGGCTTCTTCCGCTTCGCGTCCGAGAAACTCTTCGATGGCTTCCAAGGTGTTCGCCACGCTGATCAATTGCAGGAACATCCCGCGCCGGGCGGATGAAGAATCCAGCGCGGGATAGCGGTCCATGTCGTCATCGCCGAACAAATCCGCCAGCATGTACAGTGTGGCGGCGGCGTTGTTCAGGCCGTCCTGACAGTTGCAGGAATCCACCTCGCGGGCTTGCAGCAGCGGATGGAACAGGGTGACTTCGGAATTGCGGGGGGTGTTGCTGGTCATGATTTCAGTCTCCGATCAGTTCAAGGGTTGAACCGGCTTGGTGCCGGGAACTGGCGGGCTGGAAAACCACAGTCAAGAGTGGCGCGCGGCCTTGCGAACGCGCATCCCGCCAGTCCCGACATTGCGGAGACTGGCAACCGGAATCCGGGACGGATTTCGGGCATAAAAATACCATCGCTGACGGGGACGGTTGACCGCTTGACTTGGCGTTTTCCAGGCGCCGACGAGAAGAATAGACCTGCTGCGGGCGCGGTGCAAGGGGCGGCGGTCATGCGGCTTCCCCTTGACGGCCGGCGGCGATCTTGGCGTGAATCCAATGCGTGATTTCGCTATCGAGCCAGGCGACGGCTTTATCGGTCAGCCGGATCGGTCGGGGAAACTCGTTGCGCTCGATGCGCTGGTAGATTGCGGACCGCTTTAGGCCGGTGCGGCGCTCGACTTCGGGAAGGCGTAGCAGAGATTCCATATAGCGTCACCTCATCGGTTAGGGAACGCTGGGAATTCTCCGGTAGATTATTTCGGGATGCGGTAACGATTCGCATATTTTTTTTGACTCGAATCGTTACCAGTGGATTCTCATCCGATAGCGGAGTTGTTTGATTGCGCTGGCTTCTGGCGGCGGATCGATCTCGAATAAAATTGAAACCAAGGTCGCAATGGCTTGATCGGGTAATCTATAGCCGCGCTTTAGTAGCGGATAAGCCAAATTATCGCGTAACTGAACCAATAAAACGCGAATTTGATCAGCGGTTCTCTTTCGGCTGAGAGCATCGCCAATGACTGATTCAGCCCCGCATCCTTCATCAATACCATCTGCAAAGGCATTTAACAAATCAATTATGTGTGGTCCGGGTCTACTTTGCCCCCTTGCGGTAATCATAAATCGTTTCCATTCGCCGTGAGATTTCATTACAGAATGCCAAAGTGGATAGTAAGATGCGGCGACTTCAAGCGATCCCCAGAAGTTGGGTATATCAAGATACAGGTCATTAACCTCCGCCGATTCTATTAGCTCACGCAATTTGGATGATAATGCGCGAGCATCGTCAGAAATCCTTATCATCTCGGATTGTGCGGCAGTTAATTTATCACGATGGATGTCAGTAGCGGCCTCTTGCCAATACGTCCCAGCCCACAATATGCAATCGAGCACTTGTTGTTTTTCTAAATCATTCAATTCATCCATGTGGGGAAGTACATCGATTTCTATTTCATGCCATCGCCGCGCTAATCGCGGGCGTAATTTCCCTGCGCCCATGCTATCGATTGCCGCTTCCGCCCAATCGGGAAGGGGTGGCTTCGCCATATCGCGCCCTCACGGCGCATCCTCACGAAAGGGTCACCCCGTCGGGCCCGTGTGAGGGTCCGGCTTTTCGGCTCGCGACTGCCTAGACGGGGTGGATTCGGTCAGACCGTTTTTCTTCGCAGCGCCACCACATCCGCGCCATGGGCCAGCCCGTCCAGGTAATCCGCCCATGCCTGCATCATCTCCCGCCGTTCGGGCAAATGCTGGGCGCGGTTGTAGGCCGCTCGCACGGCGTTGCGCTCGGCGTGGGCGAGTTGGCGTTCGATCACGTCGGCGTTCCAGCCCATTTCGTTCAGCAGCGTGCTGGCCATCGCACGAAAGCCGTGCCCGGTCATGGTGTCGGCGTCGTACCCCAAGCGGCGCAAGGCGGCGTTGATCGTGTTGGATGACATGGGGCGGTCTTGGCTCCTGACTCCGGGGAACAGATACCGCCCGCGTCCCGTCAACGGCCGCAACTCCGCCAAGATCGCCACGCATTGCCGGGCCAGCGGAACGATGTGTTCCGCCCTGCCCTTCATCTTGCTGGCGGGAATGCGCCACTCGCCCGCGTCGGGGTCGAACTCCGACCACTCGGCTTGCCGCAGTTCGCCGGGCCGGACCATCAGCCGGGGCGCCAGCCGCAGGGCGCAACGGGTGACGAAACCGCCCTGATAGCCCTCCAGGGCGCGCAACAGGGCGCCGATGGCCTTGGGGTCGGTAATGGCGGCGTAATGGCCTCTAACCGGACTCGGCAACCAGCCTTGCAGATCGGCGGCGGGATTGCGCTCGGCATGACCGCCCGCGATGGCGTAGCGGAACACTTGCCCGATGGCCTGCAACAGCCGGTGCGCGGTTTCGACCGCCCCACGGTCGCGAACGCGGGCCACCACGGGCTTGAGGTCGGCGGCGGCCAGCGCGGCTATCGGCTTGTTCCCGATCCAGGGCAGGGCGTCGCGTTCCAGGTCGCGCCAAAGGCGCTTGGCGTGAACCGCCGACCAGCGGGGAGAGCGGGCTTGATGCCACTGGCGGGCCTGCCCCTCGAACGTCTCGACCGCGCGGGCCGATTCCGCCTTGCGCGTTGCGGCCGGGTCGATGCCATCCCGCAGTTGCTGGCGGATGGCGTCCCGCGCCAAGCGCGCTTTTTTGAGGGTCACGGCCGGATAGGTGCCCAGCGACAGAGTTTGCTCCTTGCCCTGCCAGCGGTAGCGACAGCGCCACCACTTCCCGCCTTCCGGGGTGACGATCAGGAACAGCCCGGTTTCGTCGAACAGCTTGTATCGGCGTTCGCGGGGTTTGGCGTTGCGGACCAGGGCATCGCTCAAGGGCATGGCGCGGTGTTCCAAAAGACTTTGATTATATTGGTTTTTATTTGGCTACGCGGGGTAACTGCCAAAAGGGTGGGGTAACTTCACCACGGGGCAAAACAGGGGTAACCGGGTTTTGGTCGGGTCGGTTACCCCGCGATGTTACCCCTAGCTTACTCCGGATGGCGGCGGAAGGCTACGGAAGGATGCGGAATGAAAGGCTTGAAAAAACCCGCACTTGGCGGGTTTCGATTTTCGTGATGGACGGCTGCGGAAGGCTTATTGGCGGAGAGGGTGGGATTCGAACCCACGTGGGGCGGCTAGGCCCCCATCCGATTTCGAGTCGGCGCCGTTGTGACCGCTTCGGTACCTCTCCGGGACGAATCGCTTGGAGCAGACGGCAAGGAGTTTTATATTCTACCCGATATCCGGCATTTGCCAATCCCGTCAAAACTTCCACGCTCGATAGCGAAGGATCGATGAAGCCGAACATCTCCAACCCCTCGCGGTCCGAACCGATGAACCAAGCCCCCCAGACCATCGCTCCCGACCCTCCAGACAGCCCGGCGACCCCCATGGCTGATGCGACCCCAGACACGCTGCGCGACCGTTTTGTCGGTTGGCTGAAAAACTTGGCGATCTACCTCGGAACCGTCGCGGCGGCCTGTGCGATCGGCATCTTCTTTCTCTGGCAGATACCGTTTCTGCACGATTTACCGGAATGGATCAAGAGCGTGAGCGACACCGCGCCCGCCAGGCCCGCGCCCGCGCCACCCGCCCTGGTCGCGGGCGGTAGCCCGGTCCCGGCGCCGCCGGAACCGCCAGCG
>ERZ761602.5556-NODE-5556-length-14829-cov-5.602004_pt1 | contig 14829 bp, 8 predicted proteins | sample MGYA00512165_ERZ761602 | MGnify/ENA primary metagenome ERZ761602 (study PRJEB28899, sample SAMN02445085) | bioreactor sludge metagenome | biome: EBPR sludge; isolation source: Thorneside wastewater treatment plant | place: Australia: Brisbane, Thorneside...
CTCAAGGACGGGTACCGCGCCGTCCTGCCCCGTTTCGCCGCGCGGCCCGGGCTGGCGGTCAGCGTGCTCGTGGTGACCCTGGCGTTCACCGCCTGGGTCTGGCACACCCGCCTCGGCGAGGAGGAGCTCTCGGGTGGCGCGACACCATTGGAGCTCCATGCATCGTGGGGGCGCTTCCTCCGCGAGGGTGACGTGCTCGTGGGCTGGGGGCACTACGCAGCGCAGCTCTTCGCAGCCGAGGGTGGTGTGCTGCCCGAGCGCTTCCTCGATCTGCGCCGCCTGCTCACGCGCGAGCTGCGCGCCAAACCCGGCCCCATCGAGCGCTGCGCGGCACGCCTCGCCGAGGTGGGCGCGCCGCTCGGCCGCGGGCGGGGCGGCGAGCGGCTCGCGCAGCTCGTCGCGCTCACCGAGGCCCTGCTCGACGGTCGCATCGCCCCCCTGGACGAGAGCGCGCCCGCGCGAGGGCCCGAGCCCACGCTCACGAGCTAGCGTGCCCGAGCCGCACCCCGCCTACACCCTGGGCCCCTACGTGTTCATCGTGGCCTCGACCCTGTCGAGCGCGTGGCTCGCCCCTCGGGTGCGCCGGCGGCTCGAGCGGTGGCTGGCGCCGCGTGCGCCGCGCGCGCCGATCCAGCTCGATCGCGACGACGTCGTCATGGTCGACGGCGTCGCGGTGTCGGCCGTGCACGTCTTCCGGCGCTCACCGCTCGTGCTGAGCGTGCTCTCGATCGTGATCGCGATGTCGCTGCTGTGGGGCGCCGCGAGCTTGCTCGCGCTCGCGCTGCTGCGGCTGCCCGCGAGCGAGGACCCGACGCGTCTGCCGGGCGAGCGGCTCGAGGCGGCCGTGCTGGCGCACGCGGTGCCGACCACGGCGCTCGCCGCCGCCGACCAGCTCATCACGCGCCTCGAGCGAGATGGCGGCGCGACGCGCTGGAGCCCTCCCGGTGCGCTCGAGGCGAGGCTCGTCTTGGCGGGGCGGCTGGACCCGAGGCCGACCCGCGCCGTGCTGCGGCTGGCAGAGCGGGGCTACCGCACGCGCGCTGGGCTCTTCGCGCTGGGCAACGCCTCCGACGAGAGCTGCTCGGTGGGGCTCGACGCGCTCGCCGAGTCGGTGCGCGGCGGATCGCTGCAGGCGCTCATGCGCGCCTGCCGCAACGCGAAGGGCGACGCCATCGCGAGGGCCGCCTTCAAGATGGGCGACTTCATGCGCGCGACCGGCCCCGAGTCGGAGTCGATCGTCTCGCGGCTGCCTCGCCCGCCCGAGGCGGAGCCGAGCTGCATCGCCGGCGGCTTCGACTTGCCCGAGCGCGACGCGCCGCTCTGCCGCCTCGTGCACGCCGAGCTCGTGCCGCGCACGCGGGCCGAGGTGCTGGGCGACCCCGCGCCGGAGCAGCTGCTCGCGCGGCGCTGGTGGATGGCCATGCGCGCGGAGCAGGGGCTGCCCTTCGACGAGGCCTTGCTCTACACGATCGATCCACGATTGCTGCTCGAACGACCTCTGGCGGCGGTGCTCGACGAGCCGCTCGGGGTCTACGCGTCGCTTCGGGAGAGCACCCACGCGAGGCTCGCCCCCAGGGAGGCCGCGTGGCTGCGCCTCGCGCTCGCCGCGGAGCGCTCGGCGGTGGGCAAGGATCGCGACGCGCTCTACCTCGTCGACGAGGCCTTCACGGAGCTGGCGCTCGGCGCGAGCGAGCAAGACCTGGTGGCGGCGAGCCGGCTCGCCGCGGCGATCGCCGTGCGCGCCGACGAGCTGGCGCTCGCGGAGCACCACGCCGCGGAGCTGCCGCCGTCGGACCCTTTGCTGGCGTGGATCCATGATCGCGCGGCGCTCGCGGCAGACGCGCCGAGCTGGGCGCGCGCGCTCGGCGACGACACGGAGCTCGCGCTGCTCGACGGCCTGAGCGTGCCGGGCGTCGCTCCGCGAGGAGGGCTCTTGCGCCTACGCGCCGCCTCGGAGCAGCAGCGCGAGGCGCTCTCGGAGTGGCTGCGTGAGGGGTTTCCGAGCTGCGACGGCTGCGGCTTCCACGCGCAGCTCGACAGGCTCGCCCTGAGGCTCGACGGCGCGCGCGCGATCGGCGACGCGGAGCTCGTGCGCGATCTCGAGCCCGTCATCGCCCGCTTCGAGGCCGTGCTCGTGAACCGCGTGCTCGGCCTGTCGCTGCGCGTCGCGAGCCCGGGTCCGCTGCCGGAGTGAACGCGACGCTCATGCCTCGCGGCCCCGCCCCGGAGTCGCTCCCCTCGCCGGAGCTGCGTTGACAGCACGCCCCGGGCGACGCTTCGATCCAGGGCTCCACCATGGCTGGTCCCATCGACTCCTCCGGCACCATCGAGACCTTCTGCCACCGCTCCGATGCGCCGATCAGCACGCGGCACTCCTTCTCCTTCGACGACATCGCCGTGGGTGATCGCGTGCAGCTCTGCTTCTATGCAGGGGACGACGCGGCGCCGCCCTTCGCGCTGACGATCCGGTCGCCCGCGGGCGCGGTCGTGCTCGAGCGCATCGTGCGCGACCTACCGACCGGCCGCCCCCAGAGCGCGCCGCCGATCGAGCTCGTCGTCACGTCGCGGGGCAACTACGCGATCGACATCCGCGAGCAGCGAGGCCGCTACTGGGGCAAAGCGACGCTGCGCGTGGGCTGAAGCACTCCGCCGGAGCACCGCGGCCGCGCGCTCAGGCCGAGTGGCTCCGGCGCGGCGCGCTCACTCGTAGAGCGGCTCCGGTCGCGGCGCGGGCGACGGCGAGAGCTTGGGCATCGGCTCGAGGTGGATCACGAAGGTCGAGTCGCGATCGGCCTGGAAGCTGCGCTGCTGCGGCTTGTGTCCTCCGGCCTCGAAGCGCAGCTCGTGCAGCGCGCCGTCGCGCGGGAGGCTGGTGCGCACCGGGTGGCCGACGAGCGTGCCGTCGAGGAAGACGCGCGTGTAGGGCGGGTGCACCTCCACCTCGAGGCGCACCGTCACCGGCGCGCCGGGTGCGGGCTTGGGCTCCGGGCTCGGCGACGGGCTCGGAGCGGGCAGAGGCGTCGGCGCCGGCTGCGCGATGACGACCTGGGGTTTCGGGTCGACCGGCGCGGCCGCGGGCTGCGCGTTCGGGCGCATCACCATGACGGTGAGCGTCACCGTGCTCACGACGAGCGCGGCGAGCGCGAGCGGAAGGGTGAGCCACTGGGCGCGCGCGGAGGGCGCGATCGAGCGCGGCGCCGGTGCGTCGACGCGCGCAGCGGGCGGCGCGACCGAGAGCAGGGGCTCCGACGGCACGACGCTCTCGGTGCGGACGGGACGGAGACTCGCAGGGCTCGCCGGTGAGGAGGGAGGCGGAGGTAGGCTGTCCTCCTCTTCGCGACGCGTCAGCTCGATCGCGCCCAGCACGGCCGGCGTGCGATCGTCCGAGCTCGGCACGGCGGGCGTGCGATCGGTGGCGCCGAGCTTGTCGGCGAGAGAGCGGGGCAGGAGGGCCTCCACGAAAGGTACCGTCGGCCGATCCTGGACCTCTCCAGGCTCGTCCGTCGCCCGCTCCGCCGCGTCGACCCGTGCGCGCGCGAGGAGGCCGAGCCCCTCGGCCCAGTCGTGCTCGAGCTCCTCGGCGCTCGCGTGCTCGTCGCCGCGGAGGGCTGCGCGGTCGTCGTGCGCGGCGCGCGGCGCCTCGCTCAACGCGCCTCGCCCGAAGCCGGTGACCTGCCGATCCCGCGCGGGGATCCTCAGCACGAGCGCGCCTTCGTCGCGCAGGTCGTGGAGGATCTGGAGCGTGCGCAGCTTCGAGAGCGGCGAGCTCGCGAGCAGCTCGGCCAGCGTCGCGGTCGTGCGCGCGAGGCGCAGCAGGGTCGAGCGCGGAGAGTCGTCGCCGGTGTGGGGAGGGTCGACGACGATGACCTCCGAGCTCGTGGCGCCGAGCTCGTGGAGCAGGCGCGAGCACTCGGCCTGCTCCACGATCGACATCGCCTTGGCGATGCTCACCAGCCGAGGCTGACGCTCGCGCTCGGCGCGCATCATGCGCAAGAGCTCGCCGTACTCGCCGCAGAGGAGCAGCTCGTAGAAGCGCGGTCGTTGGTTCTCCGAGAGCCACGCGAGATGCGGCTCGAGCGCGGCCTCGACGACGTCGGGCGAGTCCGGCAGAGGGCCGGGAGCGGGCCTCTGCGTGCGGTCCATGGTCGCGAGCACGGCGGCGCGAGCAGGAGGCGTCGCGGTGCCGACGGCGCGGTTTCTCGAGCGCGCCGCCGCGGGTACCGCGCGCGCGGCGCCGCGTGCGTCGGCGCTCTTGGTGGGCACCGGGCCGGGGCGAACCGAGCTCGAGGCGTCGAGAGACGTGGGTGCCACGACAGGGGCCACCTTCGGCGGCGTGGAGCGCTTCTTGGAGAAGAGCTCGGCGACGAGCGGGGCCTCGTCGTGGGCGAGCGCGTGTGGCTCGGCGATCGGCGGGGCGCTCGGCGTGGGGCTCTGCTCGAGGCTGGAGCCGGGCGCATCGAGCGGGGAGATCGGCGCGAACTGCAGGGTCTTCTGCTTCGACGGGAAACGACGAGCGGCGACCGACGGAGGCGGGTCGTCGAGCAGACCCGGCGGGGGCATCGTGCGCCGGGTGTGCACGTTCGCGCTGTCGGGCGAGCGATCCGCGACGGGCTTGCTGGGCGAGTGCGCGGCGGGCTCGGGCTCGGGCGTCATCAAGGCCGGCGGCAAGGAGCTCTTCGCTGCGGCGCCCGGCCGGGGCTCGTCGTGCTCAGCGGCGGGCTCGCTGGCGGCTCGGTCCGAGGAGCCCACCTCGCGCGCGTCCGCCGGAGCGCCGTCGCCCACCACCGTCCCGGAGCTGCGCTCGGCCCGTTCCGCCGTATCCGCCCCTTCGGGCTCCTCGAGAGGTTCGACCGCGACGCTCGGCATGGATCCGATCAGCCTGTCACGGCTCGAGCGCGGCGCGAAGACCTTGCCGCATGTGCCGGGCTCGCAGCTCGGCGCGAGCGGGCTTCGCACGCTGCGCCGTGCTTGCGTTGCGGCTCGCGGTGCCGTGCTTGCGCTGCTGCTCGCTGTGCCGTGCTTGCGCTGCTGCTCGCGCTGCGGCTCCGCGCGCAGACGAAGCTCAGCGCCGTGGCGCCGTCGACGGAGGGGACGGCGTCGGCTCGGCGCCGGGCGAGCTCGAGCCCGGCCCGCCACCCTTCGGGCGTTCGGGCCCGCCGCCGAACAAGCCCCTCTCGGCGAGCCCACGGAGCTCGGCGGCGCGCGCGCCGGCCCGGTCGAGCTCTGCGGTCGTGGCCTCCACGCGCGCGTACACGCCTCGACCCCGGCGCTCGAGTCGAGCGCGCCGCAAGAGCTCCGCCGTGCCCAGCACCGCGGCGGCGGGGCTCTTCGCGGCCTCGTCTCGGAGCGCGGAGACGAGCTCGAGCAGGGCTGCGGCGCTCGCGTCGTCGTCGGCCGCCACGGTCGCCATCGCGTGCAGCGTCTCGCCCTCGAGACGCAGTCCGAGCGCGGCCGCGCGCACCTGCCCCAGCGTGCGCGGCACGGCGCTCGTGCTCGCCGCGAGCTCCTCGCGGATCAGCTCTCGCTGGGCCGGCGTGAGCACGATCGTCGCGGCCGCGGTGAGCCCGGGGTCGAGCTCCGCGCGCAGCTCGGCGTGCGCGCCGCCCTGCTCGATGCGTGGCAGCTTGCCCTCGGCGGTGTCGACGAGCGTACGCAGGTAGGCGCCGCCGCCCAGCAGCAACATGCCGGACCGCACCGCGAGCTCGCCCTCGCCGTCGACCGACTTGGCGTCGCGGACCGTGACGAAGCCGCCGATCGAGGAGCGCAGCGGCTGCCCACCTCGCCGCTCGATGAGCTTCGAGGCACAGGCGACGATGGGATCGGCGGCGAAGCTGCCCACGGCGACGACACCGAAGTCCGCGCCCTCTCTCGCGGGGACCACGACCGCGAGCTCGCGGACGAGCTCGAGGGGATCGAAGCCGCAGAGCTCGCGCAGCCGTCCCACGCCATCGACCTGACGGTCTCGGCCGAGCAGGGCCTCTCCGAAGCGCGTCGAGCGCAGCTTCACGAGGTCGACGCTGACCAGGACGGTGGTGTCGAGGGGGACCGCGTCCTCGAGACCCAGCCCGCGCGGCGCGGGCGCGTCGTGGGCGAGCTCGGGAGGGGACCCGCGGCCCGGACCGGCGAGGTAGGCGCCCACACCGAGCGCCCCGACGGCGAGCAGCACCACCCAGAGCCTGCGGGCGCCGGGCGTCGAGGTGCGCGCTCGCCTCAGCTCAGGGCGGGTCATCCGCGTTTGTCGAGCCAACGGCCGAGCGCGTCGCCGGCTGCGCCGACCTTCGTGCCGGCGAGCACGAGCGCCATCAAGAACAGGACGAGGAGGATCTCGTCGGTGGAGGCCCCGAGGACGCGCACGAGGATTCTCATGGCCCAGCGGCTCGCCCGCAGCAAGTCGGCGTTCTTTGGTAGAGTGCGCGAAAACGTGAGCGCCCCCACGCCGCCCGAGAACGACGAGCCACGGGCCGAGCTCGTGCTCGTGGCCGACGCCTCGCTCGAGGGCGAGGAGCTCGGCGCGAGGTTGCGCGAGCTCGGCTGCACGGTGATCGACGTGCCGATGTTGTCGCTGAAGGCGCGCGAACAGAGCGATCGGCCGAAGGTGGTGATCCTCGACGTCGACGCGCCGGGAGGCGTGGGCCTCGCGATCGCCTTGCTCGAGCAGCGCCCCGAGCTCGAGCTGTTCACGGTGGGCAGCGTCGAGCTCGGGCGCGAGGTCCACGGCGAGCAGCGACTCGATCGTGCGTTCCCGCGCCCGCTCGACGTCGAGGGCCTGGCCGAGCGCACGCGCCGCGCGATCGCCGCCGTCTCTGCGCCGCCGCCCGCACCTCTGCTCGAGGCCTCGCCGCGAGCGCGCAGCAGCCTGCCACCCATGCTCACGTCCGCACCGAGCGTGATGCCTGTCGGCGAGAGCCTCCCGCCCCCCTCGGCGCCACCGAAGGCGGGCGATCCGCTCGAGCTCGGCGTGCTCGAAGGCGACGACGAGCTCCTGCTCATGGAAGGCATGATCGACGCGCCCGTCGAGCTCAGCCCGGAGCTCGAGGCACGCCTCGAAGCTGCAGAGCGGCGAATCCGGAGCAGCATCGGGCTGCCCTCCAACGCGCCTCCCCCATCGTCCGACGACCCTTCCGGCGGCGCGCTCGCGCCCGGGGATCTCCTGGCGATGCTCGAAGAGCCCGTCGACGAGAGCGTCGACCTGCCGCACGCCTCGGACGTCGGCGCGAGCGCGGTGCTCGGCCTCGCGTCACTCGGGCCAGGCACGGCCTCGGGCTACTCGTCGGCGCACGGCACCGGCGTGCAAGGCACCTCGAGCGGCACCGAGTCGGGCGGCAGCCAGTTCCCGACGCGGGGGACCGCCGCAGGACAGCCCCACGCCACGACGAGCAGCACCACGCGCACCGGCGTCGAGGCGCTGCTCGGACCGATGGTGTCCTCTGCGAGCGTGCCCGCGCCGACCCAAGCCGAGGACAGCCACCGCCAGGCGCCCGGCTCGAGGCCTCCCTCGGAGTCGGTCGCACCGAGCCTCGCCGAGCCGGGAACGCAGGTCGGCCTCGGGAGCGGGCTGCCGCCGCTGCGCTCGGGCGGCGCCCTCGCGCTCGGCCAAGCGGCGAACGGCGGCGAGGCGACGCTCTCGCCGCGCGCGGAGAGCCCGGCCACGGGCTACAGGCTCGACGAGCTGCTCGGCGTACGCGCCGACGCGCAGGCCACGAGCGCCCAGCGGGGCCCTGGCGAGCCAGCTGCGCGTCGCGAAGGGCTCGCCGACACCATGCGTGGCGACGACCCGTCCCTGCTCGCGTCGCTCTCTCCGCTCTCGCCGCCGGTGCGGTTCCGCGAGCCGCGCGCCCTCGGCGGCGGGCGCGCCGCCCCGAGCCTCGCACCCGCGCGCTCACCCGACGAGCCCCCCGCCGCTGCGAAGCCGATCCTACCCACGCCACGCAGCGAGGCCGTCCTGCCGGGCGCGCGCCCCTCGACCGACCGTGGAGTCGCGCCGATCGATCTGCGCCTGAGCCCGCAGGCGGCCTCGGTTCCGAGCCCCACCGCGCGTGAGCTCGGCACCGCGATCCCGGTCGTCTTCGGCGCGTCCGAGGGGCTCCGCCCGATCGCCCGCGCGATCGCGTCGAGGCTCACCGGCTCGCTGGCCATCACGACCTCGCAGGGCCTGCGGCGCGTGATCCTCCAGGAGGGCGACCTCGTGACGGTGGGCTCCGAGGTCGCGGACGAGACCCTCGTCGCGTTCCTCGCGAGCCGCGGCGACCTCGGCCAGAGCACCGCCGCGCGCCTCGCCGGGAAGCTGCCGCCCTCCGGTAGGCACGCTGGAGCCGCGCTCATCGCGCAGGGCCTGCTCGCACAAGACGACCTGTGGCCCGTGCTGCGCGCTCACGCGGAGTGGTTGCTCGGTCGCTCGCTGCTCGACGGCCCCGGCAGCATCGACCTCGAGGCCGAGGCGCCCGGGCGCCTGCGCGCGGAGCCGGGCGTCTTCGGCGGCGCCACCGGCGCCGAGGTCTACGTCGAGGTGGCGCGCAGGGTGCTGCCGCCGGAGGCCTCGCGCGCGGCGCTCGGAGGCGACGGCGCTCGCTTCGACCTCGGGCCGAAGGCGAGCTTGCTCTCCGAGTGCGCGCTCGGCGCCGCCGAAGACGCCCAGATCCGTGGCGCCGCGGGGCGCTCGCTCGCCGAGCTCGGAGGCGCCGAGGAGGGTGACTTCGTGAGCGCGCTGCGGGCGCTCGTGGAGCTCGGCATCCTCGAGGTGCGCGCGGGCAGGGTCGCGCCCGAGCAGCCGGAGCGCCGAGACCACGACCCGCTCGACGACGAGGCGATCCGCCTGCGCGTGGAGGCGCGCCTCGCGCTCGTGCAGGAGGGAGACTACTTCTCGTTGCTCGGCATCTCGTCCGAGGCGACGCCCTACGAGATCAAGCGCGCCTACCTCGAGCTGCGCAGGCAGTTCGAGCCGAGTCGGCTGCTCACCGCGGGCACCGTCGAGCTCGCCGAAGACGTGTCGCTCATCGCCGACGTGCTCGACGAGGCCTACGACGTGCTGCGCGACGCGCACCGGCGCGAGCGCTACCGGCGCGCGATCCTCGCCGGGCCCCCGAGCTGAGGCCGAGCGCGCCGGGCGAGCCCGGCGGCGCGGTCGCTCGCGTCTTCAGCCGGCCGCGCGCGCGGCGCGAGGCGCGGCGTCGACGACGATCTCGGAGCCCTCCGCGCTCAGCAGCACGACGCCGCCGTCGTCGAGCTCCCCACGCAGCAGCAGCTCCGCGAGCGGGCCCTCCACGAGGCGCGCGATCGTGCGACGCATCGGCCTCGCGCCGAGCTCCGGCTCGTAGCCACCTCGATCGAGCAGCACGTCGATCGCGGCGTCGTCCACGTCGAGCTCGATGTCGCGCAGCGCGAGCGTCTTGCCCAGCGCACGCAGCATGCCGCGCGCCACCTCGGCCACCTCCGCGCGACGCAGCGGCGCGTAGAACACCACCTCGTCGATGCGGTTGTAGAGCTCGGGCGCGAGCGCCTTGCGCGCTGCATCGATGCACGCCCGCTCGAGCGCCTCGCCGGCGATCTCCACCGGTGCGCGCCCGAAGCCGACCGCGCGCCCTCGCTGCACCTCGAGCATCTCGCGCGAGCCGAGGTTCGAGGTCAGCACCACGACCGTGTTGCTGAAGTCGACCCTGCGCCCGCGACCGTCGGTGAGGTGTCCTTCGTCGAGCACCTGCAGGAAGGCGAGCAGCACCTCCGGGTGGGACTTCTCGATCTCGTCGAGCAGCACCACCTGATACGGCCTGCGCCTCACCGCCTCGGTGAGCTGTCCTCCGGCCTCGTGGCCCACGTAGCCAGGCGGAGCGCCGAGCAGTCGGGCGATCGCGTGGGCCTCACCGTACTCACTCATGTCGATGCGCGTCATCGCGTCGGGCGAGCCGAAGAGCGACTCCGCGAGCGCCTTCGCGGTCTCGGTCTTGCCGACACCCGTGGGCCCGAGCAGCATGAAGGAGCCGAGCGGCCTCTTGCCCCTCAGTCCGGCGGCGGCCTTGCGCAGCTGCCGCGCGATGCGCGCGATCGCCGACACATGACCCACGACGCGCTCGGCGAGCTGCTCCTCGAGATGCAGCATGCGCTCTCGGTCCGTCTCGAGCAGGCGCTCGACCGGGACCTCCGTCTCGTCGGCGACCACCTCCGCGAGCTCGGGCAGCTCGACCTCGCGCCGCTTCTGGCGCTTGGCGCGCGCGCCCGACAGATCGAGCAGAGCGATCGCCTTGTCGGGCAGCGCTCGTCCCGGCATGTAACGCAGCGACCAGCTCACCGACGCAGCGACGACCTCGTCGGCGTAGCCCACGCCGTGGTGTGCTCCGAGCTCCTCGGCCGCCCTGCGCACCATGCAGAACGCGGCCTCCTCGTCGGGCTCGTCGACCTCGACGACCTGCAGCCTGCGCGCGAGCTGAGGCTCGGCGTCGACGAGCTTGCGCAGCGCCTCGGCGCTCGAGGTGAAGACCACGGGCACGTCGGCCCGCGCGAGCTGAGCCTTGAGCTCGCTCGTCGCCTCGTCGCCGAGCGAGACCAGCTCGTGGAAGTCGTCGACGAAGAGCACGCTACCGCCCTCGCCGCGTAGCTCCTCGAAGCCTGCGGCGATGCGCTCACCCAGCGAGCCCCGCGTGGCGGCCCCGGCGACGAGCGCGGGTACACGCAGCTCCACGAGCTGGCGCCCCTCCGCTTCGAGCTCGGACGCGAGCGCGAGCGCGACCGAGGTCTTTCCGACCCCCGGAGGCCCGACGAGACAAGGCGTGTTCGCGCGGTGCTTGCCGAGCACGTCGAGCACACGCTGCACCTCGGAGCCCCGCATCGCGATGCGATCCTCCGCGGGAGGGATCACACGGCTCGCGAAGGCCGCGAGCGTGGGGAAGCGGGTCGCATCCAGCGCGTCGAGGCGCGCCCCGACGCTGGGTCCACCGGCGCTCGGCAGCCCACGCCCGGGCCCGCCGAGCTTGCGGGCCGGGAGAGGACGCGCGGGCGGCGTATTCCCGGCGCGCACCGGGCGCCCCGCGGGCGGCGTCGAGCGCGCGGGCGGCGCGGGCGGCGTCGAGCGCGCGGGCGGCGCGGGCGGCGTCGAGCGGCCGTCGGCGCTCGACGTGCTGGGCGCGGGCACCGGCGTGGTGGGCTCCGAGAGACGCCCGGGCGGCGAGCTCTGCGGCGCGCGCTCACGCGATGGCGGCACGAGCGGGACCACGGTGGGCGCACCAGCTCGGCTGGGCATGGGGCGTCGCGGCGGTGGTTCGCTTCGCTGAGGCTTGGCGCTCGAGACGATGCCGAGCGCCTGGGTGAGCGCTGCGGCGTGGAGGCGACTCACGTCGATGCCGCTCTGGACGAGCGCGCGGTGAGCGGCGCTGCGACGATCCGAGAGCAGGGCGACGAGCGCGTGCAGCGAGCCCGGCTCGAGGTGCACGAGACGCGAGTCCGGCGAGAGCGAAGGTTCACCGCGCACGGCGCGGTCGGTCGAGACCGGTCCGCGCGCGCGCCGCACGACCTCGCGCGCCTGAGCGAGCACACGCCCGATCGGATCGGGGCCCTCTTCGTCGAAGGTCCGTCCGGCCTTGAGCACCGCGTCCTGATCGAGGCCGCGCCCGGTGAGCAGCTGCGACGCAGGGCCTGGGAGACCCGCCACCGCCGCGAGCAAGTGCACCGTGGTCGGGCGCTCGCGCCTCGTGGCCGCCAGCTCCTGCGCCCTACGCTTCAGTCTCGAGAGCTCACTCTCCGATCGCTCGCGCGTCACCCTGCCTCCGGCTCGTGGACGAGAGCGTCCGGCTCCGGACTTGGCACGTGCGCGAATCGACGGGCAAGTTTCGCTCCGCGACGAACGCGAAACGCCGAGCACCTCCTCGGAGGGCCCGGCGCTTCAGGTGTCGAGGCGCGCTGAGCGCGCTCGGCTCAGGGAGCCGGCGTGGCCGGCGCCACAGGGGTGGCCGGCGCCGCAGGCGCGGCCGGCGCGGGCGCGACCGCCGCGTCGGCAGCTGCGCCGATCATCCGCGGCGCCTTCGCCTTCTTCTCGGTCACCACGAACTGCACGCGGCGGTTCTGCTGGCGACCCTCCTCGGAGCCGTTGTCGGCGATGGGCTTGTCAGGGCCGTAGCCCTGGGCGAGCAGGCGCGTCGCCTCGACACCACGCGACTCGAGCGCCTTCTTCACCGACTCGGCGCGATCCTGGCTGAGCTTCTTGTTGAGCTGCTTCGAGCCGCGGTTGTCGGTGTGACCCTGCACCTCGAGCTTGAGGATCTCGGGGTGCTCCTTGAGCACGTTCGCCACCGAGGTGAGCAGCTCGTCGCTCGCCGGCTTGATCGTCGCCTTGCCGGTGTCGAACTGCACCTGTTCGAGGATGACGATCTCCTTGTCGGTCACGCGCACGAGCTTGGGGCAGCCGCGCTTGGTCGGATCCGGATCGTCGACGCCCTTCTCCTCGGGGCAGGCGTCCTGGTCGTCGCGGAAGCCGTCGCCGTCGGTGTCGGGCGGGCAGCCGTTCTTCGCCGGGTCGGCGTCGGCGACGCCCTTCAGCTCGACGCAGGCGTCGACATCGTCGGTCACGCCGTCGCCGTCGCGATCACCGGGCGGCGGGCAGCCGTTCTTCGCCGGATCGGCGTTCGGCACGCCGGGCACGTCGGGGCAGGCGTCGACCTGATCGAGCACGCCGTCGGCGTCGCGATCCGGCGGGCAGCCGTGCTTGAGCGGATCGGCGTTGGCCACACCCGCGACCTCGGGGCAGGCGTCGTTCGCGTCGGGGATGCCGTCGCCGTCGGTGTCGACCGGGGGCTCGTCGACCGGCTCGTACTTCTTGCGCGTCTTCTCCATGCCGAAGCCGAAGCCTGCGCGGAAGCCGAACTGCGGCACGCTGCCCGCGCCCACGGCGCAGCCGTCGAGCACGTCTTCGCTCATCGCGTAGTAGTCGGGGCCGATCTCCGCGAACATCATCGCGCCGGAGACGTAGGTGAACTCCGCGCCGATGCCGCCGCGCAGCCCGAGGCCCACGCTGCTCGAGGCGTTGCACTGCGTGATGAGCTGCTGCTGCGTGTTCACGTCGACCACCGCGGTGCTCGACGAGAGGCTCTCCCAGGTGGGACCACCGGCGAGGCCGATGTAGACCGCGACGGGGTCGATGCGCACCGGGTAGAAGCGAGCCTGCAGCCAGAGCGAGTTCAGGTCTCGGTAGATGTCCTGGAAGGTCTCCACGCCCGCAGTGGTGCTCACCAGGTCGACGTTGTTGTGGTCGGCGTCGGCGTGCTCGTAGCCGAAGCCGAGCCCGAAGTAGCGGTTGAGACGCACGATGCCCGTGATGCCGATGCGCAGACCGGAGCGCGAGACGGCCTCGCCGACCGAGACGTCGCCGATGCGGTAGCCGAGGCCGAGGTGGCCCAGGATCCCGAGGCCGTAGCTGGCGTCTTCGCCGCCGGTGTTCCAGCCGACCCACTCCTTCTCACCGCCAGCGTCGCCACCGGAGGGGGCGTTCGCGTCGGCGCCACCGCCGAAGGAGAAGCCCGTGGAGCCACCGCCCACGTTGACGGAGCCGGAGGCTCCAGCCTCGGGCTGGCCGGCAGGCGTGGGCTGCCCAGGCGTGGGCTGCCCAGGCGCGGGCTGCGCGGGCGCGGGCTGCGCGGGTGCGGGCTGGGCAGGCGCAGCGCCCTGGGCGGAGGCGGTGCTCGTCGCGAAGACGACGGTGGCCGCGGACAGGAAGCAGGTCGTGTGGAGCAGGCCCACACTGGGGCGACGGGTGGAAGGAATGGACACGTGCAAGCCCTCGTCGTGGCACCCGGACGCCCGGGCAGCGGCGCGACTCTTACGCGAGAAGGCCTGCCGCCGGAAGTCCAAGCTGATCAAGGCCGGGGCGCTCGCCGAGCGCTCCCACCGAGGTCGCTGGCTCCCCTTCGAGCCCACGCTCTCGCGGGGCTCGTGGCTCCGTCGAGCCGCCGTGCCGAGCAGCCCCCTCGGTCAGCGCGCGCGCGCCAGACCTCGCACCGCCTCGAGGGCCTCGTCGACGTGCTTGGTGGCCTGCAGCTGCGAGTGGAAGGCGTGGCGGATCACGCCCTCCGAATCGATGACGTAGGTGCTGCGCCCCGCGAACAGACCGAGCGTCTTGGGCACGCCGAACTGTGCGCGCACCCGGCCTCCCTCGTCGCTCAGGAGCAGGAACGGAAAGCCGTGTTTGTCTGCGAACTTGCGGTGCGAGCTGGTGGAGTCTCCGCTGATGCCGACCACGCTCGCGCCGGCCTCCTGGAAGACGTCGTAGCTGTCGCGGAAGCTGCAGGCCTCGGCGGTGCAGCCGGGTGTCTCGTCCTTCGGGTAGAAGAACACGACGACGGGACCCTTGCTGGTGAGCTCCGCGAGACCGACGCGTCGGCCGTCTTGGGCGGGGAGCTCGAAGGAGGGGGCGCGATCACCGGGCTGGAGGCTTTGGGCCATGGGCGAGGCCTTAGCACGAGTCCGTGCCCCTTTCCCCCCCGCACGAGCGCGGATATGGGTCGCCCCCTATGGTTCCGAGCACCCAGAGCGACACGATCCAGGCGGAGATGATCGTACATGAGGCCGTGACGCGCCGCGGCCTCAAGCGGATCGCAATCTTTCACGATGCCACCAACTATGGCCAGCTTGGGCGCGAGGACCTGGAGACGGCCCTTTACGCGCGCGGGGTCACGCCGGTGACGATAGAGCGCTTCCAGCTGCGCCAGGCAGACATGGTCAGCCAAGTGCGCAACGCGCGCGACGCCGGAGCACAGGCAATCCTGACCTACGGCATCGGCCCGGAGCTTGCCCAGATCGCCAATACGATGCGGCGACTCGAATGGAATGCGCCGATCATCGGCAGGTGGA
>ERZ761602.5557-NODE-5557-length-14828-cov-5.419888_pt1 | contig 14828 bp, 12 predicted proteins | sample MGYA00512165_ERZ761602 | MGnify/ENA primary metagenome ERZ761602 (study PRJEB28899, sample SAMN02445085) | bioreactor sludge metagenome | biome: EBPR sludge; isolation source: Thorneside wastewater treatment plant | place: Australia: Brisbane, Thorneside...
GATGATGAGCAAGGACAAGGACACCATGCAGTTGCTCGACAAGCGCACGCTGGAAATCGCCAGGACGCTGCGCCCGGAGCCGGGCAAAACCGCCGCCCACACCGAATTCACCCGCGACGGCAAATACGCGCTGGTGTCGATCTGGGAAAACGACGGGGCGCTGGTGGTTTACGACGCGGCGAGCCTGAAAGAAGTCAAACGCCTACCGATGCGCAAGCCGGTGGGCAAGTACAACGTCTACAACAAAATCACCCGTTCCGAGGGGACCAGTCACTGATGGCCAATCTAGCGCCCAAACTCGCCGTGCTGAACCTGGGATTCAGGCCATTTTTTCTGGGTGCGGCGCTTTTCGCCATCGTTTCGATGGCGCTTTGGATGGGTGTTTACGTTTTCCATCTACCCGTGCCGCTAGCCGGCATCTCGCCATTTCAGTGGCACGCCCACGAAATGATTTACGGGTTTGCGATGGCGGTCATCGCCGGGTTTCTGCTGACCGCCGTCAAGAATTGGACCGGGGTACAGACGCTTTACGGGTTTGGCCTGCTGGGGCTGTTCGCTTTATGGGTGCTGCCGAGAATCCTGTTTCTGTTCGGAACGCCGCCGATTGTTCTCGCCGGGTTTTTCGACCTGCTCTTCTCGCTGTGCCTGATAGGTTCGATTCTTCATCCGATCATCAAAGTTAAACAGTGGAAACAATTGGGCATCATCGCCATTCTGATGTTATTGACGCTGGCAAATGCCGCATTCTACTTGGGCGCGGCCGGCTTGTTTGATCGAGGCGCGCTGATTGGCATTCATGGCGGATTATTTTTGGTCGTCGGCCTGATCCTGTTCATGGGCAGAAGGGTCATCCCGTTTTTCATCGAGGTCGGCGTCGGTTATCCGGTAAAAGTTTTCAATGCCAAGTGGCTGGATGTCACGATTATTGTTTTATATATCGCATTTTTTATCGCGGAAGTGCTGGTTCGCCACCCGTGGATGGCGGCTGTGACCGCGATGGGCCTGTTCGTCGCCAATTCCGCCCGGCTGGTCGGCTGGCATACGGGCGGAATTTGGCAAAAGCCGCTGCTGTGGAGCTTGTTCGTCTCTTTCATCTGGATCAATCTGGGTTTTTTGTTGCTGGCGGCGAACGTTTTCCTGAATCTGCCCAACATCGTCGTGCTCCATGCGTTCAGCGTGGGCGGCATCGGCATCGTCATCTTGAGCATGATGGCCCGCGTCACCTTGGGGCACACGGGAAGAAACGTGCAGAATCCTCCGAAAGCGGTTGTCGTTTCTCTGCTGGTTCTCCTGGCCGGCGCTCTCGTCAGAGTCATCCTGCCCTTAGTCATCGAAAGCCAATATGCGATCTGGGTGGCGCTATCGCAAATTTTGTGGATTGCGGCGTTTTCGATATTCGCCATCGCTTATTTCCCGATGCTGGTTAAGCCGAGGGTGGATGGTCAGTTTGGTTAGCTTACCTTTTGAGCGGGTGGGCTGGGGTAGTCAAACAGTGCAAAAAGAACTGCGGAGAAAAATCATGAGCGACACCGAACACAAGCCAGCGGATTTGGAAAATCCGGAAAACACCAGTCGCCGCAAATTTTTGGGCGCGGCGGCGCTGACCGGACTGGCTGGAGCCGGAATGGCGACCGGATTGGCCACCCTCGGTCAGGTGGAGGCCAAGGAAGAGGAGGATGATCGCGAGGAAGACGGGGATCACGGCAAATACGAAGTGCCGCCGGGACAACTGGACGAGTATTACATCTTTTCCAGCGGCGGCCATTCCGGCGAGGTGCGCATCTACGGCCTGCCGTCGGGGCGCACCATCAAGCGCATCCCGGTGTTCAACGTCGATCCGATGGTCGGCTGGGGCGTCACCAACGAATCCAAGAAAATCCTCGGCACCAAACCGGACGGTTCGCTCAAGTACATCACGGGCGACACCCACCACGTTCACGGTTCCTACACCGACGGGACTTATGACGGTAAATACCTGTGGGTGAACGATAAAATTCATGGCCGACTGGGGCGCGTCCGCATGGACTACATGGAGTGCGACAGGATCACCGAGCTGCCGAATGTCCAGGGGTTCCACGGACTGTTTCCGGACAAGCGCGATCCGGTGGACCCGAAAATCAACCACACCACCCGCGTGTTCTGCGGCGGCGAGTTTCATATCCCCCTGCCCAACGACGGGCGGGACATGGGCGATTCCAAGAAATGGGCCTGCCTGTTCACCTGCGTGGACGCGGAGTCGATGGAGCCGCGCTGGCAGTGCAAACTGACCGGCAACATGGATCTGATCGCCACCTCCTACGACGGCAAGCTGGCGGCGGTCAACCAGTACAACACCGAAGGCGGCACGATCTATACCGACATGATGTCGGCGGAGCGCGACGCGGTGACATTCCTGCACATCCAGCGTATCGAGGACGCCATCAAAGCCGGCAAATTCGTCACCATCGGCGATTCCAAAGTGCCGGTGGTGGACGGTACCAAAGAAGCCAACCAGGATCCGAAAACCGCGTTGGTCTGTTACGTGCCGGTGCCCAAGAACCCGCACGGTGTCAACATCACCCCCGACGGCAAATATTTCGTCTCCTCCGGCAAATTGTCTCCGACCGCCACCGTGACCGCGACCGATCTGGTGCACAAATGGTTCGCCGGGGAATTGAAGGAGCCGCGCGATACCGTGGTGGCCGAGCCGGAAATCGGCCTCGGCCCGCTGCACACCGGTTTCGACGACAAGGGCAACGCCTACACCACCCTGTTCCTCGACAGCCAGATCGTCAAATGGAACATCGACAAGGCCATCGCCCAGTTCAAGGGCGACAAGAAGATCCAGCCGGTTCTGGATCGGATCGACGTGCATTACCAGCCCGGCCACGGCTACACCTCGATGGGCGAAACCAAGGAAGCCGACGGCAAATTCTTCAATTCTGGCAACAAGTTCTCCAAGGATCGCTTCCTGCCGGTCGGGCCGCTGCACGTCGAAACCGAACAGTTGATCGACATCGGCGGCGACAAGATGAAGCTGGTGCACGACCACACCGCCTATCCCGAACCCCACGACGCCATCATCGTCCATCGCGATCGGGTCAAGACCAAGCAGATTTACGACATGGGCGACTTCCCGAACGCGGTGAAGAACTTCGCCGACAGCCGGATCGAGCGCAACGGCAACAAGGTCACGATCTATCTGGCCTCGGTGGCGCCGAATTTCAGCATGACCAACTTCAAGGTCAAAAAAGGCGAAGAAGTCACCATCATCCTGACCAATCACGACAAGGTCGAGGATTTGACCCACGGCTTCGCCATTCCCAAGTACGACATCAACTTCATCGTCAATCCGCAACAGACGGCTTCGGTCACGTTCGTTGCCGACAAGCCGGGCGTGTATTGGTGCTACTGCTCCCATTTCTGCCATGCGCTGCACCTAGAAATGCGCAGCACGATGTTCGTTGAAGCCTGATCCTTTCAATTTGGCGCGGGACGGGGCCCTCTCCGTCCTGTCATTTCTGCGCGGTCCTCATGAACTGTTCTTGGTCGATTCTCCGGTTTTGTTTGACGCCTGATCGGTTGCTCGCTCTTTTCGCTGTTCTGCTGTTCCCGCTCATTGCCACCGCTTCTTCCTACGAAGCGCCGTTGCCGGCGCAACTGTCCACCGACCCGGATCTGTGCGCTCATGCCCCCTGCAAGGACGTGATGCCGGACGCCGACAGCTTCTCCACCCGCAAGGGCAAGCCGGCTTATGTCGAGGCGTACCGTGCCCGAAAGTTGATCGGCTACGTGTTCCTGTCCACCGACATCGTGGACATTCCCGCCTATTCCGGCAAACCGGTAGTTACCTTGTTGGGCATGGATGCGGAGGGCAAAATCGTCGGGGTGAAGATCCTCAAGCACAGCGAGCCGATTTTGCTGGTCGGCATTCCGGAATCGGAGCTGACCAAATTCGTCAAGCAGTTCGTGGGACGCTTCGCCTGGGACAAGGTGGAAATCGGCAAGGCGCGCGGCGGCGAGGGCTTTATCGGCATCGATGCCATCACCGGGGCGACCGTGACCGTCATCGCGCAAAATCAGGTGGTCATGCGCAGCGCCTACGAGATCGCCAAACAGGCCGGCATCGTCAAACCCATTCCAAAAACTCAGGCGAAGTTCACCGACATCCAGGAAAAATTGAGTTGGGAGGATTTGGTCAAGGAAGGCAGCGTGCAGCGTTTGCGGGTCATGCCCAAGGATTTGGATATGGGCGATGGCAAAGAACCTTATATCGACCTGTATTTTGGTTATCTGAACGCCCCCAACGTCGGGCGCAACATTCTCGGCGAACGCAACTGGCAGCGATTGATGGCGGACCTGAAACCGAACGAACACGCCATTTTCATCGTCGCCAACGGCAGCAGTTCCTTTAAAGGCTCCGGTTTCGTGCGCGGGGGCATTTACGACCGCATTCAGATCTCGCAAGAAATGGACAGCTTCACGTTTCGCGACACCGATTACCTCAATCTTTACGGCATCGCCGCCGCCGGCGCGCCGCGTTTCCGCGAATCCGGCATCTTCATCGTTCGCAGCCCAAGTTTTAGCGCTGCCTATCCTTGGAGTCTGGTGTTTCTGGCCAACAAGCAGGACAAGGAAACCGGGGCCAAGACCTTCGTCAATTTCGACCGGGAGTATTGGCTGGCGCCGCGCTATCTGGAGGGTGGGCGCCCGCCAGTGGTGAAGCCAGACCCGACGTGGTTGCGGGTGTGGAAGCGCAAATGGCTGGAGATCGCGCTGTTCGTCCTGCTGCTGGCCGGGGCGACCGTCACGCACGTCATGCGCGATCGACTGGTGCGGCGATCAAACCGCAAAGACAAGCGTTGGGTCGAATATCCCAAGTATTTCTTCTGGATCGCCAGCGTCGGTTTCGTCGGTTACTACGCCATGGCTCAGCCGAGCATCACGCATGTGCTGACCTGGTTCCATTCGCTGATTTATCAATGGAAGTGGGAACTGTTTTTGTCCGATCCACTCATCTTCATTTTCTGGTGGTTCATCATCATCACGACGCTGATTTGGGGACGAGGACTGTTCTGCGGCTGGTTGTGCCCCTATGGCGCATTGACGGAACTGGCCTATAAAATTTCCCGTTCTTTGGGGCTCAAACGCTTTCAGTTCTTTTTGCCCAAGCCCCTGCACGACAAGCTAAAGTGGCTCAAATACGCCGTGTTTGTCGCGTTGCTGGCGGTATCGTTCTACTCGATTGGGCTGGCGGAGAAAATGGCCGAGATCGAGCCGTTCAAGACCACGTTTCTGGTCGGTGTGCTGAACCGCTCCTGGCCGTTCGTACTGTTCTGGTTGGTGCTGTTCGGCGTTTCGATGCTGACCGAGCGACCGTTCTGCAAATATCTCTGTCCGCTGGGAGCGGGGCTGGCGATTCCCTCGATGTTCCGCCGCGTCGGCCTTAAACGCAAAACCGAATGCCAGACCTGCAAGGCGTGCGCGGTCGGCTGCGGTTCGCTGGCGATAGACCAGCAGGGCCGGATCGACCAACGGGAATGCCTGCTCTGCCTGGATTGCATGATCCTGTACTATGACGCTCACGCCTGCCCGCCCTTGTCCGGGGAGCGGAAGCGGCGCGAGCGAGCCGGGCTGCCGCTGACGCCGATTTCGGCGCGAGGCTATTTCGTTCCGGTGGACCGAACCAAGGAGAGCGAGGCGGTAATCGCCGGTGGACCCTCACGCGCAAACTGAGCCGAAACAGCCGTGAAAACACCGAGTTGGTTGATGGCGCTGGCCTCGTCGTGGCTCGGTATCGCCAGCGCGGCGGAATGGATCGTCCGGCCCGGTGAATCCGTCGGTGCCGCCGTGCGAGCGGCGGCGGCAGGCGATACCGTCAAGGTGGAGCGCGGCTATTACGTGGATCATGTGGTGATCGACAAACCGCTGCGGCTGCAAGGCGTCAACCGCCCCACCCTCGGCGGCGACAACCGGGGCGACGTGATCCGCGTCAAGTCGCCCGACGTGGTGATCGAGGGTTTCATCATCCGGGACAGCGGGGGCGATCTGACGGCCCAGAACGCCGGCGTCTACGTCGAACCGGGGTCGCATCGCGCCGTCATCCGCAACAACGATCTGGTTTATAATCTGTTCGGGATGTGGCTGGAAAAGGCCAACAACCTCGAAATCGCCGATAATTTGATCACCGGCAAACGCGATTTCGCTTCGGCGCAGCGCGGCAACGGCATTCAGCTTTACAACTGCTACGACGCCAGGATCACCGGCAACAACATCAGCTTCGTCCGCGATGGCATCTACGTGGACGTGTCGTTCAACGCCGTGTTTCGCGGCAACAAGATGCACCACGCGCGCTATGGCACCCACTACATGAACTCCCACGACAACATCTGGGAGGACAATGAAGCCTATAAAAATCGCGGCGGCTTGGCGCTGATGGAAGTCCGCCGGCAGATCGTCCGCAACAACCGCGCCTGGGACAATTCCGACCACGGCATCATGCTGCGCACCATTCAGGATTCGGTGATCGAGAACAACGTGGTGATCGGCAACAGCAAGGGTTTTTTCATCTACGACGCCGAATACAATGTCCTGAAAGGCAATCTGGTCATGGGCAACCGCATCGGCGTGCATCTGTGGGCCGGCTCGATCAACAACGACGTGGATCGCAATGACTTTATCCAGAATCGCGACCAGATCCGGTATGTCGCCACCCGTAACGAGCAATGGGGCAAGCGGGAGGGTAACTATTGGAGCAATTACGTGGGCTGGGACGCCAATGGCGATGGCATCGGCGACACGCCTTATGAAGCCAACGATGTGGTCGACCGCCTGAACTGGAAATACCCGCTGGTCAAACTGCTGTTGAACAGTCCTGCGGTGCAAAGCTTGCGCCTGATTGCGCGGCAGTTTCCGTTATTGCGCGGCCCCAGCGTGCGGGATCAAAATCCCCGGATGCGCCCTTTCCGTCCCAACTGGAGCGATTGGCTTGGCATCCAACGTGATTGAAGTGCGTGGCGCGGTCAAGCACTTTGGCGACACCCGCGCGGTGGACGGCGTGGATTTGAGCGTGCGAGCCGGCGAGCTGTTCGGGCTGATCGGCCATAACGGAGCGGGCAAGACCACGCTGTTCAAAATGCTGCTCGGCCTGTTGCCCCCGACCGGCGGCGAAATCCGCGTCGCCGGTCAGCCGACGCATGGGGAAGCGTTCCGCCAGGCGCGCCGCGGGATCGGCTATCTGCCGGAAAGCCTGGCCCTGTACGACAATCTGTCCGGGCTGGAAACCCTGCAATTCTTCGCGCGGCTGAAGGGGGCCGATCCGGCGTCCTGCGGGTCGCTGCTGAACAAGGTCGGGTTGGGCGACGCCGGTCGCCGACGGGTGCGCGGCTATTCCAAGGGGATGCGCCAGCGCCTCGGTTTCGCTCAGGCGTTGCTCGGTTCTCCGCTTCTGTTAATTCTGGATGAACCCAGCAACGGCCTCGATCCTCAGGGTATCCGCGAGTTTTACCAAATTCTCCGCGAGCTACGGGAGCGGGGGGTCACCGTCGTGTTGAGTTCCCACATCCTGGCCGAAATCCAGTTGCGGGTGGATCGCCTGGCGCTGATGCGGGCCGGCAAAATCCAGGCGCTGGGCACGGTGCACGAGCTGCGGGAAGCCCTGAATTTGCCCCTGGATTTCCGACTGATCCTGAGCCCGGACGGAGCGGAGCCGCTGCGGCGGGCACTGGAGCGGCAGCCGGATGCCAGCCTGCAACTCGACGGCGCCATCGCCCACATCCGCTGTCCCCGCGAGCGCAAGATGGCGGTGCTCGGCGTCTTGGCCGGCCTGGATCGGGCCATCGTGGACCTGCAAATCCGGGAGCCTTCCCTGGAAGACGTGTTCCTCGGCTACAGCGACATCGCCCGATGAAAACCTCCGTCGAGTTCAAGCCCGTTGCCGTCATCGCCGGCAAAGAGTTCCGGGACCGCATCCGCAACCGCTGGGTGTTGGCGGTGGCGCTGGTGTTCGCCGCCTTCGCGCTGGTCATCGCCTACTTCGGCGCGGCGCAACAGGGCGCCGTCGGCTTTCGCGGCATCGACGTGACCATCGCCAGCCTGGTCAGTCTGGTCATCTATCTGGTGCCCCTCATCGCCTTGATTCTCGGTTACGACGCCATCGTCGGGGAGCGGGAGCGCGGTTCTCTGGAGCTGCTGCTGTCTTTGCCCATCACCCCGCTGGAATTGTTGCTGGGCAAATATTTGGGTCTGGCCGGGGCGTTGGCCTGTTCCACCTTGGGCGGTTTCGGGTTGGCGGGCGTGGCGCTGGCCTGGAAACTGGGCCTGGTGGGTTTGGCGCACTTCGCGGGCTTTATCGCCAGCGCCTTGCTGCTGGGTTTGGCCTTTCTGAGCATCGCGCTGTTGTTGTCGGTGCTGGCCGGCGACCGAGTGCGCGCCAGTGGACTGGCCATCGCCCTGTGGTTCTTCTACGTGCTGGTGTACGACCTGCTGTTGCTGGGGATTCTGGTGCTGAGCGAGCGGCGTTTCGATCTCGGCTTTTTCCCCGTGTTGCTGTACCTGAATCCGGCGGACATTTTCCGCATTCTCAACGTGTTCGGCTTCGAGGAAGTGCGCAAGCTGTACGGGTTGGCGACCGTGTTGCCGGCGACGCTGGCCAGCCCTTGGCTGTTGGGCGGCGCGATGGTGGCGTGGATTGTCGCGCCCTTGGGGTTGGCGGTGTGGAGGTTCAAATGAAACGCGATCATCCGGTTCGGCGGCGCGCGGGGCGATGGTTTCTGGCGCTGGCGCTCGCGAGCGGCGCCTTGGCGCTGGCGGGTTGTGGCGAGGAGGTCAGGCCCGACCCCCAGGAAATCACTGCGGGCACTTTTTGCGCCCTGGACGGGATGTTGCTGTCGGATTATCCTGGACCGAAGGGGCAGATTCACTACGATCGAGGTCCGCCGGATTTTTTCTGCGACACGATGGAGATGTTCGCGATGTATCTGGAACCGGAACAAAAGAAGCGAGTCGTCGCCATTTACACCCAAGACATGGGCAAAGCGGACTGGACCAAGCCGCAAGGCCACTGGATCGACGCCAAAACCGCGCTTTACGTGGCGGGCAGCCGGCGCACCGGGTCGATGGGGCCGACCCTGGGGTCGTTCGCCCGCGAGGAAGACGCTCGGACATTCGTCGGGCAACACGGCGGTCAGATCTTGCGCTTTGACCAAGTGACGCCCGAGATGGTGACGCTCGATGGCGGCGTGTTGCGTGACGAGCGGATGTAGGGCTGGCACAATCGCGCGTGCCATCGATACACCGGCATCATGCCGTTTCAACGTGCTGTTTCAATTTGAACGAGCTTGAAAAGCGATGGTTTCATTTTGAAACGCCCGTTCCTCTCAATCAATCTTCTGAATACTTGGCAGCAATTCTTAAACGATCCATTAGAAAAACAATATCGATAAAAATTATTTTCTTAGCAATATATGTAGAAATAAATCACCGATATATTCCACAATATGAAAAATTAAATTTTTTTAATGAGGGTTTTGCCGATAAAGATTTCTGGTACGGTATTGGCACTATAACACATGCCGTTGATAGGCATGGACGGTAGGATAGGGGGAACAGGAACACACGGACAGAGCGGTTGTTTGCCGCCGCGAGCGCCGCGCTCCATGGAGCACGAAAGGAAAGCGTTATCCCTCCAGAATCCTATCGCGGCACTTCAGGCGACACGCTACCCTATGAAGGGTGCAAAGGCAGGAAGCCACCAACACATTAGAGATTGTGCGGTTGCGCCAGAGGTATGGTTAAAATTAACCGACGGCGCAATTGCTACCCACCGTAGCCCGTTCGTGGCGAAACGCAAAAAGCCCGCCGGATCAACGTTGACGGCGGGCTTTTTGTCCTCCAGCGCTTTCCGATACACTCCAGCTCCGACGGCAAGGGTCGGGAAAGCGCACTTTCAAATGCCGGGCATCGGGACGACAAAACGCCGCCGGATTTTCCGTTATCCGGTCAGGCGGGAATACAGCAGCAACAACTGGCGCGGCAGGTCTTCCGGATGGCGGATCAGCACGAAGCCGTCCTTGCCGAACAGATAAGGCAGATAATCGTCCGCCTCTTGGTCGATGGTCACGCAAAACGGGTGCAGCCCCTCGCGCCGAGCCTCCAGCAACGCCATCCGCGTATCCTCGATGCCGTAGCGCCCTTCGTAATGATCGAGATCGTTCGGCTTGCCGTCGGTGAGCAGCAGCAGCAGGCGTCGCGCGGCGACCTGCTGTCCCAGCAGCTTGGTCGCGCGTCGAACCGCGGCGCCCATGCGGGTGTAATAGCCGGGCTTGATGGCGGCGATCCGTCCCCGGATCGCCGGCGTGTATTGCTCCGAAAAAGCCTTGATCCGGTGCACGCGGACATGCTGGCGCTTGCGCGAGGAAAAACCGTACAGCGCGAAGCGGTCGCCGGTGACCGCCAGCGCCTCGGAAAACAGGAACAGGCTGTCGCGGATCACCTCGATCACCCGACCTCTGTTGTTGACCCAAGCATCCGTGGACAGCGACAGATCGGCCAGCAGCAGACAGGCGAGATCGCGCTCCTGGCGCGCCAGTTGCCGGTACAGGCCGCGCTCTCGACCGTGCCCGGAAGCGGCGCAATCGGTGGCGTGGCGCACGCAAGCGTCCAAATCCAGCTCCTCGCCGTCCGGCTGGGCGTGACGCCAGCCGCGACCGGGCCGCATGATTTCAAACTGGCGCCGCAAGCGCTGCGCGTCGCGCCGCAAGGCGGGCGGCAGCTCGCGCGGCGTGGCGCGACGGGCCAGCATTTCTTGCACGCAGCAATAGTCCGGCACCAGCGCGCGTTTCCGGTAGTCCCATTCCGGCAGCTTGATGCCGGGCCCCAGCGGCAGGTCGTCCTCGCTGGCGGCGGGCAGGTCGAGATCGAAGCGCACCCGCGCCGCCGTGCTGGCGCCGTCGCGAGCGAGGCTCAGCACGTCGATTTCGTCTGCCCTGCGCGCCGGGGCCGGATCGGGGTCGTCGTCAGCGGGCCGGTTGACCCGCACGAATTCGGCCCAGGACAACAGGCTTTCGGCGCGGAACGGCAACAAAAAGCTGCTCTTGCGTTCCGGCAGGTCTACAAGCTGGGCGCGGCGGCGACGGGAATCGCGCTCGGTCGGACCACCGCCGGATTTTGAACCGCCCGCTCCCCGCCGTTGGGGCCGGGCGCCGGTTGCGGCCGGCGCGGGATAGAGCCAAAGCGGGATCGGTTGCGGCGGGCGGCGGGCGGCGGGCACATCCGCAACGCTGCCGGGTTGGCGCAAGGCTTGCCGCAACGCGATTTCCTGCGCCGCTTCATCCGGCGGCAGCCGGTCCGGCGCAATTCGCAAGGGCAGCGCGGCATCGACCAAGCGGTGGTAGCGCGGACGCAAGCCGGGGTAACGGTCCAGCACGAATACCGTCCCCTGTTGGTTGATCTGCCACCAGGGCGCGTCGGGAGAAAGCTCGTCGCGAGCGGCGGCCAAGGCGATCAGCCAGAGATAGAGATCGCGGTTCAGTTCCCGCCGCGGTAGCAGGGCCAGTTCCGCCGGCAACTGCAAGGTCTCCGCATCCCGGCAAGCCGGCTCGACTTTTTCGCCCAAACCGGCGATCCGGGCCAGCCAGCGGCGTCTGGCACCGTGGCCGGCCGCCGCCGCTGAGGCGACCCGCAAGCCGGGATCGCCGCCGAACGCGCGAAACAGCAGCCCGGCGGTTTTCTCGATTTCGGCGAGGGTGACCGCGGCGTCCGGATAGCGCGCGCGCGCCGCGCGGGTGATGAAGCGATGCCAAAGCGCGCCGACATGCTCTTCCATGCCGATACCCGCTCAGAAAGCTCGCGCCGACGCCGGGGGAGCACAGCCCCCGGCGCTTCGATGGGGCAGCAAGGGCGGGCCTCGCTCAAAAGCCCGAGGAAATCCCGTCAGCTATTTGCAAATTCCCGCATCCTTGCCGGCAGGGATGTCGCACTTTTTGGAAGCGCACACCACATCGCGCTTGCAAGGTTCGCCCGCCGGCTGCGGCGGTTTGCAAATGGGGGGCGTCAGGGCCAAAATGCAAATTTTGCCATCTCTGCAATCCGCGTCGCTCTTGCATTCATCGGCGGCGAAAGATGTTTGGGAAAAAGCCACTGTCGCGATTATCGCCATCGGGAACAGAAATTTCTTGAACATTTTTGATTCTCTCTCAATGGTCATGGACAGAAATGATCTCGTTTGGTTTGAGAAAACCAATCGAGGTGGCAGTCCAGGGCAATCCCTCTCATAGCGCGATTGCTCTGGGTTTTGGGGCGGGCTCGCTCGCCAGCAAACCCTGCGAGCCATCCGCCCGCAACGCCTCCTGGTCGGCGATCCAGCTCAACAAACCGCCGTCGGGGTTGCCCCGCTGCACGGTTTGGCAGGCGTCGATGCACTGGCCGCACTGGGTGCAGGCGAACATCAGACGCTTGATGTTGCGCGGCTTGAGCCGCATCGGGCAAACGTGGTCGCAGAACGACTGGCAACCGGCGCAGTCGCGGGCGCGCTCCCGCCGGTAGCCGACCACCATCGCCTCGCGGTTCGCCATCCAGGCCAGACTTTGAAACATGCCGACCGCGCAGCCGTAGCGGCAGAACAGGTGGCGGGCCAGAGTGAACTCGACGAACAGCGCGACCGTGGCGGCGCCGACGAACAGCGCCTGATTGCGGGTCGGGGTCAGGTTGAACAGGTTGCTGTAAACCTCCGCCGGCGGGAGCAGATAAGTCAGCAGCGCCACCGCCCACAGGAACGCGAAGGCCAGCGCGAGGGGAATCGCCAGCAGCCAGTAGCGGGCGTCGCTCGGCGCCGGCGTGCCGTCGGGATGCCAGGGCGGTCCCGGTTTCTTGTCCCAGATGCTCTGTTTGCCGCTGGCTTTGCGCACCAGTCGGTTGATGGTTTCCACCACCGAGAAATGCGGGCACAGCCAGCCGCAGTACAGCCGGCCCCAGCGCCAGGCGACGCCGAGAAACGCCACCGCCAGCAGCAGCACCGGGGCGATCACCCGCAACAGGATGTTGAGCGCCATCTGCCGGTTATCGATCCGGCCGGCCAGATAATCGTCCAAACCGAGCGTCCACGGTTGGCCGAACACGATCAGATGGCCCTGCGTCAGATCGAAACGCAGCAAATCGAAAATCGGGGCGAACAGGAACAGGATGAAAAAGCCGCCCTGATACAGGACGCGCTGGCGCTGAAACGGAGTCATGGCAGCAGTTTGCCCACCAGAGGATAGCGATACGGTTGTCCGGCCAACGCTCGCGCCAGCCCGACGATGCCGAGGACGATCAGCGTGGTGTGAGCGGCGGTGAAGTAGAGGATCACCACCACCCACGTCCAGGGCGCGTCATAGCCGCCCAGAGCGATGATGGTCAGGTTGGCCATGACCAGCAGGATGCCCGCCCACAGGCTGGCGGACAGGGTTTGCCGCAAGTGGCCGCGCGCCAGTGGCGGCGCGTCGTCGCGGTGGCGGAAATGAAGCCAGAGCAGCGCCAGAAACGCCAGGCCGGGCAACAGCAACAGATTGGCGAGATACAGCGCCTCCGCCGCGACCGCGAGCCCTTGACCGGGCGGCGCTTCGACCTCGGACGCCGGCGGTTCAGGCGAAGCTGGCATTCACCACCTCCAGCAGCGCGGCGGCGGTCGGCTCGTCGTCGGTCAGCGCCTCCACCAGCGCGACCCGGCAGGCGGTCACCCGATCCATGCCACCGCGCATCAGTTGCGCCGCGTAGACCAGGAGCCGAGTGCTGGGCGCTTCGTCCAGATCGTGTTCTTTCAAGGCGCGGAAAGCGCCGGCGAGCCGGACCAGTTGGCCGGCGATGGCCGCGTCGCAGCCGGTTTCGCCCATCACGATGGCCCGCTCCCGCCCGGGGTCGGGGAAATCGAAGCGCAGGGCGAGAAAGCGCTGGCGGGTCGAGGGTTTGAGGCTTTTGAGCAGGTTCTGATAGCCGGGATTGAAGGAGACCACCAGCATGAAGCTCGGCGGCGCCAGCAGGATTTCCCCGGTGCGCTCGACGGGCAACACGCGCCGGTCGTCGGCCAGCGGGTGCAGGATGACCGTCGTGTCCTTGCGCGCTTCCACCACCTCGTCGAGATAGCAGATGCCGCCCTCGCGCACCGCCCGGGTCAGCGGCCCGTCGCACCACACCGTCGCGCCCTCTTGCAGCAGGTGCCGCCCGACCAGATCGGCGGCGGACAGATCGTCGTGACAGGCGACGGTGTGCAGCGGCAGGCCCAGCCGGGCCGCCATGTGGGCGACGAAGCGGGTCTTGCCGCAGCCGGTCGGCCCCTTGATCAGCAGCGGCAGGCGATTGCGCCAAGCCGCCTCGAACACGGCGCACTCGTCGCCGAACGGCTCGTAATACGGCACTTCCTGCAAGTGCGGCTCGATAAGCGGTTTCATGGCGGCTCCCTCCCCCGGCGCGGGGGAGGGTTGGAGTGGAGCGGGGCGAGCGATCAAGTCGCGGCCGGCTGGGCCTCGCCCGCTTCGACGGTCTGCGGCTTGTCCTTGGCGAAGAAGCTGTAAAGGTAGACCGCCAGTCCGATCATGAATATCACGCCGGCCAGCCAGCGCAGCCAGTAGAATATCGCCAGTTGGTCCTGCACCGCCATGAACGACTGCGGGTTGGGGATGATCCGTTGCAGCCACACTTGCAGGATGCCGGCGGCGGTCAGGAACAGGGTGATGAACACCATGGAGACGGTCATCAGCCAGAAGCTCCACATCTCCAGCACCTGCGATCGCTCCGGGTTGACCTCGCGCCCGCGCAGCATCGGCATGGCGTAGGAAATGATGGTCAGCACCACCATCACGTAAGCGCCGTAAAAC
>ERZ761602.5561-NODE-5561-length-14817-cov-5.589961_pt1 | contig 14817 bp, 11 predicted proteins | sample MGYA00512165_ERZ761602 | MGnify/ENA primary metagenome ERZ761602 (study PRJEB28899, sample SAMN02445085) | bioreactor sludge metagenome | biome: EBPR sludge; isolation source: Thorneside wastewater treatment plant | place: Australia: Brisbane, Thorneside...
GACCAGCTCGGCTTCACCCGCGCACCTCGAGCTCGGCTCGCCTCGAGCGCCACCACCAAGCGAACGCGCCGAGTGCGCCGAGCGCCGCGAGCGCGAGGCCGAGCCCGAGCCCGGGGGGACGGTAGCGCAGGCGCACGGTCGAGCTGCCCTCGGGCAGGCCCACTGCGACGCGATCACGATCCGAGCTCGGTTCGGCGCGCCTGGGCCCCGAGCCCTCGTCGAGCTCGGCCGTCCAGCCCGGCTCGGCGTTCATGTTGTAGACGAGCCTGGCGCCGGCGGGCGCTCCGTCGATGCGCACCTCGGCGCGCGCGTGACTCCAACGCACGAGCGTCGCGCTCGCGCCTTCGGCGAGGCCCGAGGGCGTCCGCACCTGCACCTCGCCACGGTAGCGCGGATCCTCGAGCGCGAGCGCGCCGCGGCCCTCGAAGGGTGGCGTGCCGTAGCAGTCGAGCACGCCTTGGTTGGAGCGCATCGCGAGGTACAGCGGCCCGGCCCAGTCGCGCACCACGTATTGGAGCGGGGGGCTCCTTCGATGGACGAACTGCTCGCGGCGCGCGATCGGCTCGGGGGCGCGCATCCACATCGCGTCGCGCATCGGCTTCTGGGCGACGCCCGCGACCTCGAGCGCGAGCGCGAAGACGAGCGTGGCCGCGGCGGGCTCGGCCCAGCCGCGCGAGCGCCCCAGGCGGCGCAGCAACCGGTCGACGAGCCTGGCCGCGCACAGCGCGAGCACCAGCGCCGCCGGGTAGAGGAAACGCGAGGGCACGTGCTGCGAGCGGAAGACGGGCAGGTGCTCGTGCAGCAGCGACCACGGCGCGAGCGGGTGAAAGGCGCCGAAGCCCAGCACCACGAGCAGCGCGCCGAGCACGGCGAGCTCGAGGTCCTCTCGCTCGCGGCGCCACAGGCTCACCGCCCAGCCGAGCGCGAGCAGGACCGCGCCGGGCGCCGCGACGTACATGCCCCACTCGTGCCAACCGTAGGGGCTGACCGCCGCCGGCCGGTCGTAGAAGGCCTGGGCGCGGGAGCTGAGCAGGATCCACAGCGCCTCGACCGAGAGCGTCTCGGTGCTGTCGACCAAACGCGGCGCGCGCCGGAAGGTGGCGAGCATCGGCAGGAGCTTGGGCGCCGACCAGGCCACGGCGAGCGCGCCCACGCCCGCGAGCACGCCGATGGGTCGGAGCGAGCGCGTGCTCAGCGAGCGCGCCGCGCACACGAAGCCGACGACGAGCACCGTGTGCGGCAGTGGATAGATGCCGCCTGCGTAGACGAGCCACGCGAAGCCGGCCGCGGCCGAGAGCAGGTCCGAGGGTCGGCGCTCGTCGGAGAGCGCTCGCTCCACGTAGAGCCAGCACCAGGGAAGGATGGCGTAGGCCAGGTGCCACGCGTGCCCCGACGCCGCCTGCAGCCCGAAGCGCCCGTTGACGGCGAAGAGCGCGACGACCAGCGCGCGCGCCGCGAGCGAGTCGGCGTAGCGCCCGGCGAGCGCGTAGCTGCCCGCCGCGCCGACGATGCACATGCCGAGCACCTCGAGCCGGAGCGCCCAGCGCAAGTCGAGCCCGAGGTAGAGCGGCAGCCAAGGCGAGACGACGATCGTCGCTCCCTCCACGTAGCCCCAGGCCGGGAAGCCGCCGCATGCATAGGGGTTCCACGCCGGCAGCTCGCCGTAGCGTCGCAGCGCCTCCACCGCGAGGAAGCGGTGCGAGCTCATCACGTCCCAGTCGTGGAAGCCGTAGGTCGAACCGTCCAGGAGCCAGGGCCACACGAGCCAGAGCGGCGGCACGATCACGACGAGGGCCGCGTAGAGCGCGGCGACGCGACGCGCGCCGGGCGCAGCAGGGCCGGAGCCCGAGTCGCCAGCTTGCCTCGACGACGCGGGCCTGGCGAGCTCCACGGGCGCCTCGTCGCTCGCGCTGTCCCCGACGCGGCCGCTCACGCGGGCGAGCTTAGGCGATGTCGCCTGGCTCGTGAGGCGCGCTTCGCGCGCGGGAGCGCCGCCGTGGGCGCCGAAGCTTGGTGTATGTTGCGCCGGATGCGTGAACCCCGCCCGCTGCCACGCGGCTCGCTCGCCGCGCTGAGCCTGCTGCACGCGCTCGTCTTCACCGCCGCGGCCGTCTTGCTCCCCTGGCCGAGCTTCTCGGCCTTCGCGCTCGCCGCGGGCCTCGTCGCGACGTCCCACGCGTTGACCTTCGCGCTCTCGCTGCTCGGCTCTCCGGCGCGTGCGCGCGCCTGGCGCGCCTCGAGCGTGCTCGCGCTCGGTTTCCTCGCGTACCTCGGCTACGCGGCGCTCGGCTCGGGGCTCTACATCGCGAACCTCTACGATGGCGTCGGGATCGCCCTGCTCGGCGCCTCCTTCGCCGCCTTCTCGGTCGGCGTGCTCTTCACCGTACCGCTGGCCGCGTGGGGCATCGCCGCCACGGGTGGCATGTTCCCGAAGAAGCGCTCCGGCCCGGCGTCGGGGCCGCTCATGCTCACGCTCATCGCGCTCGCGCTCGCCTTCGGAGCCGCGCGTGAGGCGAACCGGGCGACCGGCGAGAGCCCGAGCCCGGCCGCCGCGCCGGCCTCGATCGACGAGGCGGTCGCGCGCGCGCTCGCCGGCCTGCCCTTCCCCGCCCTCGCGCGCACCCCGGCGCTCTACGCGCGCGATCCGGTCGCCTGCCCACGGCCCGCCTCGGCGGCCGGCGCGACGGTCTTCCTCGGCTACATCGCGGCGCAGCAGGCGCCGCGCTCCGATCTCGGGCCACGCCAGGTGTGCATCCAAGCGCCCACGCTCGACGAAGCGCTCGCGAGCGCCCGCCGCGAGCTCGACCGCGAGCGCGCCGGAGGCCCCGTGCTCGTCGACGTCGTCCGGACGACCCGAGCGCTGCCGGACGCGGGCCCGCTGCTCGGCGCCGTCGTGCTCAGGCCTGGGCTCGACGGCGTCTGCAGTGGCGCGCGCTGCCTCACGCCGATGCAGCTCGTGGGGCTCGACCAGTTCACCAAGCTCGCGTCCTTCTCGTCGATCCAGCTCGATCTCGGCGTCGAGCAGAGCGCGCTGCGCAGTGCCCTCGGAGAGAGGGCACACGCAGAGGCCGCGCCCGGGTCGGGCTTCGCCGGCCTCGAGGCCTTCGACACGAGGAGCTACGTGCGCCACGAGCGCGAGGGGCTCGTGCCGCTGGTCCGGCAGAAGGCGCCCGACCCCGCGTTCACACCCGAGGAGGTCGACCGCTCGGTGCGGGCTGCGCTCGCCTACGTGGCCTCGTCGCAGGCCAACGACGGGCGCTTCCGCTACATGCTCGACCCCTACACGGGCAGAGCGAGCTTCGACGGCTTCAGCGTCCCCCGGCAGGCAGGCACGACGCTCGCCACCTGCGAGCTCGCCGACTTCTCCCCGCGCGCGAAGGACAACGCGCGCCGCTCGGTGCGCTTCCTCGCTTCGCTCGAGCAGATCCACGGCGAGCGCAGCGCGATCGTGTTCCCCAAGGGCGCCGCCCGCGACGGCGCGCTCGGCCCGACCGCGCTCACGATGATCTCGATGCTCGCCTGCCGCTCGCTCGTCGGGCCGGAGGTCGATCCGACGATCGAACGCCTGGGGCGCATGTTGCTCTCGCTGCAGCGGGAAGACGGCGGCTTCCACCCCGCGGTGAAGGCCGGCTCGGGGGAGATCGTGCGTGGGCGCGATCCGATGTACGCCGCCGGGCAAGCGGTGATGGCGCTCGTGATGTGGGAGGGCCAGAAGGGCGAGGGCCTCGGCCGCCCGGCGGAGCTCCGCGACGCGATCGAGCGCGCGATGCGCTACTACGCCACCCAGTATTGGGACATCCCGCTCTACGACTTCTTCTTCCTCGAGGAGAACTGGCACTGCCTCGCGGCGCGCGAGGCGCTCGAGCACCACAGGCACGACGCCTACGAGCGCTTCTGCATCGACTACGTCACGATGAAGCAGCGCTTCATCCAGACCGAGAGGAGCGGCATCGACGCCGAGCTCGTCGGTGCCTACAGCTTCGGCCACGTCTTCCCGCCGCACCACACCGCGACCGCGGGCTTCGGCGAGGCGCTCGCCGCGAAGCTCGCCTTGCTCGAGGCGCGCGGCGGCTCGACCGAGCGCGAGCGCGAGGCCATGGCGACCGTCATGCGCTACCTCCTGCGGCATCAGCATCGCGACGTCGACGCGGTGGCGCTCACGAAGTCGACCCTCGTCGTCGGCGCCTACTCGGAGCACGTCGGTTCCGCAGAGATCCGCATCGACTACGTGCAGCACGCGGTCGCGGCGATGGGACACGGCGGGCGCGCGCTCGGCTTGCTCCCCCCCGCGCGCAAGGGGAACGGGCGCTCGTGAGCACCCCAGCCCTCCGAGAGCGCCGATCCAGGCTCTCGAGGCTGCTCGCGCCGCTCGGCGCGCTGCACCACTCGGAGGTGCGCCTGCCGCGCGCCGCGCGCCTCGTCGACGTGCTCGCCGAGCTCGGCGGCCCCGCCGCGAGCCTGCTCGACGTGGGCGCCGGCGACGGCCTCGTCGGCGCGGCGCTCGCGCAGCGCCTCGGCGCGGAGCTCGCGCTCGGCGTCGACGTCGCCCCTCAACCCGGCGCCGCCCTGCCGACCCTCGCCTACGACGGCGCCCGCCTGCCGCTCGAGGATCGCAGCTACGAGCTCGTCGTCCTGTCGGACGTGCTGCACCACGCCGAGGACCCGCTCCTGCTCCTGCGCGAGTCCTTGAGGGTCGCCTCGCGCGCGGTGCTGCTCAAGGACCACCTCGCGTTCTCGCCGATCACGCACGCCCTGCTCTGGGCGATGGACCTCGCGGGCAACCTCGAGCAGGGCGTGGAGGTCCGTGCTCGCTACTTCGACCCCGCCTCGCTCTCGGCGACCCTCGAGGCTGCAGGCGGCGAGCTCGTGGCGCTCAGGTGGCCACTCGAGGTCCACTCGCCCGCGCTCGGGCGCGTACTTCCGAGCCGTATCCAGTTCGCCGCGTCCTTGCGCAGGCGGGGCCACGCCGCGCCGACGGAGCGCGCTTGAGGTCCCTCGTCGTCGGAGGCGCGGGCTTCATCGGGAGCCACCTCGTGGAGCGGCTCGCGCTGCGCGGGCCGGTCACCGTCTTCGACGATCTCTCGGTGGGCCGCCGCGAGCACCTCGTCGAGGCCGAGAGGCGCGGCGAGCTACGCCTCGTCGTGGGCGACGCGCGCGAGCTCGACGCGCTCCTCGCGATCGCGCCTGGGCACGACGTGCTCTTCCACCTCGCGGCGAACCCCGAGGCGCGCTGGGGTCTCGAGCGCCCACGCCTCGACCTCGAGCTCGGCACGATCGCCACCTGGAACGCGCTCGAGGCCGCGCGGCGCTCGTCGATCCCACGCTTCGTGCTCGCCTCGAGCGGCACCGTCTACGGCGAGGCCCCGGGCGCCTCGCGCGAAGCGGAGCTCGGCGCCCTGCCGATCAGCCTCTACGGCGCGAGCAAGCTCGCCGGTGAGGCGATGCTGAGCGCCTACGTGGAGTGCTTCGGGCTCTCGGGGCGCATCCTGCGCTTCGGCAACGTGGTCGGCCCTCGTGGCACGCACGGCGCGGCGCTCGACTTCCTGAAGAAGCTCCGCGATACGCGCGGCGCCGAGCTGGAGGTGCTCGGCGACGGTCGCCAGAAGAAGCCCTACCTCCACGTCGACGACTGCGTGAGCGGCTTGCTCTACGCGCTCGAGCACGGCGAGGAGCCGCTGGGCATCTACAACCTCGCCCCGCCCGACGAGACCAGCGTCTCCACGATCGCAGCGCTCTGCGTCGCGGCCTCGCCCTACCCGAACGCGCCGATCCGCTACACCGGCGGAGCGCGAGGCTGGCCCGGCGACGTGCCGCGTTCGAGCCTCGACCCCTCCAAGCTCGCCGCGCTCGGCTTCCGCGTCGGCGCCTCGAGCGACGAGGCCGTACGCCGCGCGGTCGCGGAGCTCGCGCGCGAGGTCTACGCCGAGGAGGCACGCGCGTGACGCAGGCCGTCGTGCTCGCCGGCGGGCTCGGCACGCGCATGCTCCCGGACACGGAGCGTGTGCCCAAGGCGCTGCTCGAGATCGCCGGCCGCCCCTTCCTCGGCTGGTTGCTGCCTCGCCTCGCCTGCTCCGGCGCCGACGAGCTCGTGCTGTGCATCGGGCACCTCGGCAGCGCCATCCGCGACTACGTCGGCGACGGCGCGCGCTTTGGTCTACGGGTGCGCTACGCCGACGAAGGCGCGCGCGCGCTCGGCACGCTCGGCGCCCTGCGCGCCGCCCTGCCGCTGCTCGACGAGCGCTTCGTCGTCACCTACGGCGACTCCTACCTCGAGCTCGATCACCTCGCGCTGCTCTCCGCGCTCGAGGCCTCGCCCGACACCGACGCGGCGATGGCCGTCTGGAAGAACGACGACCAGCTCGAGCCCTCCAACGTCGCCGTCGCAGAGGGCCGCGTCACCCGCTACGACAAACGCGCCGCCGGCGTCGAGCCTCGCCTCGACCACATCGACTTCGGCGCGTCGGCGCTCCGGCGCAGCCTCGTCGCGTCCGTCGAGCCCGGCGTGCCCTGTGGTCTCGACGCGCTGCAGGCCGAGCTCGCGCGAGAGGGCCGCCTCGCCGCCTACGTCGTGCACCACCGCTTCCACGAGATCGGCAGCCCCGCCGGGCGCCTGGCGCTCGAACGACACCTCTCTGCCCGCGCGAGCTCTCAGCCCACGGAGCGGCGCCCGTGATCGTCTCGCGCGCGCCCGTGCGCTTCTCGCTCGGCGGAGGCGGGACCGACCTGCCCGCCTACGCGAGCCGTCATGGCGGCTTCGTGATCTCCGCCGCGATCGACAAGTACGTCTACGTCTGCGCGAACAGGCGCTTTTACAGCGACATCCGCCTCGCCTACGCGAAGACCGAAATCGCCCCCGAGCTCGACCGCATCGAGCACCCCATCTTCCGCGAGGCGCTCAGGCTCGTGGGCATCGAGCGAGGCATCGAGCTCGTGAGCGTCGCCGACCTGCCCTCGAACTCCGGGCTCGGCTCCTCGAGCAGCTTCACCGTCGCGCTGCTCAACGCGCTGCACGCCTACCGACGCGACTACGTCTCCTCACGGCAGCTCGCCGAAGAGGCATGCCACCTGGAGATCGACGTCCTGCGCGAGCCCTGCGGGCGCCAAGACCAGTACATCGCGGCCTTCGGCGGCGTCGCCGCCATGCACTTCCACCCCGACGGCTCGGTCGAGATCGAACCGGTGCGCGCCCGCCCCGAGGTGCTCGACGAGCTCGAGCAGAACCTGGTCGTCGTCTACTCGGGCACCGAGCGCCCCGCGCGGGTCGTGCTCGCCGAGCAAGGCGCCAAACTCGACGAGCTCGACGAAGACGCCACCTCGCGCATGCACCGCATCAAGGCGCTCGGTCACGAGGTCCTCCGTCTGCTCGAGACCGGCGAGGTCGATCTCTACGGCGAGCTGCTCCAAGAGCACTGGACCGCGAAGCGCCGCGTCACCTCGTCGATGAGCGACGGCACGCTCGACGAGCACTACGAGGCCGCGCGCCGCGCAGGCGCGATAGGCGGCAAGCTCATGGGCGCCGGCGGCGGTGGCTTCTTCATGTTCTACGTGCGCCCCGGCGAGCGCCGGAGCTTCGTCGAAGCGATGGCCGCGCGAGGCCTGCGCCTCCTGCGCTTTCGCTTCGACGAGGGCGGCGCACGCATCGTCGCCAACATGCACGACACCTGAGTGTCGTACGATGCGAGCGATGACCGAGACGCTCGCGTTCGTCGACCACTACCTCCGTCAGACCGCCGAGATCGCCGCGCGCGTCGACCGCGACGACGTCGCGCGTGTCGTCGAGGTGCTCCACCGCGCCTACCTCGACGACCGCAGCATCTATACCTGCGGCAACGGCGGCTCGGCGGCGAACGCGAGCCACCTCGCCTGCGATCTGGCGAAGTTCACCTGGGCCGAAGGCAGGCGCCGCGTGCGGGCCTCCTCGCTCTGCGACAACGCCGCCCTCATCAGCGCCCTCACGAACGACGTCGGCTTCCACCGCATCTTCGTCGACCAGCTCGAGGGACGGATCCTCCCGGGCGACGTGCTCGTCTGCCTCAGCGTGCACGGCGGCGCCGGCGCCGACCGTGCCGGCCCTTGGTCGCAGAACCTCGTCGGCGCCGCGCGCTACGCGAAGGACCAAGGCGCGAGGGTGGTGGCGCTCGTGGGCTACGACGGGGGCGCGCTGCGCAGCCTCGCCGACGCATCGATTCTCGTGCCCTCGGCGGACGACGGCACGACCTCCACGCCGCACGTCGAGGGCTTTCACGTGGTGCTGCACCACCTCGTCTGCGAGCGGCTGCGTCAGCTCGTCGCGAGCGGCGAGCCCGCGTGAAGCGGCGCGGCGTCCTGCTCGATCGCGACGGTACGCTGATCGACTTCGTGCGCGACGCCGAGCTCGGCCTCGTCACGCCCGCCTTCCATCCCTCTCAGCTGAGGTTCCTGCCCGGCGTGCTCGCAGGGCTCGGCGAGCTCGTGGCCTCGGGCTACGTGCTCGCGCTCGCGACCAACCAGCCGGGCGCAGCCAAGGGCGAGCTGTCCCGCGCCGCGATCGAGGCGACGAGCTCGGCGCTCGTCGAGCGCCTGCGCGCCGAGGGCCTGCCCATCGCGGCGATGCGCATCTGCCTGCACCATCCGGAGGGCGGCGACGGTGGCGACGCCTCGCTCGTCGCGCGCTGTGGCTGCCGCAAGCCCGAGCCCGGCATGTTCCTCGAGCTGCTCTCCGAGCTCGGCCTCGACGCGGCCTCGAGCTGGGCCGTCGGCGACACCCCGACCGACGTGCTCGCCGCGCAGCGCGCTGGCCTCAGGAGCGCGCTCGTGGCGCCGATCGGCCGCTGCGAGCTCTGCCCGATGCGCGACCAGCCCGACCTCGGCGCGCGGCCCACGCTGCACCGCGCGCGCTTCGACGAGCTCGTGCGCGCCATGCTCGAGCTCGACGCGTCGCGCCCCTGAGGCCGCGTCGACGAGCCGAGCCGTTCCCTCCGCCCGGCGCTCAGTTCACCGTCTTCGCGCCGCGCGCCGGCAGCATCGGCGGCGGGAGCCGAGGCGGAGGCAGGGCGACCGCGCGCAGCACGTTCGTGGGCTCGATGAGCTCGTAGGACTCGAAGAGGGCCTGGTGCATGTCGGTGAGCGTGTCGACCCCCGACAGCAAGGTCGCGTAGGGGACGAAGAGCTCCTCGCGCCGCCCGTCGCCGGTCGTGCGCTTGAGCGCGAGCTCGCCCTGCGCCGAGCTGCGACGACCGATCTCCTGCACGTAGGGCGCGATGCTCGAGACGACGAGCTTGCCGATGTCCTCGGGGCGGTCGACGTCGCCCACCGGCGTGCCGCGGAACTCGGCGCTCTTGATCTTGCTCCGGTGGGCGCTCAGCGACTTGATCGTCGCCTCGACCTTCAGCCAGAGCCTGCGCATCACGGCCGTGTCCTCTGCGCGCAACGGCTCGGGATCACCGAGCGGCTTGCCCTCGGCGTCGATGCGCGTGGCGCGCGCCACGGGACGTGACTCGCAGGGCAGCTCGATGACGATGCCCGGCGAAGCCTTGTGGCTCTTCTTGCGCATCGTGAGCGCCGGGTCGTCGGGCAGGTTGGAGAACTCGGTGATGAAGAGCCCGTCGAGCGGCTCGGGCAGCACGCGCGGCTTGCGCAAGAAACGCTTCTTGAGCAGGTGGATCGTGACACCTTGGTCGATCGAGGCGACGCGCACCGGCTTCGCCCAGGCGTGGGCGACGGGCACGGAGACGACGAAGCTCGTATCGAGGCCACCAGGCGCGCGCGCAGAGGCGACCGCGACCGGGCACTCCTTCTTGCCGAGGCCCGCGCGCCACGCGAGGCTCCACTCGGTGCCGGGCAGCTGGTGCTTCTCGTAGAAGCGGCCGATCGCCGGCAATACGCGCGACTGCGCCTGGGTGGAGAGCGCCTTCGCGATCGTGGCTTCGCGCCAGCGCAGCACCTCGTTGCGCATCTCGAAGACCATCGACTTGGCGACCGCGCCCGTGTGCGCGCGAAGCTCGTCCATCGCGTAGGCGTAGACGTCGTCGACCCTGCGCGCGAACTTCTCCAGGTGCGCGAGCTCGCCCGAGGCCCGCGCCTCGGTCTCGGCCACCAGACGCCGTTCGTCCAGCACCACCTCGTCGGCGGCGAGCAGCGAGACGGCCAGCTCCGTCGCCGCCTGCGCGGTCTCGAGGAAGTTCTCCGCGAGCGGGAACGGGGTGGAGTCGCCATAGAGGTAGCGCGTGGTCATGGCAGAGGGCGAACGCATCAAGCCCCGTGCCACCCACGCGCACGAAGGACTGCGCCGTGGAGCTGCATCCGTCCGCCTCGGACGGAATTTCGTCCACTGGGAGCGGAACCAGGCGCCCCAGGCTCGGATCAGGAGCGATCCATGTGGGGCTCGCTCGATCCACCGCCGCCCTACCGGCGTCGGGGCCCGGGCCGACCAGGGTCGTAGTAGCGTCCCCGCCGATGAGCCCGTCCGAGCCCCGAGCACCCTGGGTGGTCGCGCACTCCGTCGCTGGTGCGCCGCCCGGCGGGTCCACCTCGCCCGAGGCCGAGCGCAATACGCGCTCGGGCGGGCCCGAGGCCGAGCGCAACACGCGCTCGGGCGGGCCCGAGGCCGAGCGCAACACGCGCTCGGGCGGGCCCGAGGCCGAGCGCGCCACGCACCCGGCCGGGTCCGCGGCCTACGCCGTCGCCGAGCCGAACCTCGCGCTGTGTCGCGCGATCGGTCGACCTCGCAGCGTGCTCGACGTGGGCTGCGGCCTCGGGCTGAACGGCCAGGTCGCGCGAGGTCGAGGCGCGCGCGTGGTGGGCATCGAGCTCGACGAGGCCGCGCGCCGCGTCGCCGCCACGCGCCTCGACGAGGTGCTCGGCGTCGATCTCGAGCACCCCGAGGCGCTCGGCGCGGCGCTCGGCGCTCGCCGCTTCGACCTCATCCTCTGCGGAGACGTGCTCGAGCACCTCAGGGATCCGCTCGCGGTGCTCCGGCGCCTGCTCGAGCACCTCGACGAGGAGGGCCGCGTCGTGGTCTCGCTGCCGAACGTCGCGGCGTGGACGATGCGACTCGAGCTGCTCGGCGGGCGCTTCGAGTACGAGCCGAGCGGCATCCTCGATCGTACGCACCTGCGCTTCTTCACGAAGGAGAGCGCCGAGTCGCTCCTGCGCGACGCCGGCCTGGAGCTGCTCTCCTCCGACGCCAACCCGATGCTGGTGCGTGCGCTCGCCAAGCCGCTCGTGAACGCGCTCGGCCTCGCGCAGGGAGGCGATCCGACGAAGCTCGCGCGCTCCTACCCCTACGCGGCCTACCAGAGCCTCGTCCGCCCACTCGAGGACTGGGTCACGCGCGCGCGGCCGGAGCTCCTGGCGTTCCAGCACGTCTTCGTGGCGCGCCGCCCCACGCGACCGAGGCCGCTGCGGCTCACCGTCGGCATGCTCACGATGAACGAGGAGGCGAGCATCGCGCCCATGATCGAGGCCGTTCGAGCGCAGGCTCCCGACGCGGAGCTCGTCGTGGTCGACAGCTCGACGAAGGATCGCACCGCCGAGATCGCCCGGGAGCTCGGCGCCCGCGTGCTCAGGCAGATCCCCGCGAGCGGGCACGGCCCGGCGATGGAGCTGCTCATGTACGCGGCCGCCGCCGAGAGCGACGCGCTGATCTACCTCGACTGCGATTTCACCTACCCGCCGCGCATGATCCCCGAGCTCAGGCGCCTGCTCGAAGAGGACTGCGTCGACGTCGTCAACTGCGCTCGCACGCGCGACAAACCCGCCGCGATGCCGTGGCCGAACTACGTCGCGAACCGCAGCTTCGCCGCGATGGCCCACGCGCTGCACGGCGTGCCGACGGTCGACGTGCACAGCGGCATGCGTGCGTACCGCACGAGCGTGATCCGCGCCTTCGACTTCGACGGCGAGGGCGACGCGCTGCCCATCGACACGCTGCTCTGGCCCGTGAAGTGCGGCTACCGCGTGAGCGAGCTGCCCATCGACTACGACGAGCGCGTCGGCGACTCGAAGCTGCGCAAGCTCTCCGGCACCGCGTGGACCTTCGTGCGCCTCTTGCGCACGCTGCCGGTCGGGCGGCGGGGCGGCCGCTACGAGCGACGCTGAAGGGAGCCGTCTCGCTCGCCGCCTTCGCGAGCAGGCTCGTGATCGGAGCGAGGCGCCGCGAAGCGCGCTACGATCGCCCTCGATGCGCCTTCGCTTCCACCACCTCGCCGCCCTCTCCCTCTGGATGCTCGCCTGCGGAGACGGCGAAGCGGAGGACACGAGCTCCTCGAGCGGCCCTTCGCAGAGCTCCTCCAACGCGAGCGGCACGGGCGGCGGCGGAGGCGCGGGCGGCGAGGGCGGCGCTGGCGCGAGCACCAGCGCCACGACGACGAGCACGACGAGCACCGGCACGGGCGTCGACCCCTGGGCCGGGCCGCTCGAGTCGCTCGGCGTCTACGACATGGGACAGGTCGAGCTCGGCCAGGGCGTGAACGTGCCCATCCCCGATCGTGGGCTCGGCATGACGACGCTCAGCGAGGTCGCCGGGAGCGCGGTCATCGGGGTGTACTCGCTCCGTCCACCGGGCAACCCCTCGGTCATCTTCGACTTCGCGATCCCCGGCACGAACCTGCAGGTCTTCGGCGACGAGGGCCTCATCGTGGGCGCGAGCCCGCTCGCGGACTCGGCGGCGGCCGTGCCCTTCAAGAGCGGCATCTGGCGCATGGTGCTCGGAGGAGACGGCGGCGCGGACACGGCGCGCACCCGCGTCTACGTGCGCCGCACGAACGACGGAGCGTTCCATGGCGGCGTCGTCGACGTCAACGTGCTCGTCGCGCCCAGCACGGGCGCGAGCACGAGCTACCTCACGGGCGTCGTGAACGCGCTCTTCAGCCAGAGCTACGGGCCGCTCATCGGCCTCGAGCGCGGCGAGCTCAGCTTCGCCACGCTGCCGTCGTCGGCGACCGTCGTCGGCGGCTCGAGCGAGTTCGTGTCGCTGCTCGAGTCGACGGCGGGTGTCGGCTCGGCGCCCGCGCTCAACCTGCTCGTCGTGGGCGACTTCACCGGCGACATCGGCCAGGCGCAGGGCATCGCCGGCGGCATCCCTGGCTCGCCGATGGTGCACGGCACGCGACGCAGCGGCGTGGCCTTCGTCCCGACCGGCAACCAGTCCTACGACGTGAGCGTGCTCGCCCACGAGATCGGGCACCTCGCGGGCCTGTTCCACACGACCGAGATCGCCGTGACCGCCTCCGACCCGATGAGCGACACGCCCAGCTGCGCCGCGAGCACCTTGAACAACAACCCGAACAACTGCCCCGACGTGAGCAACGTCATGTTCCCGATCGCCTACGGCGGCACGGTGCTCTCCACGGGCCAGGTGCGGGTCGTGCGCGGGAGCGCGCTCTACCGCGGCGTGCTCGACGAAGGAGGCAGCCCGAGCGCTCCGCTCGCGCTCGACGCGCCGAGCGAGGCCTGGCGTTCTCGCCGCTTCGACCCGAGCGCCGTGGACGCGCTCGGCTCCGCCCCGATGCTCCCACCCTCGACCTCCGCTCCGCGGACGGAGCTCGAGCGGCTGCTCGCTGCCCACGTCTGCCCGCTCGACCCCGACGGCCGCGTGATCGATCTCGACCAGACCCTGCTGGACATCGCCGCCTCGCTGGCCGGGCCCACGCTGTCCTCCGAGCTGGGGCGCGTCGCGCTCGATCCTAGGGCCTCCGACGTCGCCCGCGAGAAGGCGCTGCGGCTGCTCGCACGCGCGGCCACCGGAGCCACGGAGCGGGCCACGCTCCTCGAGCGCGTGGAGTCGCTGCTCGACGACCCGCGCACGCCGCTGCGCACGACGACGCGGGCGATGAGCCTCTTGGCCGAGCTCTCGCCGTCCGCGCTCGACGAGCGGCGCGGCGCACTGGCGGCGAGGGCCCATCCCGTCGTCGACGAGCGGCTGCGCAGGCTGGGCCGCTGAGGCCGAGCGCGCCCGGCTCGACTCGGCGCCCGGCTCGACTCGGCTCAGGGCGCGCGCACGCTCAGGCTCAGCCCGATGTCGGACTGGGTGCCGTCGGCGGAGAGCAGGCGGCTCGGGTCGCCGACGATGCGGAGGCGCTCGGGCAGCATGCCGAAGCTCGCGTGCACGCCGATCTCGAGACCCGAGTCTGGGACCTCGACGGCGCAACCGAGCGAGGCGCGGTGGCGCGTGGTGTCGACGACGAACTCGCTCGGGTCGTCGTCGCCGAGCGGGCTCGGCTCGAGCGCGTAGCCTGCGCGGATCGGCACGCGCAGCCCCGAGCGCTCGAAGCCTGGCATGAGCCACTCGAGACCGACGCGAGGCGAGACGCGATCCTGCAGGCGCGGAGCGCGAGGCGCGAGCGAGTCCTCGGCGCGGTCGACGAAGGGCCCTTCGAGCGCGGCGTAGCCGAGGTAGGCCACGTCGAAGCTCAGACGGATGCGCTCGGAGACCTGCGCGCTCGAGCCTACGATCAGCTCGGGCGGCACGTAGGCGGCGAGCGCCGACGCGCCGCGGGGAGCGCGTCCATCGACGCCGCCGCCGGGAGCGCGCGCAGCGACGAGACGGGAGCGCAGCTCGGCCCCACCGCGCAAGACGAGCCCGAGCCGCGCGCGCGGAGAGAGCTCGAGCGTGATGCCCGCCTGAGGCAGAGAGCGAGCGCCCGAGCTCGGCTCTACCCGCGACGTCGAGCCGGGGCCGAGCTCGCGCGCGGTGCCGCGGTCGGACACGCCGATCAAGTGGACCGCCCCCAGGCCCAGCTCGAGCCGAGCGTGTGGCCGCAGCGCGACGCTGGTCGCGAGCTCGAGGACCTGCACGCGCGGGTCGTGGCGCTCCCACCACGGACCGCTCGCAGCGCG
>ERZ761602.5562-NODE-5562-length-14817-cov-4.077835_pt1 | contig 14817 bp, 7 predicted proteins | sample MGYA00512165_ERZ761602 | MGnify/ENA primary metagenome ERZ761602 (study PRJEB28899, sample SAMN02445085) | bioreactor sludge metagenome | biome: EBPR sludge; isolation source: Thorneside wastewater treatment plant | place: Australia: Brisbane, Thorneside...
GCTCGCGCCGGCCTCGCGCTACGGGAGCCACCCGACGGGCGAGGGGGCGGGGGGGTGACGTTCGCCGAGGCGCTGCAGCGACCTTGGCTGCGCGTGCTCGCGGTCACGCTCCCGCTTCTGCTTACGCCCATCGTCGCGTGGTTCGCGTTCCCGTCGGCGCCCGTCCCCGCTGCGGCCGCGTCGTCCGCGCCCCGGCCCGCCGCGGCCGCGACCGCCGAAGAGGACGAGCCCGCGCTCGATGATGTCGTCGAGACGCCGCCCCACCGGCCGGCGCCGGACGCGACGGGCGCCGAGCCGCGGATGCACGTGACGGGCATCGTCGTCGATGGTCAGGGGCGCGGCGTCGAAGGCGCCGCCGTCACCTGCGAAGACCGAACGAACGTCACCGCCACGACCGACGCGAGCGGGCACTTCGAGCTCCCGCCCGAGGCCGACGGGTGCAGGGCGCTCGTCACCAGCCTCGAGCACGATCCGCTCCCCGCCGTCGTCGTCAAGGCCGGCGCCAAGAACCGGCTCGAGGTCGGATCGCCGGGGAGCATCGCCGGCGTCGTCGTCGACGAGGTCGGCCACCCCATCACCGACTTCACGATCGCGGTCGAGCAGTACACGACCCCCGAAGGCGAGCGCGGCCCCGCGGGCGGTCACCGCAAGAACGTCAAGGACGCGCTCGGCAACTTCGAGCTCGAGGACCTCTCGGCGGGCCGCTACGTGCTCACCGCCAGCGCGCGCGGCCGCCCGCCCACCCAGTCGAGCGCGGTGGTCGTCGAGAGCGGGCGCAAGAGCTCGGGCGTCCGCATCACCCTAGGCAAGGGCGGGACCCTCACCGGCACCGTCATCGACCGCGCGACCAAACAGCCCATCGCCGGCGTCCGCGTGCGCCTCGACGGGGTCACCGGGACGGGCGCCGGCGGCTCCACGACGACCGACGATCAGGGCCGTTACACGCTCGAGGGCGTACCGACCGGTGCGTTCTCCGCGCGCTTCAGCCACGCGAACTACCGCGAGCGCATCGAGCCCCTCGACGCGCGAGGGCAGAGCAGCGTGGTCGCCAACGTCGATCTCGGCGACAAGAGCGACGGCGCGTCGAGCGAGTGGACGGGGATAGGCGCCACCCTCGGCGCCGGCGGCAAGTACGTCGAGGTCGCCGGTGTCATCGACGGCGGGCCCGCAGCGAGCGCGGGGATGAAAGCAGGCGACAAGATCGTCGAGATCGAGGGCCGCACCGCCGAGGGCGCCACCGTCGCCGACTGCGTGAACAAGCTCCGCGGCCCCGAGGGGACGAAGGTCGACGTCACGGTCGAGCGCAACGGCGGCAAGGTCGAGCTGACGATCACGCGAGCGCGAATCACGCGCTGAGCGCGCGCGGGTGGGCGTAAGCTCACGCCATGTCGCGCCAAGACATTCGCGGTCTGCTCGTCGGACTGGTCGGGGCCTGGACGGGGGCGTGCGCGTCGGGCGGCGAGCACGGCGACGGCTACCGCTGCGATCCCCAGCCGCCGAGCGAGGCCCGCCAAGACGTGCCGATGACGGTGGAGCTCTGCTCGGCGCCTGCACCGGCGGCGGCCGCGGACGCGGCGCCCTCTGCATCCGCGCCCCCCGCATCCACGCGCCCGCTCGAGGTCGCCACCGACCCCGCCGCCGCCGCCGCCAGCCCTGATCCCGCCACGTGCGAGGTGGACTGCAACCGCGCTTGTCCGGGCGGCGCGTGCGAGCGCGTCTCGCCGACGATCGTCTCGTGCGTCAGGATGTTTGGCGGCCACCCGTGCGGTCGCCTCGTCGACGGGGCCGTCGCCGGGCCCGAGCGCGCCTCCGCAATAGCGACCGATACCGAGCGGCTGCACACGATGTTCGAGCTCGAGACGATCAGCGCGTTCGCCTTCACGCGCCTGGCGTCCGAGCTCGAGCTCCTGGGGGCGCCCGCCGACCTCGTCGCGCAGGCACGAGAGAACGCCGCCGACGAGCGGCGCCACGCGCGGCTCGTGCGCGAGCGGCTCGAGGCGCGCGGTGTCTCGCCGCGCGATCCCGTCGTCTCCGATGGCGCCACTCGCACGCTCCTGGCCATCGCAGAAGAGAACGCGGTCGAGGGCTGTGCGCGCGAGACGATCGGCGCTGCGATCGCGCTCGCCGCCGCCACCCGCGCGGCCACCGCCGAAGATCGCGCGTTCTACGCGGCGATCGCGGGCGACGAGCTGACCCACGCCGCCTGGTCCTGGGCGCTCCACGCGTGGGCGCGGTCGCGTATGCCCGGCGGCGGGGCGGCGCTCGACGCGCGACGAGACGCGGCGCTCGAGACCTTCGCGAGCGGCATCGACCCCACCGACTTGCCCGGTGTGTCGGTGGCGCTCGCCGCCGACCTCCGGGCGCTCGCGCGCGCCGTGACCACCGTGGTACGCCTCGAACGATGACGAGACCGACGGAGCTGCCCCCGCCCGGCGCGCCCGACGTCCTCTACCTCGTCGACCTGTCGGGGTATGTGTTCCGCGCGTACCACGCCATCGGCCCGCTCGCCGCCGCCAACGGTGAGCCGACCAACGCCACCTACGGGACGACCACGATGCTGCAGAAGCTCGTGAACGAGAAGAAGCCGGCCTACCTGGGGTGCGCGCTCGAGGGGCCCGGCAACTTCCGCGACGACATCGACCCCCGCTACAAGGCGACGCGACCGCCGCGGCCGGACGATCTGGTGGTGCAGATGCAGCGCACGCGCGAGATCGTCGACGCGTTCCGCATTCCCGCGATTCAGGTTCCGGGCTTCGAGGCCGACGACGTCATCGCCGCGCTGGTGGGCCAGGCCAAGGCGGCGGGCCTGCGGGTCGTGATCGCGTCCGCCGACAAGGACCTGATGCAGCTCGTCGATGACAATTGTGTCATGTGGGACGCGATGCGCGACAAGGTCTACGGCGTGCCCGAGGTCGAGCTCAAGTTCGGGGTCCCGCCGGCGCAGGTCCGCGATCTCCTGGCGCTCGTCGGCGACACCTCCGACAACGTGCCGGGTGTCCCCGGCGTGGGGGTGAAGACGGCGGCCGAGCTGATGAAGACTTTCGGCGACCTCGACGGCGTGTACGCCAACCTCGAAAAGATCAAGAAGCAGAAGATCCGCGAGTCGCTCATCAGCCACGAAGCCGACGCGAAGGTGTCGCGCCAGCTCGTCACACTGCGCGACGACGTCCCGGTTACCCTCGACCCGGCTGCGTTGCGGTACGACGGCGGCGACGTCCCGCGGCTGCGCCAGCTCTTCACGATGCTCGGCTTCACGCGACAGGTCGGGCAGCTTCCTCGAGAGGAGCGAGCGAAGCCCGCCCCCGTCGATACGGTCTACCGGGCGATCCTCGATGAGGCCGAGCTCGACGCGCTCGCGCGCGAGCTGCGCGCGCTTTCTGCGTTCTCCGTCGTCCTTCACACGACCCCGGAAGATGCGATGCGCTGCGGCATCGTCGGCGTCGCGATCGCGACGGCGCCGGGCAAGGCCGTCTACATCCCGGTCGGGCATCGCTACCTCGGGGTTCCCAAGCAAATTCCCTGGGCCAAGCTCGCTGGTGTGCTCGGGCCGCTCCTGGCCGACGCCGCGATCGCGAAGGTCGGGCACGACACCAAGCGCGTGGACGTGGTCTTGCGCCGCCACGGCATCACCCTTGCAAACGTCTCGTTCGACGCGATGCTGGCGAGCTACCTCCTCGACCCGGAGGTGACCCACGATCTGGTCAACGTGACCGATCGTGAGGTCGGCCTCAAGGTGCCGATGCTCGAGAGCGTCGCCCCCAAGCAGCGCGGCCGGCCCCAGGCCTCGCTCGAAGAGCTCCCGGTCGAGGACGCCGTCTCGTTCGCGGCGTCGTGGGCCGACGCGGCCCTCCGCGTCGCCGAACGGACCACCGCGAAGCTCGCCGAAAACGGGCTCACCAGCATCTTCGACACCCTCGAGATGCCGCTCTCGTTCGTGCTCGCCGATCTCGAGGAGCGCGGCGTTCTCGTCGACCCCCGCGCGCTCGGCGACCTCGGTGAGGTCATGTCCAAGGAGCTCGCCGAGCTCGAAGAAAAGGCGCGTGAGGCGTCTGGTCACCCGGAGCTCAACGTCGCTTCACCGAAGCAGCTCGAGGCGGTGCTCTTCGACGAGCTCGGGCTCAAGGCCGTGAAGAAGACCAAGACCGGTCGGTCGACCGACGCCGAGGCGCTCGAGGCGATCGCCGACGATCACCCGCTCCCCCGCGTCGTGCTCGAGCACCGGGCGATCGCCAAGCTCAAGGGCCCCTACGTCGACGCGCTGCCACGCCTCATCCACCCCCAGACGGGCCGCATCCACGGCCACTGGCGCCAGGCCGTCGCCGCGACGGGGCGCATCTCGAGCGAAGAGCCGAACCTCCAGAACATCCCCATCCGAACGGCGCTGGGCAAAGAGATCCGCAAGGCGTTCGTGGCGCCGCCGGGCCACGTGTTTCTCTCTGCCGACTACTCGCAGATCGAGCTCCGCGTGCTCGCGCACCTCTCGCACGACACGGTGATGGTCGACGCGTTTCGGTCTGCGCAAGACATCCACGTTCGGACCGCGATGGAGGTGTTTCGCGTCGGCCCCGACGACGTGACCGAGGAGATGCGCCGGCGCAGCAAGACGATCAACTTCGGCGTCATCTACGGCATGGGTGAGACCGCGCTCGCCAAGCGCCTCTCGATCACGCGCAAAGAGGCGGCCGACTTCATCGAGGCGTATTTCGCGCGCTACGACGGCGTCGCGAAATTCATGCACCAGACGATGCTCGAGGCGCGCCGCACCGAGCGCGTGCGGACGCTCCTCGGGCGCATCCGCCTCCTGCCCGATTTGCACAACTCGGACCGCATGCGCCGGGCGTACGCCGAGCGCATCGCGCAGAACACCCCCATCCAGGGTACGGCCGCCGACATCCTGAAGCTCGCGATGGTGCGCCTGCGCGACCCGGTGGTGCCCGGCGCCCGCATGGTCCTCACCGTGCACGACGAGCTCGACTTCGAGGTCCCCGAGGAGCGGGCAGAAGAGGCGGCGGGCAAGATCCGCGAGGTGATGGAGAACGTTGTCTCGCTCGACGTCCCGCTCGTCGTCGACGTGGGCTGGGGAAAGAGCTGGGCCGACGCGTGACAGAAGAGAAGAAGCCGCGCGTCCCGCTCTACGCCGCGATCCTGGGGGCGATGATCCTCGGCCTCGTCGTCGGGCCCTACCTCGGCCCGCTCAACCCGGTGCTCGGCGAGGTCGGCCGCATCATCATCATGCTGATCAAGGGGGTGGCGACGCCGCTGCTCTTTCTCTCGATCGTCAACGCCATCATCACGACCGAGGTCCAGGGCCGCGGTGCGCTGCGCATGGTCGGCTTCGCGCTCGTCAACGTGACGATCGCCATCGCGATCGGGCTAACCCTGTCGAACGTGCTCGAGCCGGGCAAGACGCTCGTCCTCACCGGATACGAGGGCGGCGACACCAGCGCCTACGCCGGCAAGAAGGTCGATTTTTTGAAGACGCTGGTGTCGTACGTTCCGTCGAACTTCGTCACCCCGTTCTCCGAGAACATCGTCATCAGTGTGATCCTGATCGCCCTCGCGCTCGGCTTCGCCCTCCGCCGGGTGCGCGCCGAGCAGATCGCCGAGGGGTCCACCGCCTATCTGGCGATCGAGAACGCCATCACGACGATGCTCGGGATCACCCACGTCGTGCTCCGCTGGGTCATCCTGCTGATCCCGTTCGCGGTCTTTGCGGTGGCGGCGAAAACGGTGGGGCAGCACGGGTACGAGCCGCTGCGCGGCCTCGCCGCGTACGTAGGCGTCGGCCTCCTCGGCCTCGCGCTCCACATCGTGATCACCTACCAGGCGTGGCTCGTGTTTTACGTGCGGATGCCGCTACGACGGTTCTGGAGCCACGCCCGTGAGCCGCTCGTCGTCGGCGTCGGCACGAACTCGAGCCTCGCCACGCTGCCCGTCACGCTCCGGGCGCTCGATCGGCTCGGCGTGTCGCGGTCCGCGTCGACCCTGGGCGCGTGCGTCGGCACCAACCTCAACAACGACGGCATCGTCCTCTACGAGGGGATGGCCGTCCTCTTCGTCGCGCAGGCGATGGGCATCGACCTGACGTTTTCGCAGCAGCTCCTCGCCGCCGTCACGTGCATCGTGGCCGCGATGGGCGTGGCCGGCGTGCCCGAGGCCGGGTTCATTTCTCTCGCCCTCGTCCTCGGCACGCTCGGCCTCCCCATCGAGATCCTGCCTCTCCTCCTCTCCGTCGACTGGGTCGTGGCGCGAGCGCGCTCGATCATCAACGTGTGCAGCGACATGCTCCTCTCGATCCTCGTCGACCGGAGCGGGGGGGCGGATTTGACGGGCCGCTCGAGCCCGGCGGCCTCCGATTCGTGAGTCGTGGCATCATGCGGCGATGCGCCTTTCGATCCGCACCGACGAGCGCGACGAGCCACCCATCGAGCTCGGGCCAGGTGAGGCTGTCCTGGTGGGGCGGCAGCCCTCGTTGGACGATCTCGAGCCCGATCATGGGGTGAGCCCGCCGCGCCTCGTGGCCGTCGGGTCTGCGAGCGTGTCCGCGAATCACGTCCTCGTCTCGCACACTGCGTCGGGCATCGAGGTGGTCGATCTCGAGAGCCGAAATGGAACGTGGCTCGAGCTGGCGCCCAACCGGCGCGCCGTCGTGGAGCCTCCTCCGGCGCTGCGGATCCACCTCGCACCAGGCGCACAGACCGCGCCCGAGCTCGACGCACCCGCCGACGCCGACTGGTCGAACGAAGACGAGTTCGCGTCGGGCGTGGTGTACGCCGTGCAAGCCTGGTTGGACCGTCGCAGCGTCGCCGCCCGCGCCCGCGTCGAGCCGACCCGCGCGAGGCTCACCGCGGCGGACACCCTCGGCCGCATCCCCCTCGACGCCCGCAGCGATCTCGTGATCGACGCCGTTCACACGATGGACGCGCGTTGGCTCTTCATGCTCCGCCGCGTCGCGAGGTACGTCGAGCGCCAGGTCAGGCGCTATGACGCGGAGCGCGAGCTCGCGGCCGCCGGGCTCGTCGTGGCTTCGAAGGCGATGAAGCGCGCTGTGCAACAGGTCATCGAGGCGGCCGAACGCCCGGGGCGCGCGCTCTTGATCCTCGGGCCATCCGGCTCGGGCAAAGAGGGGCTGTCGCGCTGCTATCACGCTCATAGCCGCCCGGCGGGGCCATTCGTCTCGCGGAACTGCGCGCAGTTCCAGTTCGGCAAGGATCTGGTCCTGAGCGAGCTGTTCGGTGCCGAGCGCGGCGCCTTCACCGGAGCGACCCGCACGCTCTCGGGGGCGGTCGAGCTGGCCGACGGCGGCACCTTGTTCCTGGACGAGCTCGGCGAGCTCCCGCTCGACGTCCAATCGGTGTTCTTGCGCTTCTTGGACCGAGGTGAGTACGTCAAGACCGGCGGCAGCACCGTCCAGACGTCCGACGTCAGGTTGGTTGGCGCCACCAACAAGGATCTCCGCGCCGCCGCCCTCGAGGGCTCGTTCCGCCGCGACCTTTGGTTCCGCCTCGCCGCCGAAGTCGTCGAAGTCCCGCCGCTCGCGGAACGGTTCGAGGACGTAGCCGCTTACCTCGCGGGACGAACGAGGCACGGTGAGCGCACCCTCTACGAGACGCTCGACCCTGCCGCGCTCGACGTGCTGCGCCACCACACGTGGGAGGGGAACTTCCGCGAGCTCATCAACTTCGCCAACCGGCTACCGGACGTCGAGCGGATCGACGCCGACACGTGCCGCCGCGCTCTCTCCGCAGGTGCCCTCACGGTGGCGTCGGCGCCGAGCACGAAGGGAGCGCGCGCAGAGAGCGCGCCGCCAGGCGACGGCGATTGGGCGAGCCTCCTCTCGACCGCGGCCCGGGCCTTCGCCGCCGACCGTGACGGCGCAGCCCCGAACAGCTGGGAGGACGTCAAGGAGCTCGTCGAGGGCTACGTCAAGCCAGTCCTCTTTGCGGGGCTGAGCGGGACGCTCGACGCCAAGCGGCGCGACGACATCGACCTGCGCGCCGCCGCCGAGCAATTGAGCGCCGACCGCGGGACCGCGACGAAACAGCTCGAGCGCTACTTGGCTCGGTTTGCGTCCAAGACAGACGGTTGAAGCTCGAGCGATTTCTTCCACAACGTCCGCTTGATGCCGTCGAACATCACGCCTCCAAGAGCTCTCTGCCCCGCGCATAGACGCGGGCATTCTCGGGCACGCGGGTTTGGTAGCTCTCGCGGTACTCGGGCCGCGTGATGCGTGAAGCGCGGTCGTCGAGCCGCTGGACCGCGATGCGCGCGCGGCGGACGGCCTCGGCGCGGTTACCCAACGCGAGCTCGGTCTCGATCCAAGCGAGATCGTACGATGCTGCGCCGTCGTCGATCAGCCCGCTCGTCGGAATCGCGGCCTCGGACTCTTCCAGCGCCCGCCTGGCCGCGACGGCGTCGCCCTTGGCGAGAGCCACGAATGCCTGTGTGGCGAGGGCCCAAGTCCTGACTGGCGGAACCGCGAAGAGAAGCTCGTGGGCCCGAACGATGGCCTCCTCGGCCGCATCGACGTTTCCGGCCGCGAGCTCGATCAGGGCCAGGTGGTTGTCGCCGACGGCGCCCATGATGGGCATGCCGATCTCGTGAAAGAGCCTGATCCCCTCGTGCTCCAGCGGACGCGCCTCGTCCACGCGTTTCAAGAACAGGTAGATCATGGCGAGGCGGTGCCGCGCGAGGCCGGCCGCCCATAGGTTCTCGTTGCCGGCCATCGTGATCGCCCGGACGAGCAGCTCCTCTGCGAGCTCGAAGTCACCGATGAGGCCCGCCAGCTTGGCGGTCTCGATGCAGAGCCAGGGCAGGATCTCGTCGTGGGCCTGCTCGAGGATCGCCATCGCCTTCCGGGCTTCTTCGAGCGCATACTCGGGGTCGCCGGCGCAGTAGCTCGCTCTGGTGTAGTGCGCGAAGTGAACGTACGCGGCGGTCACCGATTCCTTGGCTATGGCGGCCTCGGCGCAGCGCTCGATTCGGCCGTCGAACTCGGTCGCCAGCGGATATTGCCCGGCCATGTAGAGCATGTTGGCGCACAGCGCCCAGGCGCGGACCGGCGCCATCCCGAGCTCGGACACGTCGGGGACGCCGGCCTCGATCACCCGAGCGACGACGCCGCCCAGGAGATGCGGCTTGCCGAACGCGGCGAGCGTCACCATCACGGTGGCGGTGTGAAACCAATGAACGGTCCCCGCGGGGATGAGGTCGAACGCCTCGGAGCCGTAGCGCTCCGTGTCGTCCATCGTGCGGCTCGCGAGCGCCACCGCCGCTTGCACCCAGCGAACGCGGCCGAGGATGCCGCCGGCCGCCTGGTTCGCAATCGACCGTTCGCCGAGCTCGAGCGCCATGCGGAAGTCCATGCGCTTGTACGCCTGCTCGGACGCGCGAACGAACGCGTCGGCGGCGCTCTCTCGGTCGCCACCGCGCTCGAAGTGGAGGCCGAGAACGGCGGCGTCGCGTTCGTTCATCGACTCGAGCCAGCGGGCGGCCAGGAGGTGCCCCCGCGTGCGGTCGTCGTCGGTGAGAGTTGCGTAGATCGACTCGTGTACGATGTCGTGTCGGAACGTGAACGTCTCGTCGCGGTTGAACCGTGACCGCTCTGCTCGGACGATGACTTCGCGTTTGACGAGTGTCTCCAGCCAAGCGTCCAGCGACGAGAGAGAGCGGGCGGGGTCGTCGAGCAACGCCTGCAGACCGGCCTTGGTGAACTCGAGACCGAAGATGCTCGCGGCGCGGAGGATGCGGCGCGCGTCGGCCTCGAAGCGCTCGATGCGCTCGTGCAGCATCGCCACGACCGTCGCAGGCGCCGTCGACGTTCGCCCCTCGCTCTCGGCCCGCACCAGCTCCTCGAGGAAGAACGCGTGGCCTTCACCGCGCGCGATCAAGGCGTCGACGCGAGCTTGGCTGACGGAGTCGCCGAGCATTCCACGAATGAACTGTTCGCTCGCTCGCGCGCCCAGCGGCGCCAGCTGGAGCATCTGCAGGGGCCGTGATTGCCACTCGGTGTTGGCGATCATGGGGCGAGCGCTGGGACGACCCAGCCCGAGGAGCAGCAGCGGGCGATCGGCGCGGCCGAGGAGCTCGGCGAACAGGTGCAGACTAGGAGCGTCTATCCACTGCACGTCTTCGAGCACGAGGACGACCGGGCCCAGCCGGAGCTCGCCCGCGATCCAGTCCTCCAGGGCGCGCAGTGCTTCCGCCCACATCCGGCGAGGATCGCCCTTGGCGCCCTGCAGCAGGAGGCTCGGGCTCTCCGGAGAAGCGCCTGCCAGCTCACCGAGGAACTCGGCGACCCGGTCGACCTCGGTAGCGGGGATGCTTCGGCCTAGCCGCTCGAGCAGCTTGGCTCGCCGGCGTGTTTGGTCGTCGTCGTCACGCAGCATCGCCTCGGCCGCGACGAGGGAGCCGACCGCGCCGAGCGCGGTCGATTGACGTGACGGCTCGGCGCGGACCATGAGCACGCGGAGCGCGGGATGATCGACGGCTGCGACCGCGAGCATCTCGTGGCGGAGACGCGATTTGCCTGCACCTGCGGGGCCGAGGATGAACACCGCGCTCGCTGCGGGCTCGGCGAGCGTGCCGGCGAGCGTCGACGACAAGATCGCCACCTCTTTGTCGCGACCGACGAACGGTGTGACCTTGCCCAGGAGCAGCCGGCGCGGGTCGCGATCGGTTCGAGGACCGAGGAGGACCGCCGCAACCCCATCGGCCCCGCCGCCGCCGAGGGTCGAGCGGTCGAGCTGGAACGAGCTGTCGATCAAGCCGGCCGTCAGCTCGTCGACGACCGCGACCGATTCGGACCTGGTGGTCACCGCCTCGAGCTGTCGAAACACGCGATCGAGCACGGTGCCGGTGGGGCGAACCGCGTCGGCGTCATCGAAGCTGGTGGCGACGGCCACCATGCCGAGCGGGCGCAGCGCGAGGGCCAGCCGCGCGGCGCGGGCCACCGTATCGGTGGCGCTCTCGGCCATGCGCAGCACGGCGGCCCACGTCCCGTCGACGATGGGCTCGAGTGTGACGCGATGCTCGGACGCGACGGCGGCCAGAGCTGCGTCGGCGTCGTCGGCTGCCGGTCGAACCGCCACCGCCGTAACCAACCTCCGCTCCAGCGCGGTGATCGCGCGGCTCGACGCCTCGGCGCGCGGAGCCGCGGGCGTCTCGTGGGCGTGGTCGCGGAGCACGCGCGCGACGACGGACGCATCGGCGGGACGGTCGGCCGGGTCGAGCGCGAGCATCGAAGCCACGAGATCGTCGAGCCAGACGGGAATCGGGGAGCGCGCGACGCGCGAGAGCCGCGGCGGTGGCTCGAGGAGGATCTTTGCCAAGACGGCGACGGCGTGATCGCCGCCGAAGGCGGGCCGGTCGGCGAGCGCCTCGAAGATCACGCAGCCGAGCGCGAATACATCGGCGCGCGCGTCGATCATTCGCTCGCCACGGGCCTGCTCGGGCGCCATGTAGCCCACCGTGCCGATGGGGACGCCGGTGATGCTCGGCTCGCCGGCGCGAGCCCGCGTACCCCGCGGCTTGCGCCGTTCGATGGGCTTGGCGATGCCGAAGTCGACGAGCTTCGCCGCGCCGCCTCCGAGGATGAGCACGTTCGCCGGCTTGATGTCGCGGTGGACGATCTGTCTGGCGTGGGCGTGACCGAGCGCGTCGGCGATGCCGGTCGCGAGCTCCAGGGCCGCATCGATGGGCAGAGACCCGCGGGCGAGGCGCGCGGCGAGATCCTCGCCGTCGAGCCACTCCATCACGAGGTAATAGTCATCGTCGCCGACGGGACCGTGATCGACGTACCGGACGATCCCGGGGTGATCGAGGATCGTCAGCACCTGGACCTCACGAGCCAGGCGCTCGGCCACGACCCCGCGCTCACCGGGGATGATCTTTACCGCGACCGTCTCGCCTGTTCGGCCGTCGCTCGCGCGGTACACGCGGCCGGAGCCTCCGGAGCCGACCTGGTCCCCCAGTCGAAACCGCGACGCGACGAGACCCGCCGTGGCCATGGCGGAGGGAAATTACCCGAGCGCACGAACGTTAGGAAGCGGTTCTCGGAACGTGATCGCAATCGTCGGGTGCCGCAATCCGGCGGCAGGTGACGGGCCTCTGATCTCGCCGGTGTGGCTGCTGGCCTACGCCTTGCAATCGCGCCGGGTACGCGACGGCCCAAGGGTCCGCGCGCGCATCCGAGATCCCAAACTTTCTGTCGTGGAAGACGGCGAGCGCTCGCCGATCGGGGAGGGACGAGACGTCGTCAACGGGACGTCTCGCTTCGATCGTGCGGGCGGCGTCCGTCGGCCGCCCAAGGAGACCCGCGTGGCTGAAGCAGCCGGCCTGGAGCAGCTGTTCGATGAGGAGCCCAAGTCGCGTGCGAACGTGCGTCCGCTCGCGCTCGTGGACGCGGAGGCGCCGCCCCTCGAGCGAGACGAGGCGCCGTCGAGCCGCAGCTTCGACGGCATCGTCACGTGCGACGACCGGATGCTCGCGGCGCTCGCGCTGGTCGCTCGGGTGGCGGCCTCGACGGCGTCGGTCGTCCTGCGGGGCGAGACCGGAACGGGGAAGGAGCTGGTGGCCCGAGCTCTCCACCTGAACAGTCCTCGCCGCTCGCGGCCGTTCGTCGCGCTTCACTGCGGGGCGCTGTCACCCGACCTGATCGAGTCCGAGCTCTTTGGGCATGTGCGCGGCGCGTTCACGGGAGCGGGGCAGGACCGTGCCGGCCGGATCGCGGCCGCCCACGGGGGCACGCTGCTCCTCGACGAGGTGGCCGAGATCCCGCTGACGCTCCAGGCGAAGCTCTTGCGCGTCATCCAGTTCGGGGAAATCCAGCGTGTGGGGTCGGATCGGGTCGAGCAGGTCGACGTGCGCGTGGTGACCGCCAGTCACCGCAACCTGGCCGACGCGGTGCGGGCCGGAGAGTTTCGCGAGGACCTCTACTACCGGCTGAAGGTCGTCGAGATCGTCTTGCCGCCCCTGCGCGAGCGCCCCGCCGACATCCCCCTCCTCGTCGAGCACGCGCTGCGGCGGTACTGGGTGGGGCCCAACCGACCGAGCTTTGCACCCGAGGCGCGCGCGCTCCTCGCGCGCCATGCGTGGCCGGGCAACGTCCGTGAGCTCGAGCACGTGTGCGAACGCGCGTGCCTGCTCGCGCGGGGGCCCGCGCTCGGGGCGGACCTCTTGCCGGCCGAGATCACCGAGCGACGCGCGGAGCGGGCGGCCTCGGGCGCCGGCGGCGAGCTCGCCGCGTACACCCTCACCGAGCTGCAGCGCGTGAAGGCCGACGCCCTCGATCGCATCGAGAAGAGCTTCCTCTCAGGGCTCCTGGAGAAGAGCGGTCAGTCCGTCTCGGGGGCCGCTCGCCTCTCGGGGATTCACCGCGGGCAGCTCCAGAAGATGCTGGCGCGCGCAGGCGTGCGGCCGCAGCCGGCCGGCCGTCACCCCGCCGGCTCGACGACACAGCCCCCGACGACCTGACCGGTCCACTTGGCGCGCATCGCGTCGACGACCGCCGCCAGCGGAAAGCGGTGCGACACATGGGGAACGATGGCGCCGCTCTTCGCCCAGGCCAAGACCTGCTCGAGCCGTGCGGCGCGGATGGATGGATCACGCACCGTGCTGATGACGGTGGGCGCGCCGAGGACGTCGAGGCCCTTCATCATGATGAGGTTCGTCGGGAGCAGGTTGGCGTTGGGCGCCCCGCGACCGCCCTTGCCCTTGGCAACGAACGGCGTGCCGGCCCAGCCGACGATGACGTACCGAGCGCCGAAGGCGACGCAGCGCAGGCTCTCGAGAGAGAGGTCACCGCCGACCCCGTCGTACACGACGTCGACGCCGGCGCCGCTCGTGAGCGCCTTGACCTCGTCGCGAAACGGCCGAACGCCGCCGCCCTCTGCGCGCGTGTTGACGACGTGATCGGCCCCGTGCTCGCGGACGATCGCGAGCTTGTCATCGGAGCGCCCGGTCGCGATCACACGCGCGCCGACGGCTTTGGCGACTTGCACCGCCGCGAGGCCCGTCGAGCCTGACGCGCCCAGGACGAGCACCGTCTCGCCGGCGCGCAGGCGACCGCGCACGATGAGGCAATGGTAAGCGGTCTCGTAGTTACCGAGCAGGTTGGCCGCTTGCTCGAACGACAGCCCGCCCGGGATCGGCAGCACGGCCGCGGCGGGCGCGACCGCGTAGCGCGCCCAGCCGCCCCACCGCTGGTGCTCGCCGAGCGAGCGAGGGCCGGTCAAGAGACCGTCGGACAAGACGGCGTCGCCGAGCGCCACGTGATCGCCGGCGGCCGCGCCCTTCCAGACGACGACGCCGGCGTACTCGAGCCCTGGCGTGTACGGAGGCTTGGGCATGTGTTGGTACTGCCCGCTCGTCATGATGAGATCGACCCAACCGACCGAGGCCGCGCGCACTTCGACCAGGACGTCGGTCGGCGCGAGCGACGCAGGATCGGGCGGTGGCATAGGCTCGACGCGCACGAACTTCGCGATGGCGTCCTCGGGCGTCTCGCCGAGCTCGGTGACGATGACGCGACTGCCGGGGGAGAGCTTGCTCAAGGTTCACGCTCGCGGCGAATGGTGACGTCGGGCTCCACGACGGAGCCGACCCTATCACGGAGGCGCCGGATCCTTGCAGCAGCGCGCGCCGGTCGAATAGTCCGAGTAGCGCCGTGGATGCGCGCCGACGCGTGAGAAGCAGCCCGAGCGGGTGCCGCGCGAATAGAATCCGCCCGCGAACACGCCGGCCTCGTCGGCGACCCACTCGTCGAGGTTGCCCACCATGTCGAAGATCGCGTCGTCACCCCAGCGGCTCGCGCAGCGC